>Ga0315276_10003324_pt1 | contig 14738 bp, 12 predicted proteins | sample YL17G05_0_MG_FD_204542 | JGI IMG/M metagenome (GOLD analysis project Ga0315276, IMG submission 204542) | Sediment microbial communities from Yellowstone Lake, YNP, Wyoming, USA - YL17G05_0 | ecosystem: Environmental > Aquatic > Freshwater > Lake > Sediment | place: USA: Wyoming | collected...
TCTGATCTGGCGGCGGAACGCCAGGATCTCCTTCAGGCCGCGGCGCCGGGGAACGGTGATGACGCGGTCGATGCCCGGGATGATGCCGGCGATCTCGCTGAAACGCTCCTCCACGACATAATGCAGGCGGGTGCCGGGAAATCGTTCCTTGAAGAGCTGGATGGCGGGGATGGTGAAAACGATGTCGCCCAGGAGGCGCAAGCGGATGAACAGCATGTCCCCTTCAAAAAGATCATCTTGGCCGCCTGTCAAAATGTAGCCTCCAGCTCATCGCGGCCCGGGTTGGCGATGGCAAGTGTGTAACATTTATCCAACCCCATGGCCAGGAAGATGATTTTCGCATTTCCCGGCCGGAGTGTCAACGAAGCGGCGAACCGGGAGCGCCGCGGTTGAAGTTCGCGAACCGTTACACAATGATTGTCTCTGGTAATTGTCATTGTTATAGCCTTTTTTCGATTATATAAAGTATGCAACCCCATGAAATCCATATCCCATGAGATTTTCTAAAGATTTAAATACAGATTTCCACAATACTTGCTAAAATTGCCAAAAACGTTTTCCCCGGCATGATGCGCCGCCCTGGACATTATTTCAGGGAAAAACCGAATCTCCTCTCGCCCAGGTTGCCGGCCAGGTCGAAGACCCGGACCAGCAGGTCATTTTTCCCTTTTTTCAGGGCCTGCAGGTCCTCGATCAGCACACGGCTCCAGTCGGGATCGTATTCGGCCTCGACCTTGCGGCCGTTCAGCAGGACCTCCAGATTCTTGTCGTCGATCCCCTTGCCCTTGTCGCTGAGCCGGATCACGATATTCGTCAGCCTGCCGAGGCGCTTCGATCTCAGCCGGCGCAGGGAGATGGCCGGGGGGAAAACGTCGCGCAGCAGGGCGAAGGTCCCGGCGGTCAGGACGCGGCAGCTCAGGTACCCCGTCTCAGGGTCGGGCCGGGTGAGCACGTAGCTCCATTTTCTCGAGCCCGGCCGGTATTTGAAGATCCCCAACTGGGAGAGCCGCTCCGTGCCGGCGGGGACGCGGAACTTGTAATGGACCGTGTCCAGGAAGGCAAAATTAGTGGGCTCCGTCCGGACGGCGACCCCCAGCATCGGCAGCTCAGGCTGGAGAGCCACCCGGTCCAGGAGCAGCACGGTCGGTTCGCGGACCGATGTGGGCCCGAACTCGGCGGCGAAATCGCCCAGGCGGGCGGTCTGGGCCAGGTTGTTCTTCAGCCAGACCACCTGCAGCGTTTTCTGGCTCGCTTCCACGGGCAAGTCGTTGTTGAAAAGTTCGCAGCGCAGCACCAATCGCTGCTCATGATTCAGCGGCCGGAAGCAAAAAAAGATGCCGTCCCCATATTCGCGGGCCGGCACCACCTGCTCCTCGCTCCCCTGGATGACCTTCAGCCTTACCTGCGAGGCCGCCGCCGGGAAATCCTTGGCCTTGCCCACCAGGTCGCCATGGTTGACGAAAAGGGAAAATTCGCTCCGCTGCATTATCCCGTTGCCGGCCGCGTTCGCGGCGACCTTGCGGAAAAAAGACCGGGGCTCGCCCGCGGGGTCCTTGAAGATCGGGATGATGGCCAGCGACCGGTTCTGCTGCGCATCGTCGACCCAGATGCGGACCTCGTGCAGGCCGGGGGCCAGGCGCTGCAGTTCATCGGCCAAACGCGCTCCGGTCTGTTCCAGGGCAAAGCCGGTCTGGGAGCAGATATTGAAGAAATAGGTCCCCGGGGTCGAATAGGCCATGTCATAGAGCATGCCCAGCTGGTTGTTGTCGTCGCGGCAGAGGCGGTCGAAGGATTCGCGGAAGAGCGGCCGGCCGTCAAGGCTGGCCTCGAGACGGTATGGGGCGATGACGTGGCTGACATCGGAGAGGTCGACGGCATCCAGGACGATGTCACAGGGGCCGTTGATCCGCAGCGGGCCGGCCAGGGTGTACGCGTCGCCCGTTTTGCGCAGCTTGAAATAAAATTCGCCGCAATCGCCGTTCACCAGTGTCCCGCCGCGGCTGCGCAGCAGCACGCCCCTCAAGCGGGGCGGGTTCTTATCTGGCTGCAGGTCGCCGATCAGCGTCAACGGATTGACGGCCAGGCCCGCGGCATCACGGATCTCCAGGTGCAGGTGGGCGAAGCCGGCGCCGCTCTCGCCGCTAAAAGCGATGACCTCCCCCTGGCGCACCGCCAGCGGCCCGGGCAGAACGAGGTCGCCGAAGTATTTTTTGCCGCGGCTGGCCTGCTCGCGGACAACGAGGGCCTCGATGTCGGCGCGGAATTTTTCCAGGTGCCCGTACAGCGACGTATAGCCGTCGGCATGCCTCAGGAGCAGGCTGCGCCCGTAGTCGCGCTTGGAAACGTTGAGCCGCTCGATCACCCCGTCGGCGACGGCCAGGACCGGGAAGCCCGTCCGCTGCATGGTGCGGATGTCAATGCCGGCATGGAAATGGCTGGAACGGAATTCCTGGAACGTAGAGCTGACACCGTTATGGATGGCCAGGGGCCAGACATACTTTTTTTCGTTCCCCTGCCCGGGAAGACAGAGTACCGTGAAGATCGATAAAAAAATCGCGAATAAGGGCTTCATAAAGAATCAATTTTATACCGACCTGGTTATAAATGCAAATCCCGGCCGGGGCCGGGAGCCCGGTCGTCAGCGGCCGGGTCGGCGGTCCTGCAAATAGATCTTGATCTGCTCGCGGACGGCCTGGTGGGTGGTCGGGTCGCGGAAAAGCTTCTGCAGCCAATCCAGGCTGAGGAAGGGAATGATCTCCACGAGCATCCGGACCGGCGCTTCCGGGTCGTGGGCGATGGCCTGGGCCACGGCGGGGTTGCGGTACCAGGGCGTATCGGCGAGGGCCTGGTAGAATTGGCTCCGGTCCTGGGTGCGGTTGACGAAACGCAGGACCACGTCCTCGCTGCAATTGGGGTTCTGCAGGATGGCCTGGAGCAGCTGGGGATGGTTTTCTTCGTTGAAAGCGAGGAGCAGCACGTTGGGGGCCATTTTCAACAGGGAGATCTTTTCGCCCAGCGCCAGGCGCTTGTAGCGCTGGCTGAATTCCAGTTCGGCTTTCTTGCGCACGAAAGGGTTGGCCCGGACGTTCTTGACGACCCGCAACAGGTCGACGGCGAACAGCTTGCTTAAGATCCCCTGGGCAAGGCCCTGGGGGAACTTGGGATGCTGCGCCAAGTGCAGCAGCACGCGGTATTCGTTCAGATGCTGGCGGTAGATATCCTCCAGCTCCTCCTGGGTGATCCCCGAGGTCTGGAGCTTCTTGATGACGTTCAGGCTTGGCACCACCGCTTCAATGGCTGACCAGCAAGATGAAGACACAGACCCAGAGAATGATGTTCAGGGTGAAGGGCAGGTCGGTGTAGATGACGTCGGAAGGGCTCTCCCCCTCCCCTTTCGCATAGGCCAGGAAAAGGTAACGGAAGATCCCGAAAATGACGAAGGGGACCGTGTAAAAAAGCTTGGCGCTGTGGAATTTCTGCTGGACATCGGGAGAAAGGGTGTACATGATGTAGGAGATGAGCGTGGTCGCCGTCGCGATGCTGATCATCTGGTCGAGCAGGCCGAGGTTGTAATTCTGCAGGGTCGAGCGCGAGAGCGTTCCTTGCGGCGGGCCCTGGATATTAAGCAGCTCCTGGCGGCGCTTGATCAGGGCCAGGAAGATGGCCAGCAGGAAGGTGGAGATCAGGATCCAGGGATAAAGGACGATGTGGTTGACCGCGCCGCCGATCATGACCCGCAGCACGAATCCCAGGGCGATGACCATGGTATCGATGATGACCACTCTTTTCAGGAAGATCGAGTAGAGCACGTTCAGCCCGACATAGAAAGCGGCGATCAGGAAGAATTCCCGGTCGAAGCGGGCGATGAGCAACAGCACCCCGGCAAGCAGCCCGGCGGCCAGCAGCAGCGCCGGCCGGATGCCCAGGCGTCCCGAGGCGATGGGGCGCTCCTTCTTCACCGGGTGCAGGGTGTCCTTCTCGCGGTCCAGGACGTCGTTGAACACATAGATCGTCCCGGTGACGAGGCTGAAGAGCAGGAATGCCAGGAGGCTTCTCCAGATGTAAGCGGCCTGGAACATGTGCAGCGAAAATATCATCGGCGCGAAGACGAAGACGTTCTTCACCCACTGCCTGGGGCGCATGGAGATCAGGAAATATTTCAGTGATGCCATTGGGATATTATACCAAAAAGACTCAGTGATGAGTAATACGTAATGAGTGATGAGTTAGGAGAATGATCGAAATTGCTTTTTTCGACTTTTTATCTTATTTCGTTTGCGACTTTTTCTCATTACTTATCACTCATCACTAATCACTTTTATTTCAGGCAATACTCGATCAAAGCTCTAGTCGAGCTGTCCTCTCCGTCCGCCGCCGCTTCGCCTTTGAGCTCCGGCAGTATCCTTCTGGCCAGCTGCTTCCCGAGCTCAACCCCCCACTGGTCGAACGAAAAAATGTTCCACACCACCCCCTGGACGAAGACCTTGTGTTCGTACAGGGCGACCAGCCGGCCCAGGGCGCCAGGCGTCAGCTCGTCCGCCAGGATGGTGCTGCTGGGGCGGTTTCCGGAGAACTCGCGGAAGGGCAGGAGCGCCGGGGGAACTTTTTGCGCGGCAAGCTCGGCCCGGGTCTTGCCGAAAGCCAGGGCCTGGCTCTGGGCGAACAGGTTGGCCAGCAGCTGCTGGTGCTGGTCGCGGCTGGGGTTCAGCGCCCGGCGGAAACCGATGAAATCGCAGGGCACCGTCCGGCTGCCCTGGTGCAGCAGCTGAAAAAAAGCGTGCTGCCCGTTGGTCCCGGGTTCTCCCCAGACGACCGGCCCGGTCGCGTATTCACAGCGCGTCCCGTCGCGGTCCGTGCTTTTGCCGTTCGATTCCATGTCCAATTGCTGCAGGTAGGCGGGGAAGCGCCGCAGGTACTGGTCGTAGGGCAGGACGGCGTGGGTGGCGGCATCCAGAAAATCGATCTGCCAGACTCCCAGCAGGGCCAGCAGCACCGGCAGGTTGGTAGCCAGGGGGGCGCTGCGGAAATGGGCGTCCATGGCCGCGCAGCCGCGCAGGAATTCCTCGAAGCGCTCCGGTCCGATGGCCATCATCACCGGCAGGCCGACCGCCGAGGCCAGCGAGTAGCGCCCGCCCACCCACTCCCAGAATTCGAAGACATTCCCGGGGGCGATGCCGAAGTCGAGCGCCGCCTGCGGGTTGGCGGTCACGGCGGCGAAATGAGAGTTCAGCGCGGCCTTGTCCCCCAGGCGCTCCAGCAGCCAGGAGCGGGCGCCGGCGGCGTTGGCCATGGTCTCCTGGGTGGTGAAGGTCTTGGAGGCGACGATGAACAGGGTGCTTTCCGCGGGGCAGTGGCGCAGGGCTTCGGCCAGGTGCGTGGGGTCCAGGTTGGAAACGAAATGAAAACGGAGGTCACGCTGCCGGTAGAATTGCAGGGCCGTGCAGGCCATTTGCGGCCCCAGGTCGGAGCCGCCGATGCCGATATTGACGATGTGGTCCAGCGGCCGGCCGGAAAGTCCCAGCCAGCGCCCGGACCTGATCTTTTCGCTCGCGGCGGCCATCTGCTGCCTGACCCGGCGGATCCCCGGCATGACATCGACTCCGTCGACCAGGACCGGCCGGCCGGAGAAATCGCGCAGCGCCCAGTGCAGGACGGGACGGTTCTCGGTCTCGTTGATCTTCTCGGCCGCGAAGAGCCGCCCGATCTCGCCTTCCAGGCCGCACGCCCGCGCCAGGCCGAACAGAAGCTCCAGGGTCTCGTCGGTGACCGGGTTCTTGGCGTAATCGAGATAGATGCCCTCGGCCTCGACGGCGAACCGCTTGCCCCGTTCCGGGTCGGCGGCGAACAGCTCGCGCAGGTGCCGCTTTTTCATCATTGCCGCGTGCTTTTGCAGCGCCCGCCACTCGGGCATCTTCGGCCTGCGTTTGCGGTTCATGGAGTCTCCTTTCCCGTTATATACATGAACCTCCTCGCTAAAGTCAATCGCCAAGGGGGGGAAGGAGTCGGCGCTTGACGGGATTCGGCCAATCATGTATAACTGCCCCATGGCGCGCGAACTGCTTTTCCAGACCCGCTGCGGGGCTTCGGGGGACATGATCCTGGCCGCGCTGATCGACCTGCTCGACGCCGGCGACGAATTCAAGAAAGCCTTCGAGAACATCGGACTGGCCGTGACCGTGACCGTCGAGGACGTGGAGAAGAACCACCTGCGCTGCAAGCAGGTCACCGTCGCCGCCCCGGAAGCCGGACACGGCACCACCTGGCCGGAGATCGAAGCCTTCATCGCCTCCTCCCCTTTTTCCCCAGAGGTCAGGGAACGCGCCGGCCGCGTGTTCCAGGCCATTTTTGCGGCCGAAGCCGCGGTCCACGGCGACGAGCTGAAGGACGTCCACCTGCACGAGCTCGGCGCCGACGATTCGCTGGTCGACATCCTGGGCTTCTGCTGGCTGTGGGAGAAACTGGATTTCTGCCCCATCTACTTCACCGTCCTGGTCACTGGGACTGGCAGCATCCGCACCCGGCATGGCGTGCTGCCGGTCCCCCCGCCGGCGGTGCTGCGCCTGGTCCAGGGATTCACCTGCCGCCCAGGCGACATCGAGGACGAACTGCTGACCCCGACCGGCGCGGCCATCCTGACCGTCTTCGGCCGCCAGGCTGATGCCGAACGCAGTGCCCGGCCGTTGAAAACCGGATGCGGCTGCGGCCATAAGACCTTCGCCTCCACCCCCAACCTGTTGTGCGTGACCTTGGAGGAAAGGGAAGAGAAAGCGGCCGGCGACAGGGTCTGGGTGCTGGAAAGCAACGTGGACGACATGAGCCCCGAGCTGCTGGCCCACGCCGCGGAAAAGATCGTGGCGGCGGGCGCCTTGGATATTTTCATCGCCTCCGGCCTGATGAAAAAAGGCCGCCCGGGATTCCAGCTGACCGTCCTCTGCCACCCGGGCGACCGCGAAAAAGTGATCGCCGCCGTCTTCGGCGAAAGCACGGCCATCGGGCTGCGCCAGCGTCTGGAGGAGCGGGTGGTCATGGAGCGCGAAACGCGGTTCATCCAGGTGGCCGGCCACGAGTTGCGCGTGAAGGTCTGCTCCTGGAAGGACCGCCCCATGAACGCCAAGCCCGAGTTCGCCGATGTCCGCCGCCTGGCCGAAGACCTGGGCATTCCGATCAAGCAGGCCATGCAGATGGCCCTGGGAGCGATGCATGAAAAGCATGGACCTGGAAAAGATTAAAAAAGGGGTGGCATTGATCCTGGAGGGCGTCGGCGAGGATGCCGCCTCGCCCAGGCTGGTGGAGACGCCGGAGCGGGCGGCGGCCATGTTCGCCGAAGTGCTCTCGGGAACGGGCAAGGAACCCGCCGACTTCCTGAAGTGCCTGACCGAGGAAAAGCACGACGAGATGGTCATCCTCAAGGACATCCCCCTCTATTCGATGTGCGAGCACCACCTGCTCCCCTTCTCGGGCAAGGCCAGCATCGCCTATATCCCCAAGAAAGGGAAGATCATCGGCCTGAACAACCTGGGCTACCTGGTCGACTACCTCGCCCGCCGCCTGCAGCTTCAGGAGCGGCTCACCAAGCAGATCGCCGACTACCTGGTGCAGGCCCTCGACCCCATGGGGGTCATGGTGGTCATCAAGGCCGAGCACTTGTGCATGACCATGCGCGGCGTCAAGAAGCCGGGTTCGCTGACCATCACCTCCGCGGTGCGCGGCGTGTTCCGCGAAAATCTCGGCCCGCGCCAGGAGGCCATGTCGCTGCTGATGACCCCGGAGAACCGCTGACGTGAACGCGGCATCCCGATTTCCCAATTGAACAAGGAGGAACCATGACCGAAGTAAAAGGCGTGATCATCCAGTCGACACCCAAGATCATCCTCGACAAGTTCGGCCAATACGGACTGAAACGCTGGCTGGAGCTGATATCGCCCCAGGCGCGCCGCGTATTCTCCTCCGCCATCGACCCGGAGTCGTGGTTTTCCCTGAAGGACCTGCTGATCGAGCCCATGGCCAATATCGCCCAGCTTTTTTACGACTGGGACCTGAAGAAAGCCGCCTGGGACTTCGGGCGCATGAGCGCCGATATCCGCTTCCATGGCGTGCTCAAGCTCCTGGTCAGGATCCCCAAGACCAATTCGCTGGTCGAGAAGGCCGGCGAATACCTCGCCTCCTATTATCGCCCCTGCCTCATCACCGTGCCGGTCAGCGACACGAAGTACTGCCTGGTGCGCATCACCCAGTTCCCGGAACTGGACAAGACCACCGAATTCCGCATCTGCGGCTGGATTGAACGCTCGCTGGAGATCGCCGGCTGCAAGGGCGTGCGGGTGGACATCATCAAATCACTGACCAATTTCCAGCCCGTCTCCGAGTACGAATTACGCTGGAAATAAATCTCTCCGGCCTCGGCGTAGGGCAAACGGCGGACGGCGGACGGTAGTCGCAATTCAGCGAACTATTTCAATTTATTGCGGTTGCCGTAAACCGTACACCGTATGCCGAGTTCAGATTCTCCCTTCTTAGAAGCAACGGAGCGCGAAGGGCATGGCCATGGCCGGGAAAAAGCGCTTGTAGACCTCCAGCCGGGCCCTGATGTCCAGCGGGTTCTCGGCCCTGACGTCGGCCAGCTCGGCGATCAGGTCCCAGAAGGATTTTTTCTGGGGATAGATGCGCACGCCGAATTGTTCGCTGGCCGGGATGCGGGCGAGCTTCCTGGCCTCCGCCAGGGCGTCGTTCAACCCGCCCAGGCTATCGACCAGGTGCAAATTCAACGCCGCTTTGCCGCTCCATACCCTGCCGCGGGCGATCTTGTCCACTTGGGCCACGGTCAGCTTGCGGTTGCTGGCCACTTTGCGCAGGAACTCGTCATAAATGCGCTGCATGTCGCCGAGGACCTTCTGCTTTTCATTTTCGGAGAAGGGCTGGTAGTCCGAGTACATGCCGGCGAACTCCGAGGTCCTGACGATCTCCTTGTTGATGCCGATCTTGTCGTACAGGCCCTTGAGCACGAACTTGCCGCTGATGACGCCGATCGACCCGGTGAGCGTCTCGGGCAGGGCGAATATTTTCTGGGCCGAAAGCGTGATCCAATACCCGCCGGAGGCGGCCAGGTCGGACATGGAGATGACCAGCGGCTTTTTCTGCGCCAGCAGCTCGGCCTCGCGCAGGATGACGTCGGAAGCAACGGCGGAGCCCCCGGGGCTGTCCACGCGCAGCACGACCGCCTTGATGGCGTAGTTGTTGCGCGCCTGGCGCAGCTGCCAGGCCAGGGTATCGGCGCCCAGGACATCGCCGCCGAACAGCGATTGGCCGCCACTGCGCCCCATGTTGATCTCGCCGGAGGCGAAAATGACGGCGATCTTCTTGCTGCCGCTGAACGGCAGGGGCGAACGGGTCTTGGCGTAGCTTTTAAAATCGACTTCCGGGTAGGTGGCCGGCAACGACTGGAACAGCTCGTCCTCGTACCCCAGGGCATCCACCAGCTTGTTCTTGACGTATTCTTCCTGGGGCAGCGGCGAGCGGTCGAGGACCTTCTTGACCGCCATGGGGTCCAGCTTGCGGTTGGCGGCGATACCGTCGATCACCGCCTGGTAGAGGTCGTCGACCAGCGCCTGGGTGGATTCCCGGTGTGCCGGGGTCATGTGATCCTCGGTGAAGGTGTTGCTGGCGGTCTTGAAGTCGCCGATGTGGAAAATTTCGGCCTGCACCCCCAGCTTGGACAGGGTGTTTTTCAGGAATACCGCTTCGGCGCCGATGCCGCTGACCGACAGGCTGCCGCCCTTGAACAGGATCACTTTGTCGGCGAAGGAAGCCAGGTAATATTCCTTCAAGCCGCCGTCGACGATGAAGGCCGCCACCGGCTTCTTGCTGGCCGCGAATCTCTTCAGCAGGCGGCCGATCTCTTCGACCTTGGCGAAGCCGGTCTCCAGGTATTGCACGCGCAGCAGCACGCCCTTGATGCGCTCGTCCTTGGCCGCCCGCTCCAGGTTATACCACAGGTCGTGGATGGATATGGCGCCGCCGGACATGCCGGGAAAACGGGAAGGCGCCGTCTCGGCGATGGCTCCGCCCAGCTCGATCTTCAAATAGGCTTTTTCGGGGACATAGGGTTCCTGGTTGAATTGCAGGTAGATGAACCCGCCCAAGATGAAAAGGCCCAGCAAAATGACAATGACCACCAGCAGGGCTATCAGCGCGCCTCGTTTCATGATGCGTCTCCTCGGTACCGTTTTAGATATGAAACTATTATACTGGTTTCAGCCGGCAATAGTTTAAATAATCAGGTTGGCAAGGGCTTTTTCAGCAGGAATCGGGGCTCGGCCGGGGATCCAGGCAAAAATCGGCGCGATATGACGTTTTTCAGGTTCGGCGGCGCCGGGAGTTCATGGCCAGGGCGGCGAGGATGAGCCCTCCCCCCAGGGCCAGGCGCAGGAGGTCCGTCCGCTCCTTGAAAAAAACAAAGGAGACCAGGATGGCCAGCGGGACCTTGACGTTGTTGAAAACGGCGAGCATGCCGGCGGAGACGCTCAGGGCACCTACATTCCACAGGAAAAATCCCACTCCCGAAGCCAGCACACCGAGGTACGCCAGGACCAGCCATTGTCCGCCGTCCAGGTCCAGGCGCGGCGGTCCCGAAAACAGGAGCATGGCCAGGGCGGCGGCCGCCGCCCCGCCCAGGTAGAGCCAGGCGAAGACATCGCGGTCCTTCCACCCCCTGCCCGGGAGCGCCAGGCGCCGGTACATTACCTGGCCCACGGCGAAGCACAGATTGGAAGCCTGCACCAGCAGGAAACCGGCAATCAGGCCGGCCCTGCCCACCCCGGAATACACGATCACGGCGCTGCCGGCCACGGCCAGGAGGGCCGTCCAGAAATGGAGCGGCCGGAAGCGCCCCTCCAGGAGATCGGCCGCCGCCGCCACGTACAGCGGGGTGAGAATGGTGAACAGGGCGACCTGGTGGGCGGCCAGGTAGCGGAAGGATTGGGTATAGAAAACGTACATCAGCCCGAACTGCACCCCGCCCAACGCCAGCAGGCGCACGGTGAGGGAGGGCGATATCTTCCGCGGACGGAGCAGGGGCAGGAAAAGCAGGAAGGCAAGGACCAAGCGAACGGAGGACACGAAGCCGGCGTCAAGGCCGCCGAGATATTTCTTGATCAGGCTGAATGAAAAAGCCCAGATGAACGATGCGATCAGCAGGAATGCCATGGACTGAATATATCAGAATATGGGCATTTGCAACATACCCCGACCCTACTTGCAAATCAGGCGAAATTGTATTATAAATAGATTTAACCTTTAACGATTATCACCATCCACAAGGAGGATGTCGTGGTCAACTACGATCAATTTTATTCCCATAACGCCAAGGGCATGAAGCGCTCGGAGATCCGCGAGCTGCTGAAGCTCACCGCCAAGCCGGGCATCATCTCCTTCGCCGGCGGCCTGCCCGCCCCCGACCTCTTTCCCGTTGATGACATCAAAGAGATGTCGCGCATCGTCATGGAGCGGGAGGGCAGGACCGCCCTGCAGTACGGCCCCACCGAGGGCGACAACCGCCTGCGCGAGGAACTGGCCAAGCTGATGCAGAAGGATGGCGTGAACATCACCAGCAACCACCTGCTGATCGTCACCTCTTCGCAGCAGGGGCTGGACCTGGTGGGCAAGATCTTCGTCGACCCGGGCGACGTGGTCATGACCAGCCGCCCCACCTACGTCGGCGCCATCCAGGCCTTCAACTCCTACGGGGCGAAGATGATCGGCATCGAGCAGGACGCGGAGGGGACGCAGACCGCCCTGCTGGAGGCGGAGATCGAAAAACTGGCCGCCAAGGGCGTCAAGCCGAAGTTCATCTACGAGATCCCGGATTTTCAGAACCCGTCGGGCATCACCATGAGCCTGAAAAGGCGGAAGGAGCTCATCCGCATCGCCGAAAAGCACGACCTGGTCATCGTCGAGGACTCCCCCTATCGCCAGCTCCGCTTCGAGGGCAAGACCGAGCCGTCGCTGATCGGCATGAACCCGGAGCGCGTCCTGTCGCTCTTCACCTTCAGCAAGATCCTGCTGCCGGGATTCAGGCTGGGCTGGATGGCCGGCCCCAACGAATTGATCCAGAAGGCGGTGACGGCCAAGCAGTCGGTCGACCTGTGCTCTCCCCCGTTCAACCAAGCCATCCTTTATGAATACCTGCACAGCGGCCTGCTGGAAAAGCAGATCGCCGTGATCATCAAGGCCTACCGGGAGAAGCGCGACTTCATGCTGGCCAAGCTCTCCCAGTACATGCCCAAGCTGCCGGGATTGAAGTGGACCCATCCCCAGGGCGGCCTGTTCCTGTGGGTCACCATGCCGGGAAGCATTGATTCCGGGGAAATGTTCCACAGCGCCATCGAAAAACAGGTGGCCTACGTGGTCGGAACGGCTTTCTACCCCGACGGCGGCGGCCACAATTCCTTCCGCATGAATTTCTCCTATTCCAGCATGGCCGAGATCGAGGAAGGGGTGAAGCGCCTCGCCGACGTCATCCGCAACTGGGAAGGCGGCCAGGAGACGTCGATCATCACGCCGTGAAGATGGAGTTAAAGCGTTAAAGAGTTGAAGGGTTAACGTGTTACAAATAATCCCCGAAATCTAAAGATAAGTCACTTCTCGGTAATTTTGAAGGGGATCCAGACAACGGGAGAGCCGCCGTTCGCGAACCAATCCGCGCCTTCGCTGACCATGTCGAATTTCAGCCAGAAATCGCCGCTGCGGCTGACGGCGGGCAGCTCCAGTTTCACTATGGCGCTGTCTCCCCCGGCCAGCGGACGGGGCAGAAAAGCCCGGGCGTAATTCAACTCCAGCAATCTCTTTTCAGCGTCGTGAAGCTGGGCACCCAGCCTAACCCAGCGCCGCCCGGAAAAGGCCTGGGTGATCCAGGGAACGCCGCCGCAATTTTTAACCGCCACATCCAGGAGCAGCGGCCGGCCGGGCCGGGCCGCCAGTCGTTTCTGCCCTACCTTGATCCTTGCGGAATATTGTTTGCCTTTTAGCGCCGAGCCGATCTGGCTGGAATCCCAGATCTGGTAATAAATTCTTTTCCAGGCCGCGGTGCCGACCTGGTATTTTTTTGAAACGGCAGCGGCCGGGTGATCGGTGATCTCCCAGGTCAGGCGATCGACGCCGATTTTCTTTGCCAGGCGACGCGCCCTGGCCATCTGCCGGAACGAATCATTCCAGTTGAAAAGGATATACCGCCAGTTGATGAAGGGCACTTCCCGGCCCAGGCGCCTTTTCTCCCTGACCAGGGCCGCCATGTTTTTCAGCAGTTTGGCAAAATCGCCGCCCTGGCGGTAACGGGCATAGGTGCGCGCGTCGGCGCCGTCGACCGAAAACGTGATCTCGTCGATCCCGGACTCTGCCAGCCGGGCAGCTTTTCCATCGTCGAGCAGCAAGCCGTTGGTGCTGGTATATAAATAAACATGGGGATAATTCTTCTTCACATGTTCGATCATTTCCAGCGCCTGGGGGTGTACGAAAGGTTCGCCGTAGTTGAAAAAATCGAGGCGGATCAGCCCGGAGCCGATCTCCCCCAGTAGGGAACGAAATTCTTCCTGGGGAAAAAGCTTCCTTTCCCGGGTAGCGCCAAGACCGGCCCCGGGAGCGCAAACGGCCTGGAAACAATTCAGATTGCAGAGGACCGTGGGTTCAAAAAAGATCCGGGGCAGGATTTCCAGATCGACCGGTCGCTGCACTACCGGGTCTCCGTCCGCGAGGGGCCTTTTCAATCCGCAATTGAGGCAAAAACTGGAAAAACCGGCATTCAGCTCCTGCCTGATCTGGCGCACGCGGGCACCTCGCCAGATCGCGTTCAGGCCGGCTTCACGCAAATGCCCCAGCGGCCTTTCGCCCCGTGGATCGGCACAGCCGCAGACCACCTTGCCGTCACAAAGCACCACCAGAATATTGAAAATCCAGTCGCAGGTGAAGCGTGCCACTCAGCCGATCTTGTTCTTGACTTCGGCCATGATCAGCTTGGAGATGGCCTTCAGCGTATCCACCACCCCATCGCCCCTGGAAGCGACCGCTTCCAGCACCGGCTCGTCCTTCTTCCTCAGGACGCCGATCAGTTCGTTCGCCGGCGTGATGTTGGGCAGGTCGCGCTTGTTCAGTTGCAGGACATAGGGGATGGAGGGAAAATCGATCTTGTAATCGCGCAGGTTCTCCAGCATGTCCTGGATGCTCTCGATGTTGGCCTCATAGCGCTCAATCTGGGAGTCGGCCACGAAGACTATGCCGTCCACCCCTTTCAGGATGAGTTTGCGCGAGGCGCTGTAGTAAATCTGGCCCGGGACCGTATAAAGGTGAAAACGCACCTTGTAGTCCTTGATGGTGCCGAGGTCGAGGGGAAAAAAATCGAAGAACAAGGTCCGTTCCGTCTCGGTGGCCAGGCTCACCAATTTGCCCTTGTTGTCCTTTTTTACTCTTTCATAAATATGCTTGATATTGGTGGTCTTGCCGCTCAAGCCGGGACCGTAATAAACGATCTTGAAATTGATCTCGCGGGTGGAGTAGTTTAGGAAGGACAAGGTCAGTCTCCAAAGATGCGATCGATGTCCTCATCGGATACCCCTTCGAAGGGAGACCCGCCGGGAATTTTATCGGTGGCTTTCAATTTTTTATTGATGGTTTGGAATACCTTGACAAGCTCTTCCAAGGCGCTGCGCACGCGGAAGCGCACCAGCCCGAGGTTGGACGTGTTGTCGAAG
>Ga0315276_10003325_pt1 | contig 14736 bp, 9 predicted proteins | sample YL17G05_0_MG_FD_204542 | JGI IMG/M metagenome (GOLD analysis project Ga0315276, IMG submission 204542) | Sediment microbial communities from Yellowstone Lake, YNP, Wyoming, USA - YL17G05_0 | ecosystem: Environmental > Aquatic > Freshwater > Lake > Sediment | place: USA: Wyoming | collected...
CCGTTCCCTTCAAACGGCGGCGCGACATAGACATCGATACTGTCCATCAGCCGCCCCATCTCCTGAATCATCATATACCGAAACCGATTGGCCTGAATGTACTCCACCGCCGGAATGAACCGCGATGACCGGAACACATTCGGCCAGGCATCCTTGATCTGCCGCACCATGAGCGAATCCCGGTTGCTGCGTGTCAGATCATCGAACGCCGCCGCCGCTTCCGCCGACAGAACGAAGGACATCGCGTCTATCGGATACTTCGGTAACTCAATCGGAATCAGATTGACACCAAGCAGACGAAGTCTGTCCAGCATCACCTTGTTATTCGCCGTGTTGGACGTGTCTTTGTCGAAATCCGTTTTGAGATACCCGATCCGGAGTTTGGTCAAATCGACTTTCGGCGTGTAGTTGAACGGAGCATCGTACAGCGTCTGATCGACTCCATCGGGACCGATAATCGCGCTAAACACTATCGCGCAGTCTTCCACATTCCGGCAAATCGGCCCGATCTTGTCCATCGACCAACTGAGCGCCATGGCCCCGGTCCGGCTCACCCGGCCATAGGTGGGCCGAAGGCCGGTCGTGCCGCATCGCGTTGACGGCGACACAATTGATCCCCAGGTCTCCGTACCGATCGCGAACGGCAGCAACCCCGCCGACACGGCCGATGCTGACCCGGCCGATGACCCGCTTGATCCTTGCGATGTATCCCAGGGGTTGCGCGTCTTCTCACCGAACCAGACATCTCCCCACGCCAGTTCCCCCATCGTCATCTTGGCCACCAGCACCGCGCCGGCCGAATCCAGTTTCTTGATGACCGTGGCATCCTCGTCGATCACCTGATCTCTGTACGGCGCCGATCCCCAGGTGGTCTTGTAGCCGCGCACGGCCAGCAGGTCTTTGGCGCCGTACGGAATGCCGTGCAGTGGCCCGCGATATTTCCCCGCCGCTATCTCAGAGTCCGCCTGCGCCGCCTGTTTGAGCGCGCGCTCTTCGGTGATGGTGATTACACAATGAAGCTCCGGATCGTATTTCTTCAACCGCGCTATGCACAGCTTGGTAAGCTCTGTCGAGGTCAATTGCCGCGTCCGAATCAACTCCCCCAACTCCCGTACTGAATAGAACGCCAGATCATCGAGCTTCTTCGGCTGCTTGACACCTTCAACCGGACTGAGTTCGATCGGCTTTCTTACGGTGGTAAACTTGAACCCGACCGGAATCGGGTTCAGTATGATTGCCGGCGGAATGCTGTTGTCGATCCTGATCGTCCGAAGGCTGTCATAGTTCCGGGCATACTCTTTCAGCGCATCGAGCATGCTGTCCCGCTCGGCCTCGGTGAAGCTGAGGCCAATCAGCCTCTCAGCAGCTTCTACTCTTTGCTTTGTAATGAGTGCGGTATCAGTCTGACCGCGAGCGGGCAATATGCCACCCGCAACCACCAAAAGCACAATTGCAGCTATTGATATGAGCGAATTTCTCATCACGAGTCCTTTCGCGAATTTGAAATGCTGTTTGGGGGGAATTTACACCCTTTCGGCTACCACTGCATCCTATAAACTCGCTGTCCCCCGTATGGCCTGCCCCCCTTGAGCCTGATAGTGACCCAGAGCACCGCCATGCCAAACAGAAATCCGCCTACATGCGCCAGCCAGGCCACGCCGCCACCGGTGGAACTGCCGACCATAGCCATCACGATCTGAATTGCGAACCATATCCCCAAAACCACTTTCGCCGGCAGTGTCACAAACTGAATGAGGATGAAGAAAATCAGGCAGGTCACCTGCGCGCGCGGATGAAGGATGATATATGCACCCATCACTCCGGCTATTGCCCCCGAGGCCCCCACCAACGGCACTTCCGACGTGAGGCTGAACACCGAGTACACGGCAATCGCCGCAATACCCGACAGGAGATAGAAGATGATGAATTTGACCGGGCCGAAATAGTCCTCGACATTGTTGCCGAAAATCCACAGGAACACCATGTTCCCGATCAGGTGCATCCAGCCGCCATGCATGAACATCGATGTCAGCGGCGTCACGTAGATCCAACTCGGCACCAGATATTTGTGATCGAGATTGAAGAAGATGTCCGGCGTGAAGCCATAGGTGAAAGTGAATTCCTCAAACCCGCGAAAGCCCAGCGACTTCGTGTATAGAAACACAAGAGTATTCACGACGATCAGCGCCACCGTCAGATATGGCGTACGCACGGTCGGATTGTCGTCACGAATCGGAAAGAACATCGATCGATGGCGCCTTACTTCTTCATTCGGTTCGGTTCCGTCTGCAGGACTATAAACTGCAGATACTGAGCCGCCTTGTTGCCGACCCGGTCGGTAACCTCCACCGCCAGGTGATGAGACCCGGGCACCAGGGGATCCAAAGGCTGCGTCCAGCAGACGCCGGTCTCAGGATCAAACTCCGGAATCTGCCATTTCCCGTCGAGTTTGATCAGGATATTGCGATCATCCTCGAACCCCGACAGCGAATCGGTGAGCGTGAACTGAATCCTGGGCCGAAGGTCCCGCACGCTCTGACCGACTGCGGGCGACAGGTTGGAGATGATCGGAGGATCGAAATCATACACCGCCGCAAACGATCCGCCTCTGTCCGTTTTGCCAAACAACACCATTCCGTCGCGCCGATCGTTTATCCACTCCCAGCGGTTGGCCTTCTTGTCCAGATGGTACAGCTCCGTTCGGCCACTGTCCTGCAGGTACGTGACGTAGCTCATTCGTATGTCGAACGGCTCTCTGAGCGCCATCACTTCAGGAATGATCTCATAGTGATTGGAATTGAGTTTCAAGGGCTCAGGGAACTTGATCTTGTGCCCCTTCAATTCTACAAACCTCGGTTCGTAAAAACCGCTCTTCCGGAAAGTGAGTGTCGTATGGCTGTCAAGCGGGATTTCCTGCGTCTCGTCGCGGCCAACGACGAAGAGACTGACCGTGTCATTCATTACGGCGTGACGGGCCGTGTCTCGGCTCAATATCCCTCGAATCTCGTCCACCCGGGCATACTCCGGACGAGGCGGGATGAAGAAGATGTAGTATTCCATTGTGAAGAATCGCGACGGGTACTCTATCCCCAGCAGCTTCCCCTGATAGTAAAGCTCGATCCGCGCCTGCGCTCCGATTCTCGCATCCGCCTTTATTGTCGCCACTAACCCCTCGTCATCCAGTTCGTGCGATACGGCCAGACGCGTCGTTCCCGGATCCTGAAGACCGATGAACGGTTCCTCATCGATTCGGCAACCGCTTCGCGTGAAAAGGCCAAGCCTGAATGTCCGTCTGTCAAGCAGGTACCCCTGCGCATCGGCAATCAGATGCCCGTCCCTTCCTATTCTGACAAAGACCGTTGGGACCGGCCCCCACCTGCCATCCTTATTGAGGAGTACCCGGGCCGAATCGATCTCAAACGGGCGAATGTCGATCGTCGGCGAAAAATGAAATACCGTATTGGAATCGTTGAGAGCCACTGCCGAATCGAGCGTGTATACGCCCGAATCCGGTCCCCAGACAAACGAGAATGTCAGCTGCGACCGATTACCGGCCGCATCGGAGGCCACAATGCGCGCCTTGTGCAAACCGAATTTCAACGGGGGAATCGCCCCAATCGTTCCATCCCCGCTCATCCAACCGCGCGACCCCGCGTAGGCGTCGCCGCTGGTTCGGAACAGTCGACGAACAAAACTGCTGTTCTCGACAGCTTCCCGATAATCATATTCCACGTTGGCGGAACCGGTTGTGGCGTAGTCAAGAGTATCAAAAACCGTCTCATACCAAAGACTATCGTCGATGTAGAGCGTCATCCGATATGTACTAATATCCGGCCCATCCTTCCTCAGTTGATCGGAGCAATCTGCGAGAACACCGAATGGACGGTTGAAATACAGAACGCTGTCAATGACATATTCACGCCCTCCCTTTGCTTTGGCCGGATACATGTTCTTCCGACGTCCTGACACAAGGAGCGAACTTGGATCCGTCAATTGGAAACCGATGCGTCGAAAAACCGGTGCAATTCGGTCTTTAGCCTGATATCCATTAGACAGTGGATTCAGGGGAAAATTGTCTTTTGTCCTCTTCTCAAAATGAAGATGTGGCGCTCCGGCGCCCGTCTGGCCGGAATAGGCCAAAAGATCGCCGGCCTTAACGCGAACGGAATCAGCCGGAAATTCGATGTCAACATAGTATCGCTTCCTTGCCAATTGCTCCATCTTTACTCGCCGATCGAGCGAGTCAGCAAACCGCTGCAGATGCCCGAACACGTACAGAGAGCCGTCGTCACCCTTTATGTACAGCCCCTTGCCGTACCCGTCGTACGACATCTTTATGCGGGACACATAACCGTCAACAGGTGAGAAGACCGAGGCTCCGGGAACGCCGCCCGTTCTCAGGTCCAGGCCGGCGTGAAACCGCGAATGTCGGTAGTCGCCAAATCCGGACGAGAAATCTATGGTGCCCTTTAGCGGCCATACTGGGCTACCCGCATAACTGATTGAATAGATGAGAATTAGCACGATGATAACGGCAGCACGCCGGCTGAAATCGGTTCTCATGTTCCCTTTCGTCTTAAGGTATCCTTATGTTGTACCGAAAATACTATGGCGTGAACCCAAACGACAGCGTTTTTTGCCCGATCCAACTCAATGGATGGTTGCGCAACCTGACGGCAGTGTTATATTTGGGGTTCCCGTTGCGGCGGCTGGCCTCCCGTGCCCGTCCGACGGTTTATTTTCGAGCCAATTACTGAAGGAGTCTTGATACATGTTTGATCTTTTCCGAAGAATGTTACTGCCGATTATGGTCGTCCTTATTATCGCCTTTGTCGGCTGGTTAGTCCTCGATGTCGGCATGGACCTCTTGGGACGCCGCGGCAATTACAATAGGCAAGCGTACGCCGGAACAATTAACGGCGAACAGGTTACGTGGGACGTCCTCAATCAGGCATATCAGAACCTGCTGAATCAGGAAATGCAGAAGAACGATCAGGATGTCTCCGACTCCCGTTCCAAAGAACTGGAACAGAGTGCTTGGCGGCAGATCGTGCAGGAGAGGCTACTGCTTCAGGAAGCAGCCAAGAACAATGTCGTCGTGACCGATCAGGAAATCTTTCAGTATCTCCAGTACGCCCCGCCCGATTTCCTTCAGCAGAATCCGAGCTTTCAGACCGACGGCAAATTTGACTACCAGAAGTACATGTCGGTCATGGCCGATCCGCAGGCATCCTCCTTCTGGGCGCAACTGGAGCCACTCATCCGGCTCGATCTCATTAAGCAAAAGACTATCCTCTTGGCGGTTCAATCTGTTCAGGTCAGCGACGCCGAAGCCAGACAAGCGTTTCTCGACACACACGAGAAAGTCAAGATTGGGCTGGTGAATGTGCCCTACAATCAATACAGTTCCACCGTTGTTACTCCAACCGAGGATGGACTTCGTCAGTATTACAATGAGCATCAGGCTGACTACAAGGCGGACGATCGCGCAACGCTGAATGTCGTCTTGGTCGATAAGAAGCCGGCCGAAGACGACTGGCAGCGCGTCCGTGCTGGCTTGCAGGCAATCCACGATTCCATCGCCGCCGGCAGCGATTTCCGGACGATGGCCATCACTTACTCTCAGGACGGTTCGGCCAAAGACAGCGGTGACCTCGGGTGGGTTGAGTCCGGCCGCATGGTTCCGGAATTTGACCGGCGCTGCTTCAATATGAAAGAAGGAGAGCTGTCCCAGCCGTTTCGAACTGACTTTGGTTGGCACATTATCAAGCATTACGGATACCGCGAGCAGCCGGTTATGGGGACTGACGGCAAACCGACATCCACCACTAAGAAAGAAGCCCATGTGGCTCATATTCTGCTTCGCGTGACTGCGTCGCAGGAATCGATCGATGCCGCCTATCGCAAACTTCAGGATTTCGAATTGGCCGCCAAACAGAAAGACTTTGCTACCGCCGCCAAGGATGTCGGCCTGGAGATCAAGCGGACTGCTCCCTTCACTCGCAATGCTGCCATTCAGTTCATCGGACGTGACCCGGCTGCTTCGCAGTTTGCCTTCGAGAGCCAGATCAATGCAATCTCGGCGGTCATGGACAACACGTCAGCGGTATTCGTGCTGCAGCTTTCAGAGCGCTTGCCGGCGGGCATCGCTTCGTTTGAAGAGGTCCGCGGTCAGGTGGCTCTTGATGCGCGTAACGCCAAGCTCAGCGCTATGTGCCACGACACAGCCTCGACAGTATTCAACGCCACCCGATCGGGCATGAATCTCGAAAGCGCGGCGAAAGCCCACCGTCTTCAGTACATAGCTTCTGATCTCTTCAGCAGGGATTCTTATGTTCCCTACATCGGGCGAGATCCCAAAGCTATCGGTGCCGCTTTCACGCTCAACGCCCCCGGACAGATCATCGGTCCGGTTGACTATGCATCGGGCGCCGCAGTAATGACCCTGCTGGAACGAATACCGGCCGACCTCTCCGTATACACTGAGAAACGGGACTCTATTGTCACGGCCATTCGAACTACCAAGCAACAGGAGTTCTACGGGCGCTGGATGGAGAGCTTGGTGAATAATGCCAAGGTTGAAAGCAATGTCGGACGCGCAGCCGACGCCAACCGGGCCGGCTGATTTACAAAAGGCGATTACAGGTGAAAGCTCCCCGTCATGAGGGAGCTTTTTTATGGTCAATCCGGCAATCTGACCGCCCTTCAACTACGGGTGTTACACGGAGTCGAGTGACGCCACAAATGATCTTCTCCGCTGCCCCCTTTCGCTGGGTCAATTCAGGGCGCGGTCGGATTCGAAGTTCGACCGGACATATTTCCGCCGAAATTCTCTGACCTCCGTAATATCGAGCGTAACCGCTAGTGTGCGCTGATCCGCTTCTTCAAACAGCGACACTTGCGTGAGAATTCCCCACGGCGCCGTCATCAGCGATCGCCCTTGCAGCGGTTTACCGAATACCTGCCCGACTCCGCACACCTTCACCACATAGCCGCCAACCCGCTCAGCGCCGTCGATAAAGTACTTCCGGTCCCGATATCGCTTCTGCGACAGCGAATCATCGGGCCGATACAGCGATGTCGTCGGAACGAACACAATATCAACGCCCGTTTGCCCCATCTCGTCGTACAGCGCGGGATAGAAAACGTCACCGCATATCAGCACGCCAATCTTGATATTATCAACGGTCAGATAGAGCGGCCTGTCCCCTGGGGAGATCCCTTTGCTCAACTCCCCCGGTACCGGGTAGCGTTTGCGGTACGTGCCGATGATGACGCCCCGGTCGATGACATATGACGTATTGTACAACCGTTCATCTTCACGCTCCACCACTGTGCCCGCTATCAGACAGGCAGACAGTTCAGTCGACAGCTTCTTGAAATAGGTAAGGTACTCGGTGTACCGGTCGGCCGCCTGACGGTAATCCCCCACCGTTTCATCGAGCAGGCAGTACTCGGAAAGACAGACGAAGTCCGGCCGCTGTTTGAGAATATGCAGCTTCTCCTCTAAGCTCAGACGGTGCCCGACTACCGCCTGAACGCAGACAACCTTCGTGAGCATCTACTGCCGATTCCGATATGCCATACTCTTGATACGACGAACCATGAAGGTAGGTTCAGAATGAACTGTTTGAAATAACCGGCAATTTGCCCCCGGCGCAATCATTGCGCGCGACTGTCGGTAAAGAGCCACTCCCGCACCGGCTTAGACTGCAAGAATCTGTACCGACGGTAAGCGTCACATATTCGTGTAGTTCGGACCCTCGCCCCCTTGAGGCGTAACCCAGCGAATTACTTGATATGGATCGGCTATATCACAGGTCTTGCAATGCACGCAGTTCGAAGGTGTCAATTCCAGCTTCTTTCGACCCGGCCGCGTTTCGTCATCCACCATATTATAGACCGACGCCGGGCAGAAATGCTGACACGGATTGCCGTATTCCGACGTACAGCGATTGTTGCAGATGTCGTAGTCTGCAATCACCAGGTGCGACGGCTGGTGCTCCTCATGCATGGTGCCGGACTTGTACACATCGGTTAGCTTATCGAACAGGTACTTGTTGTCAAACACCAACTCCGGCTTCTTCGGCTCCCGACCGAATCGGGTCTTGAATGCCGCAACGGTCAACATGTACTCATGATCCGGCTTGTGTTCGCGCCGGTTGAAAAGCCCTCTGCCCCCAGTGACAAGCTGCATGGCGCTGTGGAAAAGCCCGGCGTACAATCCCCCCTTGAATCCGGCATGTACATTCCGCGTCGCATAGATCTCTTGCCTGACCCAACTCTTGTCGAAGCGATCCTGATAACCGCCCAATACCGATGCAGAGTAATCCTGCTTCTTCACCGCCTCGAACACAGTCTCGGCCGCCATCATTCCTGATTTTATCGCCAGATGTATCCCCTTCAGCCGCTGAGGATTCATCAGCCCGGCCGAATCGCCGCACAGCAAGAGACCATCATGATACAACTTTGGCACCGCGTAGTACCCGGCATCCGGCATCGTCTTGGCCCCATAATGGAGCATCGTCCCGCCTTCGAGAATCTTCCGAAGCAACGGATGGGTTTTGTACAGTTGAAACTTGAGATGCGGGTCGTTGGTGGGCTCATAGGAATCAAGTCCGACACAGTATCCCACCGATACCATCGTGTCGCTCATGCCATAAATCCACCCGCCGCCGTACTGGTCATGCGGCTGCGGCCAGCCCACGGTATGTATCACTTGCCCGGCCTTGATCCTTCCTGTCGGGACCTCCCACACTTCCTTCACGCCGGTCAGATAAGACTGCGGCTGACAATGCTCCCGGAGCGCCGGAATCTTCTCGAACGCCTGGCGCGTCAGCGAGCCGTGAACCCCCTCGCAAAGAACTGTCACTTTCGTTCTGACAATTGATCCGGGCTCAAAATTGCTCTTGGGACTGCTGTCTTTGTCCAACCCCATATCCACCGTCTGAACTCCGACAACCCGTCCCTCTTCAACCAGCAAGTCATACCCGGCCATACCGGCGTAGATGTCGATTCCAGCCGCTTCCACCTGCTGGGCCAGCCAGCCCGTGAACTTGTTCAGCGAAATGACATAGCTGCCATGATTGCGCAAGGGCGGCGGGTTGATTGGCGATTTGATCGCGCTCGTCGCTGAGAGAAGGTAAAACGAATCCCCGCTGACCGGCGCCTCGAGCGGTGCCCCTTTTTCCTTGAAATCAGGAATCAGCTCCGCAATGCCGCGCGGATCCATCACCGCTCCGGAAAGCGAATGCGACCCAACGTACGAACCTTTTTCCATGAACAGGATTTCGGGCTTGGTCACCGACGGTTCGGCGCTGAGGAACTGTGCTAACTTGAATGCGAACGACAGACCGGCAGGGCCGGCGCCGACTATAAGAATATCTGTTTCGAGAGTATCACGTTCGATCGCCATCTTGTCCACCTGCATAAGTTGCTGATGGCCGACAATATAGCCACATAGGAAGAAAAACAAAAGGATATAGGCGAGCCAACCTCCGCTACTTCGTTGTACGAGCCGCTTGTTGCGGCAGATCGTCTTTTTCCTCCTCCGCCGGTTTCTTCCCGTTCTGGCTGATCTGGAGCATCTCGCAGATCTTCTTGCGGTCGCAGCCGACCGTAAACAGGCGATTCGTGCGAATGATTGGCTGACGCAACAATGTCGGATCCTCGGCTATCAGAGCAATTGTCTCGTCCCTATCCAGATTGTCCCGGTCTAAATGATGCTTCGTGAACGAACTGGACTGCGAATTCAGGAAGTACTCAAGCGGTACGAATCCGACGAGCTTCTCAACTTCGTCTACTGTAAGCGGGCGCTTCGTTAAGTCTCTGATATCCAGTACAACTCCGGCATCTTCCAGAAATTTCCGAATCCCTGTGCACTCCTCATCTTCGCCCCACATGAGAAATGCGGCACGTTTGGGTGGCATGTTGAACTCCGATCTAAGGTGAGTAAACCCACCGTTTTGGGGCGGTAATCACCGCCCTGGACACTCTCTTCTACGATAGAAATGGCGTTGGCAGAGCCGAGCCTCTAATCATGGTCGCTCGATACCCAACCGTCACCGATAGACCATCGGCGGCCATTGAGTCATATCTAAGACGTCCATTTCATTAGTATGTTTAATAAAATCTCTCGATCTTACACAAAGACCTAAAGAATTAGGTGATCCAATTTCCCGTCGCCAGAGCCTGCCTCAAACGGCACCAACCACTTTTCCGGGTGCTTCTACAGATTTCCTGCTTGCCAAACCACGTGAAGCTAGTCCCCAACCCCTATTGAAAGTATCGGCGCATCGTCTGACGGCTTTAGCGATGCTACTTGTTCAACACCTCAGAAGCGGCCAAGTTCCCCTGGGTTATCGTCAACTGCGACCGGCTGCACTATCAGGAAGACATCCCCTTCGACTACCTCGATCGCATAGGTGCGCAACTTCATCCCAGGCCGTTCCAGACATTCACCTGTCTGGAGATCGTATTTCCAGTGGTGCCACTCGCACGTGACAATCCCTTCTGATACCTCCCCAGCCGTCAAACTCGCCTTCATATGCTTACAGTCCGACTCAATACCATAAAGCGTTCCATTGTCGTTGAACACCGCCACGCGGCGGGCCATGATCCTCTTCTCGACTGCCTTGCCCGCAGGAAGTTGGTCTAAATGGCACATTCTGATCCGTTGTGACATGATTGGGACCTCTAAGCCCGGTGAATGGAATGACGCGGAAACTGTCCGGGCAACAAGAATGTTGCCGATCGCGTCGCTATGCCGCGTCCTGCGGGACTGCCTTGAGCTGAGAAGCCGGTCCCTGTTCAGAAACGGGGCTGACCGCTTCGATCAAACGTTTACGGCGGCGCTCAAACATACTCAGCACCCCGCCCAGAAAAGCCACAAACGTCCCCATCCAGAACAGATTAATGAGCGGCTTCTTCGATAATTCCAAGCCTAGTACCGCCGGTTGAGTCACCGCCTCACCTATGAACTCGCCACTGAACTTCAACATTACGCCGCCGTCCTCCGGACGGAGTCCTGCTATCATAACACCGGCGCGCCCGCTGTCAAAACGAACCTCGTCGGGAATCACCCGACGATTTCTCACCTGAAGCAGCGGAGCGAGTTCTTCGCGCCCCCCATCGTAGGCCACGGTCACGAGAGCTGCCGCGCTCATCACGCTGTCGGATTGCTCACCGTGGTTGGAAACATCGAACTTATTGAACGTAACCTCATACTTGCCGATCTTCGCCTTCTCCCCCTTCTTCAGAAATATCGATCCGGGGTCCGAACTTTGGGGCCTTTCTATCGATGACGGCGACAGATACAGATCGTACGTCAAGTATCCTTTGATATACGGCTTCTTCATAACCCCCTCAGCGTTCTTGGGAAACTCGTGAGGCAGTACGGCCTGAAATGACCGGCCGGATTGATCGGTCACGTCAATATGACAATCGAACCCCGTGGCGTTGTCCGAGATGGAGGTAAAGTTCATCGTACACCCCATCGCCGCCGTCGGCTGACCCTGCACAAGCGTCAGCTTCTCTTTTGTCTCGAACCCATTGGCCGATGCCGCGCCGACCAATGCCAGTGCCAGGCCGACATGCGACAAGTACCCCGGTTGCCAACTCCCACTTCGAATGGAGAGCGCCAGAGTGTAGGCATTACTGGTGAGCGCCATGCCCGCCGCTCCGAAAAGAGCCAGATACAGCGGATTATAGCTCACTCCTGTTAGGACCAGCGCCAGTACGATCGCCGCAAACGCCACTCCCCCAATGATAAGCAACCGCGGTTTGGCAAGACCTTCATTCCACTTTAAGGCCGGAAACAGTCCTACCAATATGAGCAGTGCAATCCCAATCGGCGTCATTGTCGTGAAGTAATACTGCATCCCGACATTCGACGGGTTCGCCGCAAATCTGGTTAGCAGCGGCGAAGATGTCCCCATAAGAACAAGCACCCCCCCGACAAACAGAATGAGAATCCCGAGCGTCACCAAATACGAGCGCGAAGCCACTTTGGAATATGATGGTCCCGGTTTAATGTCCCGCCAACGATAGACAAGCAAACCGAAACCGAGCAGGACAAAAGACAGCAGCCCGCCGATCAGGAACTGATTGATTCCCAGATCAACGAATGAATGCACGGAAAAATCAGCCAGCACTCCCGACCGAGTCAGGAACGTGCCGTACAACACCGACCAGAATGTAAGGCAAACGACAAAGAGCGAAAACCGCATCAGGCCCCTTCGTTGCTGCTTGATAAACAGCGAATGAACTTGCGCCGTCAAGAATAGCCATGGTATGAGGGACGAATTCTCCACCGGATCCCACGCCCAGAAACCGCCCCAACCAAGTGTCTCGTATGCCCAGTACCCGCCCATCACCAACGAGATTCCCAAGGCTGACCAGGCAAACATCGTCCACCGCCGTGCCGCCTCCGACCAAACCTGATACTTCCGTTCTACTAGGGCAGTGAGAGCAAAACAGAACGGGAATACCGCTCCGGAGAAACCCAGAAACATGATCGGCGGATGGATCGTCATCCAGAAATTCTGCAAGAGCGGATTCAGCCCCGCCCCTTCACTTTGCACAACCGGCGCCAGTTCAAAAGGGGATTTCTTGAGCATGATCATCAGCAGTGAAAGCACAAAGAGGTTCAGGAAGAACATGTTGCCGCGCTCGAACTGCCGCGATGTTGCCATCATAATCAGGCCAAGAATGCTTGTGTAAAACACCCACAGCAGAAACGTTCCCTCCTGGCCGCCCCAGAGACTTGCGATCAGGTAGCCGAGCGGAAGATCGGTCGAAGAATAGGAATGTACATACGCGACTGAAAAATCATGGGTAAGGATCAAATATAGCAGTGTGCCGACTGCGACGGTCACGAATAGTGCGGTCAGCCGGAACAATGTCCGAGCCAGCCGGATTAACTGCTCTTTCCCGCGCCAGGCCAGAAAGTACAGCAGCGCCGACGCCAGAGAGCAGCCGAACGCTCCGAATATCATATAGGCGCCCAAATGAGCCATATTGTCTCCTTTAATCCGATGCGCTGGCCGGCGGACGCCGGCTCGTTAAAACCGCCTTAGCGGGCCGTGTTCCGAATCCGTTCGCGACGTTCCGGCACGATCACTTCGGCCGTCCCGCCCGAAATCTCTACCAATCGCTCGATTACATCTTCGACTAAGAACTCAGGTGTCGAGGCCCCCGCCGAAACCCCCACTCGCTGAACCCCCTGACCCTCGGTAAACCAGTCATCATGGATATCCTTCGCACTGTCAATCAATATGCCCCGTCCACACAACGTGTTTGAGATGTCCGCCAGTCGTTTGGAGTTTGCCGATGTCTTCGATCCGACCACCAGCACCATATCAACCTGCGGTGCCAAATCCATGATGGCGCTCTGTCGCTGCTCGGTCGCATTGCAGATGGTGTCAAACGCCTCGATATGCGGCCATTTCTGTTTGGCTGCTCTCTTGAACTCGGCAAACCGCTCTTGACTGGCCGTCGTCTGCGAAGTCAACCCCAGCTTGCGGTCCCTCCAATCAGGAAGCGAGGCCAACTCCTCCGGGCCTGCTACAACCGTTATCCGATCCGGCGCGTGGCCGACTATCCCTGCCGTCTCGTCATGCCGGCGATCGCCGTAGTGTACAACATAGTATCCACTCTCGATGATCTTCGTGACGATATTGTAAATCCGCGTGACCAACGGGCAGGTAGCATCGACAACATTCAACCCTTTGGTCTTGGCTTCCTCTATCACGTTAGGCGCGATTCCATGCGCCGAAATTATAAGCGTGCCGCCGGCAACGTCATTGACTGAAAACGCCTGCCCCAGCCCCTGCTGCCGGAATCGGTCCACCACTGCCTCGTTATGCACGATTTCATTCAGGATCGTGACCGGCGTCGATTTGTCCAACGCCGTCTCTTCAGCGATGTTGATCGCCCGCTTCACACCCATGCAAAACCCGTGGTGCCGCGCGAGGATTATTTTCTTCAGCATTTCTTCTCCAATATCCCTATGGATTGATGAAACGCCTTGTATGAACTGCGCACCAGCGGCCCGGCCTCGACATGACCAAAACCGATCTCCCGGCCGATCTGCGCCAATTCCTTAAACTCATCCGGATGATAAAACCGCTCCACCGGCAAATGCGCCGGCGATGGTCGCAGATACTGCCCGATAGTGGCGATATCGCACCCGGTCGCGTATATCTGATGCATCAACTCCACCAGCTCGTGCTTCTCTTCCCCCAATCCAACCATGAACCCTGTCTTCACCACGGGACGTGGAGAATATTCGTTTGCATACCTGAGTACTGCCAGCGAACGATCCAGCTTGGCCGCCCCCCGCACCCGTTTGTGCAGACGACCGACCGTCTCGACATTATGCGCGAGCACATCGACACCGGAATCAAGTACTGTTTTCAGGGAGGTTAAGTGGCCGCCGAAATCCGGCACGAGGAATTCTACTTTGACTTCTTTATCCTGCCGTCGGAGGAGCTCCATAGTCCGGGCAAATACAGCAGCTCCCCCATCGGGCAGGTCATCTCTTGTGACAGAGGTGATAACAACTTGTCTCAAATTTAGTTCCGCTACAACTGTTGTCAGCCGCACCGGTTCCTCGGTGTCCAGGCCCAAGGGCGGTGCTTTTATAACATCACAAAAATTGCAGGTCCGGGTGCAGCGCCGGCCCAGTATCATGAAGGTGGCCGTGCCTTCATCAAAACATTCACGAATGTTCGGGCA
>Ga0315276_10003326_pt1 | contig 14732 bp, 13 predicted proteins | sample YL17G05_0_MG_FD_204542 | JGI IMG/M metagenome (GOLD analysis project Ga0315276, IMG submission 204542) | Sediment microbial communities from Yellowstone Lake, YNP, Wyoming, USA - YL17G05_0 | ecosystem: Environmental > Aquatic > Freshwater > Lake > Sediment | place: USA: Wyoming | collected...
AGACGTTCTCGACCGTCACGCCGCGCCCCACGATGGTGCCGCGTCCGACGGTGACGTTCTCGCGCACGGTGGCGAGGTCGGCGATCAGCACGCGGGCGTCGATCGCGGCGCCGCGGTAGAGCACCACCCCGGTGCCCACGATGCAGGTGTCGCCCAGGGTGAGCGGCGGCAGCTCCTGCTCCTTCGTGGTGGCGGAGTTGGCCGCCTTCATCGGCAGCTTGCCGAGCGAGGCGTGGTCGTCCACGCGCACCTCGTTACCGATCACGGTGCCCTCGTGGATCACGACGTGGTGCCCGAGCCGGCAGCCGGCCCCCAGGCGCACGTTCGCCCCGATAATGCAGCCCTCTCCCATCGTGGTGCCGGCGCCGAGCACGGCGCTCGGATGGACGACGCTGGTCATGATGCCTCCTGCCTGGCCGGGGCCAGGCGTACGGGTATGCCGCCCTGCTCGAGCGAAGCCTGTGCGGCGGCCAGGACACGCACCACCTGGAGGCCGCCCGCCCCGTCGGTGAGCGGCGCCTTGTGCTCGCGCACGCACTCGACGAAATGCAGGCACTCGAGCCGCAGCGGCTCCTGCAGCGAGATCTTGGGGATGAGGATGTCGCCGCTGCGGACGGTGAGCGCGTCGCCGTACGACACGACCTCGCCCGCGCGGTCCACGCCCTTGTCGTAGATCCTGACCTTCTCGCTGGCTTCCATGTCGTCGAAGACCACCATCTTCCGGCTGCCGACCACGGTGAACTTGCGCAGCTTGTGGGGGTCGAGCCAGGAGACGTGGAGGTGGGCCAGCTTCCCGTCCGGGAAGCGCAGGTCCACGAACACCACGTCCTCGATCGCGCCCTGCAGGAAGGCCGAGCCGCGCGCCACGACATCGATGGGCTCCATGCCCAGCAGGTGGAGGATCACCGACAGATCGTGGGGGGCGAAGCTCCAGAGCGCGTTCTCGTCGCGCCGCACCTTCCCCAGGTTGACGCGCTGGGAGTAGATGTAGAACAGGTCGCCCAGCTCCCCGCGCTCGACCATGCCCTTGAGGTAGCGGACGGCCGGGTGGTACAGCAGCAGGTGGCCGACCATGAGGATGCGCCCGCGCTCGCGGGCGATCCGCACCAGGTTCTCGGCGTGCACGACGCTCAGGGCCAGGGGCTTCTCGACGAACACGTCCTTGCCGGCCTCGAGCAGGGTCCTGGCCAGGGTGTAGTGGCTCACGGCCGAGGCGGCCACGACCACCCCCTGCACGTCCTGCCCCGCGGCGAGTTCGTCCAGTGAAGCCACGGCGCGGGCCCCGGGATACTGGGCCGCGGACTTCCTCAGGCGCTGGGGGTCGTTGTCGTGCAGAGCCGCCAGCCGGCTGCCCGGCAGGCTGGCGAAGTTGCGAATGAGGTTGGCGCCCCAGTCGCCGGTGCCCACCACCGCGATGCCGACACTGTCCGCCATCGGGTTCCTTTCTCTCGATCCTGGAACCGGGCCCCACGCGCCCGGGTGCGTCCCCGCCATCAGGGCAGGGCGGGTCAGTCTACTTACTCTCGCTCCTGAGGGTCAACGAAACGCGCCTGCCTCGTCCGCCACGTCCCGGTACGTCAGCACGCGGTTCCTGCCCCGTCGCTTTGCCACGTAGAGGGCCTGGTCGGCCGCGCGGATGAGCATCTGGCCGTCCTCGGCGTCCCGTGGGGAGATCGCCACGCCCAGGCTGATGGTGATGGCGCCCGGGTCCTCCAGCGGGAACGCGTGTTCCTCCACCGCGCGGCGCATGCGCTCGGCCACCACCACCGACCCCTCGACCCCGGTCTGCGGCAGGATGAGCGTGAACTCGTCTCCGCCATACTTCGCGATGAGATCGAAGGAGCGCACCTGTCGCCCGAGCAACGCGGCCATCTCCCGCAGCAGGTAGGACCCACGCAGGTGCCCGTTACGGTCGTTGTAGCCCTTCAGGTTGTCGACGTCGAGCATGACGAGTCCCAGCTCCTGCCCGAACCTCGCCGCGCGCTTGAGCTCGCGCTTCAGCGCCATCTTGAGGAAGCGGTAGTTGTAGACCTGGGTCAGATCGTCGGTGACTGCGAGCTTCTCGACGCTCTCGGAGAGCCGCAGGTTCTCGAGCGCCATCGCGGCCCAGGCGGCGAGCAACGAGAGCTGGCGCGCGTCCGTGAGCGAGAAGACCGGGGCGCCGCGCGACCGAAAGGCCGCCAGGTAGCCGGACGCGTGCTCGCGGCGCCGCATCGGCACGAACAGTGCGGGGCCCGCGTCCACCCTCGGGCAGGCGTCGTCGGCATCCACGCGCGAGTCGGCGGCGAGATCCGGGATGCACAGTGGCCGGCTCACGTGCACGAGCAGGCGCGTGAACTCGCTGCCGCGCCGGGGCGTCTCCAGGGGCAGGAGATCACAGTGGTCCGGGGTGGCGGCCAGGCGCTCGAGGCGACCCTGGTGCGGTGCCACGAGCGCCGTGCCGTCGGCCTGCACCAGGCTCAGCGCGGTCTGGAGCACCCGCTGGAGCAATCCGGCGCGCGAGTTCAGCTCCGGGCTGCCCGTGAGGCCGAGCAGTTCGTCGAGGGCTTTCTCACGCGACAGCATCGGGGACTCCCAGTCCGCGGGCCGATTCGTCACCCCCGCCAGCGGTGTCCGGGCCCCTGCTGCGGACGGCTTGCCCCGCACACGGGTCCGGAGGCCGGGACGTCCCGGCCTCGGCGATTGGGTTAGAATCCGCTGGAAGCACGCAACGCGTGTGCCACCATGCTCATCGGGTCAGCCGGGGGGAGGCGGACCCAGCAATCGCAGGAGCAGGGCGAGGGTCCGCAGGGCGAATCCGGCCAGGCCAGCCAGGATGAGAAGCCAGAGAGCGCGGTCCTGCCAGGGCTCCAAGTGGAGCACCGGCCGCCACTTGACCCACGTGGCCAGGGCCCAGACCAGGCTCCCGGTCAGGCTGGCGGAAACAATCGCGTGAGCGGACGTCCACCAGCGCCACTCCCGCTCCCCGGGATGGCTGCGCTGCGTGAAATTCCCCCGACCGCCAGCCCCGGACCGGGCATTTCGCAACGCGTCGCCTTCTCCCCCGGCCAGCCTTTGGGCAGCCCACAGGCGGGCCGCTCCGAAGATGTATGCCTGACGCTCGACGATCCCGAAGCCGCCCGCCGCGAGATCGTGCTCGAAGTCCTCCCCCGTGCCGAACTCGAAGATGGACTCGCTCAGGTAGCGGTAGGCCGCGGGGTCGGGTGAGAGGCGGCCCAGGAGCGGGATGACGCGGCGCGCATAGAACCGGTGGAGGGGCGCGAGCGGGCCGGGCCGGGGCGCCGTGGCCTCGAGCACCACGAGCGTGCCGCCGGGCGCGAGCACGCGGGCCAGTTCCGCGAGGGCGCTGGCCCGCGGGCGCAGGTTGCGCAGGCCGAAGGCGATGGTGACCGCATCCAGCGCGCCGTCGCGGAACGGCAGCCGGAAGGCATCGGCGCAGGCCAGGCGCGGAGCCCAGCCCCAGGGGCCATGCTCATCCGCGGCGAGCTCCAGCATGCGCAGGCTCGCGTCCACGCCCAGCAGGATACGGCCGGGGCGCCGCAGTCCCCCGAGCGAGACGCCGCTGCCGGTGCACAGGTCGAGCACGAGCCCCGCGCTCTCCGGCACGGCGCGCCACATGGCCGCGCGCCAGGCGCGGTCCTGACCGAGCGTCATCATCGAGTTCAGCAGGTCGTAGCGGCGGGAGACGTCGTCGAACATGCCCGCCATCTCGCGGAAGGCGTGATCGCGGGCGGCCGGGAAGACGCGCAAGCCGGACGCTTCCGGATCGGGTACGGGGGTCACGGGCGGGACGTCAGGCATGGGGGGCGGAAGAGGTGGTACGCCCGACAGGATTTGAACCTGTAACCTTTGGCTCCGGAGGCCAACGCTCTATCCAATTGAGCTACGGGCGCGCAGCGAGCTTTTATAGCACAGCGGGCAGGCTCCGTCACGCGGGGAGCACGTCGGACCCGGCTCGGGCGGCGGGTCCCGAACGCGCGCCGGCGGCCAGGGTGGCGTGCCCGCCGCGCCCGGCCGGGCCACCGGGCGCCGCTCAGCGGCCCGCGGGCCGCCGGATGCGATAGACGAGCGCGGTGCTGTCGGTGAGGTTGGCTGGCTCGAGGCACCCCCACCGGGCGTAGACCGCGCGGGCCGCCCGGGCCCCGCCAGCGGGAGGTGTCGCGAGCAGGTACGTCACGCCATAGCGCGCGGCGAGTCGCAGGAAGGCCCGCTCGTCGCGCGTCGAGAGCATCTCGCCGAGGTCGGAGAAGCGGACCTCCACATCGGCGGCCGGATTCATGTGGCCCGGCGGAAGCGCGATGACCTTGCGCCCGGTGAGCCCGGAAAGGAAGAAGCCCGCCTCCGGGGGGCACGCGAATACGGCGTGGCGGGGCGTGTTCGCGCGGATCCAGTGCGCCATCGCCAGCGAGGCCTGCCAACGCCCGTCGAGCCGCATCAGATACGAATCCGCGACCTGGAGGTTGAACAGGGCGGGCCCCGCGCTCAGCGCGAGGAGCGCGGCGATGCCGGCTCGTCGCGCCAGCGGCGCGCAGCGAGCCACAACCCGAGGAGGCCGAGCGGCACGATCAGCGGCGCATGCAGGTGGAACGCGAAGCGCGGGTCGTGGAGCTCGGGTGCGAACCAGTGGTGCGGCGCCGCGTTCGTTCGGAAAAGGCCGAGTTGGCGCAGGAGCAGCGGGGCCGCGAGCAGCAGGCCCGCCGCGCCGGCCAGCACGGCCTGCTTCGCGAGCCCGAAGCGGGACAGGACCGGACCGCCGCGCTCCACCGGGAGCAGCGCGGCGACACCTCCGTGCACGAGGATGCTGCCCAGCGCCAGCGCCCCGCAGATCGGATGGTGCCAGATCGCCAGCGCCAGGAGCACACCCGTGAGGGCCGCGTGGCGGAGTCCGCGGTCGCGATCGGTCGTCCAGGCGAGCAGGGCGAGCAGGCCGAGCGCCACGCCCTGCACACTCGCCATCGGGATGGCCGCGTGGGTGAGCCACCAGAACGAGCCGAGCGGGACGACGACCAGCGAGACGAGCGCCGTGGCGCGGCCCCACGCGGAGCGCACCAGGAGATAGCAGACCACCGGGTTGATCCAGCCGAGCCAGTAGAGGCTGGTCGCGTAGAGGTCCACCGGCGGGATCCGCGTCAGGACGGACAGCCCCGCGAAGCCGAGCGGATTCCCCGGCGGATACCATGCGCGCAGGCCCGGGATCGAGGGGTCCTGCCACAGGTGCCCATCGAGGATGGCCTGCGCGTAGGACATGTCGCGGAAGACGTCGTAGGCCGTGACGAGGGAGCCGCGTCCGAGGGCGAAGGCGAAGACGAGCCACACGCCGAGGATCGCGAGCAGGTCCGCGAGGACCTCGCGCCGCGCCGAAGGCAGCGGCCCGCCGCTCGCGGTGGTCCTGCGGGGCTCGCGGGCGGGAGCGCCCGCGGGAGGGCGCCGGCGGCTCACGCGGAGTCGGTCCGCTCCCGCAGCGCGTGGTGCGGTCGCGCGGTAGCGCAAGGTGCCCGGCGGGTGGTCGAGATCGGCATCGATCCGGTCAACCGCGCGCGGTGGCGGCCAGCGTGGCGAGCGCGGTGGCTGGATCGGAACCCGACAGGAGCACCTCCCCCGCCAGTACCGCGTCGCAGCGGGTGTCGCGCAGCCGCTCGAGGGTCGCGGCCTGCGAATCCACGCTCCAGGCCACGGCGGTGACCAGGGGCGGCACCACCGGGAGCAGCTCGAGTGCGGTGGCGAGCCCGCGTGCCGCGGCGTCGGGCTCGCGGCTCCCGAGCCCGAGGAGCGTCGCCCCCGCTTTGAGCGCGCGCCGCAGCTCGTCGGCGTCATGGACCTCGACGAGCGGGTCGAGCCCGAGCAGGCGGGCCCCGCTGGCGAGCACCTGGAGCTGCACGTCGGAGCAGAGGGCCGCGATGAGCAGCACGCCATCGGCCCCGCGCACCGCCGCGTCGAGCAGTTGGTACTCGTCCACGACGAGGTCGTCGACCAGGACGGGAAGCGCGCAGGCGTCCCTCACCGCGCCGACCCAGGCGAGGTCGCCCAGGGAGCGCTCCGGCTCGGTCGCCACGGAGATGCCCGCCGCGCCTCCGGCCCCGTAGATCCGCGCGAGCGCGGCCGCGTCCACCTCGGCCCGGAGCACGCCCTTCGTGGGCGAGGCCCGCAGGATCCCGCACAGCAGCCGCAGTGGGTTCGACGCAGCGCCCCGGCGCAGGGCGCGCTCGAGCCGGCCGGCGGGCCGGACCGTGCCGAGGCGCTCGCGCAGCCGGTATCCGGGCGTGTCGAGCTTCAGCGCTTCGACGCGAACGCGGCGCGCGGCGGTGGCGCGGGTGAGGAGGTCGCTGGCTGGCAGGTTCATGGGGGGTCCGCCGTATCTCAGCGCACGACGACGGTGCCGGCGACCAGGTCGTGCAGGGTCTGCTTCCTCGCCGTGAACAGCACCATGAGGTAGCCGATGCCGAAGGTGAGACCGGTGAGCAGGGTCGCGAAGTGGCGCCCGCTCGCGCGGGCGAAGGAGACGCGCCGGCCCTCGAGATCCGTGACGCGCAGGCCGAGCGCCAGCTGGCCGAGCGTGGCCTGTCTCGACGAACTCTGCAGGAGCGCGTAGTAGAGCCAGCTGCCGGACAGCGCGAGGAATGCCACGGTGAAGACGGCCCCCAGGAGCGCGGTGATCGCCTCTTCCGGGAGGTCGGTTTCCGTCCAGCCGATCGAGCTGGTGGCCATCAGCGGCATCAGGACCATGAAGCCCACGGGTGTCAGCACCACGCCGAGGATGAAGCGGTCGAGCACGTGGCTCCAGAAGCGGCGCCAGAAGCCGGCGTAGTCCCGGGTCGCGCGGGCCGCGAACGGGTCGGCCGGTGCGGCCACCCGGGGTTCGGAGATCGCGGGGGGTGGTGGCACGGCGGCTTCGGACGTGTCACTGCCGGGGGTGACGGGGGCTCCACAGGATGCGCAGAACGCCGCGCCTTCGGGCAGGTTGACGCCGCAGCGGATGCAGAACATGGCCGGTCCCTCCCCCGGTGGAATTCAGTCCCGGAACGCCGTGAGCTCGTCGAGCTTGCGCGCGGCACGCCCGCTGTCGATCGCCTCCTGGGCCTGGGCCACGCCCCCGGCGAGGTCCCCCACCACGCCGGCCACGACCAGCGCGCCCCCCGCGTTGAGCACGACGATGTCGCGCGCCGCCCCCTTCTCTCCCGCGAGCACGGCGCGGATCTTCGCGGCGTTGGCGGGCGCGTCTCCGCCTTCGAGACCGCTGCGGTCGGCGTGCGCCAGGCCCAGCGGGCCGGGGTCCACCTCGAATTCGCGGATCTGGCCGCGGTCCAGCTCGGCCACGTGCGAGGGGCCCCGCACCGTCAACTCGTCGAGCCCGTCGAGGCCGTGCACGACCCACGCGCGCTCGCTGCCGAGGATCTTCAGGACCTCGGCGATGCGGCGCACCAGACGGTCGGAGAAGACGCCGATCAGCTGGCGCCGTGCGCCGGCCGGGTTGGTGAGCGGGCCGAGCAGATCGAGGATCGTGCGTATGCCGACCTCGCGACGCGGCCGCGCCGCATGGCGCAGCGCGGCGTGGTAGTTGGGCGCGAAGAGGAAGGTGATGCCCAGCATGTCGAGCGAGCGCGCGGCGCTCTCGGGCGTCAGGGCGAGGCCCACGCCCAGGGCCTCGAGCACGTCGGCGCTCCCGGTGCGGCTCGAGACCGCGCGGTTGCCGTGCTTGGCGACGGCCACGCCGCACGACGCCACCACGATGGCCGAGGTGGTCGAGATGTTGAACGTGCCGGCGTTGTCGCCGCCGGTGCCGCAGGTGTCCAGCAGCGGCGCGCGCTTGGTGCGGATGGGGGGCACGCGCTCGCGCATCGCCTCGGCCATGCTGGCGATCTCCTCGGGGGCCTCGCCCTTCATGCGCAGCGCCACGGCGAGAGCGCCGATCTGCGCCGGAGTGGCGTCGCCGTCGAGGATCTGCTCCATGCTGGCGCGCGCCAACTCCCGCGGCAGGTCTTCGCGGAGAACCGCGCGTGCGATGGCCGTACGGATCACCGGGGCACCTCCTTCTGTTGGCGGCACAGCATGAGGAAGTTCTCCACGAGCCGGAGGCCCGGGCAGGTCAGGATGGACTGGGGCGGGAACTGTACACCCCAGGTCTCGTGATCGCGATGCCGCAGCCCCATGACCTCCCCCGTGGGGGTCCAGGCCGTGACCTCGAGGCTGCGGGGCAGGGACTCGCGCTCCACGACGTGCGCATGGTAGCGCGCCGCCAGGAAAGGGTTCTCGAGGCCGGCGAAGAGGCCGCGCCCCCGGTGCAGGACGGGGCACGTCGCGCCGTGCAGGAGGCCCGGGGCCGGCGCCCGCTTCGCGCCATAGACCTCGGCCAGCGCCTGGTGGGCGAGGCCGATGCCCAGGATGGGCACCCGGCCGGCGAGCCGGCGGATCGCCTCCAGCGTGACGCCCGCAGCCGCCGGCTCCCCCGGCCCGGACGACAGCACCAGGCCCTCGAGCGGCCGCGCGGCCAGCGCCTCGGCGGTGATGGTGGCGTTGCCGTGGACCTCGAAGCGCGCACCCAGCGTGGCAAGGCACTGGAGCAGGCTGCCGGTGAAGGCGCCGTGGTTGTCGATGACCCCGATCATTGCGATGCTCCCATGGCGCGCTGGAGGGCGAGCCAGGGCCCGCGAGCCTGGTCCTCGGTCTCGCGCCACGCCGCCTCGGGGTCGGTGTCCGCGGCGATCACGGCCCCCGCGCTCCAGTCGGCGCGCCCGCCGGCGAGGACCAGCGTGCGCGCGGCGCTGCAGAAGTCCAGGCCGCCTCGAAGGTCGAAGTATCCCACCGCCCCGACGTGGACCCCGCGCGGCGCCGGCTCCAGCTCCTCGATGAGCTCCAGGGCCCGGGCCCGGGGCACGCCGCAGTCGCCCCCTGCGGGGAAGCAGGCCCGCACGAGGTCGAGTGGCCCGGCGTCCTGCCGCGACCGGCCCCGGACGGTGGAGGCCAGGTGCATGGCCTGAGAATGGCGCTCCAGCTCCATCCACTCGCTGGTGTCGACGGTGCCGGGCTCGGCCACGCAGCCCACGTCGCTGCGCCCCAGGTCCACCAGCAGGGCGTGGGCCGCGCGCTCCCGCTCCCCGCCGCGCAGCTCCTCCTCCAGACGGCGCTCCTCCTCCGCGGCGCGGCCGCGCGGCCGCGTCCCGGCGAGGATGTGCGCCTCGATCACGTCATCCACGCGGCGCACCAGCGAGCTGGGCGCGGAGCCCGCGAGGCAGAAGTCGCCGAGCCTGAGGAAATGGCCGTGGGGCGACGGGGCGGTCAGGCGCAGCGCGCGGTAGGTTTCGAAGGCGGGTGCCGGGACGGGCACGCTCAGGCGCCGCGCCAGCGTCAATTGCAGCACGTCCCCCGCGCGGATGTGCGCCCGGGCGCGCTCGACGGCGGACCTGAACCGCTCGGGGGTGGACGACGAGGCGGGCAGCTCGGGCTGTGTCCCGGCCGCCGGCGCAGGCCAGGCCAGCGGGGCCTCGAGCCGCGCGATCTCCGCGTCGAGGTGTCCGACCGCCGCCGCCCACGCCGCGTCGGGGTCACTCCCGCCGCGCGCCAGCGTCACGACCTTGACGATGTGCGCGAAGTGGTCGAAGACGGTGACGACGCCGGTGAAGAGGAACACCGCGTCGGGCGGCCCGGGCCCGGCGGCCGCCTTCACGGGCCGCCGCTCGAACCAGCGCGCGGCGCCGCCGCCGAGGTAGCCCACCGCGCCGCCGCAGAAGCGCGGCAGTCCCGGCAGGGCGACGGCCTGGCGTCCGGCGAGCAGGGCCCGCAGCTCATCGAGGGGCGGGCCGGCGCAGGGGCGCGTGACACCCTCCTCGATGATCTCGCAGCGCTCCCCGCGGGCCATGAAGACCAGGGTCGGCCTGCTCCCCAGGACGGAGTAGCGTCCCCACTTCTCGCCGCCCTCGAGACTCTCGAGCAGGAAGGCGTACGCACCGTCGTCGAGCTTGCGGAAGGCGGAGACGGGCGTCTCGTGGTCGGCGGGCACGTCGCGGAAGACCGGGACGTGTCTGCCGCCCGCCGCGAGCGCGCGGAACTCGTCGCGCCCGGGAGTCACGGGACGGGCGCGCCCGGCCGTCACGCGCCCGCCCCCAGCAGCTCGCGCGCCTGGCGTCGCGTGGTGTCGGTGACGCGGTCGCCGGCCAGCATCCGGGCGAGCTCCTCGACGCGCTCGCCGCCCTCGACCGCCGCGATGCGCGCCACCGTGCGGCCCGCCGCCACGGACTTGTCCACTCGCAGGTGATGGGTGGCGAGGGCGGCGATCATCGGCAGGTGGGTCACACAGACGACCTGGCGGTGCCGTGCCAGGCGTTTCAGGCGTTCCCCGACCGCCTGGGCGACCGCGCCGCCGATCCCGGAGTCCACTTCATCGAACAGCAGAAGGTCAACGGGGTCTTGGGCTTCCAGCGCTACCTTCAAAGCCAGCATCACCCTGGAAAGCTCCCCGCCCGAGACGATCCTCTGCAGCGGCCGGGCAGGCTCGCCGGGGTTGGCGCTGAACATGATCTCGACCTGGTCGAGCCCGCTCGCACCGAAGGCGGGCTCCGGGGCGTCATCCGACTCGACCAGGAAGCCGAGGCTCGCGTGCTGCATCCCGAGCGGCTTCATCTCCTTCGAGAGCCGCATCCCCCACTCCTGCGCGGCCGCCTGGCGCCTGCGCGAGAGGGCGCGCGCCGCAACGAGGCAGGCCGCGTGCGCTCCCTCCGTGGCGGCGCGCGCGTCCGCCAGCGCGTGCTCGGCGTCCTCTCCCGTGGCGAGCTCGCGACCCAGCTCCTTGCGCCAGGCGATCAGCGCGGGAACGTCGCGGTGGTGCTTGCGCGCGAGCCGGGCGATGGTCTCGCGCCGCGACTCGACCTGCTCGAGCGCGGCCGGGTCGGCCTCGAGGCGCGAGGCGTACGCGCCGAGCGCACGCGCGACCTCGGCCGTGGCGATGCGCGCCTCGTCGAGCGCGGGCAGGGACTCCGCGAGGCTCGGGTCGAGCGCGGCCGCCTGCTCGAGCGCGCGTCCGGCCTGGGCGATGGCGTCCACCGCCGGCGCTTCGCCATCCGAGAGCCGCCCGAGCGCCTGCTCCACCAGCTCGCGCAGGCGGTCGGCATGGGCCAGGCGCGCGGCCTCGAGCCGGAGCTCGTCCTCCTCGCCCACGCGCAGGCGCGCCTCGTCCAGTTCGAGCGCTGCCTGCTCCATCCACTCGCGCTGCCCGGCGTGGGTCGCCAGCGAGCGCTCGAGCGCCCCGAGTCGAGAGGCGGCGGCGCGCCAGGTGGCTAGCGCCTGCGCGTAGCGGGCGCTCTCGACCTCGAGCGCCGCGAGTCGATCGAGGGTCTCGCGGCCCGCGTCGGGGCGCAGCAGACTCTGATGCTCATGCTGGCCATGGAGGTCCGCGAGCGCCTCGCACAGCTCCCGCAGTGCGCCACGCGTCACCGCCGACTGGTTCACGAGGGCGCGGCTCTTGCCGCCGGTCTGGACCTCGCGCCGCAGGATGAGGCTTTCACCGTCGTACTCGACCCCCCACGCTGCGAGCAGCGGCTGGACCCGCAGGGCGGCGCGCGCCGAAGGGCGGAACTCGCCCTCGACCACCGCGGCCCTCGCGCCTTCGCGCACGACGCCCGGGTCGGCGCGGCCGCCGGTGAGCAGGTCCACGGCCTGCACCAGCAGGGACTTGCCCGCGCCGGTCTCTCCGGTCACGACGTTGAGGTCCGGGCCGAACTCCACCTCGGCCCGTTCCACCAGCACGAGGTCGCGGATGACCAGGCGTTCGAGCACGGCTACATGCTCCGCCGCGTACTCCCCTGCCAGCCGAGCTTGACCTGGAGCGAGCGCGCGAAAGGACGGGCGGGGTTGCGCACGACGCGCACGGCCGCGCGGTCGAGCCGGATGCGGATCTCATCGCCCGGCTCGAGCGGCACATGCTCCTGGCCATCGAGCATGAGCACGGTCTGGTCGAGCGAGCCGATGAGCCGCAGGGTGATCTCGTCGTCCGGTGCGAGCACGAGCGAGCGGCTGCCCAGCGAGTGGGCGCAGACCGGCGTGACCACGATGGCTTCGACCTCCGGCGAGAGCACGGGGCCACCGGCCGAGAGCGAGTAGGCGGTCGAGCCGGCGGCGGTCGCGGTGATGAGGCCGTCGGCCACGAGATGGCCGAGGTCCTGGCCGAGCGCGCGCATCTGCAGGTGGATGGCGGCGTAGCCGCCCGCTCCCTTCACCACCGCGTCGTTCATGGCGAACGAGCGCGCCACGACCCGCCCGCGGCGCAGCACGCGCGCGCGCAGCAGCCGCCGCGTGGAGATGGGCCAGGCGCTGGCGAGCGCCGCCTCCACCGCGGGCACGAGTTCGCCCTGTTCGGAGGCGGCGAGGAAGCCCAGACCACCGAAGTTGACGCCGAGCAGCACCCCGCGCCGCCCGGCGAGCGAACGCCCGCCGGTGAGCACGCTGCCGTCGCCGCCCAGCGAGATCAGCAGCTGGCACCAGGCGGCGATCTGCGCGAGCGGCTGCCCCTCGCGCCCCAGAGCGGCGGCCAGGGCCTGCTCGATCCTGACCTCGCAGCCGTGGCGCGCGAGCCGGGTGCGCAGGAGCGTGGTGGCGCGGCGCACCTCGGGCCGGCCGATGTGGCCCGAGATCGCGATGCGGCGCAGGCGTGTGCTCATGAGAAGTGCAGTTGCTGGGCGCGGACCCACTCGCGGGTCCGGCGGGCGATGCCGGGTCCGTCGAGCCCGACCTGTTGAAGGAGCGCGTCCCGTTTGCCGTGCGCGACGAACTGCCCGGGCAGCGCGATGCGCAACAGCGGCGTCGCCGAGAGGTCGTTGCGATCGAGGCATTCGCTCACCGCGCTGCCGAAGCCGCCCATGGGCACGTTCTCCTCGACCGTGACGATGCGTCCGACCGAGCGGGCCAGCCCGGTGATGACGCGCTCGTCGAGCGGGCAGACGAAGCGGGCGTTGACGACCGTGGCCGAAACGCCCTCGGCGGCCAGCTGCTCGGCGGCCGCCAGCGCGGGCAGCACCATGGTGCCGAGCGCGATCAGCGCGACATCGCCCCCGGCGCGCAGCTGCAGGGCCGTGCCCGGCGCGATCAACGCGGGCGGGCGCTGCGGCAGGGCCGCCTCGGGGATCGGGGCGCGCGGGAAGCGCACGGCGATCGGTCCCTTCGCGGTGGGCTGCAGCTTCACCGCCGTCCAGATCATGTCGCGCAGCTCCTCGCCGTTCGCGGGCGCCATCAGCGTCATGCCGGGGACCATGCGCAGGTAGCTGAGGTCGAAGGCGCCGTGCTGCGGAGCGCCGTCCTCCCCGACCAGCCCCGCACGGTCCACCGCCAGGATGATGGAAAGGTCCTGGACCGCCACGTCGTGGAGGATCTGGTCGAAGGCGCGCTGCAGGAAGGTCGAATAGATGGTGGTGAGCGGGATGAGGCCGTTCGCGGCAAGCGCGGCCGAGAAGGTGACGGCGTGCTCCTCGGCCATGCCGACGTCGAAGAAACGCTGCGGGAATTCCATCGAGAAGGACTTGAGGCCGGTGTTGTCGGCCATCGCCGCGGTCACCGCGACCAGTTCCGGCAGCTGCCTGCCGATCTCGACCACGGTCTCGCCGTAGACGCTGGTGTAGGTCGGGCGCGCGCCCTTCAAGGACTCCCCGGTCTCGGGGTCGAACACGCCCACGCCGTGGAAGGTGGTCTTGTCCAGCTCGGCCGGACCGTAGCCCTTGCCCTTGATGGTCACGACGTGCAGCAGCGTCGGGCCCTCGAAGCGCTTGAGGTCGCCCAGGGTCTCCAGCAGCGTGTCGAGATCGTGACCGTCGATCGGCCCGAAGTACTTGAAACCCAGCTCCTCGAAGAGCACGGTCGGGACGACCAGGTTCTGCAGTCCCTCCTTGACGCGCCGCGCGCCCTCGCGCGCCCGCCAGCCCGGCGGCAGCTTGCCCAGCAAGTCCCAGACGTCGCGCTCGAAGCGCCGGTAGATGCGGCTGGTCGTGAGCTTGGTCAGGTAGCGCGAGATCGCCCCGACGTTGGGGGCGATGCTCATGTCGTTGTCGTTGAGGACGACGATGAGCCGCTTCTGCAACTCGCCGGCGTTATTGAGCCCCTCGTAGGCCATCCCGCCGGTGAGCGCGCCGTCGCCGATCACCGCCACGACGTGCTCGTCGCCGCCGCGCAGGTCGCGTGCCACGGCGAAGCCCAGCGCGGCCGAGATCGAGGTGCTCCCGTGCGAGGCGCCGAAGGGGTCGTGTTCGCTCTCGCAGCGGCAGGGGTAGCCGGCGATGCCGCCCGCGGTGCGGAGCGTGTCGAAGCGCTCGTAGCGGCCCGTGAGCAGCTTGTGCGTGTAGCACTGATGGCCCACGTCCCAGATGATCCTGTCCCGGGGCGAATCGAATACCCGGTGGAGCGCGATCGTCAGTTCGACGACGCCGAGGTTCGGCGCCAGGTGGCCCGCGCGCCGTGCCACGGTCTGGATGATGACGTGACGCAACTCGGCGGCGAGCGCGGTGAGCTGCGGGCGCGAGAGCGCCTTCAGATCGGCCGGCGAGCGGATGCCCTCGAGCAGGCTCACCCGAACATCCAGTGCCAGAGCAGCGCGCTCGTCACGCCCAGGGTCGCCCCCACCGCGACCTCGAGGGGTGTGTGACCGAGCAGTTCCATGAGGCGCTGCGTGTCCGCCTCGGGATGCACGAAGTGCTCCTCGATCAGCCGGTTGAGGATGACCGCCTGCTTCCCGGCGGCGCGGCGAAGCCCCGCCGCGT
>Ga0315276_10003328_pt1 | contig 14727 bp, 13 predicted proteins | sample YL17G05_0_MG_FD_204542 | JGI IMG/M metagenome (GOLD analysis project Ga0315276, IMG submission 204542) | Sediment microbial communities from Yellowstone Lake, YNP, Wyoming, USA - YL17G05_0 | ecosystem: Environmental > Aquatic > Freshwater > Lake > Sediment | place: USA: Wyoming | collected...
AGTACCCACACGCTCGCCCACCGGCCATCCCCCCGACCGCTGCCGCGCTGCACGCTAGCCGGTGGACGGCCAGGTACCCACACGCTCGCCCACCGGTCATCCCCCCGACCGCCTTGAGCGCGCCGCCCCGTGGCTGGCGGGGGTCTTGAACCCTGTGCGAGACTGCGGACGTCCCGGAGGCGAGTGATGCGCTGGTCCGTCAACATCGGCAGGCTGTTCGGCATCCGCGTCGAGCTGCACGTCACCTTCCTGCTCTTCATCGGCTGGATTGCCGTCAACCAGGGTCTCCTCACCGGGAACGTCATGCGGGCGGCCGGGGCGGTGGCTCTGCTGCTGCTGGTGTTCTCCTGCGTCGTCCTGCACGAGCTGGGCCATGCGCTGACCGCGCGGCGCTTCGGCATCGCCACACGCGACATCGTGCTGCTGCCCATCGGCGGCGTGGCGCGCCTCGAGCGGATGCCGGAGAAGCCCGGGCAGGAGATGCTGGTCGCCGTCGCGGGCCCGGCGGTGAACGTGACCATCGCGGCGTTGCTGGTGCTGCTCCTGACGCTCACCGGGCGGCCGACCGACTTCGCGCGCTTCGGCGACGGCCTGATCGAGTCGCTGCTCCTGGTCAACGTGCTGATGGTGCTGTTCAACCTCATCCCCGCGTTCCCGATGGACGGCGGGCGCGTGCTGCGGGCCCTGCTCGCACTGCGCCTGCCCTACCTGCGGGCGACGAAGATCGCCTCGGCCGTCGGCCAGGGCGCGGCCCTGCTGCTCGGCGTCGCCGGACTGTTCTACTTCCACAACTGGATGCTGGCGTTCGTGGCGCTGTTCGTCTTCCTCGCCGCGGGCGAGGAGCGCGCGCTGGTCCAGACCCGCACCTCGCTCACCGGGCTCCCCGTGCGGGCCGCGATGCTCACCGACTTCCGGCACCTCGATGTGCGCGAGCCGCTGCGCCGCGCGGTCGAGTACCTGATGACCGGCAGCCAGCAGGACTTCCCAGTGCTGGAAGGCCTCACGCTGCGCGGCGTGCTGACCCGCGCCGGGCTGGTCGCCGCGCTGGAGCGCCGCGGCCTGGACGTGCCCGTGGGGGAGGCCATGAGCCCCAACCCGTGCAGTGCCGACGCCGACGAGCCGCTCGAGGGCGTGGTGTCGCGCATGCGCGGGCGGGACTGCTCGGTCGTGCCCGTGCTCGAACAGGGGCGCCTCGTCGGTCTCGTGACGCTGGACAACGTCGGTGACCTGCTGCTGGTGCGCGCGGCGCTTCGGCGCTACGCCTCGGGAACGTAGGCCGGCGGGTTCCGGCAGCGGGGGCCATTCCGCGAACACGGCTGGCGGCGACATCCTGTCGCCGCCGGGCGCCTCCCGCATGTCGGCCATCCCGCATCCTGCGGGAAGGCCGACCCGCGGACGTTCGCTGCATGGCCCCCGCTGCCAGAACCAGCCTCCTGTGGTGCCGCAGCCCGTTGACTCGCCTGCGGGCGGCCGTCACACTGTCCACATGATGCGCTCACGCTTTCCCGTCGCGCGGGTGAGCGCGCTCGCCGCGCTCGTGGTCGGGGGCTTCCTCGTCACCCAGCGTGCCACCAGCCCGCACTGGCGCATGCTGCGACCCGGCGTGGAGTTCGCGACGCTGCGCGGCGAGCCCTACTGCCGCTACGGCTCGGCCACCATCGCCGCGCTGCGCCTGGACCCGTCGCACGTGTGCATCCGCGTCCGCCACTTCACCCACGAGCCCGAGTCGCGGCCGCTGGACATCCTGGAGTGGCAGCGGCGCAGCGGCGCGCTCGCCGTCTTCAACGCGGGCCAGTACTACGGCGACTATTCGTACATGGGCCTGCTGGCGAGCGGAGGCAAGGTCATCTCGCGCCGGACCCACCCGACGTTCAAGGCCGCGCTGGTGGCGGGCCACCGCGCTGGCAGCCGGGCCATCCGGGTGCTGGACCTGTCGCGCGAGCGGCTTGACCCCGACTCGCTCGGCTGGGACGAGGTCGCGCAGTCCTTCATGCTCTTCGACCGCGACGGCACGGTGCGGGTGCGGCACAGCGACCTGGTCGCGACCCGCACCGCGGTGGCCGAGGACCGCGGCGGGAGGATCGTCGTCCTGACGAGCGAGGGCGGCTACACGCTCTGGGACTTCGCCCAGTTGCTGAAGACCCTGCCGCTGGAGCTGTCACAGGCCATGGCCATGGACGGCGGGCTGGAAGCCGAGATGGTGGTGAGCGCCGCCCACTTCCGCTACGCCAGCTTCGGCCAGTGGGAGCACGGCCGCGCCCCGCGGGACGCACCGCCGCCGCCCGTGGCGCTGCCGGCGGTCATCACGGTGAGCGCGCCGTGAGCGCCGCGCCTGCGAAACGCGGCCGGGCCGGGCCCCCGGGCCGCGGCCCCGCCTTCCCCTGCGCGCGCTGTGGCCGCCCCGTGCGCCGCACCACGGGCGAGCGCCCGCGGAAGATCGGCTGCGCGCGCTGCGGCTACCTGATCTACGACTACCCGCGGCCGTGCGCGGGCCTCGTCATGCTCAAGAACGACGCCGTGCTGCTCCTGCGCCGCGCGCACCAGCCGCGCCGGGGGCGCCTCGACGTGCCCGGCGGCTTCATGGACGCCGGCGAGAGCGTCGAGCGCGCCGCGCGGCGCGAGCTCCAGGAGGAGACCGGCCTCACGCTCGGACACGTCGAGCCGCTCGGTATCTACTGGGATCGCTATTTCCTCAGGGGCTTCGGCTGGATCCCGACCATGAACTTCTACTTCCTGGGCCGCTGGCGCGCGGGCGTGCCCCGCGCGGCCGACGACGCCGCCAGCGCCGAGTGGGTCCCGCTCGCGCGGCTCGGCGGCCGCGACGCGCGCTACGCCTGGAAGCACATGAGCGCGCTGTTCCGGGACGTGAAGCGGAAGGTGGGAGGGTAGCGGGCCGCGCGTCGGGCTCGATCCGCCGCGGAGTGCCGATCCCCGCCGGGTGGCGGAGGGGCTCCAGACAACGGAGACCCGCGCCACGCTCGGGGCCGCCCGGAGCCCCGGATGCACCCCTGGTTCTCAGGTTCGGCGCCGGGCAAGCCCAATGCGCGCGGTCTTGCCGCCCTCTTCCAGCGCCCCGCCCCAGCTCTCGAGGAAGAGGTTGACGAACGTCCGTTCCTGCGCCGGCTCCACCGCCAGGGGGGCCAGGGCCATCGCCACTGCCAGTGCGAGGTGATAGCCCTCGGAGCGTGAGGCTGCGGCGCGGCGGTAGGCGGGATGCGCTTCGTTCACCCAGACGGTGGATTCGACCAGCCGGCCCAGCTCGGGTTCGTCCGGCCGGGACTCGAACTGGATGGCGAGACCGTAGCGCGCGGGCCGGCGGGGGCCGCCCGTCCCCTGCAGGGTAGCCGGCCCGTCGGGCGGGATCCCGCAGGGCGCCTCGGGACACGGAGCCCCCTCGACCACTGCCCCGGCGGCGGGCGGCGACAGGGACTCTCCGGCCTGCGCAACCTCCCGGACCCCGCCCAACGCGGTTGCCACGAGCCCGCGGGCGTCCTGATCGCCGCGGCCGATTGGGAGCCGGCGCTGTCCGCCCTCGCGGCGCTCGACCAGCGACGCCAGCAGGGGGAAGTCATCCGCCAGGTCCACGAGCACGCGCTCGAGGTCGCGCTCGACCGGCCGCGTGACGCGGCGCCGGGCCTCCTCGGCTTCACCGCGCGCGTCTCCCCACGAGGCCAGTTGCCGCGAGACCACCTCCTGGATGGCCTTGCGGTAGGCCAGGTAGGTCGCGCCCCGCGGCCCGCTGCGGATGAAGTCGGCCTTGTTGAGCGTGAGGCAGCCGGCGAGCGCCGGGGCCTCGATGAACCCGCCGACCAGTTCGGGTGTCGCCGGCGAGATACCGATCCAGTCCCAGCCGCGCTTGATGACCTTGCCGAGCGTGCTGATGGCGAGGCCCCGCCGGTCCTCGGGCAGTGGAAGAGTTTCGCGCACCAGGTAGCCCACGGCCGAGGGCTTCCGCTTGCGTGCGAGGCGGACCTCGAGCGGGGCCAGGCCGTCGGAACCGGGCAGGCTGGCCGCGCGGACCTCGGGCTCGAGCACTCGCCCGTTGACTTCGAAGCGTGCGCCGTGCGGGTAGTGCTCGCGGAGCAGCGGCTCGAACACGGGCTCGAGCAGTGCCTGGTAGTGCCGCCTCAGGGTGCCCTCGATGAAGCCCGGGTCGAGCAGCGGTGAGAGCGCGTTGGAGACGCGCAGGCTCACCGCCGTGCCACGTTCGGGCACGATCCCGGGCGGCGGGGCCCACTTCCACGGGGCCTTGTTGCGGGAAGCCAGATGCCAGCGCGTGGCGATGTGCGTCCTGCCCCGGCGCGTCTCGGTCAGCACCTCTTCGCAGATCAGGAGTCCGAGCTTGATCCCAACCCCCGCGAAGCCGATGCCCTCACCCCGGGTCTTGGTGCTGGCCGCGATGTCGTGATAGCGCGCCAGTTCACGGCGCTGCATCCCCGCGCCGTCGTCGAGCACGGTGATCGTCCGGGCGGCCGGGTCGGTCATGAAGCGGACGACGCGGGCGCCGGAGTCCAGGGAGTTCGCGATGATCTCGGTGAGGATCGTCTCCTCGAGCGCGCCGGGATAGGCGTCCCGCAGGTCTTCGAGCAGGTGAAGGAGATCAACGCGGGTCTCGCCCATGTCCCACCTCGAGTCGCGGATTCGCAGCCGCCGGGTGGTCGCCGTGCGGCCCGGCAGGGTGACGTCGCGCGGGAGTCTAGAGCCTCGTGACGTGCCTGTCGAAGCGTGACCGAGTCCCGGCCGTTCGGAAGGCCCTGGGCCGCGGTGTATGCTGGCCCGCATATGGTTCGTTCGTGTCCGGGCTCTTCGGTCTGCTACGCCCTGCTCGTCTGCGCCCTGCTCTCCACTTCTGCGGGTGCCGTCGCCGCACCCGACTCGGCGCAGCGCGCTGCCCTGCAGGAGCGCATCGGGCGTCTCGACCGGGTGCGGATCATCGGTCCGGGCGGTACCACGACCCTGTTCGAGCCGGTCGTGCGCGAGGACGGCCTGCACATGCGCCGGCCCTGGAAGCCGCCGCGCGCCGCGCTCTTCGTCTCGGCGGACACGCCGCAGCCGCCGCGCCCGGCGGAGTTCGTGCCCTGGAGCGCGATCGAGACCGTGCAGGTCCACCGCAGCGAGGCCCGGTCCGGCGTCCTGACGGGCGCCGTGATCGGCGTGTGCGTCGTGGGTCTCACGCTGCTGACCAGCGCCGACCAGGTCGCCGACTCCTGGGAGACGTCGGGCAGTTGGATCGTGGCCGGCAGCGCGGTGGTCATCGGCAGCACGACCCTGGCCGGGCTCGTGCTGGGTAGCTTCGGAGAGGGCTGGACGCCGGTCTACCCGCCGCCCCCGCCCCGGGCCCGGCCTTGATGGCGCCGCGTCACGGGTGCATGGTGTACGGCGTCCCGGAGCGGGGGAACCGCCGGCCGCGGTGGACGGAGTGCCGGGTGCAGCCGGCGGGAGGGGAGGCGCCATGGGCCTGTTGATCAAGCAGGGTGAGATCGTGACCGCGGCCGAGCGTCGGGTCGCCGACCTCTACGTGGATGGTGGCAAGGTGCTCGCCATCGGCCCGGGCCTCGAGAAGCGCTCCGCGAAGGACGAGGTGCTGGACGCCGCGGGGCGCTTCGTCTTCCCCGGCTTGGTGGACCCGCACGTGCACCTGGCCCTGCCGGCCGCGGGCACCGTCTCGGCCGACGACTTCGAGACCGGCACCGCCGCGGGCATCGCCGGCGGCACCACCACCATCGTGGACTTCGTGGTGCCGGAGCGCGGCCAGCCGCTGCTCGAGGCGCTGGGTACCTGGCGCGCGCGCGCGCGGGGCGCGGTCGCCGACTACGCGTTCCACATGGGCATCACGGGCTGGGACGAGCGCACCGCCGGCGAGATGCACGCGGTGGTCGCCGAGCACGGCATCCCCTCGTTCAAGGTGCTCATGGCCTACAAGGGCACCCTGATGGTGGACGATGGCCAGCTCTACCAGGTCATGAAGCACGCCGCGCGGCTGGGGGCGGTGGTGCTGGTGCACGCCGAGAACGGCGACGCGGTGGCCGCGCTCCAGCAGGAGCTGCGCGCCCGGGGCGACCTCGGCCCCGAATTCCACCCGGTCTCGCGGCCGAGCTGCCTCGAGGGCGAGGCCACGCACCGCGCGCTGGTGCTGGCGAAGCTCCACGGCACCGAGGTCTACATCGTGCACATGAGTTGCCGCGAGGCGGTCGAGGCGCTGGAGCGCGCGCGGGCAGCGGGGGAGCGCTGCTACGGCGAGACCTGCCCGCAGTACCTGCTGCTGGACGACACCGTGTTCGCGAAGCCGGACTTCGAAGCGGCGGCCTACGTCTGCAGCCCGCCCATCCGCCCGGCGGGTCACGGTCATCACGAGGCGCTCTGGCGCGGGCTCGCCGCCGGCGTGCTCGACACGGTCGGCACCGACCACTGCCCGTTCACCATGGAGCAGAAGCGTCTGGGCCGGGACGACTTCACGCGCATCCCGGGCGGCCTGCCGGGGATCGAGGACCGGCTCCAGCTGCTCTTCACCTACGGCGTCTGCGCGGGCCGCTTCGACCTGCAGCGCATGGTGGCCGTCGGCAGCACGAACCCGGCGCGCATCTTCGGGCTCTACCCGCGCAAGGGCGAGATCGCGGTCGGCAGCGATGCCGACCTGGTGCTCTACGACCCGACCACCACGTCGGTGCGCAGCGCGAAGACCCACCACTCGAAGTGCGACCGCAATCCCTACGAGGGCTTCGCCGTGAAGGGGAGCCCGACGCACGTCGTCGTGAACGGGCGCGTCTGCTTTGCCGGCGGCAGACTCGACGTCGAGCGCGGCGCCGGCCGGTTCCTCGCGCGCGCGCCACGCCCCTCGCCCGGCTCGCTGCCCACGCGCGCGATCGAGATGGGGCGGATCGGGTAGCCCGGCCCAGAGTCGCTACTTCCGCTCGCTCTTCGGCAGCGGGTTCTCCAGCGCGAGCGCGACCTTCCAGCGGTCGTCGGCGCCGCGGCGCCAGACGTGGAGGTAGACGGCCGAGTCGGGCGCGGCGCCGCCCAGGCGGCGGCGCTCGACGATCCCGTAGGTGCAGCCCAGGTCGCCCGAGCGCGCGACCTTCTGCGCTTCCGGGTTCCAGAGCGTCACGCCGGGGACGGCCCGCATCATCTCGCGCGCTCCCTTGACGCCCAGCACCGGGGTCACGTGGTCGCGGTGGTAGCGGACGTCGGTCGCGGCCCAGCGCGCGAAGGCCGCCGCCGAGCCCTTTGCCTTCGCGTCCCTGGTCCACTCCAGGTCGAGCGCGGCGAGGTCCACCGGGCCCGCTGCGCGCTGGGGCGTCGCGTGGAGCGGGCCCGGCACGAAGTCCACGTTCCCGAGGCCGCGCGCGGGCTGCGCGTGGGAGATGCCGATGTCCACCGCCACGCGCCACGCGCCGTCGGGCTGCCTCTGCCAGACCGAGACGTAGTGCCCGTAGCCGGTGGGCTGCTGCGGGTTGTTCGGTCTCAACTCCCAGGGCCCCGTCGTGTACCCGAGGTCGCCCGCGGCGGAGACCTCGGCGAAGACCGGCTCCCAGACAAGCGTGGCGGCGACCGGGCCGCGCGATTCCCAGACCTTCCGGCCGTTGGTCGCCAGCGGGCGGAAGATGACGCCGTCCACCGCGAGGAACTCGACGAAGGCGTCGCGCACGCCCTTCTCGGCCGACATCGTCGCGAAAGCGCGCTCGGCGGCGACCAGCGAGTCGAGCGCCGTCGGGGCCGCGGCCTCGGCGACGGAGGAGCCGAGCAGCGCGATCACGAGCACGGCGGGGGACCAGCGGCTGGAGGTCATGCGGTTCTCCCGGTCAGGGCGTGAAGGTGGTCGGCGGGGCGTCGCGATTCCACCGGGCGGGCCGAGGTGGCATCATACAGGGCGATTGTCGCCGATTCGCCCCGCCGCTGGAAACACGTTCTTGACCCGAAGGAGCCGCCGCCCGCGCGGCTCGCGGAGAGCGCAGACCCATGGGAACGCCCGAGCCCGCCCGCCCCGCCCCGCCGACCTCGGCCGACGTCCGCCGCAAGCACGGGGAGTTCCTGTTCCCGGCGACCGCGAACTACTACGAGGAGCCCATCGTGCCGCTCGCGGCCAAGGGCCTGCGGGTGCGCGACCTCGACGGGCGCGAGTATCTCGACTTCTTCGGCGGCATCCTCACCGTCTCGGTCGGCCATGCCAACGACGAGGTCAACGCCGCCGTCAAGGCGCAGGTGGACCGGCTCTCGCACCTCTCGTCGCTCTACCCCGCGCTGCCCGTGGTCGAGTTGGCCGAGAAGCTCGCGAGCATCACGCCGGGGGAACTGAAGAAGTGCTGCTTCACCGCCAGCGGCACCGAGGCCGACGAGACCGGCGTGATGATGGCGCAGCTCTTCACCGGCCGCAGCGAGATCATCGCGCTGCGCCACGGCTACTCCGGCCGCTCGCTGCTCGCCCAGTCGCTCACCGGGCACGCTCCGTGGCGGGCCGTGACCACGCAGGTCGCCGCGGTCAAGCATGCGCTCTCGCCCTACTGCTACCGCTGCCCGCTGGGGCTCCGCTACCCGTCCTGCGAGCTGCGCTGCGCGCGGGACATCGAGGAGCTGATCCGCACCACCACGACCGGCCAGGTCGCCGGGTTCATCGCCGAGCCCATCCTGGGCGTGGGCGGGTTCATCACCCCGCCACCGGAGTACTTCAAGATCGCGGTCGAGATCGTGCGGCGCTACGGCGGAGTGTTCGTCTGCGACGAGGTGCAGACCGGCTTCGGGCGCACCGGCGGGAAGTGGTGGGGCTGCGAGCAGTACGGCGTGGAGCCCGAGATCATGACCATGGCCAAGGGCATCGCCAACGGCCTGCCGCTCTCGGCCTGCATCACCACGCCGGCCATCGCCGAGTCGCTCAGGAAGCTCACCATCTCGACCTTCGGCGGCAACCCGGTCTCGTGCGCCGCGGCGAACGCCACGCTCGGATACATCGAGCGGCACGGCGTGCTGGCGAACGCCGAGGCGATGGGCCGGCGCCTGCGCGCGGGACTCGAGCGGATCCAGGCGAAGTGCCCGCGCGTGATCGGCGAGGTGCGCGGCATGGGCCTGATGCAGGGCGTCGAGCTGGTCGAGGACGAGACCAGGGGCGACCGCGCGCCGAACCCGAAGGCCACGCTGCGGCTCTTCGAGGAGACGAAGAAGCGCCTCCTCCTGATCGGTCGCGGTGGCCTCTACGGCAACTGCCTGCGCATCTCGCCGCCGCTCACGGTGACGGCGGCGGAGGTGGACGAGGCGCTCGGCAAACTGGACGAGAGCTTCGCGGCGATCGGGGCGTAGGGGTCGAGGTGCATGGCCACGGGCGTCGGAGGACCACGACCGGCCCGACGCGCGGGAAAGCCCATGAAATGCGCGAAAACGGCGGTGGTGGCGGGTGTTGGATGCCGTGCGATTGTCGTTGACTCACGGCTCGAAGTGGTCCATGAATACGCGTTCAAGGGGTGCGGCGCGGGACCGCGTGTGTCAGGCAGTCAGCGAAGCGGTATCACGCACCGTGTCGCGCCCCCCAGACCATCGAGCGGGCGGGCGCTGACCCCGCCCGCTTCGCATTTGCGGGTCATTCCCGGGCCGTGACCGCCACCCCGGCAGGCGTCGGCGCACTCTTCCCGGCTACCGTGCGGCCTCCGGTGGGGTCTTCCGGGCCGCCCTGAGCCTCTCGAACTTCTCCTGCGCGGCTGCGGCCACCAGGCGGGTCGCCGATTCCATCGAGATCGAGAGGTGGTTGATGACCAGGTCGTAGCCCAGCGGGTCGTCGATGGAGCGCCCGAAGACCTTGCGGATCCACTCGGTCCGTTCGCGGTCGCTCTTCTCGATCTCCCGCAGGGCGTCGCGCTCGGCGATCCGCTCGCGCTCCGCGAGGTCCCGGACGCGCGCCTCGCGCGGCGCCACGACCCGGATGTGGAAGCCGCGCTCGTGCCCGAGGATGAAGTTGGCACCGCGGCCCACCACGACCACACCGCCCAGCTGCGAGATCGAGTAGATGACCTCGAGCAGGGCCTTGACGTAGTCGTTGGCGTCCACGTAGGCGCCCTGCAGCACGGACTCGACCCAGAGCTGCAGCTGCGAGCGGGCGTGTCCGTCGAGCGACTCGACGATGCGGCGCTTGTAGCCCGAGGACTCGCAGATGCGGTCGATCACGTCACGGTGGAGCAGCGTGTAGCCGAAGCGCTCGGCGAGCCGCTGCGCGAGGAGGGTGCCGCCGCTGCCGCGCTGGCGCGAGACGGTGAGAATCGGCTGGCCGGTCGCTGGCCGGTCGCGCGAGCCGGGCCCGTGGACGTGGGCGGCCTTCTCCGATTCCCACTTCCCGACCTGCCGGTCGAGGATGCTGTCGATGGAGGGCATGACGGCCTCCTTCGTCTGGCTGCGGGCGGGGCGGGACGCCCCTCCCAGACACCAGTCTAGGACCACCTCCGGCCGCTGTCAGCAGCGAAAGCGGGCTGGCGGGCGCGCTCCCTTCCGGTGAGCCTCTTCCCGGTGGTATTCATCCCCCGGGAGGGGCCGATGGAAACGATGATGAAGAGACTGACCGGGCCGCGGATCTTCACGGCGCTGTCCAGGCGTCGGCAGGGCGAGCGCGTGCCGGCTGCGCAGAACGGCGTGGTCGGCGCCGAAGACAGGGGAGGGTCGTGATGACCAGGATCTCCGCTGTCACCGGGGCGTCGCGGGGGATCGGCCGGGCCACCGCCATGGAGCTTGCGCGGAGCGGTGATCGGGTCTTCGCGCTCGGTCGATCGGAAGAAGACCTGCGGGAATTGACCGCCGAGGCGGGGCGGAGCGGGCTGGACGTCGTTCCCCTGGTCATGGACGTGGCGGACGAAGCTTCGCGGCGGGACGCAGCGTCGTCCATCCTGAAGGCCACGGCGGGCCACGGCCTGGATCTCCTGGTCAACAACGCCGGCTACGGCCAGATGGGTCCGCTGGAGGAGGTGACCCCCGCCCAACTCCGGCGACAGTTCGAGGTGAACGTGGTCGGCGTGCTCGCATTCACGCAGCCATTCCTGCCCGGGATGCGCGAGCGTCGCCGCGGCGCGATCGTCAACGTCAGCTCGGTCGCAGGGCGCGTGGCCGCCCCGTTCGGCGGGGCCTATGCGGCCTCCAAGTTCGCTCTGGAGGCGGTCAGCGATGCCCTGCGCCTCGAGCTGTCCCCGTTCGGAGTGCACGTCATCCTGATCGAGCCGGGCCCGATCCGCACCGGCTTCAGGGACGCGGCGCGCGCCGTCACGCCCCGGGACCCGGCATCGCCCTACGCCGACCTCGTGCGACGTTTCGAGCACGGGAGGAAGGGCTGGTATCTCTTCGAACTCCCGCCGGAGAGCGTCGCGCGGACCATCCTCCGGGCGGCGCGGTCGAAGCACCCGCGGGCGCGCTACACCGTCACGCTGCCGGCGTTCCTGACGGCGCTGGCGCGACGCCTGGTCCCGGATCGGGTGACGGACTGGGCGCTACGCCGGGCCATGGGTTCCCGCGGCCGATAGCTCCCGATCCGACCCGCGGCCCGCCGCGCGCAGCGACGCGGGCCTGGCGCAGGGACGCTCGTTGGACCACTTGCCGTGGAACTGCGGCAGGTGGTCCCGGTGGATCTCGAGGTAGTCGTCGAGCACCGCCCGCGCCACGTCGAGGTCGTCCATGGTCGGGTCGAGGCAGAGGGCCTGCAGGGCGAGTTCGCGGCTCCCCTGCACGGCCGCATCCACGACGTACTCGACGAGCTGGGCCTCGCGTCGACACAGCTCGGAGATCATTGGAGGCAGTTCGGTGATGCGTGCCGGCAGTGCGCCCGCGCGCGTGAACCTCACCGGGACCTCGACGATGGTGTCCGGGGGCAGGTTCGGGATCGCGCCGTGATTCGGCACGTTGGCCGCGGGGCGATAGGCATCGCCACGACCGCTCAGTCCCAGCACGACCTCACAGATTCCCTCGCTGGGCAGGTCGCGAAGCCGCCGCAACGCCGAACCGCCCCCCTCGATCGTGCCCGTGATGTCGCGCCAGAGCTCGCCGCGGCCACGCTCCGCGCGCGCCCAGTCGTAGGGGCGGAGGTGATACCGCTCCCAGGGCCTGGTCCCGGGATTGTGGGTGTACGGCAGATACTCGCTCAGGTGCGTGTCGCCGGTGGCGGGCATGCATCCGGTGATGCGCAGCAGGTCACGCGAGAGGCGCTCGCGCCCGCCGGGAACGGCCAGGAACCGCCTGCGCAGCAGGGGATAGAGATCCTGGCCCGTCCGCTTGTCCCGGACGTCCAGCATCCAGGTGAAGTGATTGAGCCCGGCCGCCTGGATGTCGATCGCCTGGCTGACCCGGGTCACGTACTCACCCACGGTCGCCCAGAACGCGCGCCCGTAGGGGAACAACGGGATGTTGGGCAGCAGGATCTCGGGAGGGATGGGCACGCCGGTCCGGTCGAACAGCAATATGCCAGCCAGCGCGTAGCCGAAGCTGAGCTGGTGACAGAGCCCGACGACCTGGATCGAGGTGTACTTCGTCACCGCGCGACAGAGACGCGGCAGGGGATTGCTGAGCATGATGAGCACCGCGTCCGGACAAAGGCGCTCCATGTCCCGCGCGATGTCGATGACCGGCGGGATGTTGCGCGCGGCATGGGCGAAGCCCCCGGGCCCTCCGTTCTCCGCGAGCGGCTGACGCAGGCCGTGGCGCAGCGGGACCTCCCAGTCGTGGCGCCACAGCTTCTCGCGCGGCACGCGCTCGATCGCGCAGACGACGAAGTCGGCGTCCTCGAGGACGGCGCAGCGGTCGTCGTGGACCTCGATATGGAAGCGGGCGTTCCACTCCAGGTTGAGCCGTTCGGCGAGTCGCCGCACCAGACGAAGGGCGTCCGGGTCCACGTCCACCAGGGCGAGCGTGCTGCCCTGCAGCGCGGGCTCCCGCAACAGGGTGGCGAGCGAGTTGAGGGCGAAACTGGCGCTGCCGGCACCCAGGATGACGATCTTGAGAGGTTTCATCGCAGCACCTTTCTTCGGTTCCGGCCCATACAGCGCCGTCGGGACTTGCCCTCGCCGAACCGGGCGAGAGCGACGAGACGCCGGATCCCCTGACGGGACCGCGCGTGCTCAGACCGTTTCGGTGACCTCGCTGCGCCGGCCGACCACCTCCCGGTACAGCGCCTCGATCTGCTCCGTGACCTTCGGCCAGGCGAACTGCAGTGCTCGCGCGCGACCGCGCTCGGCCAGCGCGGCGCGGCGCGCCGGGTCGTCCACCAGCGCGGCGAGCGTGCGGGCCAGCGCCCGCACGTTGCCGGGCTCGAACAACACGCCGTCCTCGTCCGGGTTCACCACCGAGCGGTAGCCGGGGATGTCCGAGGCCACCACCGCGCGCCCGGTCGCCATCGCCTCCAGCAGCACGATGCCGAAGCTCTCGTTGCCGGAGGCCGGAGACACGAAGATGTCGCCGGTCGCGTACCAGCGCGGCAGGTCGCCACTCGGCACGTGGCCGGCGAAGTGCACGAACGCGCGCATCGCGGAGGGGACCTGCGCCTCGAACCGCGGGCGGAGGTAGGAGTCACCGACGATCAGCAGTCGCGCGCGCCCGCGGGTGCGCTCCACGACCTCTGGCATCGCGCCGAGCAGGACCTGGAGACCCTTGCGCGGGTCGAGCCGGCCCACGAACAGGAGGTTGACACGCCCCGGGTCGCTCCACCGGCCGAGCGGCTCGATGCGTGGGTGGAAGCGCTCCACGTCCACGCCGTTCGGGATCACGTGGTAGTGCCCCGGGTAGTAGAGACTGATCGAGGCCTCGGCGGTCTCGGACACCGCGATCCGCGCGTCGAGCCGGCTCACCGTTGCGGCCAGGTAACGCTGGAAGGCGTCCTGCAGGAGCCCCCGCCCGGCCATGGCGTGGAACGTCCCCACCTGTGCGCACGTCGCCTCCTGAACGGCGAGGATGGGCAGGCTCGGGGCGTTCGGGCAGTGGGTGTGGAGCACTTCGAAGTCGTGGGCGCGGAACAGCCGCCGCAACTGCTGGCGCAGCGTCAGGCCGATGGTGAGGTCCACGAACGCACGGTTGAAGGGCACCAGCAGGTTGTAGCCCACGCGCTCGACGCCCTGGGAGTGGTTGGTCTCCTGGCCGTCGCGGAAGCGGCTGGTGATGATCGTGACTTCGTGGCCGCGCCGGCGCAGCTCGACCGCGGTGTGGTGGACGTGCTCGGTGATCCCGCCGTAGCGCGGGTAGTACGCCTGGGAGACGATCCCGATTCTCATGGCTCCAGCCTCCGTGTCGAACTGCCGTCCGCTCACGGAAAGGGCAACCGGCATGCCATCGGGTCACCCGCCGCACACTCACCGGGTCGGGGCCGGAAGTCGCACGGCTGCAACGCTGGACGCTCGAGCCTGGATCGCCACCGCCCCGCTGCGCGCGGCCATCGGGAGCCCTCGGCTCCACGATCGTGGAGTCCACTGCGCGCGCGTGGAGCGGCCCCGGGCCGTCGGGAGGGCCGGAACGCGGAACGGGCGGGACTCGCGTCCCGCCCGTCCACGACTTCTGAAACCTGCGAGCGAACCGGCTAGTCGGCCGCCTTCACCGCGGTCACCAGCTTCTGGATCGCGTTCTTGGCGTCGCCGAAGAACATGTAGGTCTTCGGATTGAAGTAGATCTCGTTGTCGATGCCGGCGAATCCGGGCTTGAGGCTGCGCTTCACGACGATGATGTTCTTCGCCTTGTCGGCATCCAGGATGGGCATGCCGTAGATCGGGCTGGACTTGTCGTAGCGCG
>Ga0315276_10003330_pt1 | contig 14718 bp, 12 predicted proteins | sample YL17G05_0_MG_FD_204542 | JGI IMG/M metagenome (GOLD analysis project Ga0315276, IMG submission 204542) | Sediment microbial communities from Yellowstone Lake, YNP, Wyoming, USA - YL17G05_0 | ecosystem: Environmental > Aquatic > Freshwater > Lake > Sediment | place: USA: Wyoming | collected...
GGTGGCGATGGCGAGGAGGAAACACCCGTTCCCATCCCGAACACGGAAGTTAAGCTCTTCAGCGCCGATGGTACTGCGCGGGGGACTGCGTGGGAGAGTAGGACGCCGCCGAGATCCCTTAAAGCAAAAAGCCTCTTGGAATTTCCAAGGGGCTTTTTGTTTCAGCTGCACCTCTTTTCCCCTCCCTTGGTGGGAGAGGTCACGGGAGTGGGTGGGGTGCTTCTTAAATGCCGGATTGACGAAAACGCCCATCTGAAATAGACTTCAAGCTTCTTTGTTCTGAACTGTGGTGGAGGGGTTTTGCTTGTGTTGGCTTCGCCTTACGAGGATCTTTACATCTATTTGATAAAGGGCCTTGTTCACACAGAGGAGGAAACCACGCTTGGTCAAGCCTTCCTTGGGAACTGGGTTGAGGAAGGCACTTGTTTTCTGTTTTTCAGGGAACTTTCCGACGGGATCGTCTCAGAGCTGCTGAAAGGGCGCTCCGATTTGCAGCTTCTGGAGCGCTACCATTTTTCCTACGAAGAGTGGCAGGGAGCCTTTTCCGAACCCATCAGGATAGACCGCTTTCTCATTGTTCCTCCGTGGCTTGATGCAGCTGACGGCCCGGGGGAGACAAAAATCCTTCTGGACCCTGGGCTCGTGTTCGGCACAGGGCTCCACGAGTCAACGAGGGATTCTCTGAAGGCCCTGAGCTATGTTCATTCCCGCTTCCCGGTTAAAAAGGTTGTTGACCTGGGAACGGGAACGGGCGTTCTCGCCCTGGCCAGCGCCTTGCTCGGTGCTCAACGGGTCCTGGCGGTTGACCTCAATCCGCTTTGCGTAAAGACAGCCAGAAAAAACGTTCAACGGAATCGCCTTGAGAGCCGGATTGAAGTGAAAGAGGGCAGGGCAGAGGACTTTGCTGAACTACAGGTGGACCTGGTGCTTGCCAATATTCACTGGGATGTGTTGAAGACGCTCATTGGGAAAGAGGGGTTCAGGGAAAATCCATGGATTGTTCTGTCTGGATTGATGAGAAGCCATGCTAGAGACCTGGAGTCGGATCTGGCCCGCTATGGCCTCAAAACCGTGAAAGCCTGGGAAGACGAAGCAACGTGGTACACCATGTTAGTAAGTGGGGGAAGTGCCTAAAGTGCCTCAAAAGCCAGTCATCAGTTACCCCTTCGACGGGCTCAGGGCCTTCAGCCGTGATCAGTGATCAGTAAAACCGGACAGTGACGAAAGGATGACAACACGAAGGGTAAACAGGAGGCTCTTTTTTTCGTGCTTTCCAACTTTCGTGCTTTCGTGATTGGTTTGTCTTCGGGTTAAGGGGTTTTCGCTTGAAAGCTGCATTCCTCCCGGGTGATTTGCTTTAGACCAGCAGGATTGCGGCGGGCGAAAGCTTGGTATCTTTTTTTCCCATCCATCCAGCGCTTCCGGTGATGCTCCTCGACCGGCCCGATCACCTGGGCCGGCACGCCGACGACAATGACCTCCGGAGGGACCTCCTGGTTGGCGGCCACAAGGCCCATCTCTCCGACAATGGACCAGCGTCCGATGCGAGCGTAGTTGCTTATCGTCGCGCAAACGCCGATCACCGCAAAGTCATCCACTGTCGCGTTGTGAAGCATGGCCCCGTGGCCTATGGTGACTTCTCTGCCGACCCGGGTCTGAAAACCGACTGTCGTGTGGATGACGACTCCCTCCTCAATGGCACTCCCTTCTTCCACAACGATCGTGCCGTGATCGCCCCTCAGAACGGCGCCCCATCCCACGTAACATCGGGCACCAATGCGCACGTCGCCAATGATGTCGGCGCTGGGAGCAACCCAGGCATCCGGGTGGATCGAGGGACGTCGCCCTTCAAACTCATAGATGGCCATCACCAACCTCCAAAATCAAGTGAAGAATCTCAGGATGTTCAAGAACCCGGCAAGCCCGATAAAAGTGTAGACCACCTTTTCAAAAAGGGCACTGGAAACACGGCGAGTCAGGTGGTGACCTAGAATAGCGAAAAAAATGACCGCGGGAATCATGATGGCCGAAATCCCTACCAGATGAGAAGTGACTCCCTTACCGAAAAAGATAATCGTGATCAGGCGCCAGAGCGTGGCCGCCATGAAAACGACCTGGAGGGTACCCTTGGCTTTGGCAGGGATGTGGTGCCGCGAATAGATGAAGAGCGCCAGTGGCGGCCCTGCTGCCGTAAAGGCGCCCGCGAGAAAGCCTGCGACAACGCCCGCTGCTATTCCCAAGAGCTCAGGAAGAGGCTTTGCAAGGCGAGGGCGAAAGATCCGGTCCGCGGCAAATATGACTAGAACGATACCCAGGGCCAGCCGGAACACAGGCCGATTGCCGAAGGCATAGATAAACCAGTATCCGAGAGGTACTCCGAAGATTTCCCCGGAAATAATCAAACCCACGAGCTTCCAGTCGATTCGAAAATCGCGGCGTCCGGCAAAGATGATGGTGGAGTTCAAGACGAGCAAAAGAATATTGGTCAGTACCGAGGCGCGCTCCAGATCCCACGGGGTAAAGGCAACTCCCGCCATGGCGATGATGCCAAAACCCAGGCCCATGAACCCCTGCGCAAAGGCGGAGAAAACGACGATAAGAATAAAGACCCAGAGATAGTGGAGGTCTAACATGATGGTGGGTTGTTCCAGTCTCCCCCTTTAATCATGAGGGTCGTTTCGGCCACATCCTGTGTTCAGGTTCGAACCTTTTGCTGAAAACGAACCCGTTCGTCTTTGAAACGCTTGAACTTGTAGTTCATCTGCGAGTCGGCAAAGTGCTCCAGCGGAACGCATTCCACTTCCGGGGTTACCTCCTGACTTCGCCGAACAGCCTCCCGGATCTGGCTGGAGATTGAGGAAAAACCGTCCTGAGAACAGGCGGTCTTGACGAGCATCACGTCCTCCGAGAAGGGGTCTGTGGGGTCCGTCTGAGTCAGAATGATCTCATACTCTTCGATGCCTTGGATTCCGCTTAGAACGTCAACAAGAGCAGGCACATTGACGAGAGTGCCTTTGACCTTGACAATGCTGCCGGTCCTGTGAGGGATCGAGGAGAACCGAGGTTCCCACCCACCGCAAGCCGGGCAGGGTTCAGAACTGAGCGTGCAGATGTCCCCCACCAGGTAGCGTAGAAGGCAAGTCCCTCTTCGGTCGAGATGGGTCATGACCACCAGCCCGGGTTGGTCTTCAGGCACCCGCTCGAAGGTCTTGGGGTTCAGTATTTCGAAAAAGTAACGGGCCGGTTTCGGGAGATGAAAACCTCGCAGTTCGCTGCATTCCATACTAGGTCCTTGCATCTCAGTAAACCCGTACCCATTCAGCACCCGAACGTTTCGCGCTCCCAGATCCACCAGACGGCGGCGCAGGTCCTCACGCATACCCGCGGAACTGCCTTCCCCCATCGGCAGCGCCAAACGCACGCTGCTAAAGTCGCGGCCCATTTCCTGAGCCGTAATCACAAGGCGCCTCAGGAAAAAACCGATACCCCAAATGACGGTGACCCGCTGCCTTTCGATCAAATCGATCGCTTCTCGGGAACGGCGGATCAAATGGAACCCGCCGTCAAAACTTCCTCCGAACGCGCTGACCATCTTGGCTCCCACAGCCTGACTCCCCCAAAGGACGCTAAGAAAGCCTTGATGGGGGACAGAGGTGAGAGGGAACAGGTTCATCACCGTGTCCTGTTCAGTAATGCCTGCAATTTCAGCGGTACGCTTGAGCTGAGAGATACGGGCATAATGATCGTAGCTGGTATCAAAGAACGGAGTCGGATCGCTGGTGGAGCCGGCGGTGTAGATGATATCCCAGATCGTGCGTTCTTCCCGGCTCATGCCTTCAACTTGATCAAGGTGAAGCCTGAACTCCTGGGGCCGAGCAATGTAGTCCTCCTTGCGTGTAAGAGGGAGTCTGGTGAGATCGTCCAGGCTTCTGAAGTCAGCCCGGGTGAGACCTTCGCGGCCAAAAACCTCTCGGTAATATGGATGGCCGGCGAACACGAGATCCATCTGTCGCTGAAATCTTTCTTCCTGCAATGGCCTCAAGTCCCTTATGCTGCAGGCGGTCTTGCGGGTTTTATCCATGTCTCCTCCTGTTGTTTCCGCGATCTCAGAGTGATTCTTGAACCTGTCAGGGGCGCAGCGCAAAGCCATTGCGTTCTGCATGCCATCTCACAGAAAGGGTCTTCTAATTCATCAAGTTGACTCTATTTTACTCAATAGGAGGTGGGCCAAGCGTGCATCAGGTGCTTGCCGATACCTCCGGTCTGATGATTAATATGATACTCGAGCATTTGTATCAGCCAGTCCCGGGTCTTTTCCGGTTTGATAATGTCGTTGACGTTGAAGATCCCAGCCGCCTCCCATGGCTCAGTGTCCTTATTCATGACGCTTACCAATTCGGCGAACTTCTCCGGGTCATCTTCCTTCCTCAAATTGTAGACTACGTTAACGCCGGTTTCCGCGGCCATGAAGCTGATTTCAGCAGTTGGCCATGCGACGATCGTGTCTGAGTTTCGTCCTCCGCCCATATTCAAAAACGCCTGGCCATAGGTCTTTCGCACGATGATGGTAATCTTGGGCACGGTGACGAGGGTCAAGGCATTCATGAAATTGATGATCTTCCCGGTTACTTTGCGACGTTCTCCGTCCTTTCCGATCATGAAGCCCGGCGTATCGACCAACATGATGATAGGGATGTTGTAGGAATCACACAGGACGAGGAAATTTGTAATCTTCTCGCACGCGTCGGCATCAAGGGCGCCGGCCAGATGCATGGTGTTGTTCGCTATGATCCCGACGCTCTGGCCGCCTAGGCGTGCAAGCGTCGTCACTGCGGAGCGGCCAAAGTCCTTTTTGAGTTCAAAGAGTTCGCCGCCGTCCACGATACATTGGATGATCCGGCGCATGTCATAGGCTCTCTTGCGGTCTTCAGGCAGGAAATTGAGGATGTCCGCCATCTTGTCACCAGAGCCTTCGGGAACAGGCGCTGTCGGAGGGGGCAGGCAGGCGTTTGCGGGCAAGTAGGACAGAAATTTTCGAGCCATATCCATGCAGTCCTGGTCGGTCTCAGCGACCATGTCGACCATGCCTGTAATTTCGGACTGAATTCGCCATCCGCCCATTTCCTCTTCCGGCGTGTCTTCGCCTGTGGCCAGTACGGTCACTTTGGGGCTGGACACGGCCATGATCGCCCCCTTTTTCATGACCCTGAAATCGGACATGCAGGAGTACCATGTCCCGCTGCCATAGCACGGCCCCAGAAGACAGGCTGCCCATGGCGCTTCGCGCAAACGCTGGTACTGGGTCGGATCCTGAGCCATGGCCACCATGCCCCTGGCGCCCATGAAATCCGGCATCCTCGCTCCTGCGGCCTCGTTCAGGAAGACAAGGGGGATGCCCCGACTACAGGCTATTCGCTTCATATAGCCGATTTTTTTCCCATTGACATTGCCGCTGGAGGCCCCAAGAACGGTCAGATCATTGGCCACAACGCCTACAGGTCGTCCGTTGATCTTACCAAACCCGGAGACCTTCCCATCACAGGGCGAACGATCCGCCATATTCGGCTGGTCGGAATGGCTGAACAGGCCGACCTCTTGGAATGTCCCGTCATCCAGCAGGTAATCCACGCGCTCTCGGACATTCAGCTTTCCTGCTGCCTTATAGGCCGCAAGTTTCTTCTCACCTCCCATGGCCAGCGCCGCTTGACGCTTGGTATAGAATTTATTCATGCGCTCCTCAAATCTCATCCTGGCTCCTCCTGTCGCTCAATGATTTGATTATAATCTGCTTCCAATCAGGCAATAGTGAACGTTGTTGGTTTTCCTTCCAGCGCTTGAGAAGATCTGGTGTAAAGTCCCGTCTGCCTCGTATCCGGCGCAGCGGGCAAGGCGATAAAGACCTGCATTTGTGGAAATGCCTGCTGCCTATGGGTGGGAGCCCCGAACAGAGTCCCCATCCGTCAAAGGACCCGTTTCGGGTATTGTTTCAGTGCGCTGCAGATGTTTTCTCAATGCAGAGGTCCTGTCCTATCGACTTAGCACCCGGAGGGATCCGGCGATCCACAACGAGCGAAGTTAAGATTTTATCTTTTTCATCTGGAAGACTTTTTACTCCATCATGCTTGGAATCCAAGTAGAAAACTGCGGAATGAGCATATATACAAGCCCACAGGCAATCAGGACGATAATGTAAACAGGAAAGAGGTGCCGGATCACCTTTTCCGGGGGTTCGTTTGCCACAGCGGCCGCAGTATAAGCACCGACGCAGACCGGCGGAGTGATCAAGCCTATGCCAACAAAAACACAGCAGATTACATAGAGCTGAAGCAAATCGATCTGGAGAGCCATGGCAATGGGGAAGGCAATTGGAACGGTAAGGTAGATATTGGGGATGGCCTCCAGAAACGTGCCGAGAATAAGCCACACCAAGGCGGCTGCAAACATAAAAAGCAATGGGTTCACACCCAAGGCGAGGATAGATTCGGTAATTTGTTGCGGGATCCGTGTATAGGCTAGGGCGACCGAAAGGAAAGAAGCTGCAGCGATCAACCCAAATATGATGGTCGTGGTTTCAACAGTCTGCTTGAGTGCATCCCATAATCCGGATAGGGTCAACTCATGGTAAATTAGGCTACTGACGATCAGAGCGTAGACGCAGGCAACCGCTGCAGCCTCCACGGGTGAAAAAATTCCAGTATAGATGCCGCCTAGGATCATCACAGGCATCCCAAGGACCGGTAGAGCTCTATAAGTTGCCTGCCATCTTTCTTTCCAGGAAGCAGTCGGCATCACTCCTATTTTTCGGGACATCAAAATAGAAACTGCAACAAGGACAATGGCCTGGAATATCCCCGGGATTAAGCCGGCCATGAATGTTTTCCCAACCGATACCCCTGTGATGGCACTGAAGATAATGGCGATATTGCTCGGGGGGATAAGGGCATCGATGCCGGCTACCGCCGCGCACATGGCCGCTGCAAAAGGCTTGGAATAACCATGCTTGACCATAATGGGGATCATAATTCCACCGATGGCGACGATGGATGCCAGGATAGAGCCGCTGATCGCACTGAAAAGAGCGATACTCATGACAAGGGCCAGACACAGTCCGCCCTTTAAATGGCGCACAAAGCTAATGAACATATCCACCAGACGTTGAGAGAGACCTCCCTGGAACATGATGTTGGCGGCAAGGATGTAGAGAGGTATCGCAAGCAACATATATTTTGTCACCGAATCGAGAACCTGCTGGGCGATGCTGGACCATGGAATGCCGAGATGAAATCCCGTGACGAGGCCACCCGAGATGACAAATATCATGAAGATGGGAACTCCCAAGATTAACAGGCTAAAACCTGTTGTGATCGCAAAGATCAACATGGATCACCGCCCTTTCTGAATCAATCTCTCCCTGATCGCGACACCAGCGAGACTATGTGTTTAACCATGGACTCAAAGGAATACAGCAGCAATATTCCGGCTCCTAGGGGAATGGATGCCATCAAAATGAACTGGGGGATGTCCAGCACCCCGACCACTCTCATTCCGGAGGCAAAAAGGACTTGCGTTCCCGATACACCCGCCGCCAATAAAATGAGAGACCCAACGATCATCATCATGTCAATGATTACCATGAGGATGTTTTTCTTTCTTCCCTTCAGCTTATCGGGTAAAATCTCTACATAGATGTGCCGACCACGTTTGAAGAGGACCCCGAGCATCGGCAGAACGGCAAAACAGAGAAAAAGACGAGGGCCTTCCTCCAGAAAACCGAAGGTTTTACTGAAGAGATATCGAGTGATCACTTCGATGAATATCATCAAGGCCGAAGCGCCCAAGATAGCCGCGGCTAGGCCCTCTGCTGCTCTTCCCAAATTCTCACTGAACTTACTGTAAAGTCCTGAGAGTTTTCCCATGACTCTTTCCGCTCCTTTTTTCCATGGAAGCTTGTTTATTTTGTTGGCATGCCCGTGATTTTTTCGGCGGCCGCTACGACGGCCGGGTCCAATTTAGAGGCCTGCGCCGGCCACACCTTGGTTCGGAAAATATTCTTGTAGGCGGCCTGCTGTTCTTTGGTCAAAGTGACGGCCTTCCCTCCCCGGGTTTTCTGCCATTCCTCGATGGTCTGGTCTGATAGAGTCATGACTTCAGTTGTTGCCTCCTTGGAAAGAGGGATACACACTTCCTGCACTATGGTATTCCTGAGATTCTCGGGCAGTTTGTTCCACCAGGTCGCATTGACAACGATGTAGGAATCCCAGTAATACATGTAAGGCTTGTTCCCGAATTTGAGAAAGTCCCACCAATTGTAAGCCTTGATCGCATTCAGAACGGTGGGGACCACGTCCACCATGCCGGACTGAAGGGCCGTATATATTTCCGTCGTTTGAACAAAAACAGGAGCAGCGCCTAAGGCTTCATAAACGGGCATCTCCGACTTGCTCAGGTATCTTGCTTTCAACCCCTGGATATCCGCAGGGTTTGGAATCGCCTTCTTGGTGCTGAAGAGCATCACAGGTCCTGTCGGGATATAGGCCAGGATTTTTATGTTGAGTTTCTTTTGTAAACCTTCCCAGCGCTCCCTTCCTGCCGGGGTTCTCTCCCAAAGCTCTCGGATCTGCTCATAGTTCTCCCAGTAGTAAGGCATCATCCCAATGCCTATGTTGGGGTCCACCGCTGTAAAGGAAGTATCGACCACGCCGCCGAAGTCAACTGCGCCTGTGGATATGGCGGTCACAATCTCCTGAAGGCTGTAGAGCTGTGCGGAGCCAAAGGTCGTGAGTTCCACCTGTCCATTCGTTTTTTCCTTGACCATCTTGGCGAATTTTTCACTGTTGATCGCGCAGCCATGGGTGGGAAACCAGTGATAGGAAAGTCTGCCTTTAAAAACCGCTTGTTGGGCCAACGCAGAGGCCGTTAACAGAAATAGGGATGCAAGGGTAATGATCAGAGCAAACACGATACCGGTTCTGAAGCTTTTCATGGGGATCCCTCCTTGTGGATGTTCAGAGAACAGATCACTTGGAGCAACGATTTATCCATTCTCTGAAATGAAAGGGTTTTTCTTCCGGATTCATGGGTTCCGTCTAGATTCTTCCTGAATCATGGCGGACCGTAAAAATCGGCGTTCATGGATTGCACCCTCCTGTTGATGATGGTTTCAGCCAATGGCCCGAGGTTCCTCTCCCTAGGCATAAATGACTTCACGCTTCGGCAGAAGTCATTTCAATACCCCTAACGATTTTTCTTTATTCAGCCAAACCCCCTCAAACCTTGGGTCACCGGATAGGGACATGGTCTTGAGATCTTTCTTGACGATCTTCTTGTTTTCGTTCTTTGGAAGGCTCTCCATGTACAAGACGATCTTGGGCGCTTTGTATCTTGGCAAGCCTTCTTGGATACAGTAATCGACCAGTTCTTCCGGGGTTGGTTTTTCTTGACCCGACTTGAGGACGATGCAAGCTTTGCAGATCTCTCCCCACTTATCATCTGGATGACCGATGACGGCCGACTCCAGCACCGCAGGGTGCCTGTCCAGGAAAACCTCGACTTCGCGAGAGTAGATATTGAATCCGCCGCTGATGATCATATCCTTTTTTCGGTCCACGATGTACAGATATCCCTCTTCATCCATCTTGCCGAGATCCCCTGTGTGCAGCCATCCTCCCCGGTACGTTTCCGCCGTCATATCGTGCTGATGGAGATAACCCGGAGACACGTGAGCCCCCCGTAGCAAGATCTCTCCGATTTCCCCTGGAGCGAGATCCTGATCGGTCCTGTCGACGATTCGGATTTCCACCCCTATGGCTCTTCTTCCCGCAGACGCGAGACGCGAGGCTGGTTTGCCGTCCCCGTCCGCGGTATGTTCCTCTGGAATCAGACACGCCAAAGGCTGAACCGCCTCTGTCAGACCGTAGTTCTGACGGAAGATAGGGCCGAATACGGCGATGGCCCTTCGGAGTTTTTCGGTCGGCATGGGGGCCGTGCCATAGAAGATCCGCTGAAGGCTGCTCAGGTCGTAGCGGTCGATATGGGGGTGCTCCAACAGCATCACGATCATGGTGGGGACGAGCAAGGTACACGTAATTTTTTCTCGCTCAATGGTCTTAAGCAGTGCCGTGGTATCGAACTTGTCCAGGACGACGTGCTTGGCTCCTTTCAGGTAATAAGGGGTGGAGTAGTAGCCTGCCGCATGCGTGAGAGGCGCGACGTGTAAGAAGGTATCCTCTTTGCTGATCAAACGGTCGGCATTCATGAAAACGTTAGCCACTTGTTCCTTGCGATTCCGATAGGTCATCATCACTCCGCGGGGCATGCCCGTTGTACCGGAAGTGTAGTGGATTTTGTAGATGTCGTTTTCATCGATCTCGATATCGGGTTCTGTCGAGTGGGCATTCCGAAGAAGGGTTTCATAGTCGAGGTAGGATTCCTTGTGCTCTCCGTGGCAGATGAAGAGTCGCACAACGGGCAATTGGGATCCGATTTGTTCGGCCTGCGCTAGGAATTCGGAACCGAAAATAAGCGCCTCGGCTTCCGAATCCCTCAGAATATCGATGTTCTGCTTGGCTGAGTCCCTCGTGTTCAGAGGAACCATCACGACCCCTGACTTCCACATCCCGATGAAAAGCTCGAAACTCTGGTTGCAATTGTATTGGAGAGTGGCAACTCTGCTACCCTTTCCCAGCCCCAGCTCCGCAAGAGCCCAGCTCAACCGGTTTGCCCTTTCGTTGATCTCCGCGTAGGTGAAGCGTTTCTCTCTGTATACGATACAAGGACGCGTGGGGTGGTACTCTGCAGGGAGGCGAATCCACGCGCTGGGGTTGAATCTCATTATCACACCTCTTAACCGAATCCTCTCAGACCTTTCACGATCTGCATCACTCCCGCGAAAGCGATCAGTGTATAGACAACCATCAAGAAAGTGCGGGCTGAAACCCGCCGACTGGCCAGGTGACCCACGTAGGCTAACACAAGGGTAATGGGGAGTGCCAGAGCGGCAAGCTTGATAACCGGAAGCGTAATCCCCTTACCAAAGAACATGACATTTGCGAGTCGCCAGACGCTGGTGATCAGAAACAGGATTTGCAGGGTACCTTTTAGAAGGGCCGGTTCTTTGTGCTGGGAGTAGACAAAGAGTGCCATGGGCGGTCCGGCTGCCGTGAAAGCTCCGTTCGCGAAACCCCCTATCAGGCCCGCCAGGAGGCCCGCAGGCTTCGGCAGCGGGTTTCTGATCCTCGCTCTGAATAGTTCATTCGCCGCAAAAGCCGTCAATGCCGCTCCAAAGACAAATCTGAACAGAGGCCGGTCTCCTACGTCAAGGATAAACCAATATCCCAAAGGCACGCCAACAGCCGCGCCGAGAAGGATATAGCTCACCAACGCCCAATTGATCCGGGCATCCTTTCGGCTCACGTAGATGATAATTCCATTGAGACAGACAACAAGAAGATTGACGACAACCGCACTGCGCTCGAAATTCCACGGCGTAAACGCAACGCCCGCCAAGATGATGATGCCGAAACCAATGCCTGTGAACCCTTGGGAAAAGGCGCCGAATCCCACCAGGAGACAAAAGAGCCAGACGTACTGAGGATCAAACATCGGCACCTATCCTTCCCCACAGCCCGTGCAGTGGGTGCGGCAAAGCTATGGTCTAGACTTTTTCGAGACCCTCCCGGCCGCCACGCCCTCTCATGGAAAAGCGCCGTAGCGAGCCTTCGGAACCAACTCCGTTTTCAGATAATTTTGCGCTGCCTCGATTAAATTACAGAGTCGCTGACGCGTTTCTCGAGGATCAATGATATCTTCCACGGCGAATTTCTCCGCAGTCCGGAAGGGTGATTCATAGGAGTGGAGCTCTTCCTCGATTTCTCGTCTTGCCTTCTCAGGGTCCGGGCTTGATTCGATCTTGCGACGGAAAGCCGCTGCGACTCCCCCCTCTATGGGTATCGAGCCGAATTCAGCCGACGGCCAAGCGATCCGGTAAGCCAATCTGTTATTGACATAGTTCAAAGCCCCCGCCATTCCATAACACTTGCGGATGATGACGGTGAATCGCGGCACAGTGGCTTGCATGACCTGGCACATGGCCGACATGCCGGCGCGCAGGGTCCCCATGCTTTCAGCCTCGACGCCGATCATGAATCCCGGCACATCCACGAGGTGACACACAGGAATGTGAAATTGATCGCAAACCGCAGTGAAATGCCCCATTTTCCTGGAGTCTCTTGCGTCAGGCGCTCCGGCATTGTGCATGGGGTTATTCGCAATGACGCCTACGGGATAACCCTTCAGTCTTGCGAGGCCTACAATCATGGCGAGGCCAAAGGTGGGCTGGATTTCGAAAAAACTGGCTTTGTCAAAAATGAGTTCAATGACACGCCGCATGTTATAGGGCTTCATGCGATTACGGGGTACAATCGTCAGCAACTCCTCCTCCCACCGGTCTGGAGAGTCGCCCGTATTCACATAAGGCGGCATCTCCCAAACGTTACCCGGCATAAAACTCAAGAAACGACGGATTTGCTCGAAAGCCTCCTGCTCGGATTTCGCGGCGTTATCAATGGATCCGGCTTTATCGCATGCGATATGTGCGCCACCCAGTTGTTCTTTGTCCACTTTCCTTGACAGGGCCCGTTCCACAACAGGAGGTCCGGCCGCGAATAACTGGGAAGAGCCACGCACCATGACCGAAAAGTGAGAAAGGACAGCTCGACCTGCAGGGCCGCCAGCCGTAGATCCCACAACAGCGGAAGCCACAGGAACAATACCAAGAAGTTGCAAACAGCGTTCGTATCCGTCTTTTGCCGGCAAGCGCTTGAATTGCGACTTTAGAGCAGAGCTAACATTTGCCCCCACTCCATCAATGAGGTTGATCAGAGGTATCCGATACTCCCACGCCATATCCTCTACAAATCCGCCCTGTCCTCCTTTACGTCGAACGAGCCCGGCACTGGAGCCGCCACGGACAGTAAAATCTTCTCCTCCAACAGCAACCCATCTGCCGTCTATCTTGCCTAGACCCATCACATAGGGAGAGGGGGTGATATCCTTGAATTTCGCCCCTTCCCATATGGCATCTCCTGTCAGACCTCCTATTTCAACAAAGGAATTCTTATCCAGCAAGCCGTCGATCCGTTCTCGGATGGTCAGTTTTCCCTCAGCGTGGTGTCTTTCTACTCGGTCTTTTCCGCCTAGTTCCAGCGCCTTTGTCCGACGCATCTGGATCTCTTTGACTTCCGACTCCCAACTCATCTCATTCCCCTCCCTTGAGTGCTTTAGCCAACACGCAGCGGTTCAATTTTATATGAGGACCGAGGCCGCTGTCCCGGAAGCGGGACGGACAATCCCCTGATCATAGTACCCATGTCTTATACTTTACCAGGTACTGCCTCGCGGTCCGCAGGTTCTTTCTTTTCGCCTCCTCAGCTTTTTCTGGATCGCCGGACATGATGGCCTTAAGCACTTCTCTATGTTCGTTGATAGCTTCGCCCATGCGACCTGGAAGAATGGCAACCCTGCGTTGAACAATGGTTATTTTGGCGAAGAGGGAATAGATCAACTTGGAGAGCTCCTTGTTATGGGATGCTTCCACCATGCGTTCTCGAAAGTCTGCCACGAGCTTGAGATAGTTCTCAAATTCAAGGTTCTTGACCATTTTCTCCGCCCGCTCCCCAAAGGACTCCTCCAGATCTCGCCAGTCTTCCGGCTTTGACTTCTGTGCAGCCAATCGTGCACAAAGACCTTCCAGTACCTCGCGTATCTCCATGATCTCTATCAATGACTCCGTATCGACACGCCGCACCATCGCTCCACGATTGCGTTTTCTCTCCACCAAACCCTGGGTCTCCAGTTCAGCCAGCAGTTCTCGGAGCATCGGACGACTTGCCTGAAATTCGATGGCCAGTTCGTTCTCTACCAGTCTTCCCCCTTGCGGGTAATACCCATCGACAATTCGATCTCTAAGCGTGCTTAGGATCTCGGATCGCTTGTTTTGCTTTGACCCATTTGCTGTTTTTCTTGTTGCGATCGCTGTACCCCGAAAACATTGTTTACTATTTTGCCGATACGATTGTAGACAAAACTGAAGACAAAAATTTCTAGCATGGCAAAAATGAGGTGTCAAGTTTTTTTGGGGGATAATGGTCAGGCAAGCCCTATCCGTGAGGTCATGGGAACTTGCTTGCTGCGGAAAGATGGACATAGACCTCAAACCACCTCAGGGGCATAGTTTCACTCGAATAGCCGGTGTGGCAGTACAGGGAGGTTCACTCGCAAATACCAGGGCATGACAATGGTTATTTCGGCAAAGCCATTTAAGCTTGCGTGAGAGACGGGCTCATGTTAGCTATGCCTCTTCAGTTAAGGTGCGATCCTCTTAATGGTGGGACTTATCGATGAGATGAAGAGGAGCGGGAAAAAGGAAGGATTTAATGATGAGTGAGAAGCGCATCGATATCCCGAAGCTGCAAGGCCATTCTTGTTTTGCTTGCGGGACCGCGAACCCGATAGGGCTAAAACTGGAATTTTACAACATGAACGACACGGTGTGTGCCGATATTACCCTCGGCAAGAATCATGAAGGATGGCAAAACATGGCCCACGGCGGCATTATTTCGACCCTCCTTGATGAGGTCATGGCGTGGACGATCATGTACTTCAAAAGAATTTTCTTTGTCACGAGGAAGATGGAGGTCAAGTATGTCAGGCCGGTTCTCA
>Ga0315276_10003332_pt1 | contig 14718 bp, 20 predicted proteins | sample YL17G05_0_MG_FD_204542 | JGI IMG/M metagenome (GOLD analysis project Ga0315276, IMG submission 204542) | Sediment microbial communities from Yellowstone Lake, YNP, Wyoming, USA - YL17G05_0 | ecosystem: Environmental > Aquatic > Freshwater > Lake > Sediment | place: USA: Wyoming | collected...
CTGAATTAGAAAGAAAAAATTTAGGCACAAAAGCCACCCGTTCAAATATACTTGATACATTGTATAATAGAAATTATATTAAAGAAAAATCAATACAAGCAACAGAGCTTGGAATCCGTCTTATTGATAGTCTTGAAAAACACTCTCCGATTATTATTGACGAAAAATTAACAAGAGAGATTGAAAAAGATATGGATTCTATAAGATTAAGCAAGCATGATTTAAATAAAAAACAAGAAGCAACAATAAAAAAAGCAGAGCAGGCTTTAATAAAAATTTCCTATGATTTTAAAAAGCAAGAAAAAGAAATTGGAAAAGAATTAGTTGCTGCAAATGAAGCTTTATGGGAAAGTGAAAAACAAGAGAATAATCTGAAAATAAAATGCCCTGGATGCCAAAAAGGAGAATTAGGGATAAAATATACTCCAAGATTTAGGTCTTATTTTATTGCATGCAGTAATTATCCTGAATGCAAGCAGACTTTTCCTCTTCCATCTCAGTCATTAATTAAAAAAACAGATAAAATTTGCGAAGATTGCAAATGGCCAATGCTTCTCAGGATTAAACAAGGAAAACGGCCATGGATTTTTTGTCCTAATCCTAAATGCGAAAGCAAAAAAGAACTGGACATTAATGGGAATACTAAAGAAAATAAATGAATCTAATAATCTTTTTAAACTAAGTTTATGTTTAATTTTTATGATAATAAAACCTGGAAGCTATAGAGAAAAATCCCTTTCAGAGTATCCTCTTAAAGAACAAGAAATAATATTAAGAGAGAGCAGGATTAAAAGCAGAACTTAGTGATATGGTAGCAGAATTAACACATAAGCCTTCTCATACAGGGGTTGTTCCCCTAGGCAAATTGCTTTGAGTGTAGAAGAACAAAATAAGTTTAACTAAATCCACCCTCTCTTCTTTATCCCTTCATTAACAACTTCAAAATTCAATTCGCTTTCAGGAAGCGAACGATGCTTCCTAATGATTGCTTTCTTTTTTCCGTTTTTATTCTGCAGCTCAATTATGCACTTGCTCCAGTATTTTAAAATATCTCCTCCAACAACATTAACTCCTGCTTCTTTGCCTGCCATCCAATCTTCCTCACTTAAAAAATCAGAATAAACCTGGCTTGTAATTAAAACAGGGATTTCTCTTTTTCTTGCAATCTCATATAAAGCTTTTATTTGTTTAACTAAATCATTATTCACTCTTCTTACTTCTTCAATGCCTATTTTTCTTGCATCTGCAAGCTCAAGGCGATACAGCATAGTCATAGAATCAACAATAACTAATCCAATTCCTTGTGTTTCTTTTAATTCTTTTAATAACTTATAAAAAGATTGTTTCTGCTCTTGAAAATTAGTTGGTTTAAGAATTATAATATTTCTTAAAGCTATCTCAGGAATTCCTCCTGTAATCTGTTTTACTCTATCTAAAGAAAAACTTCCTTCAGTATCAATAAAAATGATTTTCTTTCCTTTTTTTGCATTATGACAAGCAGCTAAAATAACAAAATTGCTTTTTCCAGAAGCAGAAGGACCATAAAACATAGTAATAATATCATTTTCATATCCTCCTTCAAGCCATTTATTAATATCATGACTTCCAGTCATAACTTTATTAATTATTTTCTTTTCTTTAATAGTATCAACATTGATTTCTTCCATATTTATTCTATTATTAATATTTTTTAAAACGATTTGAGTTTTGTGTGAGAAGATTAAGTGGTTCAATCCTCTCTTGCTTACTCCCCATAACTTGTTGGGTTATATTTTATTAATATAATAACAAATCAAAATTAAGTTATAAGCATTATTGTTTATTATAACAACTTTAATTATCAATAGAAAATCTTAATATAGTTCTTTTTATTTACTCAAATTTACTTATTCTTTCCATAACACTAAATGGAAAAGGTCTTTTGTTTGAAACAAAAGTCATATACCTAATAAATTTGTAAATTTCAGTATTCCAATATTCTGAAAAATTTGCTAATTCCCTATTTCTTTTTCCTGAAAAAATAACTATAAACCAGTTGACAATACCAAGAACAATTATTAATGCTTTCCAAACCCCTAAGATAATCCCACTTATAATTGCAACAATAATCCTAAACCAAGCCTCTTTTCTTTCACTTAATTTTTTTACCATATTTAATACAAAGAATTTATATTTATAAACATATTCTTATTAATCTTTTTTCATAAAGTTCTTCTCACTCTAACAACAAATAATAAAATTATCTGATAAGAACAAATTTATTATAGAATTAAACTGCCTTCTTAAATTCATTTGCATATTTTTCTAAGTCTTTCTGAGCTTTAGAAATTGCATCTTGAAGTGCTTTTTTTGCTGTCTTACCTTCTGTTTTAACTTTTAAAATTAAAGGCTTTGAATAATGTTCTTTTTTCCAAGCCCCAAGTTTTACACTATCATCTTCATTTAAATAAACTCTTACAAGTTCGACTATTGTCTGATTATCTATTTGAACTTCTAATTCATTCTTTTCATCCTTTAAAATTTTTATTTCCATATTTTATTATTGATGAGTTTAGTAATTTAACAGGCTATTTTAAGCTTTGTTTAAGTTGATTAAGCTACTCTTCTCTCACTTAATATTGCTTCATAAGATTATTAGTTTAATCATTAATATTATTTTATAGAAATTAAAGAAAAAATAGGTTTAAAAGGCTTTCTGAATGTAAAAAACCATTTTTATCCCAACTCATCTTCAAACTCTTCAATTTTTTCAGAGTCTTCTAATTCCTCGGTTGTTCCTTCAGAATCTAATAATTCTGTTCCTCCAAGAATATTGTCTAATTCATTTGATTGTTTTTCTTTCATTAATCTTAATTCTTCTTTTCTTGCTTCAATTAATCTGTTTCTTTCTTCAATTCTTTTTTGTTCTTCAATCTGCTCTTTTCTTGTCACTTCAATCTTTTTTCTATGCAATTCTTTTAAATCACTAATTTTGACAGCACTTAAATTTGCCTGAGCTATATCAAATTCTCCTTTTTCCATATTAATACCAGTTAGCCTTGGTTTTTCTTTTTTCACATTAATTTCTTCATCATTAAATTCATTTATTTTATTTTCTTTAGATTCCTTTATTCTAGTTTCAGCATCCTCTAAAAAATCATCAACTAATTCTTCTTCAGAATCTTTTTCTATAATATCTCTTCTTATCTCTGGTTCTGGGATTCTGTTTAATTCTCTCCCCTCACTATCTAAAAGAACAGGAGTTCTTCTTTTAGTCTGTAAAAATCTTTGCGTATCACTTATTTTTGTTAATCTAATCTGGAGAAATTGTTCTATTTTTTTAATTAATTGTTCTGCTTTTTCAGGAAGTTTTGCTTTCTCAAGCATTTGAATAACAATCTCTGATTCTCCTAAAATTTCTGCAAATTGTTTTTGAGAAAGCCCTTTTCTTCTTCTATTTTTCATAATCTCCCAGTGAAAATGATCAATTAAATTTAATTTGTCTTTTTCAGGAATTTCAAGACTAGGATGTTCATTAAGTTCTCTTAATCTATCTTCTCTAAAAAAAGTCTCTTGTTTTTTAGAATCTTGAATACCTGCTAGTCTTTTCATTCTAGAATAAACACCAACTGCTTTTTCAGACTCTTTAAGCTGAGATGCAGCTGGTTTTTTGATAATAGGAATGTTTTCTATAATTGAACATCTTTCACAAAGACTTCCTATTTTTCCTTCATAAACTGCATCAAAAAGTCTTACTTCATCTCCATTAACATTGCACCTAACACATCTTTCTACCATTTTTAAATAATTATCTTATTAAAATCATTAAATTTTCCTTTTAATACTTATTTATAATCAAAAATATATATCAAAATCAATTCAAAATAATGAAAACAATTATAACTTAATAATCTCAGAATCAACTTGAACCTCTTTATTCAAAATATTTTCTAGTTCATCAACACTTGTAATTTCATTTATTTTAATATTTTCATTTATTAAAACAATAGGTAAATCTCTCTCTGAAATTCCATATTCATTTAGTAACAACCTTATAGAACTAGCACCAATGTCTGCTGCAATAGGTATTAAAAGAACTTCAGAACCTTTTCTTTCTTTTAATTCAACTAAGGATCTAGAAAAAACACCTTGTTTAGCTTTTATATTAACATCTTCATTATCATATGAATAAAAATAAACCACCTCTATATAAGTTGCATTACATTCTTTTTTTATAATTTTAGAATTCATCAATAATAAAGTTCTAAGCAAATCATATTTCATATGTTGAACTCTTATATCTTCTGAAAGCCTGCTTGCTCTTTCATATCTATCTAAAATCTTAGATTCTTCAAAAATCTTATCTGCAAATTCTAGATTTTCTATTACTGCTTCTTCACAATTAAATTCACCAAAAGAAAAAATATCGTTTTGAATCTTAATATCTAATAAATCTAATTCAGCTTTTTGTGAAAGTAAGTCTATTGAACTTGTTCTCCAATTCTCTAAAACAAATCCCGCTAAAATCCCTATCCCGAATATAAGTATTGCAACTAATAATGCTTCCCAAAATACGTTTTTTTGTGACTTAAACATTTTCTTTATTTCCAGATTAATCTTCTCTTTTTCATACCTTAATATTTTTATAGAATATTGATATTTATAACATTTATTCTACTTTAATACCTATATTCTATTTTTCTTTGATTAAACTTGTCTTTTTTAAAAGAAAGTTTACCTCCAAACCCTCTTTCCTTTAATCATATGAATTATAGCAGCAACCATAATAAAAGGGTAAAAAGCCATATAAATAATCATATAAAACGGAATATGCAAAATATTTTCTTTTTTAAAAACTCTTTCTTTTAAAACTGCAAAAACAATAAAAAGAAAAATTAATCCTAAAAAAAACAAAGCTATTCCCAAATAATTTAAAATACTTGGAGTAATATAAAAATCATTTAAAGTTAATAAGGGAGTATTTGCAATAATAGAATATTTTGTAAACAGATACTGAGATATAAGTCTTCTTGTCATAAGATAAAAGAAAATACTCAATCCTAATAATCCTAAAAAAGTACTTATAATAAAAAAAGGAATAATAAAAAATCCTAACATTCCTTTTTTAAGATCAAATAAAGAATTCTTATATTTAGCAATGCATTGCAACCCTCCAACATTCCATCTTCTTCTTTGTCTAAACCAAGTTTTAATTTTATTAGGAACAGTACTTGAAACAGAAGTTGCAAGACACATTCTTCTTTTCCAACCATTATGAGTTAAATGCCAAGTAATTTCAATATCTTCTGTCATATTTTCTTCATCAAATCCCCCAACATCATCTAAAGCACTCTTCCTATAAAGTGCCAAAGGCCCTGGAGTAACATAAATAGAATCAACATAATCTAATAATTTTCTAGTTAAAGCAATCATCTTATACTCAATTGCTTGTAATCTTTCAATAAATTTATTTTCATTTCTTGCAACAACTGGTGCAGAAACTCCCCCTAATTTTTCATCATTAAAAAATCCAGCCATCTTTCTTATACAATCTGAATCTGGATAAGAATCAGCATCAACAACAGCAATTAATTCTCCTCTTGCAATTTTTAAAGCGTCATTCAAACTTCTTGCTTTTCCCTGATTTTTTATATGATTTATTACTTTTAATTTCTTATATTTCCTACTAAGCTTTTCTAAAATCTCTTTACTATTATCCTTACTACAATCATTAATCACAATCACTTCAAAAATAGGATAATCGATAGCAAAAATATGTTTTAATGTATCTGCTAAAGTGTTTGCTTCATTATAAGCAGGAACAAGAAAACTTACAGTATATTTCTTTTTTGCCTTAGGATAAGAAAAAATATCTTTTTTGTTTCTTAGATAAATTATTAAAAACATACTTAACATATACAAAGATATAAACATATATCCAAGATAAATATAGGGTAAAAAATTCATTATTCTTTCTCTAAATCTTCAGAATTCTCATCAGGGGGGGACTCAGATTCAGTCTCAGATTCAACATCAGATTCAGACTCCATTTTAATTTCTTTCACCCCTTCTTGATTTTCATTAGTCTCTTTTTTCTTCATCTTCTGCAGTTTTTTCTTCACTATCTTCTTTCTCATCTCCTTCTTCATTTTCACTTTCAATTTCTTCACCATCTCCTTCATCACTTTCTTTTTCAACTTCTTTTTCATCTTTCTCTTTCTCTTCTTCATTTTCCTCATCTTCTTCTAAATTTTTATTAATATCTATTTGTTCTTTACTTGATTTGTCTTCTTGCTCATTCTCTTCTAAAATATTCTTATTATCAGATTCATTATTATTAATATTAATATCTTCATCTTCCTCGTTCTTTTCAATTCCAATAATTTCTGTACTTCCATCTCCTTTTTTTTGAAGATGGAAATACTCAAAGAAATCATCAGATAATTTTAATTCCTTTGTTCTTCCAGCTTTCTTAGCCTGAACTAAACCAATATCAATAAAATGCTTTATATGATCATATGATTTGTTTCCTCTGATTTTAATTATCACAGATTGTTTTACAGGTTGTTTATATGCAATTACAGCCAGAGTCTCTTGCTCAGCTTTTGTAAATTCAGCACTTCCTGTAGCTAGTTTGTTAATCATAGAAACATGTTCTTGTCTTACATCCATTTTCCAGCCTTCACCTTTTTCAATAATCTCAATTCCAGAATTATCATTATATTTTTCAATTAATTTCTCTAAAATTTCTTTAATCATAAGAGGATTAATATCAGTAAGCATAACTAATTCCTGAAGTGTAAGAAATCTTCCAGCAATAAACAAAGCAGCCTCAACTTTCTTTATATTCTCATTTTCAGCATTTTCATCCATTTCCTGGGCTGTTTCAGAGCTTATATGCTCAACAGCTTTTACAGCATGTTCAACTAAATCTTTGTCGTTATTTAATTCTTCATTAGTTTCTTCTTGCTCTTCTTTGCTATCTTTTTTTTCATTAATAATTTTTTGCTTCTTTATAGGCTTACTTTTATTGTTAGTTTTCTTTTTTTTAGAATTTTTAGAATTGTTATTTTTATGTATCTCAGATTCTTTTTTATTATTAATTTTATTAATATTATCTTGAAGCACATCTTCTTCAGAGTTTGATTCTTCAATATTACTAATCTCTTCTTCAAATTTATCTATTTCAGAATCTTCATCCAAGACACCTTCTGGTTTCTCAGATGTCTCTTCCTCTAAATTACTTTCCTCATTTTCCATAAATTAAGTAATAATATTGACATTTTAAAGATTTAGGGAAAGATTTAAATAATACTATGTATTGCATAGTAATACAATGGAAAACATTAGTTTAAGACTGGAAACAAAATTTTTAAAAGAATTAGAAGAGCTTATAAAAAAACACAATTATATGACAAAAACAGAGTTCATAAGAGAAGCCATAAGAGATAAAATAATAGAATTAGAAAAACAAGAAGCTTTAATTAAACTTAAAAGATTATATGGGGCTTCAAAAAAAAAGACAACAGACGAGGATTTGCATAAAGCAAGAGAGAAGGCATTTGAAGAGCTTGAAAAGGGACTTAAATAAAATTTCCCATTGTCTTCCATAAATTCTAGGAAAAATAATATTTTAAATATTATAACAATGTTTTTAAAGTTGAAAAGATTCTTCTAAATATGAATAAAAAAGGGCAGTGGAATATTGGTGTTGGAACCGCTCTTGTTATAGGAGGAATCTATCTATTAACTAGAGGAACAACAGGAAATATTATTCTAGGAATAGTTCTAGTAGGTATTGGTTCATGGTTAATTTTTAAATAAATAATGGATAAGAAACATATTAAGAAAAATAAATTAGACTTAGAATATAATAAACATCTTCAAATTCTCAATGCAGTATTTATCTTTTTAACAACCGGTATTTTGGGGTTTGTTGGAAGCTTTATATTCTTAGAAGAAAAAGACAAGTTATTTTTAGGAATCAGCATCTCTATTTTTATTTTAATACTTGGATATGAATTTTATAAAAAGATTAACAAAAAATTAGAAAGCATTCTATCTGAAATAAGTAATCTTTAAAATTTATTGTATCTTAAACCTTAAAACAGCTCCAACCCCACCTAAATTCCAAAACTGCACACCTTCAGGAGTATCTACTGAGATTAATTCAACTTTTACACTTGTTTCAGCTGCTCTTTTCTCATATTTCTTTATAATTTCTCTTTTTAGTTTTTTTGATAATAACAATGTATCAACTGCGCCATATTCAAGAGCTTTTTCAATATCATCTTCTTTATATGCTGTTTTATCTTTTTCTTTTCCCAGCATATTAAAAAAATTTTCCAAAATTTTTTTCTCACGATAAATTTCCTGTCCTAATAAAACATCCCCGCTCACACCAACTAATAATTCCAACCCATGTTCATCTGCATAACCAATATCTTTTACAGCAAGCACTTTATCTTTTAGAGCAGTTACTAATTCTCCTTCTTTTAAAAAATCCTCTTTAGTTGGCCCAGGCCCTCCAACTAAAATTCCTTTTAATCCTTTTAAACTAAAAAATTCTTCTTTCATTACATTTGCAACTTTTCTAAAAAATTCTTTAGCTATATTCTCTCTAATTCTGCCATAACGTGCTGCTGATTGCCCGCCTTTATTTGTCTTTCCAGGAACCATTGAATCAAATTTTTGAAGAACTTTTATTTTCTTTCCTATTAACAATCCAATAGTAGCTTCTTGTCTCTCAATTACAACCAAGCCATATAATTCCTTAATTTCTAACATCTCTTCTAAGGGTTCTAAAACAAAAGTTTGATCGCACCTATATAACCTGACATTTAATTCTTCAGGAGGTTCAAAGGCTTCTGTTATAAAATGAGCTTGGCCTTCAATCTTAGAAACATTTCCTGCAAACAATGCAATTCCATTTTTAGGGGTTTGTTTCATTCCTTTAGTAATTCTAATCAAGCTTTCTAAAGCATCCTGAACATTTTTTCTTGTACCAGTGCCCTTAATATTAGCAGCAGTAGACTTTTCACTTTCCAGCTGTCTTGTAATAAAATTAATATCAAATCCTTTTGGAACATAAACAGTGATAAGTTCTGTATGCCTTGCTCTGTATGATTTCATTTCTTCTAAAAAATCTTCAATTTTTAATTTTTCTTCTTCTGAAAGTGCCATTTTATTATTTATTCCTTGTATTTTATCTATTCTGTTTTAGTAATATGGTAGACGATTTAAGCTTTGTAGATTGGTTCATAAGTTTTTTTTGGGCAGCTTATTCTTCTAATCCATAGCTTACTTAGTATTTACCTATTACTAATTTTGTTTTATTAATAATTTATAACTTATAAAAGCTTTGTAATCATTAATATAGCATAAAATTTATAGAAATATAAGTTTATCTAAGCTAAATAAAGGTTACATTAAACTTTCCCTCTTTAATCTCTCTCGCGTTTGTAACATCTTTTAAATCTTCAATCATTTCTTTAATTTTATTATAATCTTTATCTTCAATTGTTAAAACAATTTCAGAATTCATTGCTTTTTTCTGCTTGGATTTTTCCTGCCTTACATTTGCTAAAATATTTAAAAACAAATTTCCTGCCTCTTTAATCTTTTTATCTTCTTTTATATCTATTTCTTCAAATCTAGAAATATGAATACTTTTATCTTTTTCCTGTTTCTTAAAATTCTCTTGATAAATCTCCTCTGTTATAAAAGGAGTAATAGGAGCAATTAATTTTAATAGTGCTAATAATGACTGATATAAAGTGTATTGCGCAGACTCTTTTCCTTTTTTATTATTATAAATCCTTTTCTTTACAATCTCTAAATAATTATCACAAAAAATCTGCCAAAAGAAATTTTCAATTATTCTTTTTGCCCCAGAAATATCATATTTTAAATAAAACTTCTGGGCTTCATCACTCATTATTTTAGTTTTTTCTAACATCCAATTATCAATTGGCTCTAACTTTGCAGGTTTTTTAAAATCATACTCTTTTAGATTCATAAATACAAATCTGCTTGCATTCCATAATTTAGTTAAAAACTTTTTTCCTGCAATTAATTCTTGTTCATTAAAAGGCAAATCACTTCCAAGACTAGCACTTCCAACCCAATATCTAAGAACATCAATATTATATCTCTCAATTATATCATCTGCCCATACAGCATTGCCTTTGCTTTTATGCATGCCTTTTCCTTGAGGGTCTAAAACAAAAGTTCCTATCATCACATCTTTCCAAGGAATCCTGTTAAAAAGTAAATGGCTTTTTAGTATTGTATAAAATGCCCAGGTTCTGATTATATCATGACTCTGAGGCCTCAAAGACATAGGGATTATTTTCTTGTATTGTTCTGGATTTTCCAGCCATCTGCACGAAATTTCAGGAGAATTACTTGATGCCATCCATGTGTCAAAAACATCTAATTCTGGTTTTGCTTTTTTCCCGCATTTATTACATTTTTTTTCTTTTTGAATAGGGCCTAATGGCAATTCTTTTTCTTCTGGGAAAATCACTTTATTGCACTCCTCACAATACCATGCAGGAATAGGAATACCATAATATCTCTGCCTTGAAATTATCCAATCCCAACCTAAATTTTCTGTCCAATTTTCAAATCTTTTTCTCATAAAATCAGGATACCATCTAATTTCTTTTGCTCTTTTTATAAGTTCTTTTTTATATTTAAGAGTCTTGATAAACCACTGCTTTGTTATAATATACTCTACAGGAGTATTGCATCTCCAGCAGCTTCCTGTTGTTTGTTCTAATGGCTCTTGTTTTTTTAATCTTCCTTCTGTTTTTAAATCTTCAAGAATCTCTTGTTTTGCTTTTTCAATATTTTTACCCTCATATTTCCCAGCAAGATTATTTAATGTTCCATTTTTATTTAATAAATTCTTTAATTCAAGTTTATGTTTTTTCCACCATTCTATGTCTGTATTATCCCCAAAAGTGCAAACCATAACAATTCCTGTTCCAAAATTCTTGTCTACTTTATCATCTTTCATAACTTTAACCTTATGTTTAAAAATAGGGACTATTAATTCCTTACCAATTAAATCTTTGTGTCTTTTATCTTCGGGATTAACAAAAATTCCAACACAAGCTGGTAAAAACTCTGGACGAGTTGTTGCAATACAAACTCTTTTTCCACCAACAACATCAAAATCAATATAATTAAGTTTTGTTGTTCTTTTTAAATCTTCAACTTCTGCCTGAGCTAAAGCAGTTTCATGATAAGGGCACCAAATAGTTGGCTCTTCTGACCTATAGCAATCTCCTTTCTTAACTAATCTCAAAAAAGAAGTTTGAGCAACTTTTTGTGCTTCAGGGCTTATTGTTGTATAAAGCAAATCCCAGTCATAACTATGCCCTAATTTTTTAAAAACCTTATCTGCATATTCTTTTTCAACTTTTTCACTTTCTTTTAAACATAATTCTCTAAACTCTGCCCTATTTGTTTTTGCTTTATTTATTTTTAATTTTTCTTCAACATATTTTTCAGTTGGCAAACCATTATCATCAAAACCAGGGGCAAAATATACTTCTTTTCCAAGCATCCTCATAATTCTTGCAATAATCTCAAATTGAGTATAATGTAAAGCATGCCCTATATGCAAATGTCCTGAAGAAGCATAAGGAGGAGGAGTATCAATAGAAAAAATCTTTTTCTTAGAATCTGGATTAAATTTATAGATTTTTTCCTTTTCCCAAAAGCTTCTTATTTTTTCTTCAACCTGCTTTGCATTATAATTATCCATATTAGTAATACTCTCAAGAAGAACTATATTTTAAAGCTTATGATTTGAATTCAATTACTTTTCTTACTTTTCTTCAATAAGCCTAGGATTAAATTCTGTCCTTGCTCTAACGAATAAATCTTTTTATCAGTATCTACTTGCTTTTCTTCAATTTTATCCAAATGAGTTTTAAGGTAGTCTGTTCTTTTTTCAGCAGATTGTGCAAAGAAAATCATTCTTTGATAAGCTATCCCTGCAGCAAAGATTATGCTTATAATTGGAAGAAGCTCTACCCACTCTGGAGTGCCAATCAAACCAGCCAGTTTTCCAATAACATAACCCAATGCTATAATCAAAAACAGCCAAAAAAGAATGTCTAAAAAACTTATTTTTTTCATATAATCTAAAAGAAGATGTAATATTTATATTTTACCTAATGCAGGACAGAACAACAACCTTTAAAAACAATACCATATTTTAAATTTTATGGCAGACAATATATTTATGCCCTCAAGTGGCGGGGGATTAATGAGATATAATGAAGAATATGATAGTTTAATCAGGTTAAAACCAGCTCATGTAGTTTTATTTATAATTCTGGTTTTAGGGTTAGCAACAGTATTAAAAATATTCTTTCCTATTACAGCATAAATATATCATATTAAATAATACAAATATCAGTAATAAATAAAACGAAATAAGCTATGAGAAAAGAGCTTAAGCTACTCAATCAGAGTTTAATTAACTCATCTACAAAGAGTGAATGAGTTTAATATTACCAAAAGGAATAAAAATAAATCCTAAAAAAATAAAATGTTCCCAGGACTAAACCCAAAAAAAATGCAAGCTGTTATGAAGCAAATGGGAATTTCTCAGGATGAAATTGATGCAAATAGAGTTATAATAGAAACTAATGAAAAGAACATAATCATTAACAATCCTTCTGTAGTTAAGATTAATATGCAAGGACAAGATAGTTTTCAGATTTCAGGAGAAATAAGTGAAGAAGAAGCAGAACAAGATAATACTGAACAAGATATTCAAACAATCATAGAAAAAACAGGATGTAATGAAGAACAAGCTAAGCAGGCTTTAGAAAAAGCAAATGGAGATTTGGCAGAAGCTATTTTAAGTTTAAGTTAAACAAAGATTTTTAAATAAGATACTCATTTAATTATAATGAAACAAGATGAATTAATACTTGAACCTTCTAAAAAGTGTCTTGGAACAAGATATGCAATAGGTGTTACGGCAACACTCGCATCATTTTTTTTAGCATATAACTTTAGGGAAATGCTTGTCATTGCTAGTATGGAAGATGGCAATAGAATACTTGGAGCATTTCTTGCAATGTGTGGTAGTATTACTGCAGGAGTTTATTCTGCATTTGAAACTGTCCTCACTTACAATTTACACAAAAAAATAACTATTGATAAAGTAAATAAAAGAATAATCCAAAAAGGAACAGAAACAAAATATGATGCTCTTATAGATGTAACAACCACAAGAGGGGTTTTAGAGAGACTTTTTGGTTATGGAACAGTTCATGTAAAAACAATTAGGATAGGGGAAGACCACCCAACAATTGAAAGAATATTAATTCCATATCAAAAAAATCCAAAAGAACTAGAAGGAAGAATAATGCAGGGGCAAACAACATATTCAGAATTAAGACAAAAAGCTCTTTCTTAATAATTATAACACTACTACCTATAATCTTATTAACATTTTCATCTTTATTTTTATATTAATAAGAAGTTATTTAATCCTAAGCAATAACCAGATTATACATATTTTTATTAACAAATTTAACCTATTTTTCCTATGGAAAAATTTCAAGAAAACTTAGCCCAAGCTATAAAAAACCTGCAAATTGCAGACCACATGGCTTATGTTACATATCCTCTTATAAATGAAAAAAGACTTTTACTGAAAATATTTGATGAAATTTATAAGTCTATTATAGGTTGTATAAGTGCTATTCTTAATTATGAGTATTTATACAAAAGAATCCAGCTTTACAAGGAAAATGAGTATAATATACAGACATTTATTAACAAATGTGCAAAAAATTATGGATTAACAAATAAACAAATTCAAGAAATAAGAGAAATTCTAGAGATAAATAAACAACACAAACAAAGTGCAATGGAATTTGTAAAAAGAGATAAAATAGTGATTTTATCAGATAATCTAGGAACACAAACAATTAATATTCAAAAGATTAAAGAATACCTGCTTTTAGCAAAAGAATTATTAATGAGAACTAATAATAAGATAAAACCAGCATAATCTAATGATTTGCACAATCTTACTAATTTTATCTATTTTTTTAAAGCCTTCGCAAGAAATCCGCCTTTTTTAAAGGGCGGATGAATTGCGTTAGATATTTATTTCTAAATAACTTCTTTCTTATGAGTTAGATTTTAACTCTCTTGAAACACAATTGTAGTTAGAACTTTCTCAAACTAAATAAACTTTTCGGAGACACAAAAAAATGGAAACACAAACAACATTTAGCTGTAGCGCTATAAAAATTCAGATTACTGAATACCAACACTATGCAAACTCTGTTGGAAATAATTTGCAATCTATACAGATAACAACAAAGTATAGATATCAAATGATGAAAGGAGATTTATTGAAAGTTGAATGTAAAGTAGCTATAGAAGAAGCGTGTAAGAAACATAAAATAGAAATAAAAATATTAAAAGTTATGAACGAGCACGTTCATATGATAGTAAATTGTCCACGGACAATGTCCGTGGCTAAATTAATGCAAATAATCAAAGGATTATCTTCTTTTATTATTTTTAGGTTATGTCCTGCATTAAGAAAAAGATATCCAAGAGGGCATTTTTGGAGTGAGGGATATTTTTGTGTAAGTTGTGGAAGTGATTATGAAAAAGCAATGAAGTATATAGAAAATCAAGAGATACATCATAATCCTATTTCAGTTTACTAAGGACGCCGTCCACTTTAGT
>Ga0315276_10003334_pt1 | contig 14714 bp, 31 predicted proteins | sample YL17G05_0_MG_FD_204542 | JGI IMG/M metagenome (GOLD analysis project Ga0315276, IMG submission 204542) | Sediment microbial communities from Yellowstone Lake, YNP, Wyoming, USA - YL17G05_0 | ecosystem: Environmental > Aquatic > Freshwater > Lake > Sediment | place: USA: Wyoming | collected...
TATTAACTTCACCTGGACGATAGAAATCACTAAAAGCACTTCTTAAATGATCTTTCATATGAATTTCTATATCTTTATCTTCATATGCAATCTTCTTCTTAATCACCTTGATTTCGCCAGTAACCATATTGGTCTTTGCATTGTATGTACAACCTTCTTCAGCTTCAAAATCAAAGAACTCAGATACAAAATTAGTATTAGTTCTTGCTGTTTTACCTAATAAAGCTAAATTTAAACCATTAGCTTTTCTTTCTATAATCTTTCTAAGATCTTCTGTAACAGAGTAGTTTAACCTATTTCTATAGTAGTCAATTAGACAGTTAAAAAACTCTGCATCTAATGTAAACTCATCAGGAAACTGAGATAATTCTACATTGATCTGGCTTTCAAACGGCTCGATCATTTGTGATATCTCGTCCATCTCTTCAAACGTTTTGTCTTTAAATAAATCCATTAAAAATCCTTAGTTAAAACTTCTCTAGTTATAAGAAGATCAAATAATTCTTCTATCATTGCATCTTTCACTTCTTTATCTTTTTCATAATCTAACATGTCATCTAAATTTTCTATACCCATATCTAGGTATTGTATTAATAATGTTACTTGCCAAGGTTCCATATTGCCTACTTTTTTGACTTATTGTATAAAAGTGTTAATAAAATGCTATTTAGCAATACTGATGTAAAGCCGAATATCATACCAAAATACCCTAATGGTATTGCCGAACATAGTATTCCTATACCTAATATAATAAAAAATACTCTAGAATTGCTCATGTTATTCCTTTACGCTAAAGCCAAGTTCTTTTGCTGCTTTTAATGATAGACTTCCAGCTCGCTCACCTTCACGACGAGTTCGTTTTACTTCAAATTTATCAAAATAAACATACTTACCATCACATTCTGCTGTTTGATACACAGTGCCTTCCCCATCTTGAAACGCAGTATTTAAACCCTGCTCTTCAATAAGTTCTTTAACAGCTAAAGAGTATTGTTCTGCAAACTCTTTCTGCTCTGCTTTCTTCTTGTCTAGTTCAACGAATCTTCTTTGCTTGTCTGTCAACATTAATCCTCCAATAATTCTCGTTCTGCTATTGCATTCTTTAATACTTCTCTTACTTTCTCTTGCCAATCATTCTTACTTAGGGCATTACAACCAAATATTGTAGAATCTTTATATAGAGTAATCATTTGCTTTTTAGTTAAATGAGCAAAACTCATACCCACTTTTAATTCTACAACATCTCTTCCAAAGTAGCTCTTAATATTTACAATGCCTATCTCTTTCAATTTGTCTATAGCTTTATAGTACTTATATTGTCTATATTTACAATAAGTAATACATTTAATCCCAGGCATATACCTGGCAATCATAAGTACTATCATAAATATTACAACCACAATCATCCAAGTAATTCCTTTTCAAACATAACATTTATATACTTTTGAATCGCATCATCTACATCTTTACCGTGTGAGTCTTTAAAAGACCTCCAACTGCTCATTCTATCGCTCCACCATAATGGAATTGGCTTACCACTGTCCATGTCAATTCTTATTGCATGTGCTTTAACTCTACTTTTAAAGTCCATCATACAAAAAGTATCTAAATGAATTTGCATTTGCTTACCATTAAGTGTGTCTATAATAAACCCTTTTTCAACATCGACTAGAATATTATTGACTCTAAAAAACTGCATAAATTCTCCTTAATTATATATCTAATCGGTTTTATATCGCATCATTATTAGTAAGAAAGCTAGGTTGGCTATATAGTTTAAAAGAAGGACGTATTGTCCGGTTTGTATAGCAAAGATAACAAGGAGTAGTTCACCAACAAGCCACATTAAAAGCATTGGCCAACCAAGTGTACAACTCTTAGTCTTATAGCATTTGTAAGCTTCAGGTAGTCCGCATAAAGCTAATAATATAGAGCCAACTGTTGCTATCACTTTACATCCAACCAAAAGAAATGGGGCTTATTAACAAATCTATAGCTTCCATTCATTATGCTTGAGTTAATACAGGTTACTTGTTTATATTGCTCAGTTCCATGTGTCTCATGAATATGTCCAAACATGTGATATCTAAGATTAGGTAGACCACCATTGATTCTATTAAACAAGTCAACACAACCTACATGATCACCATGAACATAGTCTAATATTCCATACATTGGTCCATGTGTTAGTAGTATCTCTGTATCTTCAGGGATTGCTTTCCATCTTTCTTTACCAGTAATTCTATGATAGTTATAAGCCCAACCACCAAAATATGGAGTCCAAGGACTTCCAAATATCTTATAGCCTTCAATTTCAATAGCCTCATGCATTAAGAGTTTAACTCCAATTTCTTTCATGCACTCTATCCAAGGAGTATCGTTGGCTTCACACCCCTTCTCATGATTTCCTACAGTCATAATTACATGACTAGTTTTAGCTACTATTTTCTTTAGTTGTTCTTTAAGTCTTGCTAATTCTTCTGACTTTCCATGATAAGTAACATCACCAGTAATAAATACAATATCTGTATCATCTGGTACAAGCATACTTATATCTTGGAATGTATCGTGTGTATCACTAATGTGACAACATTTGAGAATCATATTATCTCCTATTATTTATTTATAGAATCGGTTTTAATACCAAGACGGTAGGCGAGGTCTATAAGTTTTAGTACTTTTATTATCTAGTTCAAGGGCAAGGAGTTCTAGTATTTCTTGTTCTGTCATTTCACTATAATCAAACTCACATTCAAAATCACAATATTGCCAGTAATAGTCAAAGTTTGTTTTATCTCCACCTGGCCAAAGTGGAATACCTAAATTATGTAAAGTGACAGCAAAGTTAAATTGTATATTTGTAAATTTTCTATCCAAAGCTCTATGTAAATCACGCAACTCTATAACTTTAATTTCTTTGTCTTCTATTAAGACTTCTTGAGCTTCGTGTATTTCTCTTTTAGCATATTGACGTTCTACTGAATTAAATCGCTTACGACAACTCGGCGGAGTATGATGGTCTGAATAATTTTCTTCTTTAATTCTTTTAAGGCGATAGCGTTTCATATAAAATCCATATTTAACTGTGATTGAGGTAATGTACCAATATAATTACCTTTATAAAATATACAATGCCAATCTTCTAAGACCTTACTAGGCTTAGTATGAACTACTTCATCTTTTAATAATATTATCGATTTGAAATTTGCATGGATTACTGTCCATTCACTAGAGACGGTAAGTCGTTTTGACTTAAAATTGTTAAAAATTCACCTGCATAAATACTCCTATTTCTTGTGTTTCTTGTACCAAGCTTTCTTTTTCTTATTATTCTCATCACCACGATTGAGCTTATCTGGTACCATTTTAACATTACCAGATTCGTATCCTTTATCGTTGTTTTGGCGATCTAAACTTAAGCGTTGACCTGATTTCTTTTGAGCATTCTGCAATTTTTTAACTGCACTAGCCGTAGAACTCTTATCATGACCAGATTTATGTCCATGTCTGCCATGCTGCCCGGCAGTTGTTCCGGAGCCACCACGCTCTCTACGTCTAGCTTGTTGTACTTTTTGAGCAGCTTCTTCTTTATTTCCGACTTTTTTTCTATCATGCTTAAGCTTTTTTAACATTTGAGCATATTTTTTGGGATTCTTATTCTTCCAATAGTGTGCAGCCTTATTAAGGCTATCTTCTTCAAATTCTAATACTCCATCTAACCAAATTAAATCTTCATAAAGACTGGTTAATGATTTCAATAGTTTATCTTCATTCATAGTGATACCTCTATAGATATTTTACCATGTTTTTTAGCTATAAAGTGACTAACTAGTTCTTTATATAACTTTGGTCTATTCTTTTTAATAGATTTACGAACAAGATCATATGATGCTGAACTATACTTTTCCCAATCACTTTTGTAAGTATAAGATTTTACAATAGTTTTTAATGTATTAATAGAACAGATCTTTCCTTGTATTATTAAATGATCAGTACATTCATAATAGAAGTCTATATCTTGCTTTTTAAATTTATTTAACATCGGATAACACCCTGCATAATTAAGTTTTAAATACATTAAATTTTCATTATTAGGGACTTCTAAGCACGCTTCTCTTACTAATTCTTTAGTCCATTTAAAATTAACAGGAATTGGTCTATCTTTTATTATTTTCATTTTAGATAAACACTCTTTATGTAAACCTGGATGTAACTGCTCTAATCTTATTGCAGCCAAATATGAGTTCCTTCCTTGTTCGTACCAGTCTATTTTATATTCATATTTAATAGCTTCTAGCAAGATTTTTTCTTTTGTCCACTTATAGGGCTCAAACTCTTTACTACAACCATCTCCACCTAAAGTCATATTATAGCCAAACTTATAAGAATTGAAGTGAAGTATGTAGCGTTTTTCTAATTCATGTGCAGTATCATAATCTTTTGCTGCATCTATTATCTCCCATAGTATGTTCTCTGGAGAATACTTTCTTATTGCTGCTTTAAATTTAGTTTTAAAACAATCACACTTAGTATCTTTAGAGTCTTTTATATGCTGAGAAATTCTATGCTCAAAGTCATTAGTTATTCCAATATAAACTTTATTATTTGGGGATGTCACTTTGTAAATATGTATCATTATTCTATTCTACTTCGTCTTCCCATTCTAGATCGCCTAAGTTATGATAACCGCAGTCACAGTAGTCAGTTTTATCTGTTTCTGGCGGTAACATACCTGCTTTTTCTAAGATATCTAAAATATGTTCATCTATAGTTTCATCTCCACTTGGAATTCGTAAAGTTGAAGTATATGCATGTAATATTGCTATCATTTCATTTCTTCTCTTCTCATGCATTATCCTTAAGGAGCTCATCTATATTGTAACCAGCTTTAATCATTTCTTTCTCTAGCCATCGATCATTTATCTTTATAATCATAAGATCCTAAAAGGGGTTAAGTGCATTATAATATTTAGTTGTAATTTTGTCCATTTCTTCTTTGTGCATTATTTTAAATTTATAGAGTGTAAAGCAAAAATGAAATAAAGTATTGTATTTACGAGCATTAATTTGTGCTATTTTGTCTATATTCATAAAATACTTAAACAGTCATCATTAGGAGATGCAGGTTTGACTTGATCACCTAATAGTTCATATTCTACTATGTAGTCTTTGAGGTTCTGAATTTCTAAGCATAAATCATTTAATTTTATAACAAGTTGTTTACCACTCATTTCTGCTGTAAATTTAATTATATTTCCATCTATTAGCATCTTTTCTCCTTATAGTAAACTCTTCCAAGCCATTTATTCTTATGAAAAACATCGTATTTCTTCCTGTCGTCATCAAGAGAATTAATCTTATTAAAGTAATCGTCCATTATTTTTCCAAAGTTAATAGCCTGCGCTTTTGAAACTTTTTTAGGTTTTTTCTTCATTCGACTCACATTTGTTCCTGTAGTTCTTCTATAGTTTGAGTAACTCTAAAGACTTTACCTTGTCGAGTTGACACTGCTATCCCGTACCTATCTTTATATAGACAAGCAATCTCTTCGTTCTCTAGCTTAAGCTCAAAGATTTCTTCTTCTTGTGTTTCTTTGTTTCTACCCATTACACTTAATTTCATTTCAATAACTCCTTATCTGCTAACATATGTGCATATTTTTCTGTTGCAACTTCATCGCGAATCCAACCTACTCTAGAGTCTACAAACATTATCATATCATTCTCTAATTTACAAGGTATAAACTCTGTTCCAGCTTCCCAAGTGTCTGTTATAACAATACCTTCTTCTGTACATTTTTGCACTACGCAGAGATTATTAGCAAAAGAATAAGAATACCTATAGTGTTCAAATTTTTCATCATACTTTCTCTTAGAAGCTACAAAGGAGAATTCTGCTTCTACAAACTTAGTAATTGGTATTAAAGTCATAAACACTCCTATTAAAAAAGGGTCAGATGCCAACAACAACACCTAACCCTTATCGTATTATTTACCTGTCCGTCTATGCAGAGAAGTAAATCACTATTAAAACTTAACGTTTCTTATTTCAAAAATCTTATTATATTCATTATTAATGTTGATTTTATTAGCTTCAACATACTGATAACCATTTGCTAATCTAATTGCTACTGGATTAACTATCAATGGACAGTTAGAAAAAGTAACATCAAGAGCGAAAAAACCAAGATCAATTCTTTGTTCATTTGTCCCTTCTAAAGACTTATCACAACTTACTTGAACATTTTCATCAGCAAAACCGTCTTTAATAGCTTTTTCTGAATTAGCCCAATACTCATTCTGAATAAGCGCAGCGTATGATGCTAGTGTCTGCTTACCTTTTGTTCTGCTTACCACTTCTTTATCTTGTTCTAAAATATGAGATATTACATGTTCATATCTAGAGTTCAATTGTCCAGGAAACTCCCCTTGAAATCCACCCTTAGCTCTATGACTCATAAGAGTTGAATAATCAGTAACATATCTATCACCTAGTGCCTCTACAATTTGAAATGCCATAGATGCTGCAAAAAGTGTTACAGTATGAATCGGTCGCTTAGATGTTTTAGCAAATCTAATAAAGTCAAACCCATCATAAATACTACCACCTGGAGAGTTTATAAGTAAATAGATTGGTTCTTGTGTTTCAATCTTATTTAACTCTTGAAGTCTTGTCATTAAAGCAGTCATTGATGCTCCATCTACTTGGCCATTTAGTGACATCGAGTTCTGATTAGTGAGTACGACTGTTTTAGCATTAACACCAGTCACTGAGAATACTGCTAGCATAAGTGCTAATAATAAATACTTCATTCTTTCTCCGCGGTTCAGTTACAATTTATTTGCATACTGTATTATTTTATATATTATACTTATGTAAATAAATCTCTAGTCTTTAGGAGAATACTTCTCATCAAACTCAGCAACTTCACTATAATCCCACTCGTTGTCTATATTAACAATACTAAATTTAATTAATGTGAGTTCTAATGCACATATATAATTCCAACCTTTTGTCTCATCTGGGTCATAAATATTGTAATCACCATACATCTGCATTAGTTTCTCGTTCCACCAGGTATTTTAACTGTTCTTGCCCATTTTCTATCTTTAAATGGATGATCAGTTGTACCATCTTTAGAGATGATGAATACTACATTTGGAAACTGACCATTCTTACCTACAAGCTTAGTCTCATCAATATTACTATAATGACCATCAGTTAAGATGATAGCTAAGTCCGGTCTATGCTTTGCAATACTCTTAAAACTATCTTCTAAACATGTACCACCAGATTGAATGTCTTCTCTCTTAATACGTTGTCCACGTTTATAATCTTCTCTATAGTAGTTAGAAGTATGAAACATATTTAATGTACATTTTCTAGCACCAATCTTAAGGAACTCATCTACAATATCTAAGAACTCATTAGCTTCCTCAATAGAGATAGAACCAGATGTATCAATAAAATTTTCCAACTCTGGTTGTTCACCATTCATATTACCTGGAGCTAAGTTACCAAAACGTCTTGACTTTCTTGTCCAAGACTTAACTCTAAAGTTAGCTGGAAGAGACGCTTTCATTGCTTGCAATAAGATTTGCTTATAGTTTAACTCTGCTTTACGAGTTTTAATATGCTCTAATAACTCTTTAATATGACCTGGAAGTTCATCATAGCTAAAGCGACATTTAACTTGTGCACGCTTTACTAAATCTTCTGTAGCTTCAAGCATGTCGCCTTCTTCAGCTGCACCATCCCAAGCATGAACATCAGTAGTTTGTGGTAAATCACCTGAATTAGCTCCACCGCCAGCATTACCTTTTCCATTATCACCAGGTTGACCTTCGCCTTCACCTTCTCCATCTTGTGGATCTGGATCATCAAATCTCTGTAGTAATTTAGAATAATAATATTCAGCTTCACGCTTATCAATCCAAGGTACATTTTTACCAGTCTTTTCATCTACATCATAAAAGTCTGCTAACATAATGCCTTTGCCACAACAGTCTGGATTAGTACATGGACCTTGATGTGGAGGTTGACAGTTTGCACAACCATTAGGTAAGTCTTTAATATATTGATTAATTGCCATATCCATAGCTATATTCATAATTTGTCTTTTATGTGGAGACAACTTAATGAATGGAATTCTGAGTGGATGCTTATGAGTTATGTGATACAACTCATGAAGCATAACTGCTCTTCTATGTGGCGTTTGTAACTTTTTACAAAAGAAATGAGGATTAATTAATAAGTCCCATCTCTTGACTTCTGCATTAAACATAACTCCAGCCGTTGGAAGCATATGAGTAAATGATATGTTCATAATTTGGAGAATTGCTCCCATGAACGGGTGAGATTTTGTAATCTCATAAATTGCTGTTTGTAAACATTGTTTCATTGTTTCAGCAGATACATGTTCTTTTTGAGCTGCTGCAAGTGCTTCTGCTGTAGTTCTTAACGCACCACCAGATTTCTTTTTTAACTCATCTAGCTTTGCTTGCTGTTCAGCCGTAACTTCTTCATCATCCGCGATAGGAATCAGATCATTTGTTGTTTGGTCAGTCATCATTTTATCCTATGTTATTTTCCTTATTTATATATATTGTCGGTTTTAACATTGTTAGTAAATTAAAAAGAGTAGTGTGGTAACAAAGGGGAACCCACACTACTCTTGTTTTTGCTGAATGCTCAGCAACTATTTAACATCGCCTTTAAGGCCACGTTCTACAATAATATTCTGCTTAAGAACTTCTTTCAATTCAGGGTGACGTTTAACAAAATCTCTAAAGAATGTTGTGATTGCACCTTTTGATTGCTTGAATCCACAACCTTTAATCAAGTTAATTGCTTGATCTGAAGGGATAATCTTAGCAACTTCTGCCATAGTATCTTCACCAACTTTACCATCTACATCTTTAAGAGTACATGAATAATTTTGAGTAATACTTTCAACTGTAACTGCAATCATATCACCTTTATAGTTATCAACTGATGATTGAGCTTCTAATCTCTTAAATGCTTTCTTCTTGTCTTCAATTAGATCTTTATGAGTAACTGGAGCTTCATCATAACAAAACTTATGATACTCATTACCAATGTCCTTACCAAGGATAGATCGCATAGTTTCACTATGAAGACGTCTATCATCTCTAACACCAGCCATTTCAGCTGCATTTACTTTAGACCAAGTACGTGGAGAGATATACTTACCACCATCTGCAATTGTATCTGTACTTCTATAAATCCATGTACCAGATGAGATAAACATTTGAATTGAAGCATTCCAATTCTTAGCTTCAATGTACTCCATAAAAGAAATAGGGTCATATTCAATTTCATACTCTTCAAATCTATTTTTAAGAGCAGCATCCATTGCATTAACATCATACTCTGCAGTATCTGGATTAATACACGCTGCTTTGATCCACCCTTTTGGAAGAGTGTACTTATGAACTTTATTATCTGTGAGAATTTGCATCAAGCAGTTCATAACACCTGTAGTACCACGATTTGGTTCTTCAAACAGGATTAAACCTTCTGATTCCATATCTGTTGGCCAGAACTCTGGCAAATTATGCACTGTACGACGTAAGCCTTGAGCATCTTTCTCACTCTCAGGGAACCCTAAGAAGTCTGGAGCTTCAAGATAAGCACATCGTAGATCAAGGAATCCATAGTTAGGATTAGCTTTAATATTATGCTCTGGAAATCCTTTTGTTCTCATTATCTTGACAAATTCTTTTGCTAAATCAGACTTTCCAAGACCAGCATCACCACTATATAATGGATTAAACTGATTACCTTGTTGTCCAGCTTTGTAAGCTAAAACTAACGTGTCAATAATTCTACTTGGCTTCATCTCTGGTCTCTCCTTTGTTTTTGATGATAGTTATCATCTTTGTTATTTATTTATATAATCGGTTTTAAATCACTTCTTACCTTTTATAATGTCTCGTAAGTGTTCAGGTATTAAGTCGAAGTTTATATCTGAGTAATCAACAACCTTCTCTTTCTTAACTCTATCTTGCTTTTCACCAAATAACTCCTCGCCTTCTTGTAAGGTGAGTAGATTTGGAGTCTTTTTGGAAGTTGAACCTATAACTTGCCTATTTTGCATTTCTACATGGGTAATCTTTTCAACTGTACCACCTCTTGCAAAGAACTCTTCAATTAACTCCTGATCTGTCTTCATAAATCTCCTTATTTTTTATCTAAATGTTTATATAATCGGTTTTAATATCAATAGCTTATATGTTTTATAGTGTCTTGGCTATAGTAGGGTATAATATTAGTACACATTGGAAGCAGTGTCAAATTAGGAGATTCAATGAGTTCGAAGGATACTGTATTTGATATTCTCATAGAGCATTCACTCGATATTAGGGGTAGAATCATATACTTACAAGGTGAAGTTGATGAGGCTATGTATAGTAAATTTGTTAAACTTTTAAAATATTTAGATAAAACAACTGGTGATATAGAGATAGTACTTAACAGTACTGGGGGTTGTGTAACTAATGGACTTGCTATACATGATGCTATTAAAGCATGTGTTAATCCAGTTACAATTAAAGCATATGGAGCTGTTATGTCTATAGCTTCAATCATATTACAAGCAGCAGATAAACGCATTATTAGTCCTTATTGTCGGATGATGATTCATCGTGGTTCTACAGAGATCGTTGGCGATTTTAACCTTGTTAAGAAAGCCTTTGAGGAAGAGAAAGAATTAGATAAAATCTTGTGTGATATCTATATGGATAAGATGACAGAAATTAATCCTGAGTTTAAGAGGAGTCAACTAGACAAATTGATGGATACCGACTCATATTTCTCAGCTTCAAAAGCACTTGAGTTAGGTTTAGTAGATGAGATCGAAGGCGACTCTGATAATTAACTAGCTGTTCACCTAAAAATATTCTATAAATTTCTCTGCTAATTCTTTTTAGGATTGCTCGTTCTTCTTTATTTTTCTTTAATATATTAAGATAAATCCTACGAATAAACTCATGAACCCTATTATGTAGGTCGTCTCTAACTCCCCAAGGCCATAAACTAACAGGTAATTTCTCTGCTATATTAAATCGTTGTAATGTTCGCATGAAAGAATAAGCAGAGTGATATTGATTGTTTAACATCTGTTCCATTATTTACTCGCTATAAACTTCATTACTTTATCAATCTTTATTTTATAGATTGAATTATATTCTGGTGTATTAGAGTGGTATCTAACATACCACTGTTTGTCTTTTGAATGTCTACTTCTAATAATATTAAGAATATGGCACATCTTAGATATAGCATAATCATCATTCTTTACTAACTCATTCTTATTTATTTTCGGAAATCCTAGCCTAGTAAACTCTTTATTCCAAATCTTTAAGTTGATCTGAACAATAGAATAGTCTCCAGTACTAGAGATTTTACTTGATTTAAAGTTACTCTCAATCTTAATAATAGAAAGTAAAACTCTTTTAGGTATGCGGTATCTTTTCGCATTAGAATAAATAGCACTTGCTACTTTAATTTGTCTCTCTGCTGAGAGATGCGGTGCTAACTTAGAAACTGATCTTTTAACTTCCATTACCTCTTTGCTTACAGTTTGATTAATTACTTGTTCTTGTCTTATCACTGTCGGAATCATAAATAAAGCCACTATTAACAGTATCTTTAATTTACTTACCATGTGAACCTCCCGGTTATCGTTTGGCTCCTAATCCGATGCCTATACCGGAAGCTTTATTCTTCTCAAAGCGCTTACTTACTAATGTCTTATGATTAACTAAATCATCGATTACCTTAGTGTAAGTCTGACCTTTAAGAATGCTTCTCTTAATGACTTCAGATAAGTGAGCTGGCGAAAAATCAACTGCTTTCTTTAAAGCAGCCTTTTCTTCTTCTGTACATTTTCTTTTAGACATAAATTCTATTAGTTCAACTCTTTGATCAAATGTTGGTGGGTCAAGTTCTACATACTCATCAAATCTACCTGGACGATCTGATAAAGCCTCTAGAAGTGACCCTGGATGGTTTGTAGTTGCAATGATGAATGTTGGTATAGAAAAGGTGTTATCAACACCATCTAGCAAGTTTAGTAAGCTAGAGTCAATACCTCTTTCACGACCATTGTAATCCTCTTGCTCTCCACCACCAATATCCTCAATAACAAACACAAGTCTACTACAACCATGCTTTTTATAATCTATCTTAGATAGAAATCTGTTAGCATCTGAACTTCTAATCTCTGATGTTGGCCAGTTAATAGCTATTGTATTAGGGTCTTCTTTAACCAATTCTTCAATAGTTCTAGTAATTGCAGAAGTCTTTCCATATCCTGGAGGAGAGTATAGCAAAATCGCTCTTCTCTTTTCAACCTCTAACTCTTCATATTTATCTAAATGCTTAAAAAAGTTTGTAGCTTCATTCATAATCTTTGATGTGTTATCATAAGATGTAAGGAGATTCTTAGAACGCAACTCTAAGTCTCCAAGGTCAATCTTTTGTCCTTTGTGTTCGATGTTATAAACACCTGGTTTTGCATGGAACTTTTCACTTTTCTTTTTAGGTGGTTCAATATATTTAAACTGTACAATTCTTTCATTGTTCTTAATTAGAAGATCAGACTCTTGAATCTCATCACCTTCAGCAAAAGACTCTATATCTGAGATTTTAGTAACTATAAATTTCCCTTCTTTATTACTCATCTTCGTCCCCTTCTTCTAATATTTCTCTTATTGATCTACTATCAAATCTTCTTAATAATTCTCTGCTTGTCCAACTTCTACTCGCACCTTTCTTACCACGGTTGATATAAGATTCTTCTTCAACAACTTTATCTACTTCACCATTGGCTTGGTATTGATGCTTGTCAACACCAAAAGCAAAACTATCATCATCATGATCTGCATCTACATCTACATCTGGAGAATGAACCAATGAAACACGAGCATTAACTCCGTCTTTCCAACCGAACTCATCTACTGCATCTAACTCAATAGGGTCATTTTCGTGAATAAAATAGTCTTTACTATCATGAATTGTAGAACGTGGCATAATACCTCTCTATATAATTATATATAATCGGTTTTAATAAAAAGCCCACAAATTTAGATGTGGGCCTTTATGATATAAGCTTTTGGGGAGAAGCTTATTTAGAGATTTGATTCACAAGGCTACTAGCTAAGTTCTTTAAACCTTCTGGCAAAGCATCCATGTTAATTGATTCAAACTCTTTTGATTTCTTTTTATCTTTAACTACAGAAGTTTTTTCCGAAAGTAGAAAAGCTTTTCTAGTTTCAATTGCTTGTTGAATTTGAACAAACTCTTCTGAGCCTTCAACATATGACTTAAGAAGTTTATTTAACTCTGAGACTTGTTCGTCGCGTGAATTACTTCCAATAAATGAAGGTGTATATGTAATTCCACCATTTAATTCTTTAGCTTTTCTTAAATAATTAGAAACCATACCAGATACATACTTTTGTATTTCTTTTTCATCTGTAATTTCTTTACTATAAGCAACAGTTCCATTAATAATACCATTAAAAATATTATTTCTAATAGTTGCTAATTGATCATCTGTTAATTGATCTTTAGCTGATAAATTAGCATTAAATGCTGTACCTAAAATAGCTTTAACTTCATTAACAACTGAATCTTTTTGTGAAATAAGTTCCATAATTCCTCCTAAAACGGTTTGTGATTGAATTAACAATCGTTCTTATTAATATTATACTGATTTATTTTTTGAGTATCGTTTTTAATGTCCGTAAGTGAACTCTTTTTTTTCTCGTTCAGTAACACAAGTAATTCTGATCTGTTCTAAAGGAAGAACAGTCCATTCATAGTCTAATAGTTGAATCTTTTCTATCTCAACTCCTTTCTTTAAAGCATGATACAAGAATTCAGCTTTCTCTTGCTCTCTTGTTTGACCTTTAGCATCTTCTAGAACAACTATCTTTTGCTCAATTAGCCAATTAGCTATATCTGAATAAGACTCTTCTTTCTTTAAAAGTCTTAATATACATTCAATTTTTCTATTTAGCACAATATATCTCCACTCTAATATGAAAAGAAACGCCATTCCAACTAGATATAGGAGACATTATCAATCCATCTATAATACCTATATTTTTTAATGTGCGCATAAATTTCATAAAAACATCTCTTTCATAACTAGACTTATTTATTTTACTATATGTAGCCCATTTACTTTCCATAGAATTCTACCTTAATCTCATATCCATATCTATCGCTTTGAAGTGGTAAATATAATATTCGACTTTGTATAATATCAAGTTTACCTAAAGTTCTTAAAAAGAAGATAACTACTTCTCTATCATCTCTAGATTTACTTACATATGTTATTCCCATATAACCTTTATTTTAACGTCTTCTGTTTTGTCCGCATTTATCTTATAGCCTAAAACTATTTTTTCAAAATTAATAATGCCTAATTTTTTCATTGTTCTTAATAAATTAATAGTCAAACTTTGACCTTTATTTAGTGTTCTCATTAGTTAAAGTTATCCCATTCTTTATTCATCTCTTCTCTATGTTTTTGTACTGCTGCTTTACCTTCTGTTAAGAGTATTTCTAACTCTTGTGCCCACCAATGTCTTACAGTTTTATCAACAAGTCCAAATCTTTTTAAAGTATATGAAAAGTTGTCAATAATCTCTTCTCCCTTAGCTCTTCTTATTTCTTCATCA
>Ga0315276_10003335_pt1 | contig 14708 bp, 13 predicted proteins | sample YL17G05_0_MG_FD_204542 | JGI IMG/M metagenome (GOLD analysis project Ga0315276, IMG submission 204542) | Sediment microbial communities from Yellowstone Lake, YNP, Wyoming, USA - YL17G05_0 | ecosystem: Environmental > Aquatic > Freshwater > Lake > Sediment | place: USA: Wyoming | collected...
TTATCTGAAAGCTCGGCTGAAAAACTGGATTTACCGCCCAGTTACAGGTATTACATGTAAGTTTAAATATGTCAAAAACTAAAATTTAAGGAGAATAACATGGCATTCAAACTTTCACCTTCAACATTAAACTTAATGCACGAATGCCCTAGATGTTTTTGGCTCTCAGTGCATAAAGTTTGGAGTAGACCTGCATGGATTTTTCCTTCATTACCTTCTGGAATGGATGGCATTTTGAAAAAACATTTTGATAAGTTTATGGAAAAAGGAAAACTTCCTCCAGAACTATGCAATAATTCAGAATGTAAAAATCTAAAATTATTTGATGATAAAGAACTATTGAAAGAGTGGAGAAACTCAAGGAAGGGATTGTGGATTGAAGATAAGGAAGGAAATATCCTTCATGGAGGTATAGATAATATGCTTGTTAACAAGACAAACAATAAGTTAATTGTTCTTGATTATAAAACAAGAGGATTTCCACTAAAAGAGGATACTCATGAGCATTATCAAGATCAGCTTAATATCTATGCTTGGCTTCTTGAAAAGCTAAATCATAAAGTAGAAAACTTTGCTTATTTGCTGTTCTACTATCCTAAAGAAGTTTTAGAAACTGGCGAGGTTGTTTTTAACACTGTTTTAAAGAAAATGAAAATCACTCCAAAAGATGCAGAGAAGCTATTCAATAAAGCAATTAAGATGCTTAATGCAGATTGTCCTAAAGAGTCTTGTGTTTGGTGTGAGGAGGTTTAGTCCTATGACCTCAATTATAACCTGTTTCTTAAATGAAGGCAACCAGTTGTTATTAATTTCTGATACAAAGCATTCTTATGAGTTAAGTGTAAAAGAAGAAACAAAAATTAGGCAATTTAATGGACTATTATTGGGCGGAGCAGGGTATGATGATGTTATTGGAGATATTTTATTGAAAATAAATGGTGAGGCGAATTCAAAATCTTGTTCTGATAAGATAAAGAGAATAAAAGAAGAGTGTCTTGAACAGGTTAAATATGAAGACTTAAGAGACAATGCTAAAAATATAATGAATTCCGAATTCTTCATAATAAGTGTTAAAGAAGCAAGCGGATATAGAATAAGAAATTTAAATGTTAGTGAAATAGACAAATTTGATATGATCGGCTCTGGAATTGTTAAACTTGGAGAATCACAAGAGATGTTTAAAGGTCATTTCTCTCAAAACTTTAATGAAACAAGCAGAAGTTATTTTTTCAATAAGATTATAGAAACATTTTGTAATATCGCAAAATTTGATTCTAATACGGGGCATCCTTCCATTTTTCCTATCGAAGTATTTTTATTTGAGAAAGATAAAGATTTCAAGAAATATACTCTTAGGTTCAAGAATCATTTATTAAAAAATATTGAAAATTATGAGGTAACTGAAAATGATTGAAAAGCTAAAAGAATTAAGATATAAATCTAAAGAGCAATTAGAATTCTATGAACAAGAAAAAGAAATGCTATCCTATGAAGACAAAAATAAAATCCTTAATGAGCTGTTGAATGAGGAGATCTTTGCCTATTTAGAACTAATTTCTAGATTATTATTTGATTTAGCAAATGTAACCCCTGAATATCTTATTTTGCTTGAAAAGATATCAGATAAAATAAAAAACGATATGGCTCAAGGTTCTTTCTTGAATACTCTAAAAGAAGTGGGTTACAAAAAAGAGAAAATTGCATTAGAGCTTTACAAAAAAATAATCTCTGAAAGTAAAAATGATTATTTAAAGATAGTTTCTGGATTAATTCTTGGAGGCTACTCTATATCGCATGAAGAGGAGTTTAAAGAAATGATTAAGGAAGATAAAAGTGTTCTGGAGTTAGTATCTTATCTAAAAGCCATCTTAGTCTTATACGAAAAAAACCAAAAACTACCTCAAGAAATAATTCAATTCTTAAATAAAATAGGCTCCTCGAAAGAACAAATATTACTAAGGGAACTAGCAAACATATCTATGGTTCTTTATAATAAAGACGAGGAATATTTTTATAAAAAAATAGATTCATTAGTTACGCTAAATAATCTCGAGATTAACTATCTTATCTTTTCGAGGCTATCTTATCTTAAGGTAATGGATAAACCTGAAAGGTTTAAGCTTATTGAAAAGGTTAAAGATTCAGAAGAACAGGTCATCGATGAAGCAATTCAAATTTTTATGGAATGTCCAGAAGAGACCGAAAAGATTGGAGATTTAATTATATATTGGATAAACAGGGGCTTGGAATTTAAACTGAGAAATTATTCTTGGGTTCTTGAAGAGATTTCAAAGAAAAATCCATTATACTTAGATTATTTTTTAGATAATCTCTCAAAAATTAAAAATTCTTATTTTGTATTACCTGATATATTAGTTCTACTATTGAAAAATAATCTTTCCTATTCAATGAAAAAAATAATCGAATTTCAAGGAGCTAATAAAATTGAAGATAGAATGTTTTACGAACTTGCCAGAAAGATTATCGGGGCAGTTTACACCGATTATTCAAATTTTGATGATTTAGTAATCTTATTGGATAGATTAGTGCTGATATCAAAAAGTAAAAGATTTATTTCTTTTAATCCCATGAAGATTAATGCTCTAAAATCCAAACCTTCTGATAAAACCATTCTTAAAAATAATTACGATGAACTTGTGAATATTGCTTATGATATCTTAAGTCAATTACAATCTAAAAAAGAAGAATATGACTTTGTTAAAATTCAGAAAAGTATAGAGAAATATCCTGAATTATCAAAGTTATCAAGGGGAATTATCTTAGAATGCCAAAAAAAAGATAGGTTTTCTCCAATTTTATGGTTGGGGGAAAGGGAAGAACCCATAAATGAAGAAATACAAATAAAAGAATCGGATTCTCCATTACTTCTTGAAATAAAAAGGGGTTTTATAAGAAGTCAATTTTATCCTAGGACTTATCTAAGCGAAATAGAATCATCAATTAAATTATCTCAAAATATCCCAAATGGTAAGTTTAATCAAAAGGATATTGAAGAAAATCTCAAAAAGAACTTTGCAGATGAACGACGTTTTTGGACATATCTAAGCGAAGTTATATTCCTAAACGCACTAAACAATAAAAAAATTAATATCATTGAAATTGAACCAAAAGTCCCTAATAAATCTGAAAATAATCTTGATCTAAAGATTAATCTTTTTGACAAAGATATTTACTTTGAAATAACAAGACCAGAACTCGATCGTTCTTTAAAATTATCTAATGGAGCCGTGGGTTTAGGCAACAAATCATTCTCCGTCATAGATAAGAAGTATAGGCAGATATTTTCTGAAACAACATATAAAGAAATTCAACAGGGAAAGCGAAAAGACTTATTCTTTGTAGTAATAGATACTTCAAATTCCACTATCGATGAATATAGTTTATTAAATTCTTTTTTTGGAAGTTTTTCTTATACCTTGCAAATTGACAAGAAAAGTGGAAAAGTAATAAATGAACATCCATCTAGACAGGCAGATAGTCTTGGAGATAAGAATCCGAATACGGGAATAGTTACAGGGGTAATTTATTTTAAACAAGATCTCTCTTTAAGAGATAATAAACCCCGAATATTATTAATTGGAGATGTTATTCTTAATCCAAATGCCATAAATACTCTCACTCAGGAAGAACTTCAAGAGTTAAAGAGATTAATATTTAGTTAAGAAAACGTCCGTTTTTCCAAGCTCTCCTTTTAACACCCTAACACGACGATTAGAATTCTTGTTTTACAGGGGGGATTTTGTTCTACAGGATTACTGCCACGCTAACCAAACATTCCACCACTTCTGCCTTTTTGCCTTCTTCTTTAATTTATTAATTTCTTCTTGCTGTTGTTTAACAGCTTTTTCCAGGTTATTTATTTTATTTTGCCTTTGCATTTTTTATTTAATTTGTTATAACCTCCATATGCAATTTATTTGTGACTTCTGTGATTTTTTGTATTTCTTTTTCCATGCTTGCAATTCTGTCCTGCAAAATCTCGTTTTTCTTTTCAGATTGCAGCAATCTCTGTTCAATTTCTGTTTTGGTAGTGTCAATAAGCATATCTTCTTCTGCAATTGTATCTTTCATGCCCAAAAGCTCGCTGTAATAATGGATTTTATCTGAGCTTTTCCATCCAAATCTATATTTCAAGGCGGACTCGCTTTTGTAACGAGGCAGCCAGTAACAACACGAGCAGTGCCGAAAATCATACATTGAAACTTCAGAATACTTCTGCCCAGCTTCACTTACGCCATCACCTAAAACTTTTGTTGCAAGCCTTTTCAGATACTGATTCACTCCACAAGGAGTAAAGTTAAACAAATAATCTTCGGGATTTAATTTCTTAATTTTAATATACTCTTTTATCAAATCTGTGCAGAGCATTAATTTTATTCTTCTGCCAAAAGTCTTGGAAGTCTCCTCTCTTATATTCAATTCTTTAAAATCATTAAATAAATCTGACACCTTAACATTAAATAATTCAGTGGGAGCCCGAATTCCGGTGTCAAATAAGAACATAATGAGAATTTTATACTCAAATTTGGCATTATCGCATAATTTCTTAACTTGCTCTTCTGTTAAGTAAACCCAGTCTGGTTTCTCTTGTTTGGTGTCTAAGTCGAGGGTTATATCATTTATCTCTATGCCTTTTTTCTTATTGCTTTTCATCCACCAATGCCAAAAAGCCTTGAAAACTTTTGCATAAGTATCAACTGACTTAAAATCACAGCCGTCTTCCCTTTTTATTGTACCTCTTTTAAGGCTAGAAAAAAAGCCAATCAGCTGCTCTTCCTTTATTTTAGTGATATCATCTAAGTTATAAGACTCTTTAAACTTTTTAGAAAAAAATATCATCCGGTTTTTTAAGGACAATAGCCTTGAATAGCTTCTTGAACCCTTAACACTCCCTAAAGCAATATTTATGCCACTCTCCATATTTTCAAGATATTGTAATGCAAGATTGGAATTCTCTTTACTTATCCCTGCAATTCCTTGCGTATATTTTTCTTTCCACGCAAGGTATCTTTCTTTATGTTTATATGGATCTATCTTCATGTTTTAACAACGAAAATGGTTTTTAAAACCATCTTGTATTTTTATCCGTGCATATCCATAATAAACAAAATTAGTGTCCCCGTCAAATCACAAATTGTTTTTAGTTCGGCAGGGGCATTATAGTAAAATGTTATTTCTTGGAGTATTTTATTTCTTCACTCTCATCTCGACAACCCCAACTAAATCAATCTTTTATATTCTTTCAGATATCTTTTAAAAAACCATTGTAAGAATATTTTCTCTTCTTGTTTTATCTGGGACCTTTCCAATGCAGTATAATAACCATTTCTATTTTCATAAGGAATATCTAACATTGGAAATCCATTTTTGTTTAAAATAAAATTCATCATTAGCCTTGAAATTCTTCCATTTCCATCTGAAAATGGGTGAATTGTTACAAATTTTAAATGAACTAATGCAGAAAGAACTACCGGGTGTAATTTGCCTTTATTTTTATTGTACCAGTCAAAAAACTCTTTTAGCAAGGTTTCTAACTCTATAGCTGATGGCGGTATAAACTTGCTTCCAGAAATTGCAACTCCATGATTTCTTATTTTTCCTGCAATATCTGGCTTAGTTTCTAAGAGTAGTGTTTTATTCCATTGCAACACAATTTGAAGATTAAGGTCTTTAGAATAATTTAACATTTCATAAAAAACCTTTTTATGAGCTTCTGCTTCTTTTATATCTCTTAATGGTTTTTTAGGAGTTTCTCCCTTTTCTAGAAGATTTGCAGTATCCCTTAAAGTAAGCTTAGAACCCTCAATTCTTTGAGTATTATAAGTAAACTTAATCATAAAATTCTCTATTTCTTTTTCTCTTGCAGAATCAGGAGTTTTCTTTTGTTCTTTAGAATAGTTCTCTTTTATCTTGTCTAACTGATTTAACCAAGTTTCATTATATATCTCTGAAATAAATTCTTTTTTTATTTTTTCTATATCTTTTGGGATTTCTTTTCCCAAGTATAATTCTTTTTTTTCTACTTTTCCATCTTTCCTGAAACTGTGCTCTAAGTAGTAGTATTCATTCCCTTCAACTGTTTTCTTTCTTATTGTTACCATATAATACCTTATCCCTACATATTTATAAATCTTTCTATTTTAGTATAAATGTAGGGGTAGGATAAACCGATATATTCTATCTCGGCAAGTTTTATAAGTCAAAGCCCTACCAAGTCTCAGCAGGGGCATTCTAAAGTTTTTTATATTCCCTCTTCTTAACATTTTAATGAAAAAAAGAACAATTATCTTTGTAGTTATTATAACTATAACTATAATTATAATATTGGTAATTTTATTATTTGGCATTTTTTATTTTAAAAACAATGAAGAGCCAGTTATCAACAAAACAAGCGAAGAAAAGAAAAATTTTACAATAATCGTCTTGCCAGACACACAAAAATATTCACAAGATTATCCTGAAATATTTTCTTCACAAACGCAATGGATTGTTGATAATAAAGATGAATTAAATATTCAGTTTGTAATTCATGAAGGAGACTTGGTTGATGACTCCGACAAAATAGAGCAGTGGAATAATGCTAATAAAAGTTTAAGTATTCTTGATAAAAATAATGTTCCTTACAGTGTCATCCGGGGGAATCATGACAAAGAAACAGATTTATATAAAGATTATTTTCCGCCAGAAAGATTTTCAGATAAGGGGTGGTGGGGCGGGGAATACAAGAACAACACAAACAACTTTCAGCTATTAACAATAAACAAACAAGATTTTCTGTTTATTAATCTAGATGCCTGCCCGGAAGAAGATGAAATAAAATGGGCAGATGAAATTTTAACAGAGTATTCAGATAGAAAAGCAGTTCTAACAACTCACGCATACTTAAATAACGAAACAGAGAGAAATGTTCATGTTTGTGATTCTACAGAGTATATTTGGGAGCTTGTCAAACAGCATGAAAACTTGCAGATTGTTTTATGCGGGCATGTTCATGCAGAAGCAAGAAGAACAGATTTAAATTACGCAGGAAAGCAGGTTTATCAAATGTTAGCAGATTATCAAGATGAAGAAAATGGGGGGCAGGGGTGGCTGAGAATTTTACAATTCTCTCCAAAAGAAAACAAAATTTATGTTAAAACCTTCTCTCCTTATCTAAACGAGTATCAAACAGATGAAAACAGCGAGTTTATTTTAGAATATGAGGTTTAATAAAATCTAGGTTTATTCACCTCATAAATAATATAACTCACAACTCCAACAATCAAAGCCCCAATCCCACCAATAAAACCATAAAACCAGTAATTGTCTGGCTTTTCAGGAGGTTCTGTTGTTTCTTCTTCAACACATTCTCCCAAACAACAATTCCCATCGCTTGCCCATCCGATTGTGCTGTTGCAGTACTGAGTTGCGTTGCAGATTTTTCCGCCTTGCTCTGTGCAAGTTTTATCTGGAATTACAATTTCAGTTATGCAGTTTCCTAAACAACACTCTCCATCGCTTGCAGAAACTTCTGTTCCATTGCATATTTTATCTGCTGAACAGATAATTCCACCTTTTTCTGCGCAGGTTTGAGTTATATGACAGACATCACAATCTTGAGGACAAGTTGTACAATTTTCATTTCCATTGCAACTTCCATCGCCACATTTTATAGTTATGGATCCTTGCGTCAATGAAACATTATCAAAATAAATATCAACTTTCTGCCCTGTGTTATCTTCTACAAATATCTTTAAGTTATACTCTCCAGAGTTTATTTCTATATTTTGTTTAAACTCATTCCAAGAAGATTGAAAGTTGGTTTCTCCTATTGCTTCTTCTGCCAAAGTTAGATTGTTTACTAAGAAAAATTTAATTTTTCCGTTAGTTAAACTTGCTTTAGTCCATATAGAAAAAGTATAATTTTCATTCTCACTAATTGAAAAATTGGCAGAACTAATTGTTCGGTTTCCTATGTCTCCTAACCTTGTATGCCTCCAGGCATACATCCCTAATTGTTTATCTCTGGAAAGATTTGAAAAATAAGGATTATAAATATCTTCATAGCTCGAATTTGAATCTTGCCATGTCCAGAAAACCGGCTCAAATTTTACAGAGCCATTTAATGTGTTACAGTTGCAATTTCCGCTGTTATACAATTCTATATCATAACCCATAGCTCTTGTTCTGAATGCCTCAAAACTCGGGTTTCTGATTTTGTTGGTTTCAATATAATCTTGTCCTTCTTTAAATCCTGCAATCATCTCTCTTGCATGCTCTAACCAAAGGTTATAATATTCCTCACCATAAAATTTTTTATCTAAATATGCATTTGGATAAATCTCAAACCCCTTAGCTCCTGCTTGTCTCAAAATCCTGCCTGCTTCTCTGCTGACGCTTAGATCAAATACTATATTATCTTTTTCTAAACCAGGATATTCAGATGAATACACAAAATAATTACTATAACCATACATATATGAAAAACTTAGATAAGGAACAGCCCCAGCAAGATTCATTGTTTTAGTGTTAGTTTCCAAAAGTTCGAGATTTGGCAAAATATAAAGCGCGGGTGTTGGAGAATCTCCTGAACCATTTAACAACCAACCTGTTTTATCACAACCATAATTACCATAAGGACTTTGGGCACACCTTTCTCCATTTTCTGGAAGTTCATGATAAAAGTAAACTCCTATGGAATCATCTACTTGTTTAACAGCCTCTTTAATTTCTATCGCCCTCTCTAACCATTTTTGCTTGTATGTATTACTCCCTATTCCTTCCTGAACAATTTTACAACCACAATCATCAAAAAGTTTCTCAACATTCACCGGGTCTTGCCAGATTTCAGTGTCAAGCATAACAATCTCAGGCTTGAGAAATTTTGAGGCATTTTTAGTAATGTTTTTTGTATTATCTAATGTATTCTGCCATAATATTCCTGTATAATTTGGGTCTATTGCTCCAAGTACCGCCTTATTCCAGTTCTTGCATACATCATAATCCAAACAAGAAGCATTTAGGAATTGCTTTCCTTCATCTGCAACAACATTAGTTAATTCATAGGGTTCAAGCCAAGAATAATGGCCCGGGCTATAACCCAGAGCCAGTTTATACCCTTTTTCTTTGATTCTGTTCAGATAATCATCTATCATAGAATCTGGATAGTTAGGATAAAATTGTATTTTGGCATAATTCATGCCAGCTTCGCTCATATTATCAATTGCCGTAAAATGTTCTTGTTTTATAGCCTCGTCGCTTGTAACCACTATCGGGCTATATGTGAAAATAAAATCTTCATCAGCTTGCCCAGAAATCGCCATTCCTGTTATTCTTGTTTTTCCAGCTTCATAAAGAACTCCCACAAAGCTGAACAAAACTAACAATAAAGTCAGCCCAATCAACGAATTTAATAGATATTTATTTTTCATTTTCTCTCCCAAGTCTCTTTCCGCAAAAAGCAAAGCTTTTTGGGGCACAGAAAATCTTTGATTTTCTTGTGTTCAAAGAGAGCTGTTTTATCTTGCATTTTTCCCTCTCTCGCTCACCAATTCGCCAGCCAATCCTGTTCGTTTGATTGGCTCACCTGTCCGTTTGGACTCGCTCGCTTTTTCTTTTGTCTCTTTTATTTTCTTTATTTCATTTGAATCTAGCTCAACAGCCAGGAAATCCCCTTCATCAATTTCAAACCTGCTGACAAAATCTACGGGAATTGTAATTACAAATGAATTCCCTACTTTTCTCAGCTTAACATCAAATTTACGCTTCATCTTTCTCCAGCCACCTCTTTCATCATTTTTTCAACAAGCTTTTCATTCCAGCCTTTATTCAAAAATAACTTCTTGATAAAGCTCTCATCATAACCTTTTCTTCTTGCCTGTAAAATTAGATTTTTGGCTTCTCTTATTTTTCCCTCTATACGAACTTTTTCTCCTACCGAAGAAATTTTCTTTCTCCTCTTTAATTTAGAAAATATAACAACAGAAGCTCCGCCTATCAAAATAATTAAAATTCCGCTTGCAAAATAAAACTTGTACTTTACAATAAACTCTTTAATGAATTTAATAATCTTAGAAGGCTTAGGTGTTTCTATTTCACATTTTCCATTTTCGCATCTCTCTCCTTCTCCGCAGCTTCCACAAACAAGTGTTCCGCCGCAATTATTAACTTTAATTCCGCAAACCAAATCACTGCAAGTTGTTTCTTTAGCTTCTGCAACACAAGATGTTGAATTTACACATCTTCCATTCACACAATTAAATTCTGTGCTACAATTTCCACAATCCACACTTTTATTGCAATTATTTGTTTTATTTCCACATTCTGTGTTCAAGCAGGTTTTAGTTTTGTTTTCAGGAGTGCAGCCTCCGCCACCTCCACCACCACCGCCACCTCCGCCACCCCCACAATCTAATCCCCCATCTATGCTTCCATCACAGTCATTATCTATACTGTCACAAATCTCAAGTCCACCATTAGTGTTTTCACAAACTATTAAAGAGGAATCATCAAAATAAATATCAACTTTCTGCCCTGTGTTATCTTCTACAAATATCTTTAAGTTATACTCTCCAGAGTTTATTTCTATATTTTGTTTAAACTCATTCCAAGAAGATTGAAAGTTGGTTTCTCCTATTGCTTCTTCTGCCAAAGTTAGATTGTTTACTAAGAAAAATTTAATTTTTCCATTAGTTAAACTTGCTTTAGTCCATATTGAAAAAATATAATTTCCTTCTTCTCCAGGTTCAATTGAGAAGTTTGCAGAATAAATTGTTCGGTTTCCAATATCTCCTAGTCTTGTATTTTTCCAGGAATAAATTCCAGATTTTTTATCTTCTACTAATGTTGAGGTAGTCGCGTTGTCTTTACGGCCAGGATTTGAATCTGTCCAGCTCCAGAACACTGGGGCAAACTGTATTGGTCCTACTAATGCACTTCCATTTTGGTTTACATAATCTGGTAAGCTCCAGTTAAAACTTGGTGCTTTTGTTTTAAATGCCTCAAAATTAGGGTTTCTTATTTTATTTTGCTCAACATAAGAATCACCCTCTTTAAATCCTTCAATCAATGCTTTTGCATGTTCAAGCCAGTAAGTATAGCCCTCATCACCATACCAATCTTTGGCAATATATGCATTTGGGTAAACATCAAACCCCCTTGTTCCTGCTTCTCTCAGCATTCTTCCTGCTTCCCTGCTCACACTTGTGTCAAAGCGAAGGTCATCATCTCTTGAGCCATTCATATCTAGGTATTTGAAAAAATTGCTGTATCCATACATGTATGTTGAGCTGATTGCTGGAAGAGCTTCAGAAAGGTTCATAGAGTTTATATTTTTTTCCAGGACTTCAAGGTTTGGGAGAACATAAAGTGAGGGCCCAGCAAAATCCCCTGTGCCAGCTGGCATATAGCCTGTGGTGTTTACATTGCTTCCGTCGTATTCCTGAATCCATCTTGTTCCTGCGGGAAGTTCATTATAAAAGTTTACTTTTATTGAGTCATTAACCTTTTTTACAGCCCGTGCCAATTCTATGCCTCTTTGCTTCCATGCATCGTAATAGGCAGATTCTCCTATTCCATTTTGGGTAATGTTGCAGTTGCAATTATCGCCAGGGTCGCCTTCATTAAAATACCACTCCACGCTTTTTGGTTTTTCCCAGATTTCAGTGTCAAAGAGAACAACATCTGGCTGATAAACTTCATTGGCTCTTTTCACAATATCCTCTGTGTTTTTCAAGGTATTCTCCCATAATATCTCGGTATAATTCGGGTCTATTGCAGCCCATGTATTATTCCAGTTCTCGCATTTCTCATAATCAAGACAGTTTGCATTTAGAAACTGTTTTCCATTGTCTCCATTTACTGCAAATAATTCAGGGTAGTCGGAGCACACCTCGTTATAATCCCCATTATATGGGCACATGCCTGCGCTTATTCCTAATGCTAGCTCATATCCATTATTTTTAGCATAATCCAGAAACTCTTTTATAGAATCATTTTGTGGTATAGTTGGCCAAAATGTTATCGACATATGTGTCATCCCTGTTTCCATCATATCGCGAGTTGCATTTATTCTATCCTCTCTAATTTCTTTGGCATCGCCAACGATTATGTTTGTATATGTGAAAATAAATTCCTCTTCTGCAGCAGCAGAAATTTCCCCAGAAGGTTTCAAGCTCTTCAGCTCTCCTTCTAATTTTTCTTTTTTTGCTTCTTGCAAGATATTTACAAAACTGAATAAAATTAAAATTAAAGTAACCACAACTAAACTTAAAATTAAGTATTTACTTGCCATTTTCTCCTCTTTTTTCTTCTATGCCTGTATATACCTTGTATACACTATATTTAAATCTTCTTTTCTTATATTTGTATATACAAAAGATATACAGAATTTAGGTATTTAAAGCTATTTGTTAGGCTTTAAATACAGGTTTTTTAATGCCATAAACCTTAAAAACAACACTCTCAAAATGGAATTATGGTAAGCAGGGAATATCTTGAAAATTCAGCTGCAGAAGTAGGCAGATTGGACAGAGACGAACTAGTAAGGAGAATACAAACTTTCAAAGGCAGATTTAAATTAGATTTTACAAATGATTATCTAAATAAACTTCCAGTAGATAGGTTAAGGCATCTCTACTTCGCTGCACTCATAAACGCTGGGCCTGATTATAAAGAGAGCAGGGAATAAAAACTCAACTTTTTCTCTTTCTAGCAACTCTTAAAATTATTCCAAATAAGACTCCTATAAAAATTCCTGATAAGTGCGCAATATGCCCAACATTGCCTGGCATGAAAATTCCCAAAACCGCACCAATTGTCCATAAAATAGATGCTATAAACATTGGCATTGGCAATCCAAAAGCCCAAACAATCATTAAGGGTTTAATTATTGCTAAAGCTCCTAAAATGCCATAAATCGCTCCAGAGGCGCCGAGTGAGGATGGATAAAAGTTAACGGCGATTACATTCGCAAAAATTCCTGACAAAAAGAAAATCAATAGGAATTTTTTCCCTCCTGCAAACTTTTCCAAAATTGAGCCAAAAAGCGCAAGAGCAAACAAGTTATACAAAAGATGAACTAAAGAGCCATGCAAAAATATAGAAGTTAAAAACCTCCAGTATTCATGAGAATAAAGCGCCTTGTTATTTAAAACAAAAAGTTCTGTAAAACCCGCGATTTGCTGCAGGACAAAAACTACAATGCAAAGCAAACAAAGCTTCAGAGCGTAGAACTTAAACTTTTGTTTCATAAATGACTTTATAATCAGGAATTTATAAACTCTTATTAAATTTGTTTATTTTTCCTTAAATGAGTTATTCTTATGAAGTGACAACTACAGAAAAGCTTATAAAGAACTCCTCATCTTAAAATAATATGGCCACAAAAATACCAAGAATAGTAGTTCATTATGGAGATAAAACATTGAATATTGAGAGGGAACGTTTCAGGCAAATCCGATCTTATGAACCTCTCGAACTAAAACAACTATCTTATGCTACAATTGGGCAAACTCAAGAAGGAAAAAATATGATGGAATTAGTTTACTCTGAACTCTGGACCCCTAATGCTACTTGGCCAGAACTTACAAGAGTAGGAAAGTTCATAAGGGATGCGGGAAGTTTTCTAGGAATTAATCTCGAAAAGCTGGTTGATGTTTCTGCAGGAATAACTCTAAATTCTCGCACAAATCAAAGCAGTTCAGTTATCAGATTAATCTCTTTAGAAGTAGATTTTGGAGCTCATTCAGGAAGCTCTTAATTTCTGAGTGTAGTATCCCGTTAATATTTCCCAACGACATATTAATTGAATTCTTCATTTTCTGAGTTTCCTTTTGAAAGCCTGTGATGGTGTTTCAAGTTCATCAAACCTTAAAGCTCTGTGTGGCTTAACATCATTATACCAATTCATAAACTCTTCTTTGGTTTTAAATGCTTCCCTGTTTCTGTCATAGCAATCAAACCATTTCTCCATTTTGCCATTGCTCTGCGGATGCTTAATTTTGCAAAGTATCTGCTTGATTCCTTTTGATTTCAGATACTCTTTGAATCTTGATTCTCCGTCGTTAAAATTACTTATGAATGTTGAGCCGTGATCACTTATGCATTGCTTTATTGGCCCATGTTTCAAAGCCATTTCCATTCCAAGAATAGAATTATCTGTTGATTCTTTTTCATCCTCAATCAATGCCAGCAGTTTTCTGCTTGCGTCATCCTCAACACCAAACACCCAAGTTCCCTTAAAGTAATGCCAGTCAATATGCACAGCAGTTAAGCTATGCCTTCTCTCATAACGAATCCATTTCTTCTTTCGGATGTCTCTAATATCCTTTTTCTTGGCATAGCCAAGATAAACCAGAATTTGATGGATTCTGTTATGCCCTAAATGCTCTTTGCAGTCTCGGTCTATGCATCTTTCCAGGGTATCAGCTGACACTCTGTATTTTTCAAAAGCTTTCTTTACAAGAATAATCTCCCATTCTTCAAATGGTTTCCGAGGACGGCCAACATCATTTCCTATCTTTGGAATCTCTCCTGTTTTATCAAATGCCTCCTTCACTTGGTATACTCTTCTTACGCTTATGCCAGCAACCTTTCTTGCCTGATAAACTGTCTTTCCATCAGCTAGCCTTCTAAGTGTCTCTGTTAACTTAGATTTGCTTAATTTCATAGGGCTAACTAGAACAGCCTTATGAAATAATTTCGGGATA
>Ga0315276_10003337_pt1 | contig 14703 bp, 13 predicted proteins | sample YL17G05_0_MG_FD_204542 | JGI IMG/M metagenome (GOLD analysis project Ga0315276, IMG submission 204542) | Sediment microbial communities from Yellowstone Lake, YNP, Wyoming, USA - YL17G05_0 | ecosystem: Environmental > Aquatic > Freshwater > Lake > Sediment | place: USA: Wyoming | collected...
CCACCACGTCCAGGTTCACGTTGGTGATGCCTCTGCGGGATCCGTAGGACTTCGTCAGGTCCTCAGTGTGGACCACCAGGTCCATGACGCCGCCTAGTGTTTGACGGCGCGGATGGTGGCCGAGAGCACGAAGTCCTCCAGCCGACTGTCGGGCTCCCAATCGCGGATGAACTCCCGACTCTCCTCCACCGGGCGGATGTCGACGTCCTGGAAGCCGACATCGGCCAGGATCGCCTCGAGGGTCTCGAGATCGGCCGCCCCTGAGATGCAGGCCGACAGAAGGCGCATGTCGTCGCGTACCGACTCCGGAAGAGGAGCGGTGGCGACCACGTCACTGATGGCCAATCTACCTCCCGGCCTGAGCACACGGAAGGCTTCCCGAAAGACCGCGGGCTTGTCCGGCGACAGGTTGATCACGCAGTTGGACATGATAACGTCCACCGAGCCGTCGGCCACGGGGAGATGCTCGATCTCACCCAGACGGAACTCAGTGTTGGCGTAGCCTGCCTTGCGGGCGTTGTCGCGGGCCTTCGCCACCATCTCGGGCGTCATATCCACGCCGATCACGCGGCCTCCCTCTCCCACCTTCCGGGCGGCCAGGAAGCAGTCGAACCCCGCGCCACTACCCAGGTCGAGGACCACCTCTCTCGGGGAGAGCGCCGCGATCGCCTGGGGATTGCCGCAGCCCAGACCCAGGTTCGCTCCTTCGGGCACGGCGGCCAGCTCCTCGTCGCTGTAACCGAGGCGGCGCGAGATCTCCGTCTCGTCGGGGGTGGCGCACCCACAGCTGGTTGCCGAGGCATTGGTTGCCGGGGCGCAGCAGGACGAGGCGGACGTCGCGACGCCCGCATACCGCTCCCGAACGGCGTCCCTGACGACATCTTCACGCTCAGTGCTCATACCGGCTCCTCTCCCGAACTCGTTTCAGAACCACACTTCGCCGACAGGTCGCTCAGGCCGCGAACGATCAGTGCTCGCGCCGCTTCCAGCGCCTCGGGCAGCACCAAATGGTAGGTCCACGAACCGCGCCTCTCGAAGTCGATCAGGCCGGCCTCACGCAAGATGCGCAGGTGATGAGAGATCGTCGGCTGCTTGATCGGGAGGGCTTCCTCCAGGTCGCACACGCACACCTGCCCGCCTTGGCGGCTCAAGATATCCAGAAGCTGGAGTCGCACAGGATGCCCTAGCAGTTGCAGGAGATCGGCGAGGCTCTTCGCCGCAGCGCCGTCAAGTGTCGGCGCTGACAGCGCCGGGCAGCATCGGCTGCCCAGTTCGCGTGCTGGGATAGGTTCGTGAGTGTCCGATGCTCCGGCCATTGCTCTGACTCTACCAGCAACATCGACGTCTGTCAATATCGATGACCGTCGATACACCGCGAGCAGTCCCTCGGGCTCAGCCCGCGTGGGTACCCTCGAACAGCTGCTCGGTCTGCGCGGCCACCCACGCGGGATCGGCTCGGAGGAGTCGGGACTTCTTGAGGTTCTGAGCCAGCACCCAACGCACGTCACGGTCGTCGGAGGCGGTCCATCGCTCAAAAGCGGGCCGGCCCGATTCCAGGTCGGCGACTACGGCCACGCTCCAGCAATAGGCCAGCCCTTTCCGGAGCACCCGGAACCCCTCATCCTTGCGATCGGCGGCCCCGGCCAGGTGATCAGTCAGCCGGTCGAGAACCGCCAACGTCCGCCGCACGTGCTCCGGCCGGCGGAGTAGGGCCGGTTCGCAGAGGGCGGCCGCGGCCGCCCTCTGCTCGAGGTAGGTGCCGTCGGCCCACTCCTCCATGGCCGCCACAAGCCCATCCATGTCGACGGCTCCCCAGCGCTGAAGGGCCATCGCCACTCCTTCGCGGACACGCCACCGCGGGTCGGACGCCAGCGCGCGCAGCCTGTACAGGACGGCGAGGTCGCCGAGTGACGCTCCCGCGCCCTCTTCGGCCAGGAGTCTTCCCAGGCTGACGGCGCCGCAGAACGCCAGGAACTCGTACGGAGTGCCGGTGGGCGCCACGTCCGGAGGAGCCGCGTCCAGCAACCGCATGATCAGCCCCGAGTCGGCCTCGTCGGCCACCACTGCCGCCAGCTCCAGGTTGCCGCGCGGACCGGGGAGCCTCGACTCGGCAAGCAAGAACGCCTCCGGATCAGGCAGAAGGCGCAGGGCCTCCCGATACTCATCCGGTCTCACCGCCGGCTGCGTCGCGTGGCCGGGTCCGCGCCCTCGGGCTGCGAAAGAGGGGCGAAGCCACCTCGTCGTGGAAGGCTCATCCTGGGCGACCTACCCCGTGGGCGGCGGCGTCGTGGTCGTCGTGGTCGGGGGCACCGTCGTGGTGGTCGTGGTGGTCGATGGCGGCGGCGCCACCGCCACGTAGATGGTCACCTTGCTCCCCTTGTCCACCGAGGTACCCGCCGCTGGGGACTGGGCTACCACTGTCCCGGGCGTGGCGGCGGCGTCGACGCGGTCCTCCCGCACCACTTGGAAGCCCGCCGCGGTGAGGATCACCACGGCCTGAGGCCGCGTCTTGCCGACCACATCGTCCACCGTCACTTTGGGCGTGACGGAGGCGTCGCTCACCCAGATTTGGACCGTGGATCCCTCGGCGACCTCGACGCCGGCCTTCGGGCTCTGGTCAACGACCTCGCCCGCCGGACGGTCGCTGTTGCGCGGCTGGGTCTCGCCGTTCAACTTGAGGCTGCGGAGGAGGTCGATGGCGGCGTTCTGATCCATCTTGACCAGATCCGGCACCTTCACCTGAGTCGCGGACGGACCACTGCTGACCACGATGGATACCTCGGTGGCCGGCGGCACCTCGTCGCCCGCAGCCGGCTTCTGGCTCACGATCGTGCCCACCGCTTTGTCCGACGGTGTTTGGGTGATGGTAGGATTCAGCTTCAGGTCGAGGGGGCCAAGCTCCAACGCGGCGTCCACCGGGGTCTTCCCCACCAGGTCGGGCACCTTGACCGTTGCCGCCACCGCCGCGAGCCAGACCCGGATCGGGTCACCCTTCTGCAGCTTGTTGCCGTCTTCCGGATCCTGGCGGGTCACCTGCCCGGCGGGCAAGGTCGAAGCCTCTGGTCCGACGACCTCGAGGGTGAAACCGGCGGCCTCCGCCTCCTTCTGGGCCTCAGTTTGCGTGAGACCGAGCAATCTCGGCACGTCGCCGAGCTCGCCGGTTTGGTTCACGGAGTTCACCATCGCATACACGCCGCCGGCCAAGATGAGCACGAAGAAGACCACCAGCACCCAGGGCCACCACGCCCGTGCGCCCTTCGCCACGGGCCCGCCTGGGCCCGGCGGCGAAGCAGCTGCCCACGGGTCGGCCGAGGGCCGCGTCTGGGTGGATTGCGTCGGGACAGCCGCAATGCGGCCCATCACCTGGGTGGCCTGATCGTCGGAGCGACCGCCGCCCCCGAGATCGGAGGGAGCGAACGCGGGAGCCGGCGCGACCGTCTCCCCGCGCTGGACGCGCTGGAGGTCTTCCAGGAACGCCTGAGCCGTGATGTACCGCTTCTCGGGCTGCTTGGCCAGCGAGCGCATGATCACCCGCTCGAGGTTCTCGGGGATCGCCGGCACAAGGACTCGTGGCGGCGTGGGCGGCTCGCTCACGTGCTTTATGGCGATCGTGACCGCGTTGTCGCCGGTGAAGGGCAGCACCCCGGTGGCCATCTCGTACATGACCACGCCCAGCGAGTAGAGGTCGGAGGCGGCTTCCACCAGTCCGCCCCGAGCCTGTTCGGGCGACAGATACTGCGCCGTGCCCAGGATGGAGCCGGCCTCGGTCATGGTGGAGGCGCTGCCGGCCCGGGCGATGCCGAAGTCGGTGACCTTCAGCCGCCCCTCGTCGTCGACGATGATGTTCTGGGGCTTGATGTCTCGATGGACGATATCTTTGCGGTGCGCGTAGCGCAGTGCCTCGAGGATCTGCGTGCCCAAGGAGACTACGTGTTGAGCACTCAGCGGAGCGTGCCGCACGATCAGGTCTTTGAGCGAGCGCCCTTCCAGGTACTCCATGGCGATGTAGTAGGTGCCCTCAGCCTCTCCACGATCGTAGATCTGCACGATGTTAGGGTGGCTCAGACCCGCGGCGCTGCTGGCCTCCCTACGGAAGCGTTCGATGAACTGCTCGTCGCTCGCGTACCGCGTGGACAACACCTTGAGGGCCACATCTCGTTCAAGATGGCGGTCGTGGACGAGGTAGACCTCGGCCATGCCTCCTGTCCCCAGCAGGCGAATAACCTCGTATCGACCATCGAACACGCGTCCGATCACGCTCTCTCATCCTCCAGGTGGGCTCTCGTAATACTATCAGGGAGGGAGCCAGACTCCCGCGTCCGGCTCACAGGCCGAGGGCCGCCGCTATGACGGCGCGCGCGATCGGCGCCGCGACCGACCCACCGGTGCCGCCGTGTTCCACCAGCACCGCCACGGCCACCCTAGGATCATCGGCAGGCGCGAACCCGATGAACCAGGCGTGCGGCGCGCCCCTTTCCACCTCAGCCGTGCCCGTCTTGCCGGCCACCTGGACGTTCGGAAGGGCGGCCTTGGTTCCCGTGCCGTCCTGCACCACGGCGATCATCAGATCGCGCTCCGCGGCCGCTGTGTGTGGTGAGATCGGAGTGAGCCAGACTTTGGGCTGGGGCCGTTCCACGACTGTCTGCCGATAGTCCCGCCACTCCTCCACCACCGTGGGCTGCATGATGACGCCACCGTTGGCGATGCCGGCGGCCACCAGAGCCATCTCAAGGGGGGTGGCCAGTACTTTGCCTTGGCCGATAGACGCCTGGGCTACGTGGGCCGTGTCCATAGCGCCCGGGGGCGGAAAGAAGCTCTTCGCCCCGCCGAGCGGCCAGGGCGGGCGGGCGTTGAAACCGAACGCCTCGGCGTAGTGGGAGAGCCTATCGGCGCCCAACTCCACTCCCACTTTGGCGAACGTGGTGTTGATGCTCTCGGCGAAGGCCTGAGTGAACGTGTGCTCTCCGTAGACCTTGCCGCCGTAGTTGTTGACCCGGTAACCCCCGGCCATCCAGTATCCGATATCCACGAAGGTGGTCTCGGGGGTGACCGTGCCTTCTTGGAGTGCCCCCGCGGCGACGATCGCCTTGAACGTGGAGCCCGGAGGATACAACCCCTGGACGCCCCGGTCGACCAGGGGACGCCCGGCATCCTGGGTGAGCCTCTTCCAGTCGGCCGCAACGGTGTTGGGATCGTAGCGCGGAGAAGACGCCAAGGCCAACACCTTGCCCGTGCGTGGATCGAGGGCCACGACCGCCCCTACCCGGTCGCCCAGACCGGCGATGGCCGCTTTCTGCACCCGGGTGTCGATGGTCACGTGCAGGTCGGCGCCCCGCTGCGGCCGGCCGGTGATCTTGTCGAGGAAGTTGCGCACGGCCAGCACCCCGGTCTCGCCCGTCAACTCGGCATTGTAGACGCGCTCGACCCCGGCCCTGCCGTAGCGCAGGTCAGCATAGCCCAGCCAGGGCGCCACGAGCTCCGGACGGGGGTAGTCGCGCAGATAGTACGGCCCCTCCCGATGGTTCTCGGCGAGCACCACTCCGTCGGCCGACACGATGAGACCGCGCTGCACCCGCATCTCGGCGTCGAGGGCACGCGTGTTCGCCGCATGGACCCTCAGCTTGGGAGCCGCGTACACCTGCACGTACGTCAGTTCGACGATCAGCGCCAGGAAGAGCACGGCGAAGAAGAGAAAGAGACGGTTCACCTGCCGCTCCACAGCGGGTCAGCCTGCCTCAGGGAGAGTGGAGCGGGCCGCGCGGTCACTCACCACCAGGAGCAGCGCGAGCAGGGCGAAATTGGCCACTATCGAGCTGCCGCCGTAGCTCACGAAGGGCAGTGTGATCCCGGTCAGCGGAATCAGCTTGGTGACACCCCCGATGATGAGGAAGGCCTGTAGACCGAAGATGGCCGAAAGCCCAGTCGCGAGCAGCCGCGAGAAGTCGTCACGGCTGACGACGGCTATGCGGAGCCCCCGATACACGAACAACAGATAGAGGAGGATGACGGCCACCGCTCCCGCCAGGCCCAGTTCCTCACCGATCGCCGAGAAGATGAAGTCGGTCTCCAGGGCGGGAATGATCGTATTCCCCGATCGCATGACCAAGAATCCACCGCCCAGCCCTGTTCCTCCCACCCCTCCGGATGCCAGCGCGAACAACGACTGGACGATCTGATAGCCGCGCCCCGCCGTGTCCTTCCAAGGATCGAGCCATATGTCCACCCGCAGCTGCACGTGGGGGAAGACCGAATACAGTACCGCCGCCCCCGCCGCAAAGAGGATCGCTCCCACCACCACGTAGAAGAACCTGCCCGTCGCCACATACATCAGCGCCAACAGGGCTCCGTAGAAGAGCAGACTGGTGCCCAGATCCTTCATGAAGATCATCATCAGGATGGCCAGTCCCCAGATGGTCACCAGCGGCCCCAGGTATCGGATCGGGGGGATAGCCACCCCGAGGACCCGCCGGGTGCTGACCGTGAGGAACTCCCTCACCTGCTCAAGATACGCGGCGAAGAACACGATCAGGAACAACTTGGCGAACTCCGGCGGCTGGAACCCGATGCCTGCCACGCGGATCCACAAGCGGGCGCCGTTGACCTCACGCCCCGCCAGTATGGTCAGAAACAGCAGGGCCAGGCCGGCCGACCCCACCACGTATTTGTAGTCGGCGAGCACGCGATAGTTCCTCAGCCCGGCGAGCACGATCAGAAAGAGCACCAACCCGACGAGCAGCCATATGGTCTGCTGCATCGCCAGGCGCACGTTCAGGCGGTAGAGCATGAGGATGCCCAACGAGGAGAGCAGCGCTGTCACCGGCAGCAGGTACGGATCGGCCCGGGGCGCGGCGAAGCGCGCCGCCACGTGCACCAGGCCGAACAGCCCCAAGAAAGCGGCGCCGTAGGCCAACGAGGTCCATTCGAGAGTCGCAGACTGCTGGATATACACCAGGGCGAACCCTATGGTGGTCACCAACATCGCCGGGAGCAGAAGCACCAGCTCCCGATTGCGCTCGTTCACTGCCCTGTGCCGAGGCCGCGAACGAATCGAAGACCCTCGTCCTTGGTGATCAGCTCGTGGGCGTCTACCCGAGTCCGCTGGTAGGGGAGCAGTGCCTCATAGCGGATGGTGCTCACCTCCACCGCGGCGTAGAGCTCGACTCCCAGCGGGGCGGCGGGCATGCCGCGAAAAAGGGCGACACTGCCGGCGTTGGTTCCGACAAAATACACGGTGGAATTGAACACCGCGAAGACGACCACGGCCACGATCAACAACGCGACCACCACCCCCGCCGCCACAAGCACCCGCCACGATCCGAACCGCGAGACCATCTGGGCGCGGGGATAGCCGGTATCCGCGCCGGCCACGCTCTCCGCTGCCGGGCGCCGCCTCACCGGACCGAGTTCCGCGGTCGAGTCAAGGGGCGCGGGCGCAGGCGGAGGGTCGTCGGACGCCACCACGATCACGACCACGGTGACGTTGTCCTCGCCGCCATTGTCCAGTGCCGCCTCCACCAGGGAATCGGCGATGGATCGAGGATCGTCTCCCTGACCGAGCAACCGACCGATCTCAGACTCGGGTACCATGCCGCTCAGACCGTCGCTGCAGAAGAGCACGCGATCGTCCGGTTCGAGCGATATCTCGAAGACGTCTGGATCCACCGTGTCCTCGGTGCCGAGGGCCCGGGTGATGATGCTCCTATGCGGATGAACCGCCGCCTGCGCGGGGGTCAGCTGCCCCCGGCGCACCAATTCGGCCACCAGCGAGTGGTCGTCGGTGACCTGGTTCAACGCACCGCCGCGCAGATGATACGCCCGGGAATCGCCCACGTGCACGAAGGCCAAGCCGGTCGGAGTCGCCACGGCGGCAGTCATGGTGGTGCCCATGCCGTGAAGGCCCCGGTCGCGACGGCTCTGCGCCACGATGTCGGCGTTGGCCTCGTGCACCGCCCGCTCGAGGTGCATCGGGTCGACCACTCCGGCCTCAGGCAGGCGGATCAACGCCCGACACGCCGCTTCCGAAGCCACCTCCCCCGCCCGGGCTCCCCCCATGCCGTCGCACACGGCGAAGATGCCGCCCCCGACCACGAAGGAGTCTTCGTTCTGTCGCCTGACCAGCCCGACGTGACTGGATGCCGCCGAGAGCAGCCTCATCAACGCGCCTGCACCCTGAACACGGAATCGCCGATGGCCACCAGGTCTCCGGGGCCGGTCACGACAGGCCCGGCGATCTCCTCCCCATTGACGAAGGTACCGTTAGTGCTGCCCAGGTCGTCCACCAGGAGACCGTCGGACCGGGCCTCGACGCGCACGTGGTGAGACGAGACGAAGGTGTCGGGCAGGTGGATGTCGACGTCGTCGGCCCGCCCCGCGACCATCTGGGCCCCCAGAGGCACTACGAACGCCCACCCTTCACTGGCGTGCGGACTCCGCTCCACCACGAGGGCCCACGTGCCCGTGGTGGATCGGATGGCCGCCGGCCCGGCCGCAGCCACAGGGCCGGCCGCGGGAGCGGCCGCGAAGCGCGCCGCGCCGCCGGGCAACCCGGACTGCGCCTGCGCGACCGACATCCTCATGTCGCGCGCCGAAGCGCGGATCACCCAGAAGATGAACAGATACAGGAACAGCAAGAACAGGAACTTGCCCCCGAGAAGCACTAGATTCACCACGTCGACCCACCCCCCTGTCGAGGCCGCCCCCGCACGCTATTCCGTCTCCACCACGACGGTGCACCCACCAAGCGTGAGCACGTCGCCGTCTTCCAAAGTCGAGGACTCGATCGGCCGCCCGTTCAACAAGGTGCCGTTCGTGCTGCCAAGGTCTTTGGCGAAAGCCTGCCCATCTTCCCAATAGACGACAGCATGACGGCGGGAGATATTGGGATCGTCCAGACGGAAGTCGGCGTCGCGCGAGCGCCCCACGACCACGCGGCTCTTCTGGAACTCCTGCACGTGCGATCCATGGCGCATCAGCAGGGTCTGTCGAGCCGGGCCCTGGTCGGCCGCCACACTCAGTGGCACGCTCGGAGCCACACCTGCCCCAGGCCGCTCGCCCGCTGTTGCGGGCGGGCGCGCAGAACCGGTAGACGCCAGCGCCGGCGGCGCCTGCTCCTCCGGTCTGTCCATCATCTCCGCCAAGATCCCGTACTGCCCCGCCCGCAGATCCTCGTCGGAGGTGAACGTCAACGCCGGTCGACCGGCGAGGCTGTAGCCCTTCGTGAGAGCGTGCCGCTCGAGTTGGTCGGTGAGTTCGGCTACCAGAGCGGCCTCGCGCGTGCGGTACGTGGCGCGATCGCGGGAGCAAAGGTAGACGGTGAAGTGGTTGGGCGCGTAGATACGGGCCAGCGAATAGCTTCTGTGGTCGTCCATCTCCTTCACCAGCATCCGAGCAAGTTCGGGCGGTTGCAGACCCTCGCCGGACTTCCGCCCGAAGACGCCTTCGAAACCACCTTGGATGCGGGATTCAACCCTCCGCAAGAGACCCATCTACCCCTCCGGAGTCTTGACGGGGCCCTCGGACGGGACCAGCAGGGCCGACAGGATCACGATTATAACGCACGGCACGAGGGCAAGGCCGAAAGCCGCCAGATCGACGTTCGCATCGACCGCCAGCGGGGGCAGAGCAACGAAGCCGACGAGAAGGGCGGCCACGTATCCACCCGCCGCCCACAGGCGGAGGCGCGTCCCGCCGCCCCGCAGGAACCAGGCCAAAGGTATGCCGAACACCCCGAACAGCGCCGCCTGAAGAAGCAGCTCGGGGCGCTGGTCGAGCAATCGTGCATAGAACTCCAATGCCGTGCCGGGAGAAGCGGCATACCGAGACTCGAGGAGCACGGGCCCGACCCCGGCGGTGAACGCGTACGGCAACACAGCCCAACCTTCGAACCCCGCGGCGGCGGCGATCACAAGACCGGCCAGGAACGCAACCGGCGGGCCCCAACGACGCAGCAGGAGCCCCGCGAGGACAGGGATCGCCAAACCCACGCCCGCGGCCACAAGTAGCAGGGCAGCTCCAGGCAGCAGAGCCGCCCACTCCCGCCGACGCCACGTCAACACCCCGAACGAAAGCGACGCTATCACAAGATAGACCACTCCCCAGCCGAGGCTGAACGCGAAGGCCGGCAGCGCAAGCAGGGCTAGGCTCAGCATCCCCCCAACGAGCGGAGAGAGCAGAGCCACGAAGGCCGCGACCGCTATCAGAGGAACCAACGTGGGCTCCGGGTAGAACGGCATCCGCGGGAGCAGGTAGCCGCAGGTGGCGAGAGACAGGGCGCCGGCGACCAGATGTCGCCCGAAGTACGCCATGCGCGGGCCGCGCAGGCGGTGCGTCGCCCCGGTGACCAGCTGACCCACCTTGGGCCGCTCTGCGAGCTCGGGCATGTCTCGACTCGCCTTCTCGAGCAGCCGCCGGAACTCCGCGGCACTCGGGCGCTGAGTGGGGTCGCTCTCGAGACCGCGGCGCAGAGCATCGGCGAGAGTGGCGGGCAGATCGGCTCGGGCACGACCAAGCGGGACGAACTTCACACGTCCGGCCTCACGGATGACCGTTGCCGGATCTTTGCCGCGAAGGGGGTTGGCGCCGGTGAAGCCTTCGTAGAGAGTGAGGGCCAGTGCATACACGTCGGCCGTTCGATCCACCGGCCGACCTTCCAATTGCTCAGGCGGCATATAGGCTAGGGTGCCGACCAGGTCCCCATCGAGAGTGATCGAACTGAGGTCCTCCAAGCGGGCTACCCCGAAATCCATGATCCGCACGTCGACGCTCTCGCCATCGATCAACATGATGTTCTCGGGCTTGATATCCCGATGGATCACGCCCCGGCGGTGTGCGTGCTCGAGCGCCCGGCAGATCTGAATGCCCGCCTCGAGCACTTCGGCGTCGGTCAGACGGTGGCGCGCAAGCAACTCACGGAGCGTGTCGCCTTCCACGTATTCGGTGAAGAGGAAGGTCCTGTCGGCCTGTCGCACCACCTCGAACACAGTGACGATGTTGACATGGTCGAGCTTGGCGGCGGCCTGAGCCTCACGCAAGGCGCGGCTGTCGACATCGGACACAGCCTCGACCACCTTGACGGCCACTTGGCGACCCATCAGCTGGTCCTCGGCCAAGTAGACCGTCGCCGATCCGCCGCTGCCCAACTTGCGCACGATGCGATACCGCTCGAACAGAAGAGGAGGGTCGATCATGACACGTCAGTATACCGCCCGTCGCACCGGTTCTAGGCCCACCCACCCGCGCATCCGCAGAGGCTCAGAAAGGCCTCCAGACGCCTGAATGTGGTGTGTTATACTCCCGACGATCCGGCGGTTGTCACGCGTGCGTGGCTGCAGCGCCGAGGAGGGCGAGTGGCGGAATTGGCAGACGCGCTAGGTTCAGGACCTAGTGGGCGCAAGCTCATGGGGGTTCAAGTCCCCCCTCGCCCACTGACTTCCACCTTCCGGCCCCTCGTTGCGGTCGAATGGCACAGGGGCCACGACGAGCGGCATCCCGAAGGTGAGGCAGCATGACCCCGGTGCATGATGACGACGATACCTTCACGGAACTGGCCGGCGAGGAACGCCGCCGCCGAGACCGCCGCATTTCATCGCAGCCGGCGGTGCGCTTGCTCGTCGGGGCGGTCGTGGTGGTGGTGGTCCTGGTGCTGGCCGGTCTGTTCATCCGCAACTGGCTGCACAATCGTGAGGTCTCGACGTACAGCACCTATGTCACCCAGGTCTCGAGCATCCTCAAGCGCTCGGATGACATGGGGCGCGACCTGAGCAAGCTGCTCATGGACCCCGGCCAAGCGACCCGCAAAGACGTCACTACCGTGCTCGATCAGTACATCGCCACCTCCACCAAACTTACCGATGAGGCCAAAGCTCTCACCGTGCCCGATGATCTGAAAGAGGCCCAGCAGACCTTCGTGTTCAGCATGCAACTGCGCGAGCGTGGGCTCACCAACCTCAAGCCGGCACTGCTGCAGGCTCTGGAAGTCGAAGACACCGAGGTCTCGTCCGAGACGATCGCGCGGGCCATGCTGTTCCTGGTGGTGTCCGACGTCATCTACGACGAGTTCTTCGTCACCCGCGCCACTTCGGTGTTGAAGCAGCGGCAGATAACCGGGGTCAACGTGGGCTCGACCAAGTTCGTCAGCGACTCGAGTCTGTCTTCGCAGGCGAAGATCAAAGAGATCCTCACGCTTCTGCGCGGGAACGAGAGTGTGCAGACCGTCCACGGGGTGGCGCTCAAGGAAGTCCGCATTCTTCCTGCCAACACAGTCATAGAGCGAGACGGTCTCTACAACGTGCAGTCCACCGACCAGCTCAAATTCGTCGTCACCGTGGAGAACCAGGGCAACGTGCCCGAGAAAGACGTGCCGGTGGAGATCTCACTCACCGCCCCAAACGCGGCGCAACCACAGATCGTGGCGGTGAAGATCCCCGAACTCAAGGCCAAAGAAGTGAAGAAAGTCACCATCACCGGGGTCAACCCAACAGCGTACGGCGAGAAGGCCCTCCTCAAAGTCACCGTGGGCCCGGTCAAAGAGGAGAAGAACACCGCCAACAACAAGCTCGAGGCCCATGTCATCTTCCTTCTCTAGGGGGCTGTTGAGAATCGAAGCCTTGGCCACCAGAACGCACTGGCCGGCGCGATACGGCGTTCTCGGTCGCGCTCGTAGCGCTGCTACGAGCTACTCTTTCGTCCTTGTCTCGCGCTCAGAGCAAGCGCCCCGGCGGCGAAGCGTCACTTCTCAACAGCCTGCTGGATGAAGCTCTCGCAATTGACCCCCGTCATCGCCATCGTCGCCGCCGGCCTGGCAGTCTTGGCCCTCGCCTTCCTGTACATAACCGCCCGGCGCCTGCGGCGCCTCCAGAAGGCCCAGCGGGTAGTGCTCGGCTCACGCGGTGACGTGGACGTAGTCGCCTATGTGGCCGCCCTCGAAGAAAAGGTTGCCAACCTCCGGCTTGCGGTCGAGGACCTGAGCGTCGAAGCGCGCGACCACGAAGTGCGCATCGACGGATGCCTGTCGAGAGTGGGCATGGTGCGGTTCGATGCCTACCACGACCTCGGCGGCCGCCAGAGCACCTCGGTGGCTTTCATGGACGCCGCCGACAACGGCATCGTCATCACCACCGTGGTCAGCCGCGACTTCGCCCGCATGTATGTGAAGACCATCAAGGACGGCCAAACTGACATCCCCCTCGCGCCCGAGGAGGCGGAAGCAGTCGATCAGGCCCGCTCGACCGCCCCGTTCACTATCCGGCCCCGCCCGGATGCGGCCAGGAAGGACGAACCGGCAACAGCCGAGCCCGACGCGATCGACGACCTGGGAGACTCGGAGGCCGCCGCGCGGGCGCTGGAGCGCGAGAACCGTCGCCGTGAGCGCCAAGGTCTACACCCTCTCGACGAACTGCCCCCCGCACCGTCTACCCTGGGCTGGCCGAAGCTGGAGCCCCTGACCGCGATGGAGACCACCGAGACAGCCGAGGCCGACGAGTTCCCCAGCGGGGCGGAACTGCCCGACCTCACTATCCCTGAACGCACCGAGGTCATCACGTGAGCGATTCGTACTGTGGCGTCAAAGGCCGCCCTCTGCCTGAGTGGAACACCTCCATCCTCGACGAACCCCTGGTACTCGCGGCACGTCGGATCGGCTTCCTGGGGCCCCGAGGCACCTTCACTGAGGAGGCCTTGAGAGCTGCGCTCGCCACTTCACCCGGAGGCGACCCCACCGGAGGTGGCGTTCGGGAGTTGATCCCATACCCTTCCATGAGCGACACCATCCAGGCGGCCGGTCGCGGCGAGGTCGACTGCGTGCTCGTTCCCATCGAGAACTCCATCGAGGGTTCGGTGTCGGTCACCGTGGATGTGCTGGCCCACGAAGTGGACAACATCCAGATAGTGCGCGAGGTCAGGCAGCCCATCACGCACCGCCTGATCACCCGACCCGGCACCCGGCACGAGGACATCGAGAAAGTCGTGTCCCATCCGCACGCCAACGCCCAATGTCGACAGTGGCTACGGACGAATCTTCCCGGCATCGAGGTGGAAGCGGCCAACTCCACCGCCAACGCCGTGGAGCGGGTGGCGGGCATCGATCGCCCCTGGGCGGCCATAGGCACCAACCTGGCGGCGCAGGAGTACGGCTGCGTGGTGCTGCACGACAACATCGAAGACCACGACGACAACGAGACCCGGTTCATCTTCCTCTCGCGCACCCGCGAGCGGCAAGACCTACCCGAGCCCTACAAGACATCCGTGGTCTGCCGCATCCTCAAAGACCAACCCGGCGCGCTGCTGCTCATCCTGCAGGAGTTCGCGTACCGCTACATCAACCTCACGAAGATCGAGTCGCGGCCATCGAAGCAGGGACTGGGCGACTACATCTTCTTCATCGACATGGAGGGCTCCATCGACGACGTGCGCGTCTCGGATGCCCTGCGCTGCCTCGCCTGCAAGCTCCTCGAAGTGAAGGTGTTGGGGAGCTATCCGGTGGGTCGGCCGCCGTTGCGCGCCGATTCGTTCTAAAGGCTGCTGAAGAGTGACGCTTCGCCATCAGGGCGCAATGGGCGCGCGGGAGATAAGGACGCAAGAAGTGCCCGTAGCCGGAGGCTACGGGCACGACGGAGGACGACGCATTCGTGCCGTCCAGCGCGTCCGGGCGGCCGAGGTTTCATGCTGGAGCGAGTTCCAACAAGCAGCGCTACGTGCGCGACCGAG
>Ga0315276_10003339_pt1 | contig 14698 bp, 10 predicted proteins | sample YL17G05_0_MG_FD_204542 | JGI IMG/M metagenome (GOLD analysis project Ga0315276, IMG submission 204542) | Sediment microbial communities from Yellowstone Lake, YNP, Wyoming, USA - YL17G05_0 | ecosystem: Environmental > Aquatic > Freshwater > Lake > Sediment | place: USA: Wyoming | collected...
GTGAATCTGTTAATTTCCATCTTTGTTTGGCCATAGAAAAAACTCCTTTCAATGGCCAAGTTTACATAAGTTCTTACAGGGCGCAAGTTTAAAATAAATAAGATTTTAGGTTATGAAATGGCTTGTACATTATGGATTCGCGCAGCTCGGATACGGACAAGTATGTCTGTATAGCGGCGACGGGAACGCCTTGACCCTGTTAATCAACGCAGTAAAGTCGAGGGAATTCACCATGCCGTTACCATCGATGTCGTAGCAGACCGGGCACAACGGAGAATTCTGACTAGGTGTACACCTGTATATCGGAGGCGACAGGAGCTTTATGAAATTCACCAGAGCGGTGAAGTCGGTTGACTGAACCAAGTTGTTGCCTGGCGGCGGAATGAACGGAGTTGTGAGCCTGACATCGCCGAGGCATTTGGGATAAACGGTTTCATTTCCACAGCACGCCTTACCTGTCTGCGGACCTGTTGCGAAGCACCATACCGTTCCTGTGGTCTTGACGCCGCAGGAATTTATCTCATCTACACGCCAATAATAAAGCTTATAGACAGTCATTCCTGTCGCGTTATAGGTTGTTGTGGTTACAGGTATGCCGGAAATTTTCAGTGGCGGCGGATTCGTAGTGCCGAAATACACGTCCTGCGTGGACGTATCGGCGCCAGGAGTCCAGCTAAGGGTACGGATTAGGCTTGTTGTTCCTGTGCCCTGGCATGTTGCGCTGGCAGCAGGAGTTGGATTCGTCGCCGCGCCAGGTGCTGGCGGACACCCATAACATCCTTGACAGAGGGGACTGCTTATGATCGGTGACTCAGCGGGGTTTTCCATAACTATGCCGCCGCGAGCTACGTTCGCGGTAACTTTGTAACATGTACCGCCGCTGATTCTGAACTTCAACAGAATACCGCTCTTGGCCGGTTTCTTATTGTAACCCGCATTCGGGTCGCTGGCGTAGTTGGCGTCCATAGTGTAAAGCGAAGCCATTTCTACCGTAACCAACTGGTCGCCGAGGTCGCCGGGAGCATAAGGCGTACCGTAGCTGGTAACATTACCGTCCACAATGTTGATTTGGCCGGGATAAATCCTGTAATTCGACAGTGCATTCGGTTCCAGTTGAGTGATGTTAGCGCTGCCGGTGTTGATATCCAAGGCAAACGCCCGAATATCGTTGACATCGCTTGCATACCTTACGGTAACCTGGTTCATATCTGGACCAGTACCTAGGGCGCAGGTGATGGTAACATGCGATGCTGCCATCGCTGATGTCGCCACAAACAATATTGTAAAAAATGATGTGATTTTCCTCATAATACACCTCCAGTTTTTTCGTATCGCAGGGCTGTACGCTCTGCTAACAGTCAACCTCATCCTCATTGTTGTACAGGCCACTATTATAGAGTTGTTTTAAGGATTTTGTCAAGGAAATAATCAAAGATATTGAGGGGAGGGGACGGGCTACTGAAATGGTTTTCGGGCAATGGTAAAGGGGCGACACCTACCGACATTATTCAGCAGGCCCACAGAAATCATACTAACCAGCAGGCTCGAGCCGCCGTAGCTTACGAATGGCAAAGTCAAGCCAGTGATGGGCATTAGTCCCACGGTCATACCTACGTTAACGATAACCTCAACAGCAAACATCGCCACGATTCCGAGCGCAAGCAATCTGCCGAAGGGGTCGGTGTTGTGCTCGGCGATTTCCAGACCGCAACTGATAATAACAGCATAAAGCCCAAACAGACCGAGGCAGCCGAGAAAGCCCCACTGGTGCGCGATTACGGAGAAGATGAAATCGTTGTGTCTATGGACGAGAAAGTCATATTTGATAAAAGGTCCCTGCCGAAAGCCGTACCCATCCCATCCGCCCGAAGCGACGGCGAATTTCGAACGAGTCAATTGATACCCCCACAGGCTCTCCCATTGCCTGGCGTTGAATTTTCTGCCGACCAGGATTTTGCCGAGGGTCGGGTACTGTTCGGCCTTTTTCTGAATCCAGTCGCTCTGTAACAGGACGCTGCTTATTCTGATTCGCTGATAAGGTTCCATCTTCTTCCACAGCAGTGGACTAAACAGCAAAGCCATCAGTATAATAAGGAGCAGGTGTTTGGCTTTGGCTCCAGCGACGAACAGCATCATGAACAAAATCGGCATCATCAGAAGCACCGTCCCCAAATCCGGTTCGAGCAAAATCAAGACCATCGGGACCAGTGTCAGAACGAAAGGGCCGATCAATGCGCTGAAATTACGATAGTTGCTGCGGTACCTGAGATACCAGGCAAGAGCAAGGATGTAAGCCGGTTTGCAAAATTCAGAGGGCTGGAACTGCAGGGCACTTCCAAGTTTTATCCATCGGCGAGAGTGATTAATAACCGGAACAAAGGGGATGTCTACAACCATATCGAGCAGTAATATAGCCAAAAGCGCCAGCATAAAGGCGTAAATCCAGCTGCTCAACATTCCTAATCGACGGTAATTGACGAGGTTAACAGCAATGAAGCCGACGATTCCCATCGCTGCGAAGACGGCCTGTTTTTTCCAGAGATTTGCCAAATCGCCGGTTTGGGCGGCAGAGTCGGCCTGTTCCGGGCAGCCAATCGCATAAATGACCGCTATCCCTAACACGAGCAGGGCTAAAGTAGCTGCAAGCAGGGTTAATCTCACGGCCATGAGCCGGCCTGTCAGGAATTTATACATAGCGGCAAAAATAACAGAAAAGGGCTAAAATAGCGAAAAAATAATTTTTTCCGGCAAAATCAGGGGTGAAGTGGAAGAGACCATTAAAAACAAGCCAAAAAGGCATAATCGCCCAGATTAACAGCCAGGGAGTTCCTTTTTACGATGTTCCCATAAAAATTACGCCCGCGGGCTGAATTTTTTGATTTTCTTGATTTTTTTAATTTTTTTTACAATTTTCTCTTGATTTTTTTTGGAGCTTATGATACCTTACACTCAACCTTCACAAATAAGAAACACTGTGCTAAGGAGCTTTTGGCACGGACTTTCGCTGACTGGCGGGAAAGGAGGAGATGAAAGAGCAAAGAGGTATGTCTTTCTGGTCGGTTATTTATGCCAGGTTAGGCATTGTGCTCAAGTGTGAGAGACAAGCATTTGTATTAGGTATATTGAAATTACAAAATTCCATTAGATGAGAAAAGAACGGACCAAGATGCGGAGTTGTGTAGCTCTGCGATAAGAAGAAAAGAAAGGAAAGGTGTTTTATGAAGAAAATTGTATTGTTTTTGTTGGTGCTGCTTATGGCAGTTCCGGTAATGGCAGCGTCAACCGTTACCATCACCTGCACCCAAGGCACTGGTGCAGATATTAACCAGGTTACCGTAAGGTATTCAACCGATGTCAATTATATTCGGGCGTTTGGTCTGGATATTAACACCGGCAGCGCCAACATCACTCAGTTGGAACCAAATGCGCTGGCGAATTACAGGATTTATCCTGGCCAAATCAGTATTGTAGACGGTAATGTTACAAGCTACGGTACGCCTTATGTTCCCGGCGACCTCGGCGACCAGTTGGTTACGGTAGAAATGGGTTCGCTGTATACTCTGGACTCGAACTACTCCGGCGACCCGAATGCGGGTTACAATAAGAGACCGGCCAAGAGCGGTATTCTGCTGAAGTTCAGGGTCAGCGGCGCAACATGTTACAAAGTTAAAGTTAACACAGCTCGCGGCGGTATAGTTATGGAAAACCCCGCTGAGTCACCGACCATTAGCGATCCCCTTTTCTCCGGATGCGTGGTACTGTGTCCGCCAGCACCCGGTGCGGCAACGAGTCCGACACCTGCTGCCAGCGCAACATGCCAGGGCACAGGAACAACGAGTCTATCCACAACTCTTAGCTGGGTTGTCGGCGCCAATACGGCGACGCAAGACGTGTATTTCGACACTGTGAATCCGCCGGCGACACGAGTAGCTGCCGGCATACCTGCAAGCACAACAACCTATGCCGCGACAGGAATGACTACATATAAGCTTTATTACTGGCGTATAGATGAGATAAATTCCTGCGGCGTTAAGACCACAGGAACGGTATGGTGCTTCGCGACGGGCGCACAGACAGGAAAGATATGCTGTGCAAACGAAACCACTTATCCCAAATGCCTCGGCGATGTCAGGACCACATCTCCGTACAAGCCCCCGCCAGGCAACAACTTGGTTCAGTCAACCGACTTCACCGCGTTGGTGAATTTCGTAAAAGCCCTGCCATCTCCGACGTTCAGGTGTACAACTACCCAGAATAACGCAAATTGTCCGGCCTGTTACGACATCGATGGCAACGGTTTAGTGAACTCCCTCGACTTTACTGCACTGGTTAACAGGGTCAAGGCGTTCCCATCTCCGACATTCAGACATAGTTGTCCGTATCCGAGCTGTTCAAATCCGTAAGTTATGTGTAATTACAGATGATGGTGGGCCATAACGGCCCACCATCATCTTGAAGTTTTGATGTAAAGATGTTAAAATTGTAAATAATATTGGCTGCTTCGAAGTACCTGTGTGTGGAGGGTGTTTTGGAGTAGTGAAAAGTGAAAGGAGAAGATGATGAAGAAGTTGTTAATTCTTGTGTTGGTTCTTGGAATGGCCTCGATGGCTGCGGCAGTGCCTGTTTTTCAGGTGCTTAATCCCACGGATCATTATTTGCCGAGCCAAATGATTACGATTCAGTTGGTTGATAACGGCTCAGTTGACGCATTTTCAATCGACGCAATCGCCGATGGCGGCGCAGGCGGATATGCTTCTGAACCACAGACAATGGTAGCCTTCGGTTACCAGCAGTGGGGCGCTCTCAATTACGATGGTAAGTTAGTTGCGTTCGTGGCTGGCGGTATTACAGGGACATCTGAACCGCCACAAACTGGCGTTCTGTACACCTTCCTGTATCATGTGCCGACAGTACCGGTTTCAACCACGATTACTATTGCGAGCTTCGCTGATGGCGACATGTACTATGAGCCGACAATTATGTACAGAGACGGTTCAGCGTATAACGAGCCCATAGCGGGAGCGATCATTCACGTAATTCCTGAGCCGGCAACAATTGCATTGCTCGGTTTGGGCGGCCTGTTACTGAAACGTAAGAAATAAGTAACCAAGAGCCTTAAGTTTTAGTTGTTGAAAAGAGGCAAGCCTTAGGCTTGCCTCTTTTTTTTTGTTAACCGCAGAGGTCGCGGAGAACGCAGAGGAAAAATCAAAAAAAGGGTATAATGCCATAGATTTACAATACGTTACAATAAAAAAATGGGGGTAAAAGGCATTTGCAGGAAATTGCAGATTTTTTGAAAAAAGGCGATTTTTTGCTTGCATCGGCGGGGCGGTTCTGATATACTACGCTTAATCTTTCGGGGGAAAGATAACTCATCGAAAACGGGGATAATTGGAAAACTCACCAGTAGTATGTGGCCATTGGTATTTTGCTGTAATTTAAGCCACGGAGAGTGATAGTATATTTTTTGCCACAGAGGGCACAGAGAACACAGAGAAAAAATTAAAATCAGTGTAATCCGCGGCAGAGAAAAGGAAATTAACCACGAATGAACACGAAGAAACACAAAAGTAAATCGGTGTAAATGGCACAAGCCATGCTGTGCATCTGTGTAATCAGTGATTTTGAAAGGAGGTACGTTAAGTTAATTAAGTTAAAAACATTGTATCGGAATCCCGCCTGAGGCGGATAAAAATGTTATTTTGAAGTAAACAATTTTTTTAAGGAGAAATTTGATGAAGAAGTTAGTAATTTTGATGATGGTTCTTGGAATGGTTTCGATGGCTTCGGCAGCGCCTATTTTCCGTGTTGACCCGGCTGACGCGAAGGACCACTATTCACCGAGTGACTGGATTACGATTCAACTGTATGACGCCGGCTTAGTTGACGCCTTCTCAGTCGACGGTATCACCGATGGCGGCGCCGGCGGTACGGCCGCTGAACCGCAGACAATGGCTACTTTCGGTTACCAGCAGTGGGGCCAGCTCAATTACGATGGTAAGTTGTCCGCGTATTTGGCGGGCGGCAAGACCGGAACGGAAGAACTGTCCCAAACCGGCGTCCTGTACACCTTCGATTATCACGTGCCTAATGTGCCGAACTCAACCATGATTTCTATTGGAAGTTTTACTGACGGCCAGAATTACTACGACCCAACAATTATGTATAGTGATGGTTCAGCGTATAATGAGCCAATAGCAGGAGCGACCATTCACGTCGGCGTTCCTGAGCCGACAACAATGGCCCTGCTTGGTTTGGGAGGCCTGTTACTGAAACGCCGCAAGAAATAGCGGACAGCGTCCAGTATTTAGGGTATAACAAAAAGAGGCGTTCCTTTCAGGCGCCTCTTTTTTTTAGCCACATGGCACAAGCCATCCCAAGGGGAGATTTCACAGATTAACACGGATTAAACAAGAGTAAGAAATAAAAAAATAGTGGACTTTGCCGGGGAAGAATGAGAAAATGAATGCTTAGTGTAACATATGAAATCAGTGAGTAATAAGAGTAAAGGAATACAATAATTATGAAGCAGTTAGTGGTATTATTGGGATTTGTTCTTTTGACGGTCGGCGGCTGTCAGGAAGTCAGCCAAACTAAAAGCGGCGTTGAGGTAGTAACCGAAGACAACGGAGAATTTCCTGAGTTTTTGGCAGGCACATGGAAATGCGATGGGCAAGTAATAGAGGTTGTTTTTGAGCCGAACGGAATCATTTCTTCGGCAGTTATGCCCTTAGGTGAGGAAAGAATGAAGCCGGACGAAATGGTCGAATTCAATAATGTAGATGTAAATAATGTTGGCGCCAAAGGATTTTTCAAGGCGGGTCGCCGGTGGGCGGTCCATTATGCACCTGCAAGTCGGGAACTGGAGGTAGAGCTCTCGCTGGAACAATATCGCGTGGAGATGGCCGGCGGGGAAATCATCGAAGGCAAAAGCAGGGATGTATTTGCCGGAAAGGTATCGGATGACGGCAATACATGGCAAGCCGACTGGTTTGCCTTTCCGGAGTATTACGTAATCACCGATACCAACAAAAACTCCAAATTGCCGGTGGACATCAATGATAATCCTGTAGCTACTTTGATTTTCCGGAAGGTTACCTCGCCTCCGCCGGAATAATCGTAAAAGAAGGTGCATCTTAACCGGCCGTTGCCGAGAGAGCTTTTTCTTCTGCCGTGGTGAGGGAAATCGGCTGAGCCCAGTCGAAGGGATAAATCATAAATAATGGGTTGATTTCATCACTCTGCTAATAATCGTAGTAGCTGATGCCGTCTGTATCTGTTCCGGTCCAATCGAGGCGAATTTCTTTGGTTGCCGGCTTGTAAACCCATGCAAATTGCCCCGTTGGAGTATCGGGAAATGGGTCGCTATTTCCAACCATTTTTATTCGAAGGAATTGGTAGCCATTGAAGGGATTTTCCGGGAGTTGCTTAAGATAATTCCCCGTTGTGAGCTGGACCAATAAGTACGTCTTATTTGGGTTTTTGGATGGGTCGTTATTGGGGTAGCCGGGTGCGACACCACCGTGCTGGGCAGCATAAACTCCGATGACGTTTCGCAATATTCGGAGATTATCTTTGGCGGCAGCTTCTCTGGCCTGCTCTACATAGTCCTTAACTGTCGGCAGGGTAACGGCAGCGAGGATGCCGAGGATCGCGACAACTATCAGTATTTCCACAAGCGTAAATGACTTTTTCATTTCATATCCGGTATCGCGTAAACGATAAAGCGCAAAAGGTCAGCGCACTTTTCCCGCTGCCAATATTTTTATCGACCAATATCAAGTCGGACTTTTTCAAAATATGTTATGGGACGGCTGGTACGGCGCAAATCAGATTTACTTTTGTTTTATAGGGCAGGAACAAGGGGGTGTCAGCAACGCCAAATTTATAACACATAACAAAACCTAAAAAACACCTGGATTCCCGCTTTCGCGGGAATGACAAGGCAATGGGTGGTTTTGTTATAAGCTCTTAGTAAGAGGGACAAACCATTATTCCAGCCAGTCGCTGGTAAGCAGGGCAAAATCATAGAAATCGACCAAGCCGCTGTCGTCAAGATCTGCTGGGATTGACGGCCCTTCGACAAGCCAGAAGTCGGCCAGTAATGAGAGGTCTGTAAAATCAACCGTGCCTGTTGCGGTCAAATCATAAATCTGAAGCTCATAGGCGCCGATGTCGAAGCCGGTGAAGTGAGGCCTGGGGTTTCCATTGATGTCGGTATCTGGAGCGTTATCCGAACTTCCTGAATCACGGCAGGGCGAGTAATAGCCGATTCGATAGTCACCCTGCACCCAATAATCATCGTTAGGGTCTTCCGGGGCGCTGTTAGCGTCCCAGTAGCCGGCGTCGACAAAGCAGGGGTCGGCGGATATGTTGCCGGCAGAGCCGGTCAGGTCATTTATGTCACCGAGGTAATTGCCGTCCTGATTGTTCCAGATATCATTAGCAATCAGATTAGGCTCCGAAGGCATTGTATGTGATGATATGACATATATGCCGCCGCCTGAACCGTTATTTGCGATGATGTTGTTTATTATAGGCGAATAAACGCCCCATGCGACTGCGATGCCTGCACCTTGTAAATCGGCTATATTGCCGACGATAGTATTGTTCACCACCTTGCTGCTGCCCTGGTATTGTATCCAGATGCCGCCTCCCTGGGCTGCCTTATTGCCGCAGATAAGATTATTTCTAATCAGCGTTGACGCTTTTAGCATCCCGATTCCACCACCACGGCCATCGCTTCCGCCGGGGCTGGTTGGAATCGAGACGTTGCCAATGATTACATTGTCCTCAATAATTCCACCCGGGCTTTCCCATACCCAGATTCCGCCGCCGCAGGCGGTTTCAGCTACATTACCAATAATCTCATTACCAATTATCCATGCAGTTGTTTTGTTATAGCAGTAAATACCACCGCCAGCCTCACCAATTGTTCTGTTTTCAAGAATCCTGTTGTTTTCAATCAGGCAGGTTGAGCCAGGCCCGACATGTACCCCGCCGCCGGCAACTTCTGCGAAATTACCTATAACCGTATTATTCACAACCTCTGCGTAGGAGTTGCTGCGGCAATCTATGCCGCCGCCATAGCCTCCGGTGGTGTTGCCTTGCGGCTTGAAAGCAGTGTTACCGGTAACGTAGTTATACATCAGTTGCGGCCCTACGGAATTTCCGACGTGTATGCCGCCGCCAAATTGGCCATGGCCATTTTGAATCCAAAAACCTGCAACAATCGTAGAGTCATCCTGGCCTGCAAGAATCTTAATACAACTATTCACATCATTCCCATCAATGACCGTTTGTGCAACGCAGTTCGAATCAAACGGATTCAGACTGCGCAGGCGAATATTCTTGTCGAGGAAGTCAACGTTTTCCCTGTAGAAGCCGGGCGAGACGACGATTTCGTCTCCAGACTGAGCCGCGTTAACCGCCTGCTGAATCGTATCGAAATCCTGCGGGACCCTAAGCGAATGATACTCCTGCGGCCCCATGTCAACTACCCCATTAAAGATGCGGCTTGTCCCATCATAATCCAACGTAAGCCAGCTCGGAACCGAATCATTACCACCGGCATCAATGCAGGGAGAGTTAACGTCAAACTCAAAAAAAGAATTGAACGGTTCCGGCAACTCCGGTGCGATTTGGGGGTCGTCCGATATATTGCCGTTGATGCCCGTCTGGTCGCTCAGTGTGCCGCCATAGTTGCTGACGGTATTGCCCCAGACGTTATTGTTTTTGACAATTGGGGCGGAGCCGGATTCAGTGGATATGCCAATGCCGACATTTTCAACAATAATATTGTTGGCTATCAAATCATACCCGCCGCTGCTGACTCTTATTGCCGCACCATTTGATGCGCGAGTGGAGTTATCTTTGAAATAATTATTGATAACAACCCCCGATGAGCCGGCGTTCATATTCATCGCCGAACCAACAGACTGTGCCGTATTGGCGATGAAAAAATTACACGCAATAACCGGGGAGCAACTCACAAAATAATAGATAGCACCGGCGTATAAAAGCCGGCAGTCATTTTTCTCAAACCAGTTATTCGTAATTTTTGGATGGCTGTGGTCGGCGAAATATACTGCTCCGCCGAGATAGTCGCACTGGTTTTCCTTGAATGTGTTGTCGGAAATCGTCGGCGAGCAATACAGTCTTGCAAAAACAGCCCCGCCATACCAACCGGCATAATTATTAAGAAATGTGTTGTGCGTAATTACAGGAGAAGCGTTGTTGTGGCAGAAAATACCGCCACCGCCGTATTTCGCTCTACAATTTCTGAAAACGTTCTTTGTGATGGTCGGCGATGCGCCAGTGCACAAAGCGCCGCCGCCATCGCCGTTGTTTCCTGTCCAGATGCGCCAGGTAACGGTCGGGTCAGTCTGGCCCGAGCCGTTTTGAATGGTAAATCCGCTCAGCACCGAATTGGTGTCCTCGCCATTATTGAAAGTTACTACACTTCCGATGTTCGGGTCAGTGGGATTTGAGCCATCAATTATAGTCGCCGCCACTATATTGGGGTCATTCGGGTCGATAGACCTCAGAGTAATAGCTTTTCCCAGAAAATTGATGTTCTCCTGATATGTGCCGGCTGAAACTACGATGGTGTCGCCATCGTTGGCATCTTCAATCGCCGACTGGATGCTGCCGTATTCTCCGGAGGGAACATATAGTGTTTGTGCCGAAACCTGCGTCCAGCACAAGGAGAACGCCGCAATTAACAAGAACCTTTTCATCTTCGACCTGCCTCCGGGATTTAGCCCGAGCCATATGTCGCTTATTATAACAAAAAATACCCAGGAAATCCAGACTTTCTTGTGCAGCAAAAATGAGGTGAATTCGCGTTCGATTTCAGGGAAAGCATCCGTCTTTATTTTCCTCATTTTGCTTTTTCTATAATCCCACACTTCGATTTCCCTCTTTACTCAATATGCCTTAACCTGTACCATTTAAGCTGAAAAGGCAGAAAGCTAACTGATATTTTGGCACCAAAGACTATAATCGACCATCTAACATAGCGGTTTTAAGAAGCACCGTCCGACAAGAGAAAAAAGATGCGTGAAGCAACTGATAAAATAAACGATACCGGCGGAGTAAGGCTGATTTTACGGGCTCTTAAGCATAAAAACTACAGGCTATTTTTCGCCGGTCAGGGCATAAGTCTTACAGGAACGTGGATGCAGCAGGTTGCTATAAGCTGGCTTGTCTATCAGATGACATCCTCTGCGTTTTATCTCGGAGCGATCATGTTTGCCAGCCAGATTCCAGCCTGTATCGCTGCGCCTTTTGCCGGCGTTCTGGCGGATAGATGGAGTCTACGCAAGATGCTTGTTGTTACCCAAATCCTCTCCATGTTCCAGGCAACGATACTCGCGGTGCTCGTAGTTACCCACACCATTACCGTATGGAAGATAATGTGCCTGAGCATATTTTTGGGGTTAATTAACGGCTTCGATATGCCTATCCGGCAGGCTTTTGTCTATGAACTGGTTGACAGGCAGGAAGACGTTCCCAATGCTATCGCACTTAATTCCCTTACCTTCAACGGCGCAAGGCTTATCGGTCCTTCGATAGCAGGAGTGCTAATCGCCGCGGTAGGGGAAAGTATCTGCTTTTCACTAAACGCTGTAAGCTATCTGGCTGTTATAGGTGCACTGCTGGCTATGAAACTTACGCCTCGCAACATTAATCGCCATAACGGCCATATCATAATAGGACTGAAGGACGGCCTGCTTTACGCATACAGGTTTGTACCAATAAGAACTATTCTGCTGTTGCTTGCCCTGATTGGTATCGTCGGTATGCCATACGCCGTTCTGATGCCTGTATTTGCGAAGGACATCCTGCATGGCGGGCCCAGAACCCTCGGTTTTCTTATGGGCGCGGTCGGCATCGGCGCTCTCTGCGGCGCACTGTTTCTTGCATCCCGCAGAACCGTTAAGAATCTTGATAAAATCGTGGTTTTAGCAATAAGCATTTTTGCCATTGGTATTATTGGATTTTCCTTTTCGCACAATGTATGGCTTTCTCTATGTTTGACTTTACTCGCAGGTTTTGGAATGATGGTGCTGATGGCTTCAATCAATACTATTTTGCAGACGGTAGTCGATGACGACAAGCGAGGTCGAATAATGAGTCTTTATACAATGGCTTTTATGGGTACAGCCCCCATCGGCAGCCTGCTGGCTGGAAGCGTAGCCCACCAGATAGGCGCTTCTCACACTTTGCAGATAAGCGGGGTACTCTGTATAATCGCCGCGGCTGTCTTTTGGAAAAAACTTTCCGCAATCCGCGAAATGATCCATCCTGTTTATGTCCGCAAGGGTATTATCCCACAGGTGGCCAATGGCATAGGCACCGCAACCCAAATGTCCGTTGAGACAAAAGAATAAGGGTTTATAACTAAGAAAAAGGAATAACGTTTCAATAAAAAGCTATGAGAAAAGCAAGTATAGTCAGCATCGGCAATGAACTTCTTAACGGTCAGACGCTAAACACCAACGCTTTATATCTAAGCGAGAGGCTGCTTTCAATAGGTATACCTGTAGTCAGTTCATACACGATAGGAGATGATATAGATTCGATTGTGCGAATGCTGAACCTGGCGAGCGATGACGCTGATTTGATTCTGGTGACCGGCGGACTGGGACCGACTGATGATGATGTAACACGGCAGGCGTTCGCAAAATTTCTCGGCAGCGAATTGGAGTTACAAAACAACCTCCTTGAGAAGATTCAAAACATATTCGCCAGCAAAAACTGGCCTATGCCTGAGAAGAATAAAATCCAGGCATACATACCCGCTAACGCAAAGGCAATCGAGAATAATCTCGGCACGGCTCCGGGTATCAGAGTTGATTCAAAAAGCAAATCGTTTTTCGTTTTACCAGGCGTGCCATGGGAAATGAAGCAGATGTTCGAAGAATCAGTTCTTAAAGAGCTAAAGAAATTTGCCGGCGAACAAGCAGTTGCTATGCTGAAACTGAAGTGCTTCGGGGCAGGGGAGTCAAGTATCGCCGAAAAACTCGGCGAGCTTATGCAGCGAGGCAGAAACCCACTAATTAACTGCACCGTCCACTATGGCGTAGTCACCCTGACCATCATCGCAACGGCAAAAGACAAAGTTAAGGCGCAACAGATGGCTGAGGAGGATGAGAAAACGCTGCGAGAGATTCTGGGCGAGCTAATATACGGCACAGGGGAGCAGAGCCTGGCGGAAGTGGTGGGGGCGAAATTAGCTCATCAGAAAAAGACAATAGCGGTAGCTGAATCCTGCACGGGCGGGACTTTGGCGAAATTACTGACCGATACCGCCGGTGCAAGCCGATATTTTACACACGGCTGGGTTACTTACAGCAATACTGCCAAAATCAAGGAGCTTGGGGTAAAAGCCGAGTTAATAGAAGAGGATGGTGCTGTGAGTTGTAAGGTAGCGGAAGCTATGGCTCAAGGGGCCAGAAAAAGGGCTGAAACGGACTTTGGCATAGGTATAACCGGCATAGCAGGGCCGGGCGGCGGAAGCGAATCCGCCATTAAGCCCGTCTCGCCTTCGGCTCGCCGAGGCGGGCGAGATTTCGCCAAAGGCGAACAAAAACCCGTTGGTCTGGTATATATCAGCATAGATTCCGGCAGCGGCAGTGAAACCAAACGCTTTATTTTTTCCTACGGCAGAGATTTTATGAGACTACAGGCAGCACAAACGGCTCTAAATATGCTCCGGCTGAAGTTGTAACGGTTGCGTCCTTATAATGATTATGGTATAATAGGGAGTTTATAACCAGTACAGGGTGCCTCTATGGCGGAAAAACGCAGACATTTAGGTGAAATACTCTATAAAGCCGGGGTGGTTAAGAAGCAGCCGCTTATTGACGCAATCAAGACTTCCAAAACCAGCAATAAACGGCTTGGCCAAGTATTGCTTGAGTTGGGCCTGGTGGACGAAGAAACGCTCACCAAAGCGCTTGCCAAGCAATTCGGGCTGGAGTACGTAAATCTGGATAAAACCACCATTCCGCCTGATGTACTAAAGCTTATCCCGGAAGACCTTATAAAAAGGCATAGCATCCTGCCTCTTGGTACGAACAACGGCAGATTAAAACTGATTATCAGTGACCCATTAAACTTAGAGATGATGGACACACTCCGGTTTCGCTTGAATAAGGAACTGGATTACTGTCTGGCAAACCCCTCAAAAATCAAGTCGTATATCCAGGGGGGGCTGGAAGAAGCAAAAACTGAGGAAGACGACAAGTTAAAACACAGCATCGATGCAACTGCCGCGGAGCTTGCTGATGCCAGCCGGGAGTTGCAGGCAGAAGCCATGCGTGCCGAAGCCGAAGGCAGCGGTGATGACAGCCCAATTGTCAAGCTGGTAAATTTGATAATAGATAATGCCTATCATATGCGTGCCAGCGATATTCATATCGAGCCGATGTCAGACAGGGTGCGCATAAGATACCGCGTCGACGGCGTTTGTCTTGAAAAAGATAACATCCCCAAGAATATGCAGGCGCAAATGATTACCCGCTTCAAAATCCTGTCCGGTATGGATATTGCTGAAAGGCGATTGCCGCAAGACGGGCGTATTAAACGTCATATCGGAGACAGCGACGTTGATTTTCGAGTTTCCGCTCTGCCGGGTAACCACGGAGAAAGCGTAGTATTGCGAATTTTGCGGCGAGATTCGGTCAATATC
>Ga0315276_10003346_pt1 | contig 14689 bp, 10 predicted proteins | sample YL17G05_0_MG_FD_204542 | JGI IMG/M metagenome (GOLD analysis project Ga0315276, IMG submission 204542) | Sediment microbial communities from Yellowstone Lake, YNP, Wyoming, USA - YL17G05_0 | ecosystem: Environmental > Aquatic > Freshwater > Lake > Sediment | place: USA: Wyoming | collected...
CTCATGGAGCAGGTCTTCGACGTCGCGGTGGCTGAGATTGAAACGATGGTAGAGCCAGACTGCATATTGAATGATGGCGGGTGGAAATCGGTGTCGTTTGCAGAGAGTGGCCGGTCGGTTCATATGGAGAGGTTGCTCAAACCCACCTAACTTGACAGTACCGCCGCCGCTCCCGCCGAATACCCCACATGCGCACTGCACTGGCCGCGACCTGGACCCTGTTGCTCGGCATGGCGCTGCTGATGCTTGGCGCCGGCCTGCAGGGCACGCTGGTCGGCCTGCGAGCAAGCCTCGAGGGATTTCCTACCCTGCTCGCGGGCGTCATGCTGGCGGCCTACTACCTTGGTTACATGGGCGGGTCGTTGATGACGCCCTCCCTGGTCAGCTCGGTCGGCCACATCCGCGTCTTTGCCGCGCTCACCTCGCTCGCTTCGGTGATGATCCTGCTGCAGGGTGTCTTTGTCGCTCCGTTGCCCTGGACGCTGGTTCGCATCGTCTCCGGATTCTGCTTTGCAGGCATCTACGTGGTGGCCGAGAGCTGGCTGAACGACCGGGTGGACAACGAGCATCGCGGCCTGCTGTTGTCGCTGTACATGCTCGTCTGCTATGCGGGCCTCGGCCTCGGGCAGTTGCTGCTCAACCTTGCCGATCCGCGCAGCACCGTGCTGTTCATCCTGGTATCGATGCTTATATCGGTCGCGATGGTACCGATGGCACTGACGGCGAGTTCGGCGCCCGAGTTCAGCGTGCCGGTGCGGGTGCGCCTGCGTGACCTGTTCCGTCGCTCGCCGCTCGGGGTGGTCGGCGTGGCGGTCTCCGGCGCTGTCTCGGGCTGTCTGTTCTCGCTCGGCGCCCTCTACGCTGACGGCAAGGGCTTCACCACGCTCGAAGTCTCACTGTTCATGGCCGCGGCCATCCTCGCGGGCTGCCTGACCCAACTGCCGGTCGGTCGCATTTCCGACCGGATGGACCGGCGCAAGGTCGTTATCGCCGTCTGCCTGCTGGCGGCCCTTGGTGCAATCGGCGCCTGGTGGCTGGCGGATATCTCGCGCGTCGGTTTTTTCGCCATGGTGGCGGCGTATGGTGGCATGAGCCTGACCCTGTATTCGCTCAGCCTTGCTCACGTGAACGACCACGTGCCGGCAGATGAGAGGCTTGGCGCGAGCAGCACACTGATACTCGTCAACGGCGCCGGCGCCTTCATTGCGCCGATCTTCGTTGCTGCAATCATGCAAGCGATCGGTAACGATGCGTACCTTCCGCTGCTGGCCGTCCTGCACGTGTTGCTTGCCGCTTACGCACTGTTCCGCATGGGCCGGCGCGCGCCCATTCCGGAGGAGCAGAAGACGCCTTTCGTCGGAACGCCCCCGGGCACGAGTTCCAGCGGCGAGCTGCTGGGTCATGCGTCGGATGGGGCGGAGGCGGCCGGCCAGAGTGCCTCGTGAGCGAGGCGAACCGCCCCCGATCTCAGCCCACGAAGAGGGGGCCCTACGGGACTCCTTATTTCTTCCAACTTCTTCCAACCCCGGTCCCGGCAGGCCAGGGCAAGGAGATTGGCGATCCCGAAACGGGAGCCGTTCGGCGCACGGTTCGGAAAGAGTTCGGTCGGCCAAGGAAGAATCCCTTCCCGGTCTTCGGCTGGCTCGCGCCGAACCGGGGGCTTCGTCGGATTGAAAATCCGCGTGTCGATGGTTCGATGGACTCGGGCCATCCGTGGCCCTCGCCCTGCGGGCATGCGGTGCATGTGCAAATTCGCTCCCGGCGAATTTGTCCGTCCGTGGCCACCACTTCCAACGCCTGACAGGGCCACAGGACGCGACACGCTCTGCTGAGGGTCATCGTAGGTGCGAAGACTGCCGAGGCGCTTGCGCAGCACTACCACAGCTTTGGGAGCGAGGCTCATCAGGTCAGCTTCGCCTGGGCTGAAATCAAAGCGCCTTCGACGGGCGCTATTGGGCTTGCGGGAGATCCGCTGGCGCGTCCATCCGACCAGTCCTGTCGACTCGCCGTTGGGCATCGCGGAATTCTCGTTTCGGTGAGTCGCCAGAAAGGGGAAAACTCTGATTGACCCTGCGACTGGACAGCGTGACTGTGGCCGTCTCTGGCAAGAGAAGTGAGGGATGCGACGCCCCCCCAGACAATGAGACCACGAGCCAGAAGTCAAGCAACCCGACGGCGGTATCGGCGCCCGGCTTGGCTTGACTTTCATCAAGGCCAAAATCCAGCCGCGGGCTGAGCCTGTACCACTTTGAAATGGCAATTCTTCCGGAGATGCGCGTGACAACGAAGCAGACAGTGCCAACCGGCACAGACCGAAGCGTAATTCATGACTGGCGCCCTGAGGACGCCGCCTTCTGGGACGGTACTGGCAGGAGGATCGCCAACCGCAATCTCGCCATCTCGGTTCCCGCCCTGCTACTCGCCTTCGCCGTCTGGATGATGTTTTCGGCGGTGACGGTGAATCTGCCCAAGGTCGGATTCAATTTCACCACTGACCAGCTGTTCTGGCTCGCGGCGCTGCCTGGCCTGTCCGGCGCGACCCTGCGCATCTTCTACAGCTTCATGATCCCGATCTTCGGCGGACGGCGCTGGACCGCGATTTCTACCGCCTCGCTGATGATCCCGGCAATCTGGCTCGGCATCGCCGTGCAGGACCCGCAGACGCCGTACTGGCACTTCGTGGCGATTGCCGTCCTCGCCGGCCTGGGTGGCGGCAACTTCGCCTCGTCGATGTCGAACATCTCGTTCTTCTTCCCGAAGGCCAAGCAGGGCTATGCCCTCGGCATGAACGCCGGCCTCGGTAACCTTGGCGTCTCGGTCACCCAGTTCGTGATTCCGCTGGTGATCTCGATGGGCCTGTTCGGCGCCATTGCCGGCAGCCCGCAGACCACGATCGACGGCAAGACGTTGTATCTGCAGAACGCCGGCTTCATCTGGCTGCCTTTCCTGCTGGTCTGCACGTTCGCCGCCTGGTTCGGCATGAACGACCTCGTTGCGGCAAGATCTTCGTTCGCTGAGCAGGCGGTGATCTTCAAGCGCAAGCACAACTGGCTGATGTGCTGGTTGTACATCGGCACGTTCGGCAGCTTTATCGGCTACTCGGCCGGCTTTCCGATGCTGATCAAGACCCAGTTCCCCGAAGTCAATGCGTTGACCTACGCCTTCCTCGGCCCGATGGTCGGCGCCATCTCGCGGCCGATTGGCGGCTGGCTGTCGGATAAGGTCGGCGGTGCCTTTCTAACGTTCTGGGTATTCGTGCTGATGATCGCCGCGGTGTTCGGGGTTCTGTACTTCCTGCCCAGCGGCGCGTCCGGTGGGAACTTCCAGGGCTTCATGGCGATGTTCATGCTGCTGTTCGTGCTCACCGGCATCGGCAACGCGAGCACCTTCCGGATGATCCCGATCATCTTCCGCAACATGCACGAACGGACCGCATCCGGCCGCGGCGGCGCTGTCCAGACCGCGGCGGTGCGGCAGGCCGGCATCGAGTCGGCGGCGGTGATCGGCTTCTCATCGGCCATCGGCGCCTACGGCGGCTTCTTCGTGCCCAAGAGCTACGGCACCTCCATCGCCATGACCGGCGGGCCGGAGACGGCTCTTTACGCGTTCATCGGTTTCTACGTCACCTGTGTCGTCATCACCTGGTGGTGGTATTTCCGCCGCGGTGCCGAGGCGCCGTGCTGAGTCCGGAACGGAGCAATCCATGAGCTATTTCCTTGACCGACTCAACTTCCTCAAGCCGGCCGGCGAGCAGTTCGCCGACGGTCACGGCGTGGCCAAGCCCCAGGACCGGACCTGGGAGAACAGCTACCGCAAGCGCTGGCAGTACGACAAGATCGTGCGTTCGACGCACGGCGTGAACTGCACCGGTTCCTGCAGTTGGAAGGTCTACGTCAAGAACGGGCTGGTCACGTGGGAAACCCAGCAGACGGACTACCCGCGCACCCGCCCCGACCTGCCGAACCACGAGCCGCGGGGATGCCCGCGCGGTGCGAGTTACTCCTGGTACTTGTATAGCGCCAACCGGGTGAAGTACCCACTGATGCGCAGCGCGCTGCTCAGGCTCTGGCGTGAGGCGCGCAAGACGCTGGCGCCGGTGGACGCGTGGGCCAGCATCGTCGAGGACCAGGGCAAGACTTCGAGTTACAAGTCGAAGCGCGGCATGGGCGGCTTTGTGCGCGTGGCCTGGGACGAGGCCAACGAACTGATCGCCGCCTCGAACCTCTATACGGTCCGCAAGTACGGGCCGGATCGCGTGATCGGCTTCTCGCCGATCCCGGCGATGTCGATGGTGTCGTATGCCGCCGGTGCCCGTTACCTGTCGCTGCTCGGCGGCGCATGTCTGAGCTTCTATGACTGGTATTGCGACCTGCCGCCCGCGAGCCCGCAGGTCTGGGGCGAGCAGACCGATGTGCCGGAATCGGCCGACTGGTACAACTCGAAGTACATCCTCTGCTGGGGGTCGAACGTCCCGCAGACGCGCTGTCCGGACGCGCACTTCCTGACCGAAGCGCGCTACAACGGCACCAAGACGGTGGCGATCACGCCCGACTACGCGGAAGTCGCCAAGCTTTGCGACGTCTGGATCCATCCCAAGCAGGGCACCGACGCGGCGCTGGCCTTCGCCCTGGGTCACGTGATCCTGCGCGAGTTCCACCTGGAACGGCCGTCGACCTATTTCCGTGACTACTGCCGGCAGTACTCCGATATGCCGCTGCTGGTGCGGCTCGACCGCCGCGACGACGGCAGCCTGGTCGCGGGCCGCTTGCTGCGTGCAGCCGACCTGACCGGCGCGCTCGGCGAGAGCAACAACCCGGAATGGAAGACGGTCGCCTTCGACGAGACCAGCGGCGACCTGGTCGCGCCGAACGGGGCCGTCGGTTTCCGCTGGGGCGAGCAGGGCAAATGGAACATCGAGGAGCGCGAGAGCGGCGGCCGGGAGACCCGCCTGCGCCTGAGCCTGACTGGCATCAGCGACGAGTTCGCCGACGTCAGCTTCCCGTATTTCGGCGGCGTCGAGCACGAGAAGTGGACCTCGGTGAAAGTCGAGGATGTCCTCGTCCGGCGCATTCCTTCGCGGCGCCTACACCTCGCGAGCGGCGAGGAATGCCGCGTCGCGACGGTGCATGACCTGCTGCTGGCGCAATACGGACTCGATCGCGGCTTCGGCGGCGGCCACGTGACTGCCGACTACGACGCGATGGTGCCCGGTACGCCGGCTTGGGCTGAAGCCATTACCGGCGTGCCGCGTTCGCAGATCATCGAGTTGGCGCGGGAGTTCGCGCGCAACGCCGACAAGACGCGCGGCCGCTCGATGATCATCGTCGGCGCGGCGATGAACCACTGGTACCACAACGACATGAACTACCGCGGGCTGATCAACCTGCTGGTCATGTGTGGCTGTGTCGGCCAGTCGGGCGGCGGCTGGGCGCACTACGTCGGCCAGGAGAAGCTGCGCCCGCAGTCGGGCTGGCTGCCGCTGGCGTTCGGACTCGATTGGAGCCGACCGCCACGGCAGATGAATGGCACCAGTTTCTTCTACTTTCACTCCGACCAGTGGCGCTACGAAAAGCTCGGCGTCGACGAAATCCTCTCGCCGCTGGCCGATCCCAAGAAGTACTCGGGCAGCCTGGTGGACTTCAACCTGCGCGCCGTGCGCATGGGCTGGCTGCCGAGCGCACCGCAGTTGAACGCCAACCCGATGCAAGTGGTGCGCGAGGCTGAGCAGGCGGGCGTCGCACCCGTTGAATACGCAGTGTCGAAGTTCAAGGATGGCAGCCTCGACTTCGCCTTCTCCGATCCGGACTCACCGCAGAACTTCCCGCGCAACCTGTTCATCTGGCGCTCCAACCTGCTGGGCAGTTCGGGCAAGGGCCATGAGTACATGCTGAAGCACCTGCTGGGCACCAGGCACGGCCTGCAGGGCAAGGACCTTGGCGAACGCGGCGCCACAAAACCGGAGGAAGTGGCGTGGCGCGACCCGGCACCCGAGGGCAAGCTCGACCTGCTGGTCACGCTCGATTTCCGGATGTGCACCACGGCGCTGTACTCGGACATCGTGCTGCCGACAGCGACTTGGTACGAGAAGAACGACCTCAACACGTCCGACATGCACCCCTTCATCCACCCGCTGTCGAAAGCGGTGGATCCAGCCTGGGAGGCGCGCAGCGACTGGGACATCTTCAAGGGGATTGCGAGGACGGTCAGTGAGCTGGCTCCTGGCGTGCTGGGCGTCGAAAAGGACCTGGTGCTGGTCCCCACGCTGCACGACAGCCCAGGCGAACTCGCGATGCCCGAGGTGCTCGACTGGAAGCGCGGCGAATGCGAGCCGGTGCCGGGCAAGACCATGCCGGGAATGGTGGTGGTCGAGCGCGACTACCCGAACCTGTACAAGAAATTCACCTCGCTCGGACCGCTGCTCGACAAGCTCGGCAACTGGGGCAAGGGCCTGGTCTGGGATACCCAGGACGAGATCAAGTTCCTCGGCGACCTCAATCACCGTGTCACCGAATCGGGCGTCAGTGAGGGTCGGCCCCGCATCGAGACCGCCATCGACGCCGCCGAGGTGATCCTGCACCTCGCGCCCGAAACCAACGGCCACGTCGCGGTCAAGGCCTGGGAGGCGCTCGGCAGGTTCACCGGCCGCGAGCACACGCACCTGGCCAAAGGCAAGGAACACGAGGCAATTCGCTTCCGCGACGTGCAGGCGCAACCGCGCAAGATCATCTCGTCGCCCGTGTGGTCGGGCCTCGAGGACGACCACGTCAGCTACAACGCGGGCTACACCAACGTGCACGAACTCATCCCGTGGCGGACGCTGACGGGCCGCCAGCAGTTCTACCAGGACCACGAGTGGATGCGGGCGTTCGGCGAGGGCTTCATGGGCTACCGGCCACCGGTCAACACCAAGACCATCGCGCCGATCCTGGGCAAGAAGCCGAACGGGAACCGGGAGATCGTGCTGAACTGGATCACCCCGCACCAGAAGTGGGGCATCCACAGCACCTACAGCGACAACCTGCTGATGCAGACGTTGTCGCGCGGCGGCCCGATCGTCTGGCTGTCCGAGGACGACGCCAAGTCGGCCGGTATCGAGGACAACGACTGGATCGAGCTCTACAACGTCAACGGCGCCATCGTGGCGCGCGCGGTGGTGAGCCAGCGCGTGATGCCGGGGATGGCGATGATGTACCACGCCCAGGAACGCATCATCAACACGCCGGGATCGCAGGTGACCGGCACGCGCGGCGGCATCCACAACTCGGTGACGCGCATCGTCGTCAAGCCGACCCACATGATCGGCAGCTACGCGCAGCTGAGCTACGGCTTCAACTACTACGGAACGACCGGCACGAACCGCGACGAGTTCGTGATCGTGCGCAAGATGACCAGCATCGACTGGCTCGACGGCGAGCCGGTGCCGGCCGAGGAGGCTTCGCGATGAAAGTACGCGCCCAGATTGCGATGGTGCTGAACCTCGATAAGTGCATCGGCTGCCACGTCTGTTCCATCACCTGCAAGAACATCTGGACGTCGCGAGAAGGCGTCGAGTACGCATGGTTCAACAACGTCGAAACCAAGCCCGGCATCGGTTACCCGAAGGAGTGGGAGAACCAGCGGCGCTGGAACGGCGGCTGGGTGCGCGACGGCTCCGGCAAGCTACAGCTCAGCGGCGGCGGACGCTTCCGCATACTGGCGAAGATCTTCGCCAACCCCGACCTGCCGCAGATCGACGACTACTACGAGCCCTTTGATTTCGACTACCAGCACCTGCACGAGGCGAAGGAGGGCCAGCACCAGCCAACCGCCCGCCCGCGCTCGCTGATCACCGGCCAGAGGATGCAGAAGATCCACTGGGGGCCGAACTGGGAGGAATTGCTCGGGACCGAGTTCGCCAAGCGCAGCAAGGACCAGAACTTCGACAACGTGCAGTACGAGATCTACGGCGCGTTCGAGAAGACGTTCATGATGTACCTGCCGCGCCTGTGCGAGCACTGCCTCAACCCGGCCTGCGTCGCCTCGTGCCCGAGCGGCGCGATCTACAAGCGCGAGGAGGACGGCATCGTCCTGATCGACCAGGACAAGTGTCGCGGTTGGCGCATGTGCGTCTCCGCCTGCCCGTACAAGAAGATCTACTACAACTGGAAGTCGGGCAAGTCCGAGAAGTGCATCTTCTGCTACCCGCGCATTGAGATGGGCGAGCCGACGGTGTGCTCGGAGACCTGCGTCGGCCGCATCCGCTACCTCGGCGTGATGCTCTACGACGCCGACCGTATCGCCGAAGCGGCTGCCGCACCCTCGGACCAGGGCCTGTACCAGGCCCACCTCGACATCTTCCTCGATCCGCGCGATCCGGCGGTGATCGCGGCCGCGCGCAGCGAGGGCATTCCGGACAGCTGGCTGGACGCGGCGCGCGAATCGCCGGTGTACAAGCTCGCGATCGACTGGAAGCTGGCGCTGCCGCTGCACCCGGAGTACCGCACGCTGCCCATGGTCTGGTACGTGCCGCCGCTGTCGCCGGTGCAGTCCGCCGCGGATGCCGGCAAGGTCGGCCGCAACGGCGAGATCCCGGATGTCCGGTCGCTGCGCATTCCAGTGCGCTACCTCGCCAACATGCTCACGGCTGGTGACGAAGCGCCGGTGATCCGTGCGATGGAGCGCATGCTGGCCATGCGGGCCTGGCGGCGGGCGATGAACGTCGATGGCGTTGACGACACTGCCGTGCTGGCGCAGGTCGGGCTCAGCGTCGGCCAGGCGCAGGAGATGTACCGGTACCTCGCCATTGCCAACTACGAGGACCGCTTCGTCGTGCCGAGTGCCCACCGTGAGTACGCCAACGACGCGTTTGGCGAGCGCGGCGGGTGCGGGTTCACGTTCGGCGACGGGTGCAGCCCGGCCTCGCCGGCCGAGGTGCTGTTCGGTGGCCGTCCGACCAGCACGTACCAGGTTCCGCCAGCCCGGCAGCGGCCAGATCGGGAGCGCGCATGAAAGCGCTCAAGCTGATCAGCGTGCTGCTCGACTACCCGACAGACGAACTGTGGCAGCACCGTGGCGAACTGTTGGAGGCGGCCGACACTGCCGAGGTGGCGCCGCAGCGACGGACGCAGTTGGGCGAGTTTGTAGCGGAACTGCTCGCGCTGGATCCGATGTCGGCGCAGGAGCGCTGGCTCGGCCTGTTCGATCGCGGGCGCTCGATGAGCCTGCTGCTGTTCGAGCACATCCACGGCGAATCGCGCGACCGCGGGCAGGCCATGGTCAACCTGATCGAGACGTACCGGAAGGGCGGGCTCGAACTCGCGAGACGCGAGCTGCCGGATTACCTGCCGCTGATGCTGGAGTACCTCTCGCAGCGTCCCGATGCGGAGGTCGCCGACTGGCTCACGCACACGCGGCACATCCTCGAGTTGCTGGCGGCCCGGGCCGAGGAGCGCGGCAGTCCATATGCCCTGCTGTTCGAGCTGCTGATCGAGATCGGCCGGGCCGAGGTCGACCTCGACGCCGTGCGCCGGCGCGTCGCGGCCGAGAGCCGCGACGACACGCCGGAAGCCATGGACCGCGTCTGGGAAGAAGAGGCGGTGCGCTTCGGTGCCGAGGCGCCGCCGGCTGACTGCGCTCCGCAGCGCAGGCCGTCCGCCGCTGCGCGGCCCAACGAATCGAAGGTGGTGCGATGAACTACATCAACGGCCTCTGCTTCCAGGTCTTTCCCTACATAGCAATGGCGGTCTGCCTCATCGGCAGCTGGGCGCGCTTCGACCACGCGGCTTACACGTGGCGCACGGGTTCGAGCCAGCTGCTGTCGGGCAAGGGGATGCGGATCGGCAGCAATCTGTTCCACATAGGCGTACTCGCCATCCTCGGCGGCCACTTCGTTGGCCTGCTCACGCCGCACTCGGTTTACGAGCCGTTCATCAGCGCACCACAGAAGCAGCTGCTGGCCATGGTGGTCGGCGGCCTCTTCGGAGTTGTATGTTTCGTCGGCCTGACCGTGCTGCTGGTGCGTCGCCTGACCGATCCGCGCGTCCGCGCCACCTCGGCCAGCCGTGACATCCTGGTGCTCGTGCTGTTGTATGCGCAGCTGATCCTCGGCATGGCCTCGATCTTCGTTTCGGCCGGGCACATGGACGGCGCGCAGATGATCAAGCTCGGCGAGTGGGCCCAGCACATCGTCACGTTCCGCCTCGGCGCCGCTGATTACATCGCCGATGCGCACTGGATCTTCAAGACCCATGTGTTCCTCGGCATGACGCTGATCCTGATCGTGCCCTTTACCCGTCTCGTGCACATCTGGTCGATCCCGCTGTCGTATATGACGCGCCCCTACCAGATCGTGCGCCGGCGCCAGGCTCCGGTCGACTACTACGGACGCTGAGCCGATGAGCCAGCCGCTGCCCGGTCCGGCGCCGCAGTGCGTGCGGGTCGGAGACACCATGATCAACGAGGCGGACATCGCCCGCGAGATGCAGCACCACCGCGCCGACGATCCGCGGCGCGCCCGCGAGGAGGCGGCGGGCGCGCTGGTGGTGCGGGAGCTGCTGCGCCTCGAGGTCGAGCGGCTTGCTCTGGGCGAAGTGGCGCAGCCACAGGTTGGCGAGACGCACGAGGAAGCCTGCGTCCGCGTCCTGCTCGAGCGGGAAGCGCTCACACCACACCCGGACGAGACGGCCTGCCGGCAGTATTTCGAACGCAACCGCGAGCGCCTGCGCCGGCCCGACCGCGTACTCCTGCGGCACATCCTGATTGCCGCGGCTCCGGCCGATGAACACGCCCGCGCCCAGGCCCGCGCCCTCGGTGAGGAGCTGATCGGCGAACTGTGCCGGACGCCTGAGCGTTTCGCCGAACTGGCGGAACGCCATTCGGCATGCCCCTCACGCGAGACCGGCGGGGAACTCGGCTGGATCGAGCGTGGCGACACGACGCCGGAGTTCGAGCGGCAGGTGGTCCTGCTGAAGCCGGGCTTGGCAGGACTGACCGTCGAGTCGCGGTGGGGGCACCACGTGGTGTTCGTCGACGCTGTCGAGCGAGGCGAACCGCTCGACTATGCGGAAGCGGCCCCGAAAATTGCTGCCTACCTCGAAGCGCAGGTGAAGCAGCACGCGATTCACCAGTATCTGCGGAACCTCGCCCGCCGGTATCCGGTGCAGGGTCTGGAGGAATCAACGGTGACACCATGAAGTTGCACGAAGGCGTACATCCCAGCCATCAACAGATCGCCCTCTGGGGCAGCGCGTTCGCGTTCACCGTCTGCTTCGCGGTGTGGACCATTTTTTCCATCATCGGCATCCAGATCAAGACGGAGCTGGGGCTCAACGACACCCAGTTCGGACTGTTGGTGGCCACGCCGATCCTTACGGGGTCGCTCATCCGGCTCGCGCTGGGGATCTGGACCGATCAGTTCGGCGGTCGCATCGTATTCACTACGGTGATGCTGTCAGCGGCGGCGGCGACCTGGTTCCTGACGACGATGTCGACCTACCAGGGCTATCTCTTCGCCGCCTTGCTGGTCGGCATCGCCGGCGGTTCGTTTGCGGTCGGCATCGCGTACGTGTCCAAGTGGTTTCCGAAGGAGAAGCAGGGCATAGCGCTCGGCATCTTCGGCGCCGGCAACGTCGGCGCCGCAGTGACAAAGCTGCTCGCACCGCTGGTCATGGTGGCCTATGGCTGGCACGCGGTCGCGCAGATCTGGTCGGTTGCCCTGGCAACCACTGGCATCCTGTACTTCCTGTTTACCAAGGACGATCCTGAACTCGCCGACCGCAAGACCTCCGGAGCGCGCCCTGAGCCGTTCCTGAAGCAGCTCGAACCGCTCAAGAACGTCCAGGTCTGGCGCTTCTCGCTGTACTACTTCTTCGTCTTCGGCGGCTTCGTTGCGCTTGCGCTCTGGTTGCCCCGCTTTCTGGTCGGCGCCTACGGCATGGATGTCAAGACCGCCGGCATGATCGGCGCCATGTACTCAATCCCGGCATCGCTGTTCCGCATTGTTGGCGGCTGGCTCAGTGACAGGGTCGGCGCTCGCACCGTCATGTACTGGACGTTCGGGGTATCCGTGGTCTGCACGTTCCTGCTCTCGTACCCCCCGACAACCTATGAGGTCGCAGGGATTCGAGGGTCGATCGAGTTCACGATGGCGATGGGCGTGGGGCCGTTCACGGCGCTGGTGTTCGTGCTCGGATTCTTCATGTCACTGGGTAAGGCAGCGGTGTTCAAGCACATCCCGGTCTATTACGAGCACCATGTCGGATCGGTAGGTGGCGTGGTCGGCATGATCGGCGGCCTCGGCGGTTTCATCCTGCCGATCTGCTTCGGCGTGCTCAATGACTGGATCGGCATCTGGACCAGCTGCTTCATGCTGCTGTTTGTGGTGGTCAGTGCCGCGCTCGCCTGGATGCACTTCGCCATTCGCCGCATGGAGCACCGGCAGTTCCCGGAGATCCGGCGCGAGACGGTGCTGCCCGAGCTCATCGATGCCGCGCGGGGTCGTTAAGCATTGGATCTCAGGCTCGCCGCCGACGGGCCGCTCGACGCGGTACTGCGGCCGATCGCTCGAACCCCGAACCGTAGTAGTCCGCGTGACCCAAAGCAACCGCCGTGTTGTTGACCTGCACGCGCCGCGTGCGTTGGTCGATCGTCTCGGTCGGCCATTGCACGTCCTGCGCATCTCTGTCATGGATCGGTGCAACTTCCGTTGTCCGTACTGCATGCTGCTGGACACGTTCGATGACAACTACCGGTTCCTGAGATCCAGGGAACGGCTGTCGTTCGAGGAAATCCTGCGGGTGGCACGCGTCTTCGTCAGCTTAGGCGTCCGCAAATTAAGGCTGACGGGCGGAGCTCAAGGCGAACGGACTGCGACGTGTAACCGTGAGCCTCGATACGCTCGATCCGGCGGCCTTCCGTCGCATGAACGGCGGTTTTGACGGATTGGCCCAGGTGCTGGCCGGGATCGAGGCCGCCGAAGGTACGGGATTGGCGCCGATAAAGGTAAGTGCAGTCGTTCAACGTGGCATCAATAACCACACCCTCCTGGAACTGCTCGAGTACTTTCGCGGCACTGGCATCATCGTCCGCCTGATCGAGTACATGGACGTCGGAAATCGCAATCGATGGTCGCTGGGGCGCGTCGTGCCATCGCGTGAACTCGTCGGTCGGATCACCGAGCGCTACGTATACGACGACGGCGCTGGCGAGATCGGTCTTATCTCGTCCGTGACGCAGCCCTTCTGCGGTGACTGCACGCGCGCGCGCATCTCATCGGAGGGAGTGCTTTATACATGTCTGTATGTAGTCAATTCCATAGGAGTGTATGGGCACTTGTGACTCCCTCAGGCAGGTCGATTGCTCCTGTTCAACGCGGAGTATGAAGGGCTGAGGTATCTTTGATCACGCCGATTCATGGTCGTCAGATCACGATTTCGAATCCCTTGCGGCTGCTGGAATTTGCCTTCTGAAGCTGCGGTAGGTCGAAACGGCACCGATCAGATTCCGGGCAAGCCAGGCAAAGGACACGATGAGCGCCACGCCGGCCGGCCGCGCCAATCCTGGCCACAGGCATGCCGCCAGCAGTAGCGCGAAAGCACCTAGTTGAGTTCCGGTTTGTCGGCCCATGGCCGTGGCCGGAATCATCCGGTGCATGTTCGGCGGCGGCGCGCGCGGCCCGCCTTGCCGGTTCAGATGCAGCCAGTTAAGGAAGGGCACGATCTTGTAGAGCATGCCATTGATGGCGAACACGAAGGGGGCGACGAGCAGCACGCCGGCGGCAACGTGCAGCCTGTTGTTGTCGCTGCCAGGCAGTCCGGCGCCCAGCCAAGCGCACAGGGCGACGGCGGCAAGGCCCGTGCCCATGGCGCTCCGCATCATCAGGACATTTGGATCGTCCACTTTGCGCCGTCGCTTGGCCTGCAGGCGCAGCGCGGTGGCACAGAACGTCGCTGCCAGCGCAAGGAGAGCGAACAGACCCGCGCTCGCGGGGCCTTCGGCCACGCCACCGAGCCGGCCGGTCCACAGCAGCAAGCAGCCGATGACCAGCCAGGGAAACACTTTCGCCGCCAGGAGCGGGAAGGGAGGCGTCATCTGGAACATGGGAACGACGATGACCGCGACTCCCGCCAGCAGTAGCAGTGCCCAGCCGCCCAGGCCCCAGGCGGCATGCACGTGTGCCACCTCGATGAACGGCCAGGCCCGGCCGGTGGCGAGGCCTGTGACGAGGAATGCGCCGAGGCCGAGGGTGACGGCCAGCGCGAGTGCCGCGCCGCGCAAACCAGCCACCGTTGCTCCCACGGCTGGCGTCGTAGTCAGCGCTCGCGCGAGTGTGACAAGGAAGAGGGTGCCGGCCGAGACCATCAAGACGGCCGCCGCTTCCAGGCATCGGGGCCATGGGAACAAGAAGCCGGCACAAAGCAGCATGGCGCCGGCGGCAAAGGCCGGATGCACGATGGTCGCCACGGCCTTGGCGCGCCACAGATTGCCGCCCGTCGCCACCGGCACGAACTGGAAAAGGGCGCCGGTCATGGCCTGCAGCATGAAGCCGAGCACCAGCAGGTGGGTGAGGGCCAGGGCGCCCGGCATCCAGCGCGATGCGAGCAGGTCGCCCCCCTGCCACAGCAGGAGGATTCCCGCGGCGACGCCGAACCAGGGCGCAGTCAGGAAGAAGCGAAAGGGCACGCCGATCGGCGGCGCCTGATCAAAGGACAGG
>Ga0315276_10003347_pt1 | contig 14688 bp, 7 predicted proteins | sample YL17G05_0_MG_FD_204542 | JGI IMG/M metagenome (GOLD analysis project Ga0315276, IMG submission 204542) | Sediment microbial communities from Yellowstone Lake, YNP, Wyoming, USA - YL17G05_0 | ecosystem: Environmental > Aquatic > Freshwater > Lake > Sediment | place: USA: Wyoming | collected...
CCTTGGGCGCGATCTTGTTCTCGGACCGGACCTTCCGCGTTTCGACGATGACGGCCTGGACGACGGTCATGGCCTTGGCGGCCTCCTCGTCCTTCCAGCCCGCTTCGGGAACCGGGTAGGGCGCGACGGTGATCGACTTGCCCGCCCCGGGCAGGTGCTGCCAGATCTCTTCGGTGATGAAGGGCATGAACGGATGGAGGAGGCGCAGAATGCGGTCGAAGGCGTCGGCCAGGACGGCCTCGGTCGTCCGGTTGCCTTCCCGCATCCCGACCTTGGCGAACTCAATGTACCAGTCGCAGAACTCGTGCCAGATGAAGTGGTAAACGAGGTCGGCCGCTTCATAGAACTTATATTGCTCCAGGCTCGAGGAAAGCTCCGCCGTGACCTCGGCGAGACGGCTCCGGACCCAGCGGTCCGCGAGCGTCAGCTCGGCCTCCCGGACGGCGGGACGGTCCTCGCTCAGGTTCATCAGGACGAAGCGCGAGGCGTTCCAGATCTTGTTGGCGAAGGCCTGGTATCCGGACATGCGTTCCTCGGACAGGGCCAGGTCCATGCCGGGCACGGCCAGCGCGGCCAAGGTGAAGCGCAGGGCGTCGGTGCCGTATTTTTCGATCATCTCCAGCGGGTCGATGATGTTGCCCTCGGACTTGCTCATCTTGCGCCGCTTGAGGTCCCGGACCAGGCCGTTGATGAAGACGTGGCGGAAGGGGATCCGGCCCTGGAACTTGAGGCCCATCATGATCATGCGGGCGACCCAGAAGAAGATGATGTCGAAGCCGGTGGACATGAGATCGGTCGGGTAGAACGCCTCGAGGTCTTCGGTCTCGTCGGGCCAGCCGAGCGTCCCGAAGGGCCACAGGGCCGACGAGAACCAGGTGTCGAGGACGTCCTCGTCCTGGTCGAGCGCGCCGCCGCACGTATCGCATTTCGCCGGCGCCTCCATGGCCACCATGACGCGGCCGCAGTCCCGGCAATACCAGGCCGGGATGCGGTGCCCCCACCAGAGCTGGCGGGAGATGCACCAGTCGTGGATGTTGTACATCCATTCGAAATACGTCTTGGCCCAGTTCCCCGGGATGAACTCGATCGAGCCGTCCTCGACGACGCGGATGGCCTCGTCCGCCAGCGGCTTGATGCGGACGAACCACTGCCAGGAGAGGTGCGGCTCGATGACGTTCTTGCAGCGGTAGCAGTGGCCGACGGCGTGGTCGTGGTCCTCGATCTTGACCAGGAGTCCTCGCTCGCGCAGCTTTTCGACGACCTTGGCCCGGCAGGCGAAGCGGTCGAGGCCGGCGAAGTCCGGGCCCGCCGCCTCGGTCATCCGGCCCGAACCGTCGATGACGATGACTTGCTCCAGGCCGTGCTTTTTACCGAGCTCGAAGTCGACCGGGTCGTGGGCCGGGGTGACCTTGACCGCGCCCGTGCCGAACTCGCGCTCGACGCGCTCGTCGGTGATGACAGGGATGGGCCGGTTCTGGAGCGGCAGGATGACGCGCTTGCCGTGAAGATGCGTATAGCGCTCGTCGTCGGGGTGGACGGCCAGGGCCGTATCGCCGAGCATGGTCTCCGGCCGCGTCGTGGCGACGGTGACGGACTGGGCCGAACCTTCGACGGCGTAGCGGATGTGCCAGAGCTTGCCGTGGAGGTCCTTATGCTCGATCTCGATGTCGGAGAGGACCGTCCGGCAGTGCGGACAGCGGTTGACCAGGAAATAGTCGCGGTAGATGAGCCCCTCTTCGTAGAGGGAGACGAAGACCTGTTTCACGGCCCGGCTGAAGCCCGGGTCCATGGTGAAGCGCTCCCGGGACCAGTCGAGCGAGGCGCCGAGCCTCTTGAGCTGGGCGGTGATGGCCCCGCCGTACTTCGCCTTCCAGTCCCAGGCGATGCGGAGGAATTCCTCGCGGCCGACCTTCTCCCGGGTCAGGCCCTTTTCGGCCAGGCTCCTCTCGATGACGTTGTGGACGGCGATCGAGGCGTGGTCCGTGCCCGGGAGCCAGAGGCAGTTGTAGCCCTGCATCCGCTTCCAGCGGGTGATGATGTCGGGCAGGGTGAAGCAGAGGGCGTGGCCCATGTGCAGGATGCCGGTGACGTTCGGCGGCGGCAGGACCATCGAGAACTTGGGCTTCGGGGATTTGGGGTCGGCGACAAAGAGCCCTTCGTCCAGCCAGAATTTCCCCCATTTCTCCTCGACGGGTTTGGGGTCGTAGGCTTTGGCCAGCTCGTCTTTGGTGTTCATGTTCTACTCTTTGGGACCGGAGCCTTTGCCGTCTCCCGACATCCATTCTTTCAGGTCCGCGACGACGCGCGCCCGGACCCGTTTCTCGATCTCGCGCTCCATGCCGACCATTTCCTCGCGGACCCAGTCCTTGAGGCCCCGGTCCGCGGCGGACGCCGGACCGGTTTTCGTCGGCGCGTCGGACGCCGGCGTTCCCGGATCGCACCCGGCCGCAGGTCGGAGCGGCTCCTCGGGCAGCGACGTCGGCCCGGTCTTCCGGGCGATGAGCTCCCGGACGACGGCGGCCAGCCGCTCCGAATCGAACGGCTTCTGGACGATCTCGTCGTAATCGGCGGGCGGGTTCCTGTCCGTGTCCACGGACTCAAACGTTCCCTTGAGGCCGATGAGGGGGACCGTCTCGAGGTCCTTCCGGCTTCTCAGCGTCCGGCCGACCTCGTAACCGTCCCGTCCGGGGAGTGTCAAGCTGACCAGGAGCGCGTCCGGCCGGACCTCCGCGACCGATTCGAGGAGCGACGCCCCGTCCTCGAACGGGTAGATCCGGAACTCCGGCTCGGCGAAGACGAGTTGGGCCGTCTTCTGGACCGAGGGGCTGGGGTCGGCTACGATGATCCTGTAAGGCACGTCAATCCTCAGAACATCAACAGAATAATCAACTTAATCTACCTTTTTCGCCCCGGCCCGTCAATAATCGATCGAAACCGACTTCTCGCCGAGCAGGGCCTCGACTTTCTTGATGAGGTCCTCCGAAGGCGTGACCTTCTGGACCTCGGCGCTCTGGGCCGTCAGGCGCAAGGAACGTGGCGTCTCGAGCTCGAAGTAGACGGGGCACTTCCCTTCGTGGGCATCGAGGATCACCTTGAGCTCGGAGAGCGTCGCCTCCTCGAGCCCGGGCAGGAAGATGCGGACGACGACGCGCTTGGCCTGCTTCTCGAAGGCCTCGGCGAGCGGCATGGCCTGGCTCAGACTGATGCGGCGGTTGTCCTCTTCGCCCATGTATTTGCCCTTGACCCAGATGAGCTGGCCTTCCCTCAGGTACGTTCCGTACTTGCCGTAGCACTCGGGGAAGGCGACGACCTCGATCTTGCCGGTCAGGTCCTCGAGGACGAAGGTGGCCATGCGATCGTCCTTTTTCGTCTTGAGCTGCTTGAGCGAGCCGACGATGCCGGCCAGGCGGACTTCCTTGTCGAAGTCCCGCTCGGAGTCGAGTTCGCTGAGGAGGTGGCTGACGAGCTTGCGCACCCGGTCCTTGTGCTGGGCCAGGGGGTGGCCGGTGATGTAAAGGCCGAGGGCGTCCATCTCGTAGGACAGGACGTGGGACTCGTCCCACTCCCGCATCTCCCGGACTTCCGGGGGGATGGGCGGCGGCTCGGCCTCGCCCGAGCCGAAGAGGGACGTCTGGCGGGTGGCCTGGGCCTTCTGGACAGCGTGGCCGAAGTCGATCATCCGGTCGAGCATGTGGAAGCACTGCGACCGCTTCCAGCCCAGCGAGTCGAAGGCGCCCGCCTTGATAAGGCTTTCCATGGCCTTGCGGTTGAGGACCTTGGTGTCGTGTTCGAGGAAAAGGTCGAACGGCGACTTGAAGCCGCCGGCCTTCTTGCGGGCCGCGACGAGCTCCTCGACGGCCGCCTGGCCGATGCCCTTGACGGCGGCCAGCCCGAAGCGGATGTCGTTGCCCTCGACCGTGAACCGGAACTCGCTCGTGTTGATGTCCGGGGGCAGGACCTGGATGCCCATTTCGTGGCACTCACCGATATACTTGACGACCTGGGGCGTCGCCCCGCGCTCGGCTTCGGACGTCAGCAGGGCGGCCAGGAAATGGACGGGGTAGTGGGCCTTGAGGTAGGCCGTCTGGTAGGCCAGGAAGGCGTAGGCGGCGCTGTGGGACTTGTTGAAGCCGTACTCGGCGAACTCCTTGATCTGCTCGAAGATCTTGTCCGCCTTGGACTGGCTGATGCCCGTTTTCTTGGCCCCCTGGACGAACTTCTGCTTCTGGGCCTTCATCGTCTCCTTGTCTTTCTTGCCCATGGCCTTGCGCAGGATGTCGGCCCCGGCCAGGGTGAACCCGGCCAGGTCGGTGGCGATGCGCATGACCTGTTCCTGGTAGACGATGATGCCGCGTGTCTCCTTGAGGACGGGCTCGAGCTCGGGGAGCTCGTAGGCGACCCGCTCGGGGTGGTTGCGGCGATGGATGAACTCGTCGGTCATCCCGCTCTTGAGCGGGCCCGGCCGGTAGAGGGCGTTGAGGGCGATGAGGTCCCGGAATTCTTCGGGGCGGAAGCGGCGCAGGAGGTCCTTCATGCCCGGGCTCTCGAATTGGAAGACGCCGTCCGTGTTCCCGGCCTTGAAGACATCGAAGGTCAGGCTGTCGGCGAGGGGCAGCGCGTTGATGTCGATGACGAGGCTCGTCTCCTTGCGGATGAGCTCCAGGGTGTCGTCGATGACGGTCAGGTTCCGGAGGCCCAGGAGATCCATCTTGAGCAGGCCCAAGGCTTCGACGTCGCCCATGGGAAATTGGGTCGTGATCTCGCCCTTGACCGACTGATAGAGGGGCAGGAACTCGACCAGGGGTCGGGGAGTGATGACGATGCCCGCGGCGTGGATGGAGGGATGACGGACCTGGCCCTCGATCCGTTGGGCGATGGTCAGGAGCTGGGCGATCTTGGAGTTCCGGTCGCGAAGCGCCCTCAGCTCGGGAACGCTTTTCAGGGCGTCGGCGAGCGTCGCGTCCGGCACGAAAGGGATCATTTTGGCGATCCGGTCGACCTCGGGGAGCGGCACTTCGAGGACGCGGCCGACGTCGCGGATGGCGCCGCGGGCGGCCATGGTCCCGAAGGTGATGATCTGGCAGACGTTCTCCTGACCGTATTTTCGCGTCACATACTCGATCATCTCCTGGCGGCGGCGGGCGCAGAAGTCCATGTCGATGTCGGGCAGGCTGATCCTCTCGGGGTTGAGGAAGCGCTCGAAGAGGAGGTCGTACTCGATCGGGTCGATCTCGGTGATCTCGAGGGCATAAGCCAGGAGGCTGCCCGCCGCCGACCCCCGGCCCGGCCCGACGGGGATGCCTTTTTCGCGGGCGGCCTTGAGCAGGTCCCAGACGATGAGGAAGTAGCCCTCGAAGCCCATCTCCTTGATGAGCTTGATCTCCCGCTCCATCCTTTCCTCGTATTCCGTCATGGAGTGGGTGGCGGGGCCGTTCGGCCCCTCGGCCTGGCGCCGGGCCATGCGGGCCCGGAAGCCCGCCCAGGCGACCTCTTCGAAGTACTCGCCGAGGTCCTTGCCGCCGGGCGGGGCGAATTGCGGGAGATAATAAGCTTTCGTCGGGAAATCGAAACTGCACTGGGCGGCGATCCGGCCCGTGTTCCGGATGGCTTCGGGTGTCTCGCGGAAAAGCTCCGTCATCTCGGTCGCGGACTTGAAGTAGAACTGGTCCGTGCTGAACTTGAGCCGGTCCGGGTCGGAGATCTTCCGGTTCGTCTGGATGCAGACGAGGACGTCTTGGCTCTCGGCGTCCTCCTTGCGTGCGAAATGGATGTCGTTCGTCGCTACGAGGGGCAGCCCGAGCTTGCGGGCGAGGGCGACGAGCTGAGGGTTGACCGCCTTCTGCTCGGGGAGGCCGTGGTCCTGGAGCTCGACGTAGAAGTCGCCGGGCGCGAATATCGAAGCGTAGGCCCGGGCGGAATCCTCGGCCTTCTCGGGGAACCCCCGGGAAAGCCACGTGGCCAGTTCGCCCTTGAGGCAGCTCGAGAGCCCGATGAGCCCCTCGGAGTGGGCGGCCAGGAGCTCTTTGTCGATGCGCGGCCGGTAATAAAAGCCCTCGAGATAGCTCTGGGTGACGAGCTTGCAGAGGTTCTTGTAGCCGCGGTCGTCCTTGACGAGGAGGATGAGGTGGAAGTGGTGGATGGCGTCGGCGGGGCTCGAATGCTTGTCGAAACGGCTCTGCGGGGCGACGTAGGCCTCGCAGCCGAGGATGGGCTTGACGCCCTTGATCTTGGCCTGCTTGAAGAACTGGACGGCGCCGAAGACGTTGCCGTGGTCGGTGATGGCGACCGCGGGCATGTTGTTCTTGTAAGCCGCGTCGACGAGGTCGGCGACCTTCAGGCAGCCGTCGAGGATGCTGTACTCGGAATGGTTGTGAAGATGAACGAATGTCGGTTCCATGATGATCCGTCAGCCGGCGGCGGAGCTATTCCCACTCGATCGTCCCGGGCGGCTTGGTCGTCACGTCGTAGACGACACGGTTGACGCCCTGGACTTCGTTGACGATGCGCGTCGAGATGCGGGCCATGAGCTTCGGCGGCGCCGGGTACCAGTTGGCCGTCATGCCGTCCGTGCTCTGGACGAGCCGGACGACGACGACGCGGTGGTAGGTCCTCTGGTCACCCATGACGCCGACCGAGCGGACCGGGAGCAGGACGGCGAAAGCCTGCCACAGCTTCTTGTAGATCCCGGCCCGGGTGACTTCCTGGAGGACGATGTCGTCGGCGGCCCGCAGGATCTCCAGGCTGTTCCGATCGACCTCCCCGATCAGCCGGACGGCCAGCCCCGGGCCGGGGAAGGGGTGCTGATGGATGAAGTCCGCATCGACCCCGAGCTCGAGGGCCAGGGCCCGGACCTCGTCCTTGAAGAGCTCGCGGAGGGGCTCGACAAGTTTGAATCTCAAACCCTTCGGCAGGCCGCCCACATTGTGGTGGGACTTGATGACCGACGACGGCCCCTTGACCGGGTTGGACTCGATGACATCGGGGTAGATCGTGCCCTGGGCTAGGAAATCGGCGCCGCCGATCCGCGTCGCTTCACGTTCGAAGAGATGGATGAAGAGCCGGCCGATCGTCTTGCGCTTGCGCTCGGGCGGGACGATGCCCCGGAGCTTGTCGAGGAACAGGTCCGAGGCGTCGAGGCCGATGACCTTCAGGTCGAACTTGTGGCGGAAGGCCTCCATCAGGGCCTCGTACTGGCCCTTCCGCAGGAGGCCGTTGTCGATGAAGATGCAGGTCAGGTTGTTGCGGATGGCCTTGTGGATGATGAGCGAGGTGACGAGCGAGTCGACGCCGCCCGACAGGCCGCAGATGACCTTGCCCGTCCCGACCGTCCGCCGGATCTCCCTGACCTTGCGCTCGATGAACGAGGAGATCGTCCAGTCGGGGCGCAAGCCGGCTAGCCGGAAGAGGAAATTCCCCAGGACCTTCTGGCCTTCCTTGGTGTGGATGACCTCGGGGTGGAACTGGACGCCGAAGAATTTCCGGGCCGGGTCCTCGATGACGGCGGCAGTCGTGTTGGCCGTGCTGCCGGTGAGGCGGAAGCCGGGCGGCACGCGCTCGAGCCGGTCGCCGTGGCTCATCCAGACCTGCGCCTTGTCCTTGACCTCGGCCAGGAGCCCCGATCGGTCTAGGACGCGGAGGGAGGCAAATCCGTATTCGCGCTCCTTGGAGGGGATGACCTCGCCGCCGAGCGAGTAGGCCATGAGCTGGACGCCGTAGCAGATGCCCAGGACCGGAACGCCGAGTTCGAAGACGCCCTTGGCCGGGTGCGGCGCGCCCTGGCCGTAGACGCTCTGGGGACCCCCGGAGAGGATGAGGGCGGCCGGCTTCTCTTTACGGATCGCGGCCAGGGGAGTGGAGAAGGGCAGGATCTCCGAGTAGACGCCGAGCTCGCGGACCTTCCGGGCGATGAGCTGGGTGTACTGCGACCCGAAATCGAGGATGAGGACTTTCTGCATGGAGAGAGTTTATCAGACGGAGGGCGCGGATTCAAATGCGTGCCGTTTGACGACGACGAGCGTCCGGTCGTCGAACGGCTCCGCACAGGCGGTGAACTCCGCAAGGCGGCCGAAGACGGCGTCCAGGATCGCCGGCGCGTCTTTCCCGAGCTCTTCACGGACAGCGCCGGCCAGGCCTTCGACGCCGAATTCCTTTTCTCCGGTGTTCCGGCTTTCCGTGATCCCGTCCGTGTACAATACGAGGACCTCGCCGGGATCGAGGGCGGCCGTCCCGACCTCGTAAGACCGGCCGGCGAACATCCCCAGGCAAAGCCCCGTCGCCGAGAGTTCACGGACGGTGCCGTCCCGGCCGAAGACGAGCGGCGAATTGTGGCCCGCGTTGACGAAGCGGAGGGCGCCCGTTTTGTTGTCGAGGTCGCCGAAGAAAAAGGTGATGAAGCTGTGGATGTCGGAGCTTCGATGGATGAAGTCGTTCAGCTTCGCCGCGATCGCCGCGAGGTCGCTCCCGTGTACGAGCTCGGCATGGAGCCAGGCCCGAAGAGAGGCCATGAGGAGCGCCGCCCCGACGCCCTTGCCCGAAACATCGGCCACGACCAGGCCGGTCCTCTTGCAATCGAGGGAGACGAGATCGTAGTAATCGCCGCCGACCTGCAGGCAAGGGACGGCCCGGCCAGCCATCCCGTAGCCCGCGCAGGACGGGAGCGACTGGGGCAGGAGGTCCCGTTGGATGGACGCGGCGATCTTGAGCTCCTGGTGGAGCTTTTCGGCCGTGATGAGCGCCGCGACCTGCTGCGCTTGCTGGATCTTCACGGCGGCCGTGCTGGCCAGGAGCGTGAGGAGCCGGAGGTCGGCGTCCTTAAACGGCTCGTGCCGGGCGTGCCGGTCGGCGTAGAGGACCCCGATGACCTCCTGATCGTCCCCGATCGGGACGCAGAGCGCCGACTTAATGCCATATTGGATTATGCTTCCTCCGGCGGCGAGCCTCGGATCGGCGGCGGCGTCGGAAAAAATAACGGAGAGGTGCCGCTCGTAGGCCATAGAGACGATCGTCCGGCTGACCTGGATCTCCCCGCCTCCGCTCCACTGTCCCTGGATCCTGGCCGCGCGCGTCTCGAGCGCCGGGGAAGCGCCGCCGCGAAGCATGAGCACGCATTGGTCCATTGGCAGGTTTTCCGCGATGAGGTCCATGATGTCCTCGAGAAGTTCCTGGAGCGGCTTGTGGGCGACCAGGGCTTCGCTGACCCGGACCATGACTTGGAGGGCCTGGTTCTCCTCCTTGAGGTCGGCCGGCGCGGCGAGCCGGGACGTCCTCGCGTCCGTGGCGGACGACTGCTCCAGGATCTCCAGGAACGGGACGACGGCGCTGGCGTCGGTCGCTTCCCCGGGGGAGTCGATCACCTTGACCCGGGGCATCCTCGGCCGGTCGAAGGTCACCGTCGTTGAGCCGAGGGCGATCTCGTCCCCGGCGGAGAGGACTGCCGGGCACTCGATCCGGCGGCCGTTGACGAAGGTGCCGTTCTTGCTGCCGTCGTCGCGTATGACGAAACTCTCGCCGTCGCGCTCGATAGTGGCATGGCGCGAGGAGCAGTTCGGATCGGCGACGGTGACGTCGTTGCCCTGGGCGCGCCCGATGGAAGCGGCTTCCCCGTCGAGTTCGAGCTTCCACGGATCGCCCTCTTTGGGATAGATGTAAAGCATGGCCATGGTTGTCCCCTCGGCCATTATACTACGGGGAGCAGTAAATACTTTGCATAATCCTTGCTGCTCCACGAGTACTAGCCGGGCTATATAGAAATCTGAAGACATCTATTTTCTGCCCGGCTTAGTAACTCAAACAGGCCCGGTCCGGGAGCCCCGGAGCCACGGGCTTGGCTTTTGGGCTCCGCCTATTGAAGAGGACCAAATTGCCGCCGGCCGCCCTTATCTGATAAACTGGGGGGGATTTTCCAAGGAGGGGCACGAAATGAAAGGCCGGATCGTTCTTCCGGGCATTGTCGTTTTGGCTTTAACCTTGGGTTCGGCCCGTTCCGAAGCACCGCAAGGCCCCACCTGGCAAGGGAAGATGGAAAAAAAGGAAGGCCTCACGATCGCTTCAAATCCCAAGAGCTCGCTGTTTCGTTTGGATGCCTTATCGTTGAAGGAGGACCTGTCCATCGGAACGGCCCAAGGCGGGAAGGATTATACGTTCTTTCATGCCGCGAGCATCGAAGTAGACGACGGCGGTAACATCTATGTCATGGACCAGGGGGACGCTTGCATCAAAGTCTACGCAGAGAACGGCAAATACTTGAGGAGCATCGGGCGGAAGGGTCAAGGCCCCGGAGAGCTTCAGAATCCCAATACCATTCACCTCATCGGGAACAACCGTTTGGTCTTTGAGGATTTCTATCGGGGTTTGAACATATTTACCAGGGAAGGGAAGTTTTTAAACTTTATGCCGACCAGCGACTTCATCGACGTCTTGGTAACCCCGGAGGACCGGATCGTGGCCCGGGTGAACGCGATCAAGTCCGATCTAAAAGGGAAAGAGATTCGCGTCTATGATGGCGAGCTGAATTTTCGGAAGGCCCTTCTGTTTATTCCGGAGGAGCCGCGGGATCCCCAGATCATCAAGCCGTTTGCCGGACTGTTTGATTGGGCCCTGAGCCAAGGGGATCGGGTGGCGATCAGCTATAAGGACGATTACGAGATCGATGTCCTTTCTCTCCAGGGCGGCTCGAACTTGCGCATCAGGAGAGATTATGACCGGGTCAAGATTACCAAAGAGGAAATCGATGCCATGCAGAATTGGATCCGGGGCCGCAAAGCTGATATTCCGGAGTACCATCCAGCCCTCCAAGGGATATGTGCTGACGATGAAGGCCGCTTCTATGCCAAGACCTACGAAAGAACGAAGGACAACAATTCCTTCTATTACGATATTTTTGACCGGGAAGGGCGGTATCTCGCAAAAGTGCCGATCCCTCGAGCGATCGCTCCTCACGTTTGGAAAAACAACAGCATGTATGGCCTTGAGGAGGATAGCGAGGGTTTTCAGACGGTCAAACGCTTTAGCGTGCGTTGGCATCTTCAAAACTGATGCGAACGCGAAAGCCCTCAGGCCCGTATCCCCGTTTTTTATCGAACCGAGTCAAGGGACGAGCTTTCGCGGCGGAAGTGGACCCCCAGGCTTTGCAGTCCTCAGGCGCGAAGCGAATGAGGGCGGGCTAAGCCAAGGGCCTCGGCCGCCGTGGACGAATATAGAAGCCGATGGCCGGATTTGATACACTACTGTTGATACCGATAAGGAGAGATCGCACATGGAATGGGAAGACCTGGCCAGGGACTTAAGCCAAACGACCGAGTCGAAGATCGTCCTTCTCGTCGTCGACGGCGTCGGCGGCCTGCCCGTCGACGGAAAAACGGAGCTCGAGACGGCGCAGAAGCCCAACCTCGACGGGCTGGCGAAAGGCGGCGTCTGCGGCGTCTCCGATCCCGTCCTGATGGGCATCACGCCCGGCAGCGGCCCGGCCCATCTCGCCCTCTTCGGCTACGACCCGCTCCGCTACCAGCTCGGCCGCGGCATCCTCGAAGCGCTGGGCTCGGGCGTCGAGGTCGGCCGGGACGACCTCGTGGCCCGCGGCAATTTCGCCACGGTCAGGGGCGGCCTCGTCGTCGACCGCCGGGCCGGCCGCATCCCGACCGAGGAAAACGTCCGCATCTGCGGGCACCTGAATGCCCGTCTTCCCAAGCGCGACGGCGTCGAGGTCCGGGTTTTTCCGGGGAAAGAGCACCGCTTCGTCGCCCGGTTCACGGCCGAGGGCTTGGCCGACGCTTTGTCCGACGCCGACCCGCAGAAGGAAGGCAAGTCCCCGGTCCCGACGGCACCGCTCGTCCCCGAAGCGGCCAAGGCGTCGGCGATCGTCAACCGCTTCCTCGACGATGTCGCGTCGGTTCTCGCGGGCGAGGCCAAGGCCAACGCGGCCCTCCTCCGCGGCTTCTCTAAATTCCCCTCCATCCCGACCATGCAGGAGCTGTTCAAGGTCCGGCCGGCGGCCATCGCCAACTACCCGATGTACAGAGGCTTGGCCCAGCTCCTCGGCATGCAGGTCATGGACGTCGGGAGCGAAACGGCGGATCTCTTCGACGCCCTGGAGAAGAATTGGGCGAGGCACGATTTTTTCTACATCCATTATAAAAAGACCGACTCGGCCGGCGAGGACGGAAAATTCGCGGCCAAGGTCGCCGCGATCGAGGCCCTCGATCCCTTCATCCCGCGCCTTCTCGCCCTCAAGCCGGACGTCCTCGTCGTCACCTCCGACCACTCGACACCAGCCCTGCTCAAGGGCCACTCCTGGCATCCGAACCCCTTCGTCCTGGCCTCGCCGACTGCCGGGGTCGACGATGTCCAATCGTTTACGGAGCGGGCTTGCGCCAAGGGCATTCTCGGACGCTTCCGCTCCATCTCGGCCATGCCCCTGATGCTGGCCCACGCCCTCAAATTAAAAAAGTACGGCGCGTAGTACGGGCCTCGGGGATCGTCTCCGTCCGCTGCGGTGATACGTTCGCTGCCACCAACCCCCGTTGTTAAAACTGGGTTGGTGACGCTCAGTATTAACCCTGCGCATATCCCCGGGCTTAAGGCCGGGGAGTCGAATGGGTTTAATTCTTAACGCCTTCCCGGTCCGGATTCGATGGGAGGAGTCCGCGTATCCGTCCCGGCAAGGCTAAATCACCGCTTTATGCTCCCTTCGACGATCCCCCTCGGCACCCTTAAGGCGCCTCACAAGGAAGGGCAGATCGAGCGTTTAGGACGATGGCGCAGGGGCGATGCCCGGAGGAGGGCGTAGGAGGGCCGAAGCGGGCATGGGTGTCCTAGAAGAATGGGGACACGTACCGGAGGTACATGTCCCCATTCTTCTAGGGCAGAGCGAGGCCCGGATCCGAGCGGGTTTGGCTCGCCGGGACAAACCCGCGACCCGACGGAGTGGCACGCCCCGAGCCTAGAAGTCCTTAATAAGCGAGAGCTGACCTTCAGGGCCCCAATGGGAGCCCCAAGGCGCGCTGGAGAGTGGATCCGGCCCTGCCGGTGGACAACGGGCGACGGGTCCTATAAAATCAATATGAATTGAAGCCCATGAGGATACGGCCGCTCTTCCCGGTCCTGGCATGTCTCTCTGTCCTCCTCGCCGCCGCGCCCCAGGACGACCCGCGGGTCGAGATCGTCAACCTCCGCCGCTACACCCACCCGAACTTCACCCGCATCGTCCTCGACATCGGCAAGCTCCGCGAATATATTCCCGGCGAGTTCCAGGACCCGGGCCGGATCTACGTCGACGTCCTCCAGGCCAAGCTCAACCCCATCCTCCAGGGCCAATCCTACCCGGTCAAGGCGGAGTATATCAGCCAGATCCGGATCTCGCAGAAAACGCGCTCGACGGTCCGGGTCGTCGTCGACGTCGAGTTTTCCAGGATCCGATCCTACAGAGTCTATCATCTCTTCGACCCGTTCCGGCTGGTCATCGACATCTACCCGCGCGAGACGAAAGCCCCGACCGCGGCGGGGACGCCCGACAAGGCTCTTCCCCCCGCCGACAAGACCCAGCCGCCCGTAAAACGCGAGGTGACCCCTCGAGACCCGAACCTCGCAGGGACCTCCTTGGCCCGCCAGCTCGGGCTCGGCGTCCGGACCATCGTCATCGACCCCGGCCACGGCGGCCCGCGGCCCGGCACGATCGGCAGGAGCGGTTTTCAGGAGAAGACCGTCAACCTCGACGTCGCCCTGGCCCTCCAGAAATTACTCAAGGAAAAAGCGGGCCTCGACGCCATTCTGACCAGGGAATCGGACGTCGACGTGCCCCTCGATAACCGGACGGTCATCGCCAACCAGAAGCGGGCCGACCTGTTCGTGTCCATCCACTCCAACGCCCACCGGGACAGGAAGCGCGGCGGCGTCGAGACGTTTTTCCTGAACATCAGTCCCGACCCCTCGGTCATCGAGCTGGCCGCCGCCGAGAACGCCACCTCGACCAAGAACATCGGCGATATGAAGACGATCCTCCAGAAGATCGTCCAGAACAGCAAGATCCAGGAGTCGCGGGACCTGGCCGAGTTCATCCAGAAAAATCTGGTAAAATCCCTGTCCGGCGACCTGCCCGCGATCAAGGACCTGGGCGTCAAGGGCGGCCCCTTCTGGGTCCTCATCGGGGGCGAGATGCCCTCGGTGCTGGTCGAGATCTCCCACCTCAGCAACGCCAAGGAAGAGGCCAAGCTCAAGACCAAGAAATACCGCGAGCTGGCCGCCCAGGGCATCTACGACGGGATCATGGAATACATACGCTCCCTCGGGAAAGGATAGAGACGATGAAGAGACGCGATTTCATCAGAGACATGGCCGCAGGCGGCTTGGCTCTCCGCTTCGGGCCGGTGGTATTCGCCGGACAGGCTTCCGCCCCGGCCCCGGCCCTTCAACTCGCCGCGGTCGAGGGCGAATCTCCTTACGCCATCACCAAGGAAGCCGTGGCCATGCTCGGCGGCATGAAGCGCTTCGTCGGCAAGGGCGACAAGGTCGTCATCAAGCCGAACATCGGCTGGGACCGGACGCCGGAAATGGCCGCCTGCACCAATCCCGAGGTGGTCAAGGCCCTCGTCGAGCTCGTCCTCGAGGCCGGGGCGAAAAAGGCCATCGTCATCGACAATACGACCAACCAGGCCAAGAGGTGCTACGTCCGTTCCGGCATCCAAGAGGCCGTGA
>Ga0315276_10003349_pt1 | contig 14682 bp, 15 predicted proteins | sample YL17G05_0_MG_FD_204542 | JGI IMG/M metagenome (GOLD analysis project Ga0315276, IMG submission 204542) | Sediment microbial communities from Yellowstone Lake, YNP, Wyoming, USA - YL17G05_0 | ecosystem: Environmental > Aquatic > Freshwater > Lake > Sediment | place: USA: Wyoming | collected...
CTTTTCCGTCCTTCGTCTCCACCGTTACCTTGCCCTTGAGGAAATAGCACTGTTCAACGCTGTCGTAAGACCAGTCGAAACGGGAGGCCTCTTTCTCCCATATAGGCCAGGAGAATACGCCCCTCTTCTCGAGATCTTTCTGGTCCAGCTTTTCAACCTTTATCTCCATACCTCACCCCTATTCTGCCGAAGTCACGTATTTGGACAAGAGCGCCATCGCCTCTTCGTTGTCGCTCGTCTGCAGCACCATCCTGGAAGAGCCGCCGGGATGCGAAGGCGATGTCACATAGACATACTTTATATCTATGCCGGCTTGCTTGAGCTCCGTAGTCACGACCTTCAGGGCGCCCGGCTTGTCCTCGAGCTCTACCATGACGACTTCCGTCTCCTTGACTGACTTATACTTCTTCGTCTTTTTGAGTTCGCCGACTATCACAAGGTTCGCGTTCGTCACGAGCATCAGCTTCGCGGTGCTACCGGCCTCGTAACCGAGCGCCGATTCGACGTTCACGCCGTGGTTGGCAAGCATCGCGGATATGTCCGCGAGAAGGCCGACCTTATTCTTCGTCGTTATGACCAGCTCTTCGCCCAGTGTCACGCGTTTTATCATAACCCACCTCGCTCAAATTTTTACGGCTCTAAGTTTAGGCGGTTACCTTTGCGGCCGCCTCCGCTTGACGCTCGCTCAGATTAGGCATCTTCGCTCGCTGTCTAAAATTTTTGATGGCCGCTGAACCCGGACTGCTTGCAAAATGTTGACAGGTTTCATCGGCCTTGCTGTATCGCCATAAGGAATCAAAAATTTTAAGACCAGCTTCGGCGGCACGCAAAGGTTCCGCCATTACGGGATGCCGTAAAAATTTCTCTTCGCTCCCCTCGTAAAATTTTTCTCGCCCATGGGGTGGCGCGGACCGCCGGGGCGCACGTTGGAGCGAACGTTGAATAATTTTGATACCTTATGCCGATATAGAAAAGGCCGGGCAAACTTGTCAATGGTCTTACATGTGGTCATGGTTGGCCGGCCTATCAAAATTTTCCGTAGTGAGCGAAGACGGCTAGGCTTCGCGAACGGTCGCGGAAGCGTGCGCCCCGGCGGTCCGACAGCCACTGAAACGAATAATTTTACTTCTTCGCGTCCTTAAGCAGCTTATACTCGACAGAGTCGACGAGCGCCTGCCATGAGGCGTCGATGATATTCTCCGAGACGCCCATCGTCCACCACGAGTCGTCCTTGTCCTGCGACTGGATGAGGACCCTGACCCTCGCGGCGGTCCCCTCCTTCTCATCCAGCACCCTCACCTTATAATCGGTGAGGTGCATCTCTGCGAGCTTTGGATAGAACTTCTTGAGCGCCTTCCTGAGCGCGCTGTCGAGCGCGTTCACCGGGCCGTCGCCTAAAGAAGCTGTGTGTTCTAGCTCTTTGCCGACCCTCAGCTTTATGGTCGCTTCAGATGACATCTTGCCGTCCTTACGCTTCTCGATGATGACTCTGAAGTCTTCCAGCTCGAAAAAGTCGGTGAACTTCTTCATGATGCGCTTTATCAATAGCTCGAGCGATGCCTCGGCAGACTCGAAATGGTAGCCTTTGTGTTCCAGTTCCTGCAACGCCTTCAGTATCTTCTTCGATCCCTCGGCGCCCTTCCCCAGGTCGATATCCATCTCCTCCGCCTTCTTAAGGATCGTGGACTTGCCTGAAAGCTCGGAGACGAGAAGCCTCCTATGGTTACCGACCATGCGCGGGTCGACATGTTCATAAGACCTTGGATTCTTCAATATCGCGTTGACGTGGACGCCTGCCTTATGGGCAAAGGCGCTGTTACCCACGAAAGGCTGATTGTCCTCCAGCCGCATGTTGCATACCTCGGCGACGAACCTCGCCACCTCGGTAAGCTCCCTCAGCTGCAGGTCGGAGACGCAATCGATGCCGAGCTTCAGCTTAAGGCTCGCGACTATCGATACGAGATTGGCGTTGCCGCAACGTTCGCCATAGCCGTTGATGGTGCCCTGCACCTGGACGCAGCCTGCCTGGACAGCGGCGACCGAATTCGCCACCGCCATCTCGCAGTCATTATGGACGTGGATGCCGAGAGGCGTCTTGACTTCCGACTTCACCGCCTCTACGATCTCGAAGACCTGAGAAGTGATCGTCCCGCCGTTCGTATCGCATAGCACGATCCTGTCGGCACCGGCTTCCTCGGCAGCGCGGATGGTGCGTATGGCGTAATCCCTGTCCGCCTTGTAGCCGTCGAAGAAGTGCTCGGCGTCGAAGAGGACCCTCTTGCCCTTCGACTTCAGGAACTTCACGGAGTCCCCGATCATCCTGATATTCTCGTCCAGCTCGGTCTTAAGGACGTCCAGGACATGAAGGTCCCAACTCTTCCCGAAGATCGTGATGGCTCTGGTATCCGCAGCCAGAAGCCCTTTGAGCACCTTATCCTGCGCAGCCTTGACGCCCGCATGCCGCGTGCTTCCGAACGCCACAAGCTCAGAATTCTTCAGCTTCAGGCCTTTCGCCTTCCTGAAGAAATCCATATCCTTAGGGTTGGCGCCCGGCCAGCCGCCCTCGATAAAGTGGATGCCTAGCTCGTCCAGCTTTTCGCATATCTTCAGCTTGTCAACGACCGAAAAGGAGATACCTTCCGACTGCGCGCCGTCGCGCAGCGTCGTGTCATAAAGCTCTATCCTCTTCATTTCGGCCTCTTCTTCCCCAGCCCGAACTTGGCGTGGATGGCCCTGACCGCCTCCTCGCCGAACTTCTTATTGACGACGCACGAGATCTTTATCTCGCTCGTCGATATCATCTCTATATTGATCCCCTTCTCGGCCAGCGCCTCGAACATATTGGCGGCAACGCCCGAATGGCTCTTCATGCCGATCCCGACGATCGAGACTTTCGCTATCTCCTTGTCGAAGGTGATATCGCCGGCCTTTATCTTGCCGGAAATATCCTTCGCCACCTTGATCGTCTTGTTGAGGTCGCTCGCCGGGACGGTGAACGACACGTCGGTCGCGCCTGTCCTGGACACGTTCTGGACGATCATGTCGACGTTTATGTCCTGCTTGGCTATGTCCTTGAATATCTTTGCCGCTATGCCCGGCCTGTCAGGCACGTCGCAGATGGTCACCTTGGCCTCGTCCTTGTTCAATGCCACGCCGGAAACGATTATATCTTCCATCGCCTTTACCTCCCTGGAAATTATCGTGCCTATCCTATTGGAAAAGCTGGATCTGACGTGTATCGGAACGCCGAACTTCATCGCGAACTCTATCGAGCGCGGCTGCAGGACAGTCGCACCCGCAGAGGCGAGCTCGAACATCTCCTCGTAGCTTATCCTGTCGATCTTCCGCGCATCCTTGACGATGCGAGGGTCGGCTGTGAAGACCCCCTCGACGTCGGTGTTCATCTCGCACGACACTGCGCCGAGCACCTTGGCCAGCGCCACCGCCGTCAGGTTCGAGCCGCCGCGGCCGAGCGTAGTTATGTCCTGGTTCATGTTGACGCCCTGGAACCCCGCGACTATCACGATCCTCTTCTTACTCAGCTCCTCGACGATCCTCTTTGCATTGATGTCGACTATGCGCGCCTTCGTGAAAGAGTCGTCGGTGATTATGCCGACCTGCGCGCCGGTGAACGATATAGCGTCCTCGCCGAGCTTGTGCATCGCCATGGCGAGAAGCGCGCACGAGACCTGCTCGCCGGTCGATACGAGCATGTCGAGCTCGCGCTCAGGCGGATTACTGGTGATCTGTAGCGCCAGCCCTATCAGGTTGTCGGTCGTGTCGCCCAGGGCTGAGACGACGACCACCACGTCGTACCCTTCCTTCTTGGCCCTCAGGACCCTCTTAGCGACGTTCTGTATCCGCTCGACGCCGGCGACGCTCGTGCCGCCGTATTTCTGGACTATTATGCCTTTGGACATATCCCGCTCTCGTCTCTATTTTTTTATGAATGCGCTCGTCAATAACGCGCCCGTCTTAAAGATCACCTTGCTCGCCTTCGCGTTCGCCTCGCTGAATACATCGAAACCGTTATGGACGACTCCGTTACCCGCCATTGCGAACGGCGCCGGGTCTGAGACGTGCGTCTTCACCGTGACCGGCGTGGCATGATCCGACAGGACGACGATCCTGTAGTCATCCCTTTCACGGAGGAACTTCCAGACAGCACCTACCACGTGCCTGTCGAAATTCTCTATAGCCTTTATCTTCTCCCTCACGTCACCGTTATGGCCGGCCTCATCCGGAGCCTCGACATGGACAAATACGAAGTCCTTATTCTCCAGAGACCTTACGGCATATTCCCCCTTGCCCTGGTAGTTGGTATCGTAATAACCGGTGGCGCCGGGCACCTTTATCACTTCAAGACCGACGAGCTTTCCTATGCCATTAACGAGGTCGACCGCCGATATGACAGAGCCGTCGAGTCCGAACATCCCTTTGAATGTCGGCATGTTCGGGTTGGAGCCCTGACCCCATAGCCATATCATGTTGGCAGGGTTCTCAGCCAGGTCTATCCTCACCTTGTTTATCTCGTGTTTTTCCAGGACTCCGCGCGACTCCTTCATGAGCTTCATCAGTATGTCGGCGCCTTTGCCCTTGGGCAGATGGCCTGAGATACTCTTGCCGCTTATGTCGTGCGGCGGCGTGCACGAGACCTTCATGAGGTCGCGCAGCTCGTCTTTCGACCGCGTCTTGATCACGAGAAGGTGCCTGTAACTCTTGCCGTGGTAAAACTTTATATTGTCCGAACCCAGTTTCTGGTCGAGGTACGACAGGAGTGTCGTCGACTCCTTGTCGGAGATATGGCCGGCGCTGTAATCGGCCAGGATGTCGTTGTTCGCGGTTATGAGGTTGCACCTGAAGGCGATCTCGTTTGCGGCAAGCTCTACGCCGATGTTCGCCGCCTCGAGGGGGCCCCTCCCCGTATAATAGGCCTTTGGATCGTACCCCATTATCGCCAGGTTCGCGACGTCGCTCGCCGGCTTCATGCCGCGCGGGACGGTCTTCACCAGGCCTATCGTCCCGTGCTTCACTATATCGTTGATATTGGGTATCTTCGCGACCTCGAGAGGAGTTTTGTTGTCGAGCTCCGGCACAGGATAATCGCTCATGCCGTCACCGACCAGTATCGCGTATTTCATAAACCGATCTCCTTGAGGATGAGTTCCGTCTTGGGCTCCAGCACCACGGGCTTCTCAACGCTCGCGATCGCCCTGTCCGGGTCTTTCAGGCCGTGGCCTGTCAGGATGCATACGATCCTCATCTTGGCCCCGGCACCCTGGGCCTTGGACTTTTCGAAATATCCCTGCTTTGCCAGTTTCAATATACCGGCAACGCTCGCTGCGCTCGCCGGCTCGACGAAGACGCCCTCTTTCACGGCTAGTAGCTTATATGCCGCCAGTATCTCGTCGTCCGACACCATATCGATGAGGCCTCCCGACTCGTCCCTCGCGGCTTCCGCCTGTTTCCAGCTCGCAGGGTTGCCTATCTTGATGGCGGTCGCTATGGTCTTCGGGTCCTTCACCGGATGGCCCAGGACTATCGGCGCAGCGCCCTCAGCCTGGAATCCGAGCATCTTCGGAAGCCGCTTAGAGATTCCGGCGGCCTTATATTCTTTGTAGCCCTTCCAGTAGGCGGTGATATTGCCTGCATTGCCGACCGGTATGGCGTGGAAATCCGGCGCGTCCCCGAGGACGTCGCATATCTCGAACGATCCTGTCTTCTGCCCCTCTATCCTGTAAGGGTTCAGGGAGTTGACCAGAGTGATCGGATGCTTTTCGGTTATCTGGCGCACCAGGGTGAGCGCCTCATCGAAATTGCCTTTTATGGCGATGACCTTGGCGCCGTGTATGAGCGCCTGTGAAAGCTTTCCAAGGGCTATCGAGCCTTCAGGTATGAGGACGACGCATTTCAGGCCCGCCTTAGCCGAGTAGCAGGCGGCAGAGGCCGATGTGTTCCCGGTAGACGCGCACATGACTACCTTCGAGCCTTCCTCGAGCGCTTTGGAGATCGCCATCGTCATGCCCCTGTCCTTGAAAGAACCGGTCGGGTTGAGGCCTTCGCATTTAAGGTAGACCTCTGCGTCTTTGCCGATGAGGCTTGAGATGTGGCATGCGTACAATAGAGGCGTGTTGCCCTCCTTCAGCGTGACCACTTTCGTCTTGCCGGTTATTGGCAGGAACTTCTTATAATGCTCTATTACGCCGTTCCACATGTTAGTCTTCCACCCTTACGTGCACCAGCTTCTTCCGTATGACATTGAGCCGGGCTATCTCTTTCAGCGCCTTGGCCATGTCAGATTCCTGCGCATCATGCGTCATCATCACTATCGGCACGACGCTTCCCGCTTTTCTCGCTTTCTGCGTGACGCTCGCGATGCTTATCCTGTGTTTGGCAAGGACGCCTGATATCTTCGTCAATACGCCGGGCTTGTCGATCGCCAGGAACTTTATGTAATGCTTCGTCTTTATCTCATCCATCTTCTTTATCCGCTCGACGTCCTTCTTTATCAGGATGCCGTCCTCGATCTTCTTTGAAGGCCTTTCCATCGCCTTCGCGATAGCGACGATGTCACTCACCACCGCGCTCGAGGTCGGCTGGGCGCCAGCGCCCTTGCCGTAGAAGAGGTTCTCTCCGATGAGGTCACCCTTAACGAATATAGCGTTATAGACGCCGTTCACGCCCGCGATAAGGCGCGACTGCGGGATGAGCGTCGGATGGACCCTGAGCTCAAGGGCTCTCGCGGAGCGCTTCGCTATTGCAAGGAGCTTTATCGCGTATCCCATCTCTTTTGCGTACGCTATGTCGTCCTGCTCTATATCGGTGATCCCCTCGGTATATATGTCGTAGGGCCTTGCCACGATGCCGAAGCCCAGCAACGCAAGGACTGAAAGCTTGTGGGCCGAGTCGCGGCCGCTGACATCGAGATACGGATCGCGTTCCGCGTAACCGTTCGCCTGCGCCATCGCAAGCGCCTCCTTGAACGATACAGGCTCCTCCGCCATCTTCGACAGTATGAAGTTACTCGTGCCGTTGATGATTCCGTAGATCAGGTCTATCCTGTTCGCGACGAAGCCTTCCTTCAGCGCCTTTATGATCGGGATCCCTCCGCAGACAGACGCCTCGAAGCCGACGGTCAGGCCGAGCTTATTGGCAAGGGAGAATATCTCGTGGCCGGCCTCTGAGAGGAGCGCCTTATTGGCGGTGACGACATGCTTGCCCTGCCGCAATGCCTCGAGGACGAAGTCTTTGGCCGGATGTATGCCGCCGACGAGCTCCACGACTATGTCTATCTCCGGGTCGTAAAGGATCCTCGACATCGATCTGGTGAGGAGCGACTTTTGGACCTTGACGGGCCGCTTCGTCTTCAGGTCCTTGTCGCATATCGCCGCTATCTTGATGTCGATGCCGCTCCTCGCCTTCAGGAGCGCGCGCTTCGACTCAAGCGCCTTCACTACGCCCGAGCCTATTGTTCCGAAACCAACTATCCCTATGCACGCTTTCTTCATAACGTCCTCTGTATTTAGAATGGTCGGGGCGGGCGGATTCGAACCGCCGACCCCTTGCACCCCAAGCAAGTGCGCTAGCCAACTGCGCTACGCCCCGACACAACAAAATTTTTACCGCCCTATTGCTGCCACTCCGTCTTGGGGGAGCGGGTCATCAGATCCTGCACCGCCTTCTTCGGGTCCTTGTTCTCGTAAAGGACCTTATATATCTCCGCCGCTATCGGCATCTCGACGTTGTATTTTCGAGCCAGGTCGTGCGCGGATCTAGTCGTCGCGACGCCTTCTACGACCATAGCGGTGTCTTTCAATATGTCTGCGAGCCTTTTGCCCCTGCCTATCTCCTCGCCCAGCCACCTGTTCCTCGAATACTGGCTTATGCATGTCGTAGTGAGATCCCCGAGGCCGCTCAGGCCGTAGAAGGTATCGCGCTTTGCGCCCATCGCCACTCCAAGCCGCACCATCTCGACCAATCCCCGCGTCAAGAGCGCCGCCTTCGCGTTTGTCCCGTAACCAAGCGCGTCGGTGCATCCGGCGGCTATCGCGATAACATTCTTGAGGGATCCGCCTATCTCGACGCCCATGACATCGCTGTTCGTATAGATCCTAAAGCGTTCAGTCATAAAGACATCCTGCATCTCGGAGGCAAAGGCCTCGTCTTTTGAAGAAACGACCGCCGTCGTAGGAACACCGTTCGCCACTTCTAGCGCTATGGTCGGCCCCGACAAGACCGCAAGAGGATATTCGCCCAGCACCTCGGCGGTCACTTCCGACATCCTCTTGAGCGTCGTATTCTCTATGCCCTTCGTAACGCTGATGAACGCCTTGCCGGAAAGGTCCTCCATCTTGAGCATCATAAGGACGCCGCGCATGAATTGAGAAGGCGCGGCGAGCACGATGAGCTCTTTATGGCGGACCGCCTCGTCCATTTCGGAGGTTAGCTTCACGGATCCGGGGATCTTTACGCCGGGCAGAAACTTGACGTTCTCTCTGGCCTCCCTTACCTCTTCGATATAATCGGGAAATGCACCCCAGAGGGCTACGTTAAAGCCTTTTTTAGAAAGGAGGATGGCAAGGGTCGTCCCCCAGCCTCCATCCCCTACGATCCCTATATTCTTCATATTGGCCATATATATACTATTATTTTAAGCTAATGAACTATATCACAGGCTCGGCTGAGATGTCAATTTTCTTTTTGGACCTGCCCTTAAGCTGTCCTTCTGCAAGTATATGGCCGGCCATGGCTCCGAGCAATTCTATTTTCGTGGCACCCGCCTCAAGGTCGAGAATAGCATCTAGCGCAAAAACCCTGAAAATATACCTGTGTATCCCGTATGGAGGCGCCGGACCGTCATAACCGAAACCCTTAAAGTCATTAGCGCCCTGCACTGTGCCGTCCTGCAGCACCCCTTGTTTAGGGACGCCCTCCGGCAGCCCCTCTTCCGTAGGCGGTATATTGAATATGACCCAGTGGACCCAGTCGCCGCGGGGCGCGTCAGGATCGTCGCATATAACGGCGATCGACTTTGTGCCTTCCGGGACTTTTGACCAGGCGATCGGCGGAGAAATGTTCTCGTCATTGAAACCGTGCTTCTGCGGTATCATCCCGCCTTCATTGAAGGCGCTGCTCGTGACCTTTAGCTTAGAGGCCCTGCCGGCACATTCGGCGCGATCGCAATATTGGATCGCCAGTAGAAGCGCGAATAATATCGCTAGAATCGATCTTTTGTCCATACAAACCCTCCCGCAACTTTTACGTACCGAATTCCATCTGATAGAGGTCGCCGTATGTTGCAGTCAGCCATAAAGAGTTACCGTCCCATGCGATGCCGGTCGTCTTATCAAAAGACGAGCAGAAGTAGCCCACGACCTCCCACGTGGCGACATCTATCTTATAGACGCGCTGGTCATACCAGCTCGTCATCCATAAGTAGGAGCCGTCCCATGCCAGCTGGCACGGCTCCTGTATCGTCCTCACCGGTATCTTATTGAGAACTTTCATCTCCTCGTCCATCTCAACGATGCTGAACCTTGTGCCGAGGAGGCCCCTATCCCACAATATGACATAGAGGCGGCTGCCGTTCCATATTGCGCCGGCCGGATGCGACGGCGCCACCGAGACGCTCGATACTGCCACGAGCCTCTTCTCCTCTAGCCTGGCACGGTAGACCTTCTTCTCGAACCATTCAGTCGTGTAGAATGTGCCGTCGCCTTTAGCCGTTATCGCTTCAGTGAAGCCGGCCACCGGTGTGATCTCTGACGAGACAGTTCCCGACGAAGTGTCGATGACCCATATCTTTCCACCCTCTCCGTTAACCAGCCATATCGAGCTGCCATCATGATAAAGCCCTTCGTGATAGCACCGTGGAACGCTCAAGCGCTTGGCGACGCGGACGGCTATCTTGGTGCAGTCCTTTGCGACCTTGAGGCTCTGTCCGGCCTCAGCGGCAGATGCAGATGCGAAGGTGAAGAGAATGGCTGTCGCCGCGATCCCGAGCCTGACGCTTGTGATTATCGGTCTAAGCATCTCTCGAGAGTCCCTTTCGGTATCTTTGTAAGCACGTACTCGCAAAAGTAGCAATGGCTCGATGTCTTGCCCGGAAAGGAGACGCCTGAGCCTTCGAGCCTTTTACGGATAGCGCTCAACCCGGAATTGAAGACTGTTGAAGTAAAACGGTTACGCCGGAATCTCTTCAGGATCTCCTGCGCCGAAGCGCGGCGGATATTGCCTATCGTGAGGGCGCTGGAATCGGATGCATAACCGCAGCACGGCTTCACATCGCCGTCCGGCATCACCAGGAAGACGTTGCCCGGCCCTTTACAATAGTCTTCCTTGAACCATTTCCCGTCCCAAGGGTCCTTTAGGCCTGACGCCTTCCCTGTCGGCGCAAGGCCGATGCCGTACACCTTTATAAATATCGAGCTCCCCTTTATGCAAGGCAGCCCTGCGGGCGATTTCTTAACCTTCGCGTCCAGAAGCCGGCCGAGCGCCTTCAAGATAGCGGCGGTCTCCTCATCACGGACCCCTGTGACGCACGCAATAGATATTATGTCGGGCCTCTGCCACACAGCTGCGGCCGTCTTGATGAAACGCGCCACCTTCTTCAGATCCTGTGCATGAAAAGCGTCGACGCTCACGCAGAGCGAACCATCGTATCCGGAATCGCGCAATCCTGAAAGAAAACCTTTGAGGACGTTTTCGCCCGGCCACCAGACGCCGTTGGTCATGATCCTGTCAAAGCGAAGGTCTTCCCTTACTGCCGACCTTGTCAGTTCGCAGAGAAAGCCGATAGCCAGGAACGGCTCGCCGCCGGTGAACCCGACGCGCCTTATCCCCATCGATGCGCATTCTTTGAGGAATCTAAGGGCTTCTCTTTCAGGTAATCTTGTCTTTGATCGCGGGACACTGCAGTGGGAACAGGTGAGGCTGCATTCTGTAGTCGGGGAAAAGAGGACTTCTTCCGGCCGGAATGGCATCTTGGGACCTTAAGATCGGATTATTGTCCAGATTTTGACAAGGCAAAACCCAGATTTTGACAACGCAAAATCTGGATAGGGAAACTGCCTGAAAAGTCCAAAATTTGCCCTGTCAAATTTTGGGCAAAATCTGGATAGCAAACAGTTTGGGAAACTCAAAATTTGCTCTGTCAAATTTTGAGCATTATAAGGAGCATCTTGAATCTTTTTCGCGCCTTCAGCGAATGGGGCTCTCCGGCCGGCATCACGACCAGCTCGCCCGCCTTTGCGTTCATAGTCTTACCTGAAACGGTTATCTCCGCTTCGCCGTCAAGGATCTGCACAATGGCGTCGAACGGCGCAGTATGTTCGCTCAGGCCCTGGCCTGCGTCGAAGGCGAAGATGGTGACAGTGCCGGTCTTCTTGGCCGCTATCTCCTGGCTTACGATAGAGCCCTGCTGGTACGCCACCCTGTCCAGAAGAGAGGTCTTTTCGGCCGGCATATAGTTAGAAATTCTCCGCAAGTATTTCGTAGTAGGCCTGCGGGTGCTTGCAGGCCGGGCACTCTTTCGGCGCCTCGGTCCCCTCGATGACATACCCGCAATTGATACAGTGCCACTTCACCGGCGTCTTGCGCTTAAAGCTTTCCTTCTTCTCGATGTTCGCGATGAGCTTCCTGTATCTCGCCTCGTGGAACTTTTCGACCTTCCCGATCTCGTCGAAAGACCTGGCAACTTCCGGGAAGGCCTCGCCCGCCGCAATCTTCGCGAAATCGGCATACAGGACGGTCCACTCCATCTTTTCGCCGGCAGCAGCCGCCTCGAGATTGGACTTCGTGTCCTTTATGGCGCCTGCCGGGTATCCGGCAGTTATCACTGCCTCGCCGCCCTCTAGATACTTGAAAAATACCTTGGCGTGTTCCTTCTCATTCTCTGAGGTCTCGATGAATATATTGGCTATCTGCTCGTAGCCCTCTTTTCTCGCGGCGCTCGCAAAATAAGTATACCTGTTCCTCGCCTGCGATTCGCCGGCAAATGCGGCAAGCAGGTTCTTCTCGGTCTGGGTCCCTTTTATGCATCCGGCCATCGTCACTTGCCCTCCGCTATCTTTTCCATATTCTCGCCGCAGCAGACTAACGCGCCGCCGCCGACCTTCGTCACTACAACCTCATTGCCGCAGATATTGCACCGATACTTCTCGCCCGCCTTTTTAACTGCCACCTTGCACCTCCGTACTTTGTGCTAAAGGCTGCATATCCTGGCAAGTGCCGATATTCTTCACTTCCAGCTTAGGATCTATCTTCTTGGCGAGCCCTTTCAGCACCTGGCCCGGACCTATCTCGAGGAATGTCCTGACACCGCCCGCAGAGACGAGCTTCATCGACTCCTCCCAAAGCGTCTTCGAATTGACCTGTATTATCAGGTTCTCTTTTATCTTGGCTGGATCGGATTGGACCTTGGCGTCGACGTTACTTATGAAAGGTATCCTGGGCGCCAGTATCTGGACCTTGTCGATGTAATCTTTCAATTTATCGCGCGCCGGCGTCATCAGCGACGAATGGAACGGCCCGCTCACCTCCAGCATCAGGACCCGTTTCGCGCCCTTCTCCTTTGCAAAGCTGGCGAAGAGCTCGATGTTGTTCGTCTTGCCGGAGACGACCACCTGCCCCGGGCAGTTGAGGTTCGCTATCTCGCATCCAAAGCCTTTACAGAGATCCTCCACTGTTTTCATATCCATCCCGATGACGCATGCCATCTTGCCGGGGTTCTTCTTCGAAGCATCTTCCATATACTCCCCGCGCTTCCTTACCAAGACGAGCGCGTCCTCGAAAGAGATGCTGCCGCTAGCGACGAGCGCCGTATATTCGCCGAGGCTTAAACCCAGGCTGAACTTAGGCGTATACTGGCCGTATAGCGGCGATGCCTCAAAGACGCGCAAGCTCGCGACGCTCATCGCGAGTATCGCGGGTTGGCTGTTGTTCGTCTTCGAGAGTTCTTCCAGGGGCCCTTCGAAACAGAGTTTCTTCAGATCGAATTTGAGGAGGGTATTCGCTTTGTCAAAGACTTCTTTGGCCTGCGGGAAAGAGTCATACAGGTCTTTTCCCATCCCGATATACTGCGCGCCCTGCCCGGGGAATATGAGTGCAGCGTCTACCATTCGATTACTATCGCTCCCCATGTCAAGCCGCCGCCAAAAGCATCGAGGAGTATCTTGTCGCCCTTCTTTATCCTGCCTTCCTCAACGGCCTCCACCAGCGCGACACCGCTCGACGCAGCGGACATGTTGCCGTATTTTTCGATATTGAGGTATATCTTGTCTTCCGACAGCCCCATCCGCTTTGCGGCGGCGCTGAGGATCCTGATGTTGGCCTGGTGCGGTATGACGAGGCTTATATCGTCCGCCGTGATGCCGAGGGGCCTTGTCACTTCAAGCGCCGCATCCGCCATGATCCTGACAGCGTGCTTGAATAGCTCCGCGCCGTTCATCTTGATAAAATGGAGCTTGTCGTCTATGCTCTTCTTTGTGGCCGGTATCTTCGATCCGCCTGCAGGCAGTTTGATGAGGTTTCCCTGTCTTCCGTCAGCGCCGAGATATACCGATAGTATGCCGCCCTTCTCGACCGGTCCCAGGACCGCGGCGGCGGCTCCGTCGCCGAAGAGGACGCACGTATTGCGGTCCGTCCAATCGGTTATCGACGACAACTTTTCGGCGGCTATGACGAGCGCGTGTTTATACGCGCCCGAACTGATGAACTGGTTCGCTATAGCCAGCCCATATATGAAACCCGAGCAGGCAACGCTGATATCGAAGGCGGGCACTGTCCGCGCGGATATCTTCTGCTGGACAAGACATGCCGTCGCGGGGAAGAACATGTCCGGCGTTATGGTAGCGACGATGATGAGATCAATATCTTCCGGCTTAAGCTTTGCGTCGGCGAGCGCTCTCCGCGCGGCCTCTGAGGCCATGTCGCTCGTCGCCTCATCCTCACGGGCGATACGGCGCTCCCTGATACCGGTCCTCGTCACGATCCATTCATCGGTGGTATCGACTATCTTCTCGAGGTCCTTATTTGTAAGCCTCTTCTCGGGAAGATATTTTCCCAGCCCTATTATCCCTGCCCTTTTATTCTGGTGCATGCGTCAGTGGCTCTCCAATTCCTCTATGATATGTTTATTAACATCCTGAGTCTTCGATTCGGCGGCCACGCGGATAGCGTTCTTTATCGCTTTTGGATTCGATGAACCGTGGCTTATTATGCAACGTCCGTCAATGCCCAGAAGAAGCGCGCCGCCGTACTCCGCGTAGTCCATCTTCTTCTTGAGGGTATTGAACGCTGTCATCGTAAGCGCTGCGCCGATCGACGCTATGATGCTCGACTTTATCTCCTGCTTCACGAGCTTGACGAGCGTGTCTATGACGCTCTCGGAAACCTTGAGTATGACATTGCCGACGAAGCCGTCGCATAGGATGACGTCTGTATTGCCGACATAGATATCGCGGCCTTCGATATTTCCGGTGAAGTTGAGTTTCGACCCGCTGAGGAGCGCATGGGTCTCTTTTATGAAATCGGTGCCTTTCGTCTCCTCCTCGCCGACGTTCAGAAGGCCGACGGTCGGGTTGGGCTTATGCAGGATATATTTCGAATAAGCGTTGGCCATGATGCCATACTGGAAAAGGTGGATCGGCTTGGGGTCTATATTGGCGCCGACGTCGATGAGGA
>Ga0315276_10003351_pt1 | contig 14681 bp, 12 predicted proteins | sample YL17G05_0_MG_FD_204542 | JGI IMG/M metagenome (GOLD analysis project Ga0315276, IMG submission 204542) | Sediment microbial communities from Yellowstone Lake, YNP, Wyoming, USA - YL17G05_0 | ecosystem: Environmental > Aquatic > Freshwater > Lake > Sediment | place: USA: Wyoming | collected...
AGACGGGGGCGGGGGGGGCGCTGCCGCGGGGGGCGACGATGCCGCCGGGGCGGACGCGCCCGCCTGCGCCTCCTTCTCCTGGGCTGCCATGGCCCCCTGGCATCCGCTGGGGTGGTCATAAGCCTTTCGCAGCGTGCCCCGCTCAGCTGACGCTGGGGACCTGGCGCGGCCTGTGCCCCCGGGTGGGATGCCCCCCGGGCGTCGTCCTCGATTCATCCGTCACGGCCGATGCTACCCCGCCCCGAGGAGGCATTTCCCCCATATCCTCCACTCGCTCGACCCCGTTGGGGCATCATCACATCATTGGCCGGCGATCCGACGCACGGCGTCAGGGGGTGCCCTTGACCGCGCCGCTAGGGCGCAATCTCCAACCCCAGAAGCCATCTCCAGAGGGGCACGAGCTTGATGCGCTTGCCATTGTACTCCTCCTCGTCCTGCTCGTCCCAGGTCAGGACCGTGAGGTCATCGCACCCGAGCTCCCGCGATGCCTTCACGAGGGGCTTGTACTCACGCTCCCTCGTGCCCAGGCCCTCGAGGTCGTAGCATACCTGGATGAGCGATGTCGTGTCCACGCCATCCCTCACCACGAAGTCAACCTCCTTCCCCTGCGGGTCCCTCCAGTAGTAGGCCTCGAGCCTGGGTCGCATGGTCCTGCGCCTGACGAGCTCCACCGCCACCACGCATTCCATGGCCCTCCCGATGTCCTGGGTCGACTGGCCACTCGCCTGTGCTGCGAACCCCGGATCGATAGGGTAGACCTTGGGCAGGCTCCAGTGCAGCTCCCTTGGCTTCGTGCCATATCTCCTCAGCTGGATGATGGCGAAGGCGTCCTCGAGGTACCTCAGGTAGTCGTAGAGCGTCATCTTGCTGACCTTCATCTCGCGCGACTTCGCGAGCGCATGGAAGCGGTTGACCGAGAACTCCCGCCCCATCGAGGTGAGGACGGTGTTGAGCAGCAACCGGAGCGCCGTGACGTTCCTCACCGAGTTCCTCTCGACGACGTCCTTGAGCAAAATCAGCTCGATCAGCTCGCGGAGCAGCTCGACCTTCGTGTCCTCGGATTGCTCCAGCACCACCTGCGGGAAACCCCCGAAGCGCATGTACTCCTGCAGCGATGACAGGACGACCGCGCTCTCGTTCGATGATGGGTATCGACCCACCGTGGTCTTCCGCGCCCTCAGCAGCTCCGCGAAGGAGAAGGGCAAGAGCGTGTACGTTATGCTCCTGCCCCTCATCGAGTGACCTAACTCCGAGTACAGCAACCTCGAGGAGGACCCCGTGATGTGGATGTGCACATCCTCCGTATCGATGAGCCGCCTCACGAACCGTTCCCACCCCTCGACGACCTGGACCTCGTCAAGGAAGATGTGCGTCCTCTGACGGGCGCTACCAGGGTACATCTCGCGGAACGACCTGAGGACAAGGTCCATGTCCTTGAGGGTGAGCCCCGCGAGCCGCTCGTCCTCCAGGTTGAGGAGCAGCATCTCCTCGTCGGGCGATGTCCCCCTGGCCTCGGCCACCTTCTGGTAGAGGTAGTAGGTCTTCCCGGCCCTCCTCGGCCCTATCAGCGTCACGCACTTGCCCACGGTCGGGAACTTGGCATCGAGGTCCCTAGGGACGAGGGAGGGTATCTCCCTGTCATGCGATGCCCTAAGCACCTTGGTAATGGTCTCACGACGCATGATATAATATAGAGAGAAACTAATTGAAATAGTTTTCCCCTATGATATGGTAGACCCAATCCAGACGATACAAGCACTCCTACGGATACCTCTCAATTATGGCTATCCCCCAGATCCATCACCTGTGTCCCATTTGGTCCTTATATGTATTAACAGATATATTGTCCATCTTATGTCCATCATAGAGATAAACTATTTGAGAAAGTTTCTCTTCATACTATACAATGGTCATGCCAGATGGCGTGAGCACCCCCTCGCGCTTGGAGGTCCGATGCCGCTCGGGACCCGGTGAGCCGATCCGCCACCACCGCTCCTTTCACATCTCGCCGAGTATGAGCCGCGGGATGTCCGCGGGCCAGGTCGCGACCTTGATGCCGGCGCGCTCGAGCGCCTCGACCTTGGACTTGGCGTCGCCCTTGCTGCCCGAGATGATGGCGCCCGCGTGGCCCATCGTCTTGCCCGGCGGGGCCGACCTGCCCGCGATGTAGGCGAACACGGGCTTGCTCACGTGCTCCCTGACGTAGGCTGCGGCCTCCTCCTCCGCCGAGCCGCCGATCTCGCCCACGAGCACGATCTGCTTGGTCTCGGGGTCGCGCTCGAAGAGGCCCAGCGCGTCGATGAAGTTGGTGCCGATGACGGGGTCGCCGCCGATGCCCACGCAGGTCGTCTGGCCCAGCCCGTACTCGGAGATGGAGTTGACGATCTCGTAGGTCAAGGTGCCCGACCTGGACACGACGCCCACGGGCCCGGGCTTGAAGATGGTGTCGGGCAGGATGCCGACCTTGCACCGCCCCGGGCTCGCAAGGCCCGGGCAGTTGGGGCCGACGACCCTCGCGCCCACCTTGCCGGCCCTGTGCACGAACCTGATGACGTCCTGGACGGGGATGTGCTCGGTGATGACCACGACGAGCCTGACGCCCGCGTCCAGCGCGTCGCTGACGGCCCCCGCGGCGAACTGGCGGGGCACGAGCACGCAGCTCGTGTCGGCCCCCGTGGCCCCCACGGCCTCCTTGGCCGTGTTGAAGACGGGGATGCCGTGGACCTCCTGGCCGCCCTTGCCGGGGCTGGTGCCGCCCACGACTCGGGTGCCGAAGTCGAGCATTGCCTTGGCGTGGTAGCTGCCCTGGGTGCCGGTGATGCCCTGGACGATGACCCGGGTGCCGTGGTCGATGAGGATGGCCATCTCACGCACCCCCCCTGCTGAGCTCGACTGCCTTCGTGGCCGCCTCCTGGAGGCTCGCGGCCGCGATGAGCCCCGCGTCCTTGAGGATGCCGCGCGCGAGCTCCTCGTTGCGGCCCTTGATGCGCGCGACGACGGGCACGCCCATGCCCTCGGTGGAGGCGACCTCGTGCAGGCCCTTGGCGACGGTGTCGCACTTGGTGATGCCGCCGAAGATGTTGATGAGCACGACCTTGGGGCGGGCCTCCTTCATCAGCCGGACCGCGACCTTGACCTTCTCCGGGTCGTCGGTCCCGCCCAGGTCCAGGAAGACGCCGCCCGCGCCGCCCGCGGCCTTGATGGCGTCCAGCGTCGCCATCGTGAGGCCCGCGCCGTTGGCGATGACGCCGATGTTGCCCTCGAGCTGGACGAATGCGATGCCCTGGTCCTTGGCCCTCTGCTCGAGGGGGGTGTACTCGTCCTCGGGCTTGCCGACCTCGGGGTGGCGGAAGAGCGCGTCGTTGTCGATGGTGAGCTTGGCGTCGGCCGCGACGAGCGCCCCCTGCCTGGTGACCACGAGGGGGTTGATCTCCACGAGCGTCGCGTCCTTGGTGGTGAAGAGCTTCCAGAGCCTGGCCGCGACGTCCTTGAACGAGGGGGCGAGCCTTGCGTCGAGCTTCAGCGCGCTTGCCATGCGGGTGGCCTGCTCATCGGTGAGGCCCATCTCCACGTCCACGGGCTCGGAGAAGAGCTCCGACCGGGGCACTGACTCGATGTCCATGCCGCCCCTCGCGGAGGCCAGGATGCGCACCGCCCTCACGGACCGGTCGATCACGAACCCCAGGTAGAGCTCCTGGCCGATGTCGAGCCTTGGCTCGACGAGGACGTGGCGGACCTTGTGGCCGCGGATGTCCATCCCCAGGACCTGCTTGGCCTTGGCCTTGGCCTCCCCCGTGTCGGAGGCGAACTGGATGCCGCCCGCCTTGCCGCGTCCGCCCGTCAGCACCTGGGCCTTGATGACCACGGGGCGGTCGACCGCGGAGATGCCGTCCGGGGCGTCCACGACGTAGCCCTCGGGCGTGGGTATCCCGAACTCGCGGAACATCTCCTTCGCCTTGTACTCCATGAGGTTCATGCTGGCACGACCTGGGGTCCCTTCCGGGACCGCGGGTGGCGGTATCGTGGAAACGTGATAAAGGCTTTTGGATGTGGGCGGCGTGACCAGGATCCGTGATCTCTGTCATGTGATTTGCCGATTGGATGGCCAGAGGTGAGGCGGCACCCGACATGGGCCGTCCTAGTGGGCGCGGGATGCCTGGCTCGGGCACAAAGGCTCATAGTCCGGTAGTGTCTCTCTATGACTGGGGCCGGTCCCTCGACCGGTCCAATCTGGACCTGGATGCCCCTCCAGGAGGGCCGAAACATGCCGCGGACTCCTCGGAATAATAGGCCGAAGGACGGCCTCCCTGGATTCCTGCGTCCCCTCTTCTGGGACACGGACTTCCCTTCCATGAGGTGGCCGCGTGACCGCGACCAGGTCACTGCCAGGATCCTGGCCTCGGCCGACTGGAAGGCCATAACATGGCTCAGGCGGGAGCTCTCCGACGGGGGGCTGCGTGAATGGTTCCTAGCCCACAAGGGCCGGGGCCTGGACCCGCCCAGGCTGCGGTTCTGGGAGCTGGTCCTCGACCTCCCCGAGGAGGAGGTCGACCTCTGGATCGAGTCGATGAAGCGCGACCCCTGGCACAGGAGGACGAGGGGATGAGGTGGCACACCGAGGTGCTCGAGGGGCCGCAGCTCAAGGCGCTCAAGGCGATGGGCCCGGCCATGACGAGAGCGGGCCTTTCCCTGGGGGGCGGCACCGCGGTCGCGCTACACCTGGGGCACAGGCGGTCGGACGACCTCGTCTGGTCCAGCCAGGCCGAGCGGGGCGACATGCTCTCCCTCGTCACTGAGCTCGCCAAGGGGGGCGTCGAGCTCAAGGTCGAGGACGTCCAGAAAGGGACGGTGCACGGGTCCGTGTCAAGCGTGCGGACCAGCATCCTCGATTACGCGCATCCCTTCTTGAATCCCCCCGCCAGGGCCCCAGGGCTCGGATGCAAGGTCGCGAGCCTGGAGGACCTCGCCGCGATGAAGCTGTCCGCCGTGACCCAGCGCGGCTCGAGGAAGGACTTTCTCGACGTATTTGCCATCGGCCTCGAGCGGATACCACTGCCCGACATGCTCGAGCTCTACAGCCAGCGGTACCGGATAGAGAACCTGACGCACGTCCTGATCGGCCTGGCATACTTCGACGACGCGGACGGCGGCCCGATGCCCACGATGCTCTGGGACGTGGGATGGACCGAGGTGAAACGCACGATCCGTGACTGGGTAAGGGAGCTTGCGCGCCAAAGATGAGCCTGCCCTCGGGATTCCAGGCCCCTGGCTTTATCTGCTCGCGAGATTCGCAATCCCCAAACCCCGTGCCGGAAGCCTTTTTAAGAACCAATGTCTGCCCTCCTAGGATAGCATGAACGTCACGGACGTACATCCTAACAGGGTCGTCGAGGACCTGGAGCTCACCATAGTCGAGAAGGAGGAGCCCCGGGACGTCGTCACGAAGCACGGCAAGGAGTCGCGCGTGTGCGTCGCGGTCGCCGAGGACACCGAGGGCAACCGCGTCAACCTCTCGCTGTGGGACGGCGAGATCGACCTCGTGCGCGTGGGCATGAAGGTGCGCATCACCAACGGGTGGGCGCGCACGTTCAACCAGGAGCTCCAGGTGTCCGCCGGGCTCCACGGCGAGCTCAAGATCTTGAGCTAGCCGCCGCGAAACGTACCCTCTCCATGTTCATCGCCCCTCTCAATCGAATCCCCTCCTTACTTTCCCCCAAAGGGCATCCAGGAATAATTCTACCTGTTATGAGGGCTCATGCGGTCGGTACTCGTGATTGATGAATCGGAGGATGCATCGAGCGATGTATCGACAGATGTATCCACTGATGCGCCGATAGAATCGTGTATAGTCCCCGAAACGTTTCGCCAAGCTTTAGATGGCGGACGCGCATTCGATAGGGTGCCACTATCGAACGAGGACATCGAACGCATCGTCGTGCGGGTCGTGGACCATGGACTGGACACAGGATACGTCGCGAGGCAGTTCGGGATCAGCCAGAGGCGGGTGCAGCAGCTCGCCAAGCGGTACAGGGAGACGGACGTCGTCCCCAAGGCCGGAGTACGTGGGCGTAGGCCCTACGCACGATATCCCTCGGACCTCGCGGACCTGGTCCTCCGGTTGCATCGTCGCACGAGGCGCGGGGCGGTCGCGATCGCACGTCACCTTCGCATCAGGCACGGCATCAGGGTCAGGAACGGGGTGGTCCACGGCATCCTCGAGGGGGCGGGGCTCGTGAGGGAGAGCCCCAACATGAGAGGGCGGAAGAAGCCCTGGATCCGGTACGAGCGGGAGCACAGCCTGAGCGCGGGCCACATGGACTGGCACTACAACAGCGTGTTCCGGAAGTGGGTGTGCGCGGTCCTGGACGACGCGAGCCGGATGGTGCTGGCGGGCGGGGAGTACGACCAGAGGAGCAGCGCGGCGGCGATCGAGCTGTTGATCGAGGTCTTGCACAAGTACGGGCACATCCAGCCTCTCCGCGAGGTCATCACGGACCACGGTGCGGAGTTCTACGCGAACACGCGCAACGAGGACGGGACGGCGAACCACGCGTTCGAGATCTTCTGCAGGGATCGCGGCATCGTCCACATCTTGTGCCAGTACAACCATCCGCAGAGCAACGGGAAGATCGAGAAGTGGTTCGACACGTACGAGCGCTACAGGAAGGAGTTCGCGACGTTCGACGATTTCGTGCAGTGGTACAACCGGGTGAGGCCGCACTCGAGCCTCGACGAGGAGAGGCTGGAGACGCCCGAGCAGGCATTCTACCGGAAATGCCAGGACATCCTGGTCGGGAACTACATGCGGATGGTCGAGAGGGAGATGGGGGAGCAGGCATGACGCAGCGAAAGATTTACGGGATTGTACAGCGCCGATAGAATCGGGAAAAGTATATAGTCGGACGGCCCCTGTTCTTCGTGAAAAGGGGTGCCGCCATGCAGCTTAAACGCATTTTGGACGTCCGTGCCTGCCTCGTCGGTTTGATGATTGCGGTCCTGATTATGCCCTCAGCGTCCGCTTATTTTTGGACCCAGGACCCATTGGACTTCGGCCACACGACCGCGCCGCCCTCGCCGCCTGACCCGTTGGATGGCGCCGGAACGGCCTATGTCTACAGCGATCACGGTGGAGTCTCCGCGCTCCTCTTTGGCAGTACCAACGAGGGAAGCCCGTCCATAATCTCGAAGGATGTCTCGGAGTACAACGGCTGGACACTGATGTGGGTCGTCCAGTACACCCTCGGTGCCGTCCCATATAGCGGGGAGACGGCCAGGGCATGGGTCGAGCTTGACCTCGACTGGAAGGACGATGGCGAGGGCGCCTGGGCCGATGGGGACTACGACAGCGCATGCATCATCGTCTACACCTGGAGCAACCCGCCCATCAAGAACGAGTCCGGGTGGCTCTACGTATGGATAGACTGCGCCTATGACCAGGATGACGAGTTCCGGCTGACCTTCACCGCCCATTCCCAGTACCTCCAACAGACGACCTGGGTAGACTTGGTGTCACCATCCACGGCAAGGGTGTATTTTCAGATTGATGAGATATAGCCCCAGGATAGGCATGTCTCGCATGCCTTCGGCAGATTGTCGGATCCCTCCTGGTGCACCCAGGACCGCCTCAGTGCCGATCATGGCCGAAGCTAGCACGATGCCGGGAATCATCGAAGATTGTTCGGAAAGAAATAAATACCTGCAAGACAGCTGATTTATAGATGAATTCACGGTTCGGATTCATTCTCGTCCTTCCTCTGGCCATTCTGCTCGCCCTATGCGTTCTTCGCTGCTCGGCGGCCGCTGATACCTACATCGACAACGACCTTGTGACATCCGATGACCTTGCGTTCTCCGATTCCGTCATCCATCTGTCCGCCAACATTACGGTCCAGGGCAGAGGCTCCCTGACTCTGGACCGCTGCCTCATCTCGTTCGAGCAAGTTCGACCTGGAGCCTCCTATAGCCTGTCCATCCTCGACGATTCGTCAGTCTCCATCTCTAATTCGACCATCGATTCGGAGAACTCGGCATGCCCCTGCGCATTCTTCTTCGAGACAAACGGTTCTGTTTTGATTAGGCACTCGATCCTCAAGCATCTCGGTGATGACTTGGGGTCGTCCATCACCGTAGAGTGGGCCCAGATTCATTTCATGGACTCCGTCATTGAGAGCCCCAGAGGTCCGATATCGTTCGCCCATTGCACGCACGTTGAGTTATCCAATCTGACCATCGGCGGCGAACAGGGGGATGGCATCAGAATCGTTTCTTGCAGCCAGGTGTCCATCGTCGGATGCGATATAAACGGCTTCACGACCGGCCGGGGGCTGTCGATATCCTCCAGCGCTGGCTGCCGTGTCAATGCGACGGCGTTCTCGAACAACCTGATCGGCGTCTCCATCTCCCGGGATTCCAGGGATCATGTGATATCCTTCTGCCGTTTCTCCGGCCACCTCAGGGCGGCTGTGCTGATCGAGAACAACCGTGTCGAGCCAGGCCCCATCATCGCCCACTGCCAGTTCCTTGAGGACTATTGCGCCATCTCGTCGGACTCGACATCCACTGGCGTGGTCATCATGGATTCCCTGCTCCGCTTCGTCACGGTAGGGGTGGACATGGGCGCGGGCGGCTGGTGGGTTCTCAACAACACCTTCGAGTACTGCCTGGAAGGAATCTACGAGACCTATGCTCGTACGTTCAATGTAATCGGCAACCGATTCATCTCATGCGTCGCACAAGCCGTCTTCTCGGAGGAGATTGGGATTGAGGACTACAAGACGACACGGGCGAACATATCCGGCAACCTCTTCTCGGGGGGTCCTGGCGTCGGGATCGAGCTCTCCCTCAAGGGCGACGCGGAGATCGCCAACAACACCTTCTTCGACCTCCGGGGAGGCGGCGTAGAGGTCTGGACGGCATCTGGTGTGACGATGGTCGATGACACGTTCACCGACTGCGGCTTCGCCGTCGAGTGCAGGGATTCCTCGCTCGCCCTCCGTCGCCTCTCCATCTCGGGGTGCGCGGTCGGAATCAAATCCAAGTCCTGCACGATATCGATGTCGGAGTCCACCGTCGGGAGCGTTGCCCAACTCGTCCTCTCGGACTCATCGGACATCGAGATACCCACGGGTTCTATCGACGGTGACACCCGATTGTCGTGCGACAGGTCCACAGTGCGCTTGGGGAGTGACCTGGTCATTGCGGCTATGCATCTGAGCCTTTCCAATGCGACTGTCGCCAAAATCGTCGACAACCCCACGACGGGCCGAGTCGTCGTCGAACTGGATACGGGTTCGATTCTTGATCTCATCGATTGCCCGAGCCCGTCCGCGGCCTGCATCCTGGACGACCTCTCGACCCTCAAGACCTGGTGGAGGATCCTTGTGCACGTCTCGAGGCTCTCGGACGGTGGCGCCATGCCCGGGATGCCCGTGGCGATACACGACGAGGGGTTCCAGGAGGTCCTGAGGACCTCGACGGACGCCTTCGGCGAGACCCCGGTATTCGATCTCCTGGCAACCATCCTCATGAGGAACGGCATGCATGACCTGAACCCCCATATTGTCTCAATCGAGTACCGGAGGGTCAACGTCAGCATCGAGGTCGAGGTGACTGGCCAACAAGACATCTTCATCACGGTCGACGACGTCCCGCCCGCAATCATTGTGAGTTGGCCCCCCAATGGCACGACATTGGATGGTGCCGAGGTGGAGATGACGGGGACGGCCTCGGACGGAAGCCGCATCGTGGCCTTGGGAGTCGCCGCGGACGGCGGCCAGCGACTCGCGATTGCACCAGTCTCTCCCTGGTCTGCCTACCTCACCCTGGAGGAAGGCGCGCATCTCATCGTGGTCACGGCGGTAGACGAGCTGGGGAATGAGGGACGGGCGGAGGTGGTTGTCAGGGTCGACCTGTTCCCGCCATTCATCGCGGTGACGCAACCAGCCGGGGGGGATCAGTTGAACGTCGACCGGGTCGAGGTGATAGGGACCACCGAGCCTCGTTTGCGCGTTTCCTGCTCGAACGCCTCGACGGTAGCCGATGCCCGAGGGGAATTCCATGTCAATGTCACATTGCAGGGTGAGGGCCACCACGAGCTCGCGGTGACAGTCTCGGACGCGTTCGACAGGACCAGCACGTTCAGGCTCAGCATCTACGTGGACTGGACGAACCCTTTTGTGTCGCTCGATGGAGGCCAGTCGCCAAGGAACATCACGCACCCATCGATTGCCGGCCATGTATCCGAGAGTATCGCCTCGTGCGTGGTGCAGGGAAAGCCCGTGTCCATGGCGACAGACCTCTCCTTCAGCACGACCGTGGACCTCCTCGAAGGTGCGAACCTTATAATGTGGACCTGCACAGACCTGGCTGGCAACACCGGGACCGGCGAGATCGCAATCCTCGTCGACACGATCGTGAACCTGACCATCGAATACCCGCAACCCGGGTGTGGAGTCGCCCAGGGTTGGCTCGAGGTCAGGGGCAGGACCGATCCCGGTGCCGAGGTGGTGGAGGTCGCCTCTGGGACCGCCATCCGTGCTGCAGGCGACGGCATGTTCACCATCAGGATTTGGTCAGGGGCGCCTGGGCCCAACAGCATCACGCTACGAGCCGTTGATGCCACGAACAATTCGAGGGACGCCACACTCGGCTATGAGGTCCTCGTTCCGCCTTCCACCCCCAGAATCGGTCACACGTTGGGCGTACTGGCAATGGCAGTCATCTCCGCCATTGTATTGACCGCGCTTCTTCTCCGTTTTCTCCGATCGAGGCGAGGAAGCCGATGACGAGCCGCGATTGCGATCCTGAAGAGCATCTCATAATTCTACTCCTGGCGTCCTCAGTCCTCCTATTCGCCCTCGTCGCTATAGCGGCGTTCGGGCGCGGGGAGCTGGCAATCGACGGGCCGCTTTGCATTGAGGGTGCGGTAACTTGGAGCAATGACACAGTGGTCATCAGGTCTGAAGTGAGGGTGATGGCCAACGGATCGCTCCTCGTGCGCGACTCCACGTTGATCTTCGATAACAAGACCGCCATGCGAGCCGGGATTACTGTAGAGCCCGGCGGGAGCCTCATCGTCATGGGCGATTCCATGGGTAGCCACCTTATGCGCGGGCAATCCTATCAGCCTTACTTCTTGCGCGCGTACCAGGGCACCACACTTCGCATCTCCGATTCCAGAATCGACGGGCTCGGCCAAGTACCTACTGTCGTGAGCCTATGGGAGGCGGGCAACTGCATCCGCTGCGATGACGCCACGATTACCGGCTGCACCTTCTCGGACAGCTTCTGTGGCATCGGGTTCGAGGGCGTCAGCAGCGGCACTGTGACCTGTTGCGAGTTCCGTAACTGCTCAAGAGGCGTCTGGCTCCGTGCCTGTACCAATCTCATTATTTCGGATTCCAGCTTCATCGGATGCTCCCATGGGATTGACGCGGACGATTTCTCCACGACAGCTCGGACCGGCTGCTCGATAAGGGGATGCCTCTTCATCGGCGGGCTGTTCGGGCTTACCTTCAAAGGGCGCAGCCTGGAGGTCGCGGACTCTCACTTCACCGGACATGACCGCGCGCTCCTCGTCAATGGGGCGGACTGGTGCGACATCGTGAACGCGACCGTTATCGAATCCCGCATCGGCATAAGGCTATCCAGCGTGGAATCCGCCCTTCTGAGAGGCTTGAGAATTGACGGGGCTGAGATCGGGCTGGCCTGTATCAAATCGCGCATCCTCCTCGAGGATTCCTCCATCACGAACACCACGGACGCGATCGATTCTCAGGAAGGGCAGCTGGCAGTCTACAGCACGACCTTGAGCGCACATGCGAACGGCATCTCATACTGGGGACACGGCCCCTCTTCCTCCGAGGGCGCCGACCTCAGGCTCGACGGCATCGCCTTTTCCGTTCCGGGCTTCGCAATCTATGTCGATGGGGCAACCCTTGCCTCGGTGCAGGGATGCAGATTCCTCCCGGATTCCGTCTCTCAGTCCTTTGCCAACGTCTCGAACCTGGAGATTGTGAATACATCGTTCGATGCTGGCATGGCAACCCTTTGCCGGGCGGTGGGGATGGGCTCATTGGAGCTGTCGCAATTCGTCGGCGCTGGCGCATCGTTCAATCTGACGAACTCGACGATGAGCATCGGCCCAAAGAATACATTCCAGTGGCCTGCAAGCCTCGTCCTCGATGTGAAATCGCGCGTTCTCAGCCACATTCCTCCCGAATCGTTCCAACTGGAGATACTTGACGAGCTCTCGGAGTTCGAATGGGTGAAGGACCTCTCGGTGAACGTGACCCTCGCCTCGGACGGCCAACCTGCCATGGGCTGTCAGCTCCGACTCCTCGACGCGGGGCACATGGAGGTGGGTCAGGCGTGGCTCGACCGCCGCGGGGGCGCATCCTTCGAGACCGTGGCTGTGACGAGGCTGACAACGACCGGTCAGACCCGCCTCACTCCCCACACAATAGCCTGCACCCTGGGTATTATCTGCCAGGACCAAGCATTCGATCTCTCGGCAGGGGGGAAGTCCACCGTTGCCATCGACATACGCCTGGATGACGTACCTCCAGGAATCCAGGTATCGGCTCCCACCGACAAGGCCATCAATGTGGGGGGCTGCCTTCACACAAGGGGTTCCGTGACCGATGAGTTCGGAGGGATTTCCTCCGTGGAGCTCATCCTCGACGACTCCCCTGCACTCATGGTCGGGCAAAGCTGGGACGAGACGCTCCCCGTATCAATCGGCTGGCACGTCCTCCAGGTCCGAGCGGCCGATGACCATGGCAACGTGGCCAGCGTCTATACTTGGTTCCGGCTCGTGGAGCCATTGGTCCCGATCGAGATTTCAACGCCATCGAATGGTTCCCTTACAAACTCGACCGGAATCCGGATTGCCGGAAAGGTGCCGGGTGCCAGCTGGCTTTTCGTGAATTCTATAGAGGCGATACTGACGGACGGCGGGGGATTCTCCACGGAGGTCCCGCTGGCCGAGGGGGCGAACGACGTCACGTTCGAGTATGGCACAGATTTCGAGCGGAAGACCTTCCATCTCCTGGCATGGCGGGATTCGGCACCTCCGACGTTCACAATCGAGGAGGTCCCCCGCATCACGAACCACACACCCCTCATCATCCTAGGTAGGGTGCGCGACGACCACTCGCCGGCGCAGGTGTGGGTCGGGGGAGAGCTTGTGGCAACGGAGGGCGACGGAACCTTCAGAGCGAGCCTGCGGCTCGGTGACGGGGAGCATCACATCCTCCTGTGGGCAACTGACCTCGCCGGCAACTACGGCTCCTTGAGCTTGACCGTCACCATTGACACGGGGATCGAGCTGCGCCTTCTCGGGAGCGTCCCCGACGCCACAACGGATCGGGTCATCCATGTAAGCCTATCATCGGAGAAGGGCAGCGCTCTCGAGGTGGTGGTGAACGGGGCGCATGTGGGCAATCACTCCTTCCTTTCGGACATATTGGACCTCTGGATCCAGCTTCCCAGCGCGGGCTCGAACCAGATACGCCTTACCGCCTGCGATGAGGCGGGCAACTCCAGGAGCCTCGAACTGAACGTCACGTACTCCGAGGAATTCTCAGGTTCCATACCCTCGGGCTGGCATCACATCGCGACAAGCGTGGGAATCGTATTCTCGGTGGTCGCGGCGCTGGCCATCGCCTCATTGATCTGGCGGCGGAAGAGTGACCAAACATAGAAGCGCTGGTAATGCTCCATCTCCGTTCTCTCGGGGAGTTTAAAAAACTTGACGGATTCGCAGCTTGCGCACGGGGGCATTATGGCTGAATCAGTCGGAATCTCTGGTAGTAAGTCGCCTGAATCAATGGCACCGATGCTGAAGGGCCACAATGTCGAGAGGTGTGCCGTTGCGAGGCGCATTAATTCGACGTGGCCCTGGAAATCGGTAACAACCTCTCCTTTTTGATATGCACGCGATGGTTCCTGACCATCTCGAGCAGGTAGTAGTACTTCTTCTTCCCCTCACGGTACTCCCCCAGATGCGTCCCTATCAATTGACCCAAGGCGACGTATAAGTCGCTCCTCCTCATCTTCAGGTCCTTTACCATCCTCCCGGCCAATATGAACGGCTCAGGTGGATTGGCACAGAGCTTTGCCTCCATGTATCGAAGGATTGTCTCCGTCTGTGAGACATAGTGTAGATATCTTCTCATCCACAAGGGCCCCATATGATAATGCGGGCTTCCTCAATATAAAGGTTCTGCTGTTGAAACATCCAGATGCTATTGCGGCAAACAACGGTTGGGGATGAGTATCTCGCCCCGGATGAGTTGCCTTGCCAGCACGAGTGATTCTGGCCGCACTTGACGGAAGCGTTCCGCTATCCGGTCCCTTCGCCCGTAGACCGCCCTTATGTACCTCGGATTGTCGAGGTTCAGGAGGAAGGCCATCCCCACACCCTCACTCTGCATCTTGGCCTCCACTCTCGCGTTCCCTTGGATGCGCCTGTAGTGACTGCGCATCACCCGGTAGTCCTTCTCGATCGGGTTGTTCGTCCGCGGGAGCTTCACGATCCTGGCCTTCGCCCCCGTGCCAATCACGACGTTGGGCGCGAGGAGGTGCGCCCTGTTCTCGATGAAGAGCTCCTTGATGCCCCGCAGGGTCTGCTTCAGCCCCTTGTCGGGCACGCCATCCATGGTCCCCTCCACGGCCCTGCC
>Ga0315276_10003352_pt1 | contig 14681 bp, 15 predicted proteins | sample YL17G05_0_MG_FD_204542 | JGI IMG/M metagenome (GOLD analysis project Ga0315276, IMG submission 204542) | Sediment microbial communities from Yellowstone Lake, YNP, Wyoming, USA - YL17G05_0 | ecosystem: Environmental > Aquatic > Freshwater > Lake > Sediment | place: USA: Wyoming | collected...
CTTCTGGAGGACGAACCATATTATCGCCGAAATCTCGCCAGTGGTCAACTGCTTGTTGAGGTCCTGCATGACCAGTATGTCGTAGTTCTCAAGCTTCTCCTTGGTCAGCTCGCCCTTCTCTATTGATGCGACCTCGTAGCCGCGTTTCCTCAACTCATCCGCGAACTTGGAATACTCCTTTCCTGACGTGTAGGTTCCGGCGCCCACCTCGTAGAATAGCACCCTCTTCGCCGCCACGCAGTCGGCCATCAGGTATAGCACTACTACCAATACTGTGAGGAGCTTCTTATTCATTGGCTTACAAATGGAAACCATCTCTTATAAATCCGTTATTTGAGCCCATTGTACGGCTTAATGTCTATGTAATCGGCGGCCGTAAGCTCCCAGGCTGGGCAGTCGGGGAGCCTACCTAGGTTGACGACCCTCGTCTCGCCTATCCTGTCCTCCTCCCCTCCGGCCTCGTGTATGTGGGCGCATAAGGCCAGTTCAGGCTTCCACGTCTCTATGTACCGTCTGACTGCCGTGGAGCCTACGTGGTGGCCGCCCGCTATGGCGTCGCAGCGGGTGTCCTTCGGGGGGGTGTGGGTCATGAGGATTACCCTCGAATGCTTCTCGACGCTGTCGCTTAAGCCCTCAAGCGCCCTCGTGAGGTGAACTTCATCCTGCTCGAAGGGGGTGCCGAAGGGGGTGACGTTTGAGCCTCCGAGGCCGATTATCGTCGCCTCAGGGAGCTTTAGCACCCTGTTGTGGAGGCATGTGCCGCGTTCCTGGAGCGTCCTGACAGATGCAGTCTGGTCGCAGTTGCCGGGCAGAGCCCAGACCTTATACCCCCTGAATGCCTCCAGTATGGTCTGTATGTCGCATCTGTTCTCCTCAGGGTCCCTGAAGCCCCTACTATAGTCGCCGAGAAGGAAAACGTAGTCGAAGTCTCTGGGGGACATGCGGTCGCGGAGCCTGTGGACGGCGTCGATGTCGCCGTGGATGTCGCCGACGCAGATTGCCCTCATCCGTTAAACTTAAACACGTCCTGCTTAAATACATTCAATGGGCCAGGTCACATTCCTCGGCACCGGCGGCGGCAGATTCGTCTTCCTCACCCAGAAGCGGCACACTGGAGGAATCTGGCTCGAACTCGGCGGCGCCAGACTCCTAGTCGACCCGGGCCCGGGAGCGCTCGTGAGGGCGCTTGACGCGGGACTCGACCCAGGCACACTCGACTGCGTCATCTCAAGCCACGGGCACCTAGACCACTACAACGACGTGGAGGTGATGGTGGAGGCCATGACGCACGGCCTCAACCGGAGGCAGGGCCTCCTCGTCCTGCAGGAGGATGTGGTGCCGTACGTCTCCGAATACCACCGGGCGAGTGTCGAGACGCTGGTGGCCAGGAGCGGCGAATCGTTCACCGTCCGCGGACTCAGGGTGGACGTCCTGTCAACGTGCAACCATGCCGGGGGCCTGGGATTCAGGTTCGAAGCGCCGGAGGGTAGGGTTACGTACTCAGGGGACACGGCGTATGCGCCAGACGTGGTCGCACAGTACCTTGGAAGCCGGATGCTCATACTCAACACCATATTCCCTAAGCGGCGGGCCTCGGACACGCACCTTAACACCGACGATGCGGAAAGGATAGCATCGGAGACGCGGCCCAAGCACCTGATACTCACGCACTTCGGCGTCAGGATGCTCGCCGAAGACCCGGCGCGGGAGGCGGAGAGGATTCAAAGGGAGACCGGCGTCAGGACTACCGCGGCCACCGACGGGATGACGGTGAGGATTGGCGATGGGGGTCCGGCGTGAAAGCCCCGACGGTGGACCTCCTCAGGGAGGGCACGAGAGTGGACGTCTTTGAGGGTGGCCTGAAGGTGTCTAAGGCCTGCTGTAGCGCCGTCGTCCTAATCAGGGCTCAAGGACGGAACGTCGTAGTCGACCCTGGGGCTATGGGATACGCCGATGCGGTGTTGTCGGCGCTCGGGGCGGTGGGGCTTAAGCCGTCCGACGTGGACACGGTCGTAAACACCCACATGCACCTCGACCACATATACAACAACTACCTCTTCAAGAAGGCGGTGATCTACACCCCCACGTCGGTTTGGCATGTCGAAGACGGCAACCGGGTGGAGATGTTCCCTGGCGTGACCGACCCGGGAATCAGAGGCGTCTCATTCATGGACACGCCAGGACACATGGAGAAGCACGTCGCGGTGGCGGTGAGGACTGCTGCCGGGATGGTAGTTATAGCCGGGGACGCGGTCAGGGAGAGCGTGATAGACGGCGGGGAAGTGCCTAGGAAGTACCCGCTGCCCCATGAATACTTGGAGTCGATGCGGAGGATATTCGACGCCGCGGACGAGATAATCCCCGGCCACGGGCCCCCCATCCGGGGGGAGAGGCTTAAGAGGCTCAGAGTAAAGCTGAAGACGCTGAAGCAGTGAGGCATCTACTCGACGGTCACGCTCTTGGCGAGGTCTGCCTCAGTCGCTATAGCTCCTCCGGGCCCTCGCGAAGTCACTCTACCGTGACGCTTTTCGCGAGGTTCCTGGGCTTGTCGGGGTCGAGGCCTTTGAGGACGCTGATGTAGTATGCGAAGAGGTGGAGCGGGACTATGTTGAGTATCGGGGCGTACGCGGGCAGGGTATTCGGGACGCTGAAGTCTCCGCCGGAGCCCACGGTTATGACCTTCGCGCCGCGCGCCTTTATCTCCGCTATGTTGCTCTCGACCTTCGCTCGGAGGAGCCCGTCCGGGACCACCGCTATCACCGTGACGTCCCCGCTCATGACTGCGAGGGGGCCGTGCTTCAGCTCCCCCGCGGCGTAGCCTTCCGCGTGCACGTACGTTATCTCCTTCAGTTTCAAGGCCCCCTCAAGCGCAGTCGGATAGTTTTCCCTCCGGCCCACGAAGAAGAACGTGCGCGTGTTCGCCTCCTCCTCGGCGCGCTCCCTCACACGAGCGTCCTTGAGGGCCTGCGCGACCTTCGGCTTGAGGTTCCTGAGTTCCGTGATGTGGGCATCATACGTCCTCTCGTCGGCCTTCATAGTCACCTTCGCAAGCTCCAGGACCAGGGCGGCCAGACAGGCCAGCTGGCCTATGTACGCCTTCGTTGACGCGACAGCTATCTCCGGCCCGGAAGCGGTGAATATGGCGTCGTCGGCGCACCTGGCGAGGCTTGAGCCCACCACGTTGACGACGGCCGCCACGTATGCGCCCCGTCTTCTCGCCTCCTTGGCGGCAGCGATTGTGTCGGCGGTCTCCCCGGACTGGGATACCACGACGACTCCGCAGCTGTCGCTGACCGACTCTACGGTCGAGTACCTGAACTCCGAGGCTATGGACGATTCGGCCTGGATGCCGAATGATTCCGCCGCGTATTTGGCGTAGAGCCCGGCGTGGTAGGCGGTGCCGCAGGCGACGAAATACAGCCTCCTGCAGGTGGCGAGCCTCCCGGCGACCCTCCTTATCGCCTCCATGTCCCTCACCGCGTTCGCCGCGGCCTGCGGCTCCTCGTGGATTTCCTTGAGCATGAAATGGTGGTATCCGGCGCGCTCAGCCTCCTTCACGTCCCATGTTATCGTCTCCGGCTGTTTCCGTATCTTCGCCTTAGACTTGAGGCTGTAGAACTCGGCTTTCTCGCGGGTGACGACGCCGTACTCCATGTCGTCCAGTATGACCGCCTCCCTGGTGTGCGAAATGAAGGCGGGAGCGTCGGAGGCGATGTAGTTCTCGCCCTTGCCGAGGCCTACGATGAGCGGGCTCTCGTTCCTAGCGACGAGTATCCTGTCTGGCTCGTGCGTGGACATCACAGTCAGGGCGTAGCTGCCCTTTAGCCTCTCAAGAACCCTCGCGAACGCCTCCAGGAGGTCGCCGTCGTAGTAGTCCTCGAGGAGGTGGGCTATCACCTCGGTGTCGGTCTCGCTCCTGAACTCGTGCCCCCTCCCGAGGAGCTCGGTCTTCAGCTCGGCGTGGTTCTCTATGATGCCATTGTGGGCCACCGCGAAGTCGCCGGTGCAGTCCGCGTGCGGGTGCGCGTTCAGCTGGGACGGCGCACCGTGTGTCGCCCACCGGGTGTGTCCGAAGCCTATGTTGCTTCTGAGCCCCTCGGGCTTCAGCTTCGCCCGCACCTCGTCGACCCTGCCCTTGTCCTTCGGTATCATTATCCGTCCGCCCTCCATGTAGGCGATGCCGGCTGAATCATAGCCCCTGTACTCAAGGCACCTGAGCATGTCGAACAAGACCACCGGCGCGTTCCTGTCGCCGACGTAACCCGCTATCCCACACATAAAGGCACTCCCGAGGCTTACTATTTTAATGCATACTTCAATAAAATACTCTGTAAATGGTGTTTTCGCATGAATCGCAAGTACTCTGGGGCTTGGACCGCGCTCGTCACACCGTTTGACTACGACTACACCGTCAACTGGGCGCAGCTTGAGCGGAACGTGGGGTTCCAGGTCGAGGAGGGCATAACCGGGATCGTCCCCATGGGCTCCACAGGCGAGTCCGCGACGGTGACGCACAGGGAGCACTCGAAGGTAATCGAGAACTCCGTCCACTACTCAAAGGGCCGGTGCCAGGTGCTCGCGGGCACAGGATCAAACAGCACGGACGAGGCCTTCTACGAGACGAAGAGGGCGGTGGAGGCGGGCGTGGGCGTATGCCTCCTCGTCGACTGCTACTATAACAAGCCGTCGTCGCTTGAGCTCAGGCACGAGTACTATTCGGTGATACTCTCCGAGTTTCCCAAGACCGACTTCATAACATACGCCATACCCGGGCGGTCGGCGACCGTCCTGTCCCCGGAGGATGTGGCTATACTCAGGAGCGAATACCCGAACCTCGTGGCCGTAAAGGAGGCGTCAGGCGATTTCGACAGGATGAGGAGGATTAGGAGCCTCGTCGACGGCGACTTCAACATACTGAGCGGCGACGACCCGAACACGCTCGCCATGATGACCGACACCCAGATAGCCGCGTCCGGCGTCGTATCCGTCATAAGCAATATCACCCCCGGGCCTATCGAGAGGTGCGCGAGGATGCTTCTTGAAGGCAGGCTGGAGGAGGCGAAGAGGATTGACTCCGCGCTCATGCCCCTCTACAAGTGCGTCGGCGTGTCCACGGTCGAGGACGTCCGCCTGCCGGGCGGCAAATCAGCGAAGGTGACCTATAAGTTTCCGAATCCCGTGCCCGTGAAGACGATGATGCTCGGCCTCGGGATGATAACCGGACCGTGTAAGAGGCCGCTCGGGAGGATGACGCGGCAGGGCGTCGCGGCGGTTCGCGAGGCCTTGAGGACGGTATGGGCTGTCGACCCTAAGATTCTAGAGCCTATCGAGGGATACTACGACGTCGACGTCGCCGGGAGGCTCGCAGACGACAAGTTGTGGGAGCGGCTCAGCTACGGCGAATAACCCTAGCGATTCTGTGCGTTCAGCAAGTCCCTTTGCGTTACTACCCCCACTACTTTGTCGTCTTCTGCGACGAACACCCTCCTTATCCGCCGCTCGTTCATCAGCCTCGCGGCGTCCATGATATCGGTTGAGGGGTCTACCGTGACGATGGGTGCCGTCATAAGCTCCTCGAGGGTGGTCCTGAACAGCGGCTTCCCATTAGACACGACCTTGCGTACGAGGTCCCGCTCCGTGACCACGCCGAGCTCTGAGAGGGGGCCGAACTGGCCTTCTTCCCTTACCACCAAGAAGCCGCTGATGTTCCTCGCGGACATAAACTTCACTGCGTCGGTGACAGTGTCCCCCCTCCTCAGGGCGAGGACTGGCTGCGTCATCAGTTCCGATACTTTCATCGTGTATAGTAATGAGCCTGTTTTAATATACGCCTCCCTCGGCCTCGAAGACGGTCTTCAGGCTCTTGAGGGTCACCAGGCTCTCCCGCTCCATCTCGTCGAGGCGGAACTCTATCTCCTTCTTCCTGGAAAGGAGCGACGGTATGATGTTGTATTCGAGGGCGTTCACCCGCCTCTTCGTCTTCTCTATCTCCCGGACGAGCTTCCTCACCGATATCTCGCTCTCCGCTATGTCGAGGATGACGTCAAGGGCCTCCTGGAAGTCGGTCGACACGGCGTCTATCTTCGCGCTTGACCCTATTATGCTGTAGCCCCTCTTGCCGACGCTCCTGGGGCCGAAGTGCTTCTTCATCTTTGGGAGCCTGACCCCCATCACGTTCCGCTCATCTACCGTGACGCCCTCCACCTCCCGGGTGAGCATGGCGGAGTTCTCAAGCTCGAATATGCTGTGGCTCGCCTCTGCCCTCGCGAGCGAGCCCCAGGCCGCCTTAAGCCGGGTGTTTAAATTCTTCCTCAGGAGCTTCGTTTGCCCCAGGATGGTGAGGAACTCCATCACCAGGAAGTCCCTCTTCTGCTTCAGGAGCTTGTGGCCTTTCCTTGCGAGGCGTATCCTGTTCTTCGTCTCGATAAGCTCCATCCGGGTTGGGGTGAAAGACTCCCTCATACCTTCCTCTTCATGTACCTGTCGACGTACTCCCTCCTGACCCTCTTGAGGCTTCCCTCAGGCAGGTCCGAGAGCAGGCTCCAGGCAAGGTCGAGGGTCTCCTCCACGCTCCTGTCCTTCGTCTCGGACTGCATGACGTACTCCCTCTCGAACCTGTCCGCGAACTTCAGGTACCTTTTGTCGTCGGCGCTGAGCGCCTCCTCTCCGACTACCGCCGACAGGCTCCTCAGGTCCCGGCCTTCGGCGTAGGCCGCGTAGACCTGGCTTGACAGCTCCTTGTGGTCCTCCCTCGTCTTCCCCTTCCCTATGCCGTTGTTCATCAGCCTTGAAAGCGACGGCAGCACGTCTATGGGTGGGCTGACCCCGGCCTTGTAGAGGTCTCGGCTGAGGACGATCTGCCCCTCAGTGATGTAGCCTGTGAGGTCCGGTATCGGGTGGGTGATGTCGTCGCCGGGCATGGTTAGTATGGAAAGCTGAGTGACGGTGCCCTTCCTGCCCTCGACGCACCCCGCCCTCTCGTATATCGACGCCAGGTCGGTGTACATGTATCCTGGGTATCCCCTGCGGCCGGGGACCTCGTTGCGCGACGACGATATCTCCCTTAATGTCTCACAATAGTTCGTCATGTCGGTCAGTAGAACGAGGACGTGATATCCCAGCTCGAAGGCCAGGTATTCGGCCGTGGTGAGCGCCATCCTCGGGGCGATAAGCCTCTCCACAGAAGGGTCGTTCGCCAGGTTCAGGAACAGGACCGCTTTTTCGAGGGTGCCGTTCTCTTCGAAGTCGCGCTTGAAGAACATCGCCTCCTCGTGCGTGATGCCCATCGCCGCGAACACGACCGCGAACTCCTCCTCCTTCCCGCGGACCTTCGCCTGCCTGGCTATCTGCGCGGCGAGGTCGTTGTGCGGGAGACCGGAGGCCGAGAATATCGGCAGCTTCTGCCCGCGGACGAGCGTGTTCATGCCGTCTATCGCTGATATCCCCGTCTGTATGAAGTCGCTCGGCTCCTTCCTTGCGTACGGGTTGATGGGGTATCCGTTTATGTCCAGCTCGTCTTCGGCGACTATCGGCGGCATCCCGTCCATGGGCTCGCCGACGCCGTTGAACACGCGGCCGAGCATGTCGCCGACTCCTATCTTGAATGTTTCGCCCAGGAATTTCACCCGGGTCTTCTCGAGGTCGAGCCGCGCCGTCGAGCCGAAGACCTGCACGATCGCCAGTTCCTTCCGGGTCTCAAGGACCTGGCCCTTCCTCGTCTCACCGCTCGGATACCTTATCTCGACGAGCTCGTTGTAGGCTACCTCCCCCCCGTGCCTGACGAACACCAGGGGCCCCTTCACGTCCGTGACTGTGGCGTACTCCCTAATCATCTTTCGCACCCCCTATGAGCTTCTCGAACTCGCGGTCTATGAGGCCGTGCAGGGCCTCCTGGCCCGGCAGTTTCTCCTCGGCCGTGCCCCTGAGCCCGGCTATGTCCACCTTGCATTTCATCCGGTTTATCGCGTCCATGCCGACTCCGGCGTCAATGGCATGGTCCGCCTTCTCGTGGAACCGTACGATTGCGGAGAGTATGAGGTTCTGCTTCCTGAGTGACGTGTACGCGTCGACGCTCGAGAAGCTGTCCTGTTGGAGGAAGTCCTCCCTCAGCATCTTCGCGGTCTGTAGGACGTTCTGCTCCTTCACCGGTATAGTGTCCGGGCCGACGAGCTGTACGATGTCCTTCAGCTCCGCCTCCTTCTGTAGTAGCTGCATCGCCCTCGCCTGGACATCGTACCAGCTCTTGGAGACGTGTTCCGTGAACCAGCCTTTAAGCGTCTTGAGGTAGAGGCTGTAGCTCTTCAGCCAGTTGATGGCTGGGAAGTGTCTCCTGTGCGCTAGGTCTGCGTCCAATGCGAGGAACACCTTCACTATCCTCAACGTGTTCTGGCTGACCGGCTCGGATATGTCCCCCCCGGGCGGCGAGACCGCCGATATAACTGTCACGGACCCGGTCCTGTCTCCACCGCCCAGGCAGACGACGCGGCCAGCCCTCTCGTAGAATTCGGCGAGCCTCCTGCCCAGGTAGGCCGGGTAACCTTCCTCGCCGGGCATCTCCTCGAGCCTGGAGGATATCTCCCTCATCGCCTCAGCCCACCTGGAGATGCTGTCCGCCATCAATGCGACGTCGTATCCCATGTCCCTGTAGTATTCCGCCATTGTGATTCCGCTGTAAATCGACGCCTCCCGGGCCGCCACCGGCATGTTGGAGGTGTTCGCGACGAGTATCGTCCGCTCAAGGAGCGGTCTCTTGCTGAGGGGGTCCTCAAGCTCCCTGAACTTGGTGAGGACGTCGGTCATCTCGTTGCCGCGCTCCCCGCAGCCTATGTATATCACCACCTGGGCGTCGCTGAAGCGTGTGAGGGCCTGCTGCATCACCGACTTGCCTGAGCCGAAGGGGCCTGGTATCGCGGCAGTCCCCCCCTTCGCTATCGGGAAGAAGGTGTCGATGACCCGCTGGCCGGTCACGAGGGGGACGGTGGGTTCCAGCTTCCTCCTGTAGGGCCGCGGCCTCCTCACATCCCACCTTGACAGCATGGTCTGCGCGAGGGTCTTGCCTTTCGACATTATCCTGCAGACTGTCTCCTCAATCGTATACTCCCCGGCCGCGACCTCGGCGACCTCTCCTTCCGAGGCTGAGAGTATCCTGTGCTTGATTGCATGCGTCTCCTGGACTTCCCCGAGGATGTCGCCCACGACCACCAAGTCGCCCTTCTTGACGGCGGGCGTGAAAGCCCACTTCCTCTTGCGGTCGAGGGGATACGCTATGACGCCGCTTTTCATGAAATGGCCCGAGGCTTCGGTGAGCAGTTTCAGCGGCCTCTGTACGCCGTCGTATATGGACGTGAGGAGCCCGGGGCCGAGCTCCATCGACAACGGTTCGCCGGTGTTTTCGACGATGTCTCCGGGCTTGAGCCCGCTAGTGTCCTCGTAGACCTGTATCGTCACAGTATCGCCCCTAAGCTGTATGACCTCGCCGAGGAGCTTCGCCTCACCGACCCTCACGAGGTCGTACATCATCGCACCCTTCATCTTGGTGGCCTGCACCACCGGCCCGGAAATCCTGATAAGCTCTCCCATCTCATTCACCCGCCAAGTCTATGCCAAGCGCCCTCTTCACCAAAGCCCTTAGGGTGTCGCCTCCCCTGTCCAACATGTCCTTGTCGGGTATCGACACCACTATGGGGTTTATAGAGTCTTCGGCCCTGGCTCTCACCCTCGGTGGCAGCCTTGCCAGCACCTTGTCGTTGACTATTATCACGCTGACAGTCTCGTCAGAAAGCTGCCTCTCGAACACCTCTCTGAGGTCGTCGCCGGCCTCATACACCCTCTTCACTCCGGCCAGCCTGAATCCCGTGGCCGTCGGGCTGTCGGCGACCACAGCTATCCCCCTGACATCCTCGGCACCTGTCATCTACACCACCAGGGTTTCGGCGACCCTATCCCTGGGGACGCCGAACTCCATGCCCCTCACAATCTTCCTGACGTTCCCGGCTTCGGCCTCCTTCAGGTAAAGGAAGCCGACTATCGAGCCTACCGAGAGCGTCGACAGCGTGAACGCCCGCATCCCCTTAACGTAAAGCATCCTCTCAAGCGCGGTCTCGAAGTGCACTATAAACGTGTCCTTCTCGTACTCCTTGAAGGGCTCCGTGAGGTCGACCCTGGACTTCACGGCGGACACAATCCTCGATATGTCGTATTCCCTCATCTTCATGAGGCGCTGGACGCCGAGCCTGCCGCCGTCTATCAGCGACTCCTCTAGGCTGAACGCCTCCTTTCCGGCGTACACATGCCTCATCAGCGTGATTATGTTCTTCGCGTCTATCTCGAATTCTATCAGCGACCGTATCCTCGCCCAGTCTCCGCCGCCGCGAGCGGAATTCCCGAGCATCCTGTAGTGATGGCGCTCAAGTTCGCTTGTGAGCACGCTTATGTCGCCGCTCTTCTTGTATGCCTTGTAAACCTTAATCAGCGCCTCCCCGTACTCGGTCCCGCCGAGGTGGAAGACTGCCTCGTCCACGGACTCCTGCGCGTTCACTACCAATAGGACCCTCGCGTCAAGCCTCCCTGCCGGCACGAGGCGCGCCTCGATGGCCTTCTGGCCGTACCCGAGGTGTTTGCCGAGGAGTATCGTCTTTATGTTGTAGACGTCCCATCTGCCGGTGAAGGCGTTCACCACAGGCAGCGTCTCCGCCGGCGCCACCCGTATGACCTTTGAGTACACGCGCGCCAGGTTCATGCCTATGGCGCGGTCCACGAGGTCCGGGCCGCTGTGGACTATCGACAGTCCAGTGAGTTCGCCGGCAAGGTCCGTCCTCTCGAGCATCGAAACTAGGTCCGTGAACGAGCCAGCGGACAGGAGCTTCATCGTCTCCTCTGCCCCCATCAGCCTGCTCTTCATCGACTTGATTCGCGCGTTCGGGTACCCGTACACGACGTCATCCCTGAAGCTCATCCGAACATCCTCCTATACGCATGCGCCCTCAGCTTCGGCGCCTTCTCCTTGAACGCGGCCTCGAAGGTGGCGTCGACTGTCACGCTACCGTCCTTCGCAGAGACTTTCGTCCCACCCGCCGATTCGAGGTCCTCTTCCCGGAGTCGGTAGCCCCTGAGCAGTCTCCTGTCCTGCCCCCTCGCGGATACGACTGCGTCCGAGCCGACGGATTCCACCGCCTCGTCGACCCTACTCTTGAGGAGCTTCGCGTACTCCTCGGTCTTCGCGTACCCAGCTAGCGCGTTCCAGGCCTCCGCGAGCGCCAAGTCCACAACCCCATCCCTCGCCAGGCACAGCATCCTCCGGGCGTCAAGACGCGCGGAGGCGAGATCCCTCCTCAAGACGGCCTGGGATTCCCTGTCAGCATCCGCCTTCGCCATTGAAAGTATAGTCTCCCCCTCTCGCCTGGCCTTAGCTAGCTCTTCAGCCCCCTCAACCTCGGCCCGCCCGGTCTCCTCATCCCTCCTCTTCTTGAAGTCGGCCCTTATCTCACCGCCTAGGCCCTCCAGTCCCATCCGTCACCCGCCTATCTTCTGTATAAGAAGGTACGCTATCACGAAGCCCATGATTACCAGCGTCTCCGGTATCACCAGGAACAGGAGCGTCTTGCCGCTCTCCTCCGGCTTCTCAGCCAACACGCCTATCGCGGCGCTGCCTATCGAGCTTTGCGCAAGCCCGGTCGCGATCGCCGAAAGCCCGACCGCCAGGCCGGCTCCGACTGCAATCAATCCCACCTCTGTGCTTACCATAACTCACCTCCTATCTGTACGTGTTCACCCTTCTGAAGAGGAATGGCGTGAACCTCCTGCCGCCACCCTCGAAGAACTTGCCGAAGAACTCCGTGTAGTTGAGCCTCGCGGACTGTATGCTGGACTCGAACATGCCGACGCCGGTGTTGATTATGTGCAGTAGCAGGAATACGGGGAGCGTCAGGAGCATGCCCGCACCGGGCTCCGGCTTCAGGGCGTCGTTTATGATGTACGCGACAACCACCGATGACATGCCGACCGCCATAAGCCTCGCATACGAGAGGATGTTGCCTGCCACGCCCGGCATCTCGAAGAGGCCGAGGAGGCCTTCAAGCCGCACGATGCCTGCCGCGGAGGCGACGGCGGCTGCCGCCGCGGGCAGCATGATTCCCCCGGCATCCCCGCTTGAGGACGAATATGCCGCCGCGATGGCGGACAGTATCAGCATCATCCACAGGAGCTTGGCCGCGGCATGCCGCCTGTCGTGCCTGACGCTGTTCACGAACCCGATGAGGTATCCCACCAGGAGGTGGGCGCAGCCGAATGCTATCGACAGGAGGAGGAGGGTGTTGACGTCCTCCATCCGATGCAGCCAAGGCGTGTAAATGCTGTATCCAGTCAACTCCTTATGGGAGAGGCCGAAGTACTCGTCGAAGAAGAGGCCGAACACGATTGTCGGCACCGAGGCGTACGCCCAAACCCGGGTCAGGTCCTTCAAAAGCCCGCTCGCCCTCCTGGACAAGGCCAAGGCCATGACAAGGCTTACGAGGCCGTAGCCCACGTCGCCCATCATGAAACCGTACATCAGGAGGAAGGAGAATGCGAAAATCACCGTCGGGTCCTTCTCCCCGTAGCTTGGCGTGGAGATGAAGCCCACCATACTCTCGAAAGGCTTCAGGAGCGGATGATTCATGAGGACGGTGGGGGGATTCTCAGCAGACTCATACGGTATCACGAGGCCCGAGCCTCCAGTGGCCTCCGCAATCGCGACTTCAAGTCTTTTCAGGTCGGCCTTGATGACCCACCCCTCGAACACCGCCACGGTCTCTGTGCCGCACATATTCCCCTTCGCGTCCTCCCTGAGATGGGCGGCCTCGAGCATCTCTGCCTGACAGACCACCGTTTCCCAGTAGCGTTCGGAAAGCCTGACCCTCCTTGCCTCAAGGCCGTCGGTTTCGGCTTTGAGGGCCTGAATCTCAGCCTCAACCTCAGCGAGCCGCTTGACAGGGTCGCCTACCCCCTTCTCGAGGACAGCCCTCGCGAACCCCGCCTTGCCGAGCTCGTACTCGACCTTGGCGGCGGCCTTGGAGTCGCAGGCTATGATGCACGCGCTCTCGGTTTTGCTGGCCTTTTTTACCGATAGGATATGCTTATGCGATGCTGACGCGAGGGATTTCCTGAGCCCCTCAATCTTTTTCGCGGGCATCGTCCCGAGGAACACGGCATATGAGCCGGATTCGAGGACGTCGCCTGAGACTCCGAAGTCTGCTAGCCTCTTCAGGTTTTTTCCGAGCGTCTCTAACTCTCCAAGCCTGGCCGCGATGGCATCCCTCCTTGACTCGAGTTCCGCTAGCTCCTCATCGGTCTTTAATGCGGCGCATTCCGCCAGGAGTTCCGGGAGCGGCAGCTCCCTCACAGGGTTTACCGGGCCCCTGTCTGAGAGCGCGTTTTTCACGGCCCTGAGCCTGACAAGCTCCCTGGACACGGCCTCGTAGACCTCGCCTTTCTTGTTCCTGGTGAGGCAGCTTGGCGCGCATTCGGTCAGGTTTATGACGCCTTCGGAGTGGAGGGCCGTGAGGACGGCGTTCAGATGCCTCCGCATGACCGCGACCTTGACCTTCTGCATTCTGGCCGGCTCAAACATCTTAGGACACTATCATCTCCATAAGCTCTTCCGCAAGCCCCTTCGGGGGCTTCATCACCCTTACCTTACCGCACTCCCCCTCGGCGTCCGCCCTTAGGCTGTCGGCTTCGGCCTTTGCCCAAGCAACAGCCATAACGTAAGACTCCGCACTAATCTTGGCCGCATCCTCGAGAGCATTGCGCCTTATTGTTTCGGCTTCACCCCTCGCCTGCGCAAGTCGCTCCCTACTCTTCTCTACTGCGTCCTCGTAGGCCTTCCTCTCCTCAGACTCTATCGACTTTATCTTGGAGAGGGTTTCGCCGAATCCCCCGTCAGAAAAATCTGTTTTAGCGTTTCCTCTAGTCAAATTGAATCAGCCCCGGAAGGTGGTTACAATTACACCTGCTCGTATATAACCGCCGAACACGGAGCCACTTACTGCAGGGTAACCTTTGGCCTAGCTTTAATAGCCCGGACACAAATTACTCCTGTATGAGGCTTTCAGACTCGGTTTCCGCAAAGCCCAAAGAAAAGGTAGCCATACTTATTGCGGGCAGCTTCGAACAGCATGGCCCCCACCTCCCCCTCTCAACGGACACGATAATAGCGGAGGCGGTGGCATGGAAAATGGCGGAAAAGACTGGCGCCGCAGTGGGGCCGACCTTCCCTGTCGGAGTCTCGCCCGAGCATATGGGGTTTCCGGGCACCATAACGCTGACCGAGGAGACCTTCAGGCGCGCAGTCTCCGAAGCAGTGGCATCCCTCAGAACCCACGGATTCAAGGAAGTCATAGTCGTCAACGGCCACGGCGGAAACATCAAGGCCCTCGCCGGAACAGGCGCGAAGACTGTTAATCTGACATCCCTCCTGAAGCCGTACGACCACGCAGGCGAGGTGGAGACCAGCCTGATAATGCACCTGCGCCCGGAGCTCGTAAAACCCGGGGAAATCAGGAAGCACGAGTTCAAGTGGCCTGGCAAGGGGGGGTGGAAGGACACCCGGGACTACAGCGCGTCCGGCGTCCTCGGCGACCCCACAGCCGCGACGCCTGAGAAGGGGCGAGCATATTTTGAACGGCTCGTCAGCGCCGCGCTAG
>Ga0315276_10003353_pt1 | contig 14678 bp, 14 predicted proteins | sample YL17G05_0_MG_FD_204542 | JGI IMG/M metagenome (GOLD analysis project Ga0315276, IMG submission 204542) | Sediment microbial communities from Yellowstone Lake, YNP, Wyoming, USA - YL17G05_0 | ecosystem: Environmental > Aquatic > Freshwater > Lake > Sediment | place: USA: Wyoming | collected...
ATGAAGACCATGGACAGGAGCCCGATCATGAGGTCGGACTTTCCGTAGAAAACGGCGGCGGCGCTCGTGATCGGGGCGAACGTGATCCAGAGCACCTGGGTCATGAGGCCCACGAGAACGAAAGCGACGAGCACGAGCCAGCGATAGCGATAGACCTTGAGCGTTTCATTTTCCATCGAACTTGCCTCCTTCATCGGTCCGCGTTATTCATGTATGGGCTGCATCCAGGCATCGCGCGGACGGCCGCCAGATGATCCTCGAGGAGCCGTTCGGCCATCGCGATGACGGCCGGCATCAGGCCATCCCGCGGGAGTTCGCGCCCTCCGGCCGGGGCCGAGAACGAAAGATGGATCTCGGGTCGAACGCTCCGCGGGGAGACCATCTGCCAGCTGACCTGCAGGAATTCGGCCAATTTCTGGCGCTGGGGGGCGTTCCTCCTGATCCGGACGAGGGGGCTATCCAGGAAGCGCGGCATCAGGATGCCGCTGGCGATCGACACCTGCAGGCGGGCCTCCGGAACCCGGCGCAGGATGATCCCGATGCTTCGCGACCAGTCCCGGAGGGCTTCGCCGGCGCCGGGACTTGTTTCGGGGTCGGGCTCCACTTCGACATGCGCGAAGAGGAGCAGGGCCCCTCCTTTCGCGAGATGGGCGATCGAAGCCCGCAGGGCCTTCATGCGCCCGGCGGTGTCCCGCGGAGCGTAGATGTAATACTCGCGGGCGGCCGTGAAGGCCCGGGTGAAGCCGACGTCCGAAATGACCACCTTGAGGTCTTTCCTGGGTACCGAGGCCATGATGGCCAGCGAATCATACGCGCCGGGATGGTTCGAGACGATGAGCAGGGGGCCGTCCGCGGGGACCTGTTCCGCGCCCCGAACGGTCGGCTTGAGCGAAAGATCGGCGAGGACGCTGCGGGCGCCGCCGCTCAATCCCGACGACCGGATCTCGTCATCCGCGCGGGCGATGATCCCAGCGAAGCGGCCGGCGGGATACCTGAACAGGGGCCCCAACAGCCGACGCGCCGCGCCGGCGGGCGAAAACCCCAGGGCCCGGCAGATCTCGTCGGTGATCTTTTCTCGATATTCCGCGACATCTCGGCGGCAGGATGATGGGGTCATCGTATTCGGAGCGGCAGGCCGCCCCGAACCGACTATAGGACCGGGGGCGGAAGGATGTCAAGAACAAGCATGGAAAGGGGGACGGACTTTACTTCTTTTTCGAGGGCTTCGGTTCTTTCTTCTTCGCCGGTTTCGGTCCGCCGGTATCGATCTTTTCCCAGCGACCGGGCGACCACGCCCAGAAACTGCCTGCCAGCTTCCAATTCCCCGGGACCCAGGCCCTGTTCGGCTTCACTTTGACCCAACGGCCTTCGATCCAGGTGTAGTTGACTCCGGACCACTTCCAGTAGCCTGCGACCCAGACGTGATGAGGACCGGGCTGGACGGCGATGACCTCGACCCGGAGCGGGGGAGGAGCGATCCGCGGTTTCACGGCCGCGTAACCGGATACGATAGTCAGGATAAAGGCGGCCACTATGGCCAAGGCGGTCTTTTTCATCGGTTCCTCCACCCGTTTAGTCGTGGGAAGAGGCCAATTTTTGTCAACGAGGAGCGCTACTTAGCCGCGTTGATGACCTCGAGGACCTTGAAGAGGTAGTCGTAGCCCGGACGGTCGACGGTGTTCTGGCCGAGGTACTTGAACTGGAGGACGCCGTTGGCGTCGACGATGTAGACGCTCGGGATGTTCTGGTCGACCTTACTGCCGTTCCATTCCGTCTGGAAGAGCCCCAGGCTTTTGGATAGCTTCCGCTCGCCGTCGACGAGGATGGGGAAGGGGGCCAGGATCGCGCCCTTCTCGAGCGAGTAATCGGCGGGAAAGAGTTGGCGGAACCGCTCCATACGGAGCTTGCCCTTTTCGTCGAGCTTGGACGGGTCGGCCGGGTTCTTCGTCGTCCTGACCGTTTCGAGCTGGCCGGGCAGGGCCTCGAGCCAGGCCTTGACGACGTCATGGGGGTAGGGGAAGACGACCAGGACCTCGACGTTGTACTTCTCGCGGATCTTCTTCGCCTTCTCGAGCTCGGCGAGCTCGACGTAGCGGTAATTGCAGATCGTGCACCAGTAGTTCTCGGCCGCGTAGCCGCGCGGGAAGAGGATGAGGACGTTCTTGCCGCGGAGCGACGAAAGCGTCAGCGCGCCGCCTTGATAGACGGGCAGGGTGAAGTCGGGCATGGGCTGGCCAACGATCGCCGGATTGGGCCGGACCTCGGCTTGCTGCGCAGCGGCCTGGCCTTTAAAGAGAATGATCATGGCGGCCACGGCCAAAACGACCAGGGCCATGACCAGGATGGCGGCTTTCTTCTTGTTGATCATTGGGTGGATCTCCTGTTTGGGGATGCCTCCATTAGAGACGACCTGCTCCCGGGAGTCAAGCGGGCGCTGGAACGCACAGGCCACACCCCCCAATGTCTGGCCTTATGTTCGCGAAATCCCCCAGAAAAAATGCCTTGTGCCTTTAAATATCGGCCGGAAAAGGCGGCTGTCAAGAGAGTAGGCCGCAATGTCCGATTATGCCCGATGATGTCTCGGGCCGGCCTGCCCGACCCGCCGGCTCAGCCCTTGATCTTGTATTCGCGAAACTGGGTGCCCCGGTATTTGTCCATGAGGAAGAGCCGGTCGCCGTAGATGAAGATGCCGTCGGCGAAGAAGTCGAGCGGGATCGATCCGAGGAGAGCGCCCTCGGCGTCGAAGACCTCGAGCTTGTAGGCGTCGGTCGTCCGCAGCTCCGTATTGCCCTGGACCTTCTGGCCGATCGTCCGGCCTCCGCCGACGGACCCGGTCATGCTGATGGCGGTCCCGACCCGCTCCTCCTGCTTGAGCTGGCGGTTCAGGGTGATGACCCAGACGCGGCCCCGGCCGTCCACGGCGATGCCGCTCGCACAGCGATTCATCTGGGGCATCTGGATCGAGATCCCGCCGCCCTGCCGATCGACCTTTCCCTTCCCCTTGATCTCCATCGGGTAGGGGAGCTCGCGGTCCGCCCGCCAGATCAGGCGGCCGTCGGCCCCATACTTGTCGATGCGGTTCTGTGTCGGGAAGACGATGTAGGCCTGGCCGGCGCCGTCGACCGTCATGATCATCTCGTTGCCCGAACTGTTGACGAGGTCGTCCTCGAAGTCGTACGGATCGCCGAACTCCCTGACGACCTTGCCGTCGGCGTCGAGCGCCTTGACGAGCTTCGGCAGGCCGGCCGGTTTTTCCCCGCCCCCCTGGTTGAATACAAGGCGCAGACGGGGCGTCCCCATGAGGAGCTCCCCGGGCTTCAGCGGGAACACGTCGCCGACGGTGCCGTCGGTCAAGCGGATGGTCTTGTGGTCCTTGCCGTCGGGGGTCAGGACCTGGACGCGGTTGTTGTTGGGATCGGAGATGTACAGGAAACCCTGGGCATCGACGGCCAGCCAGGAGGGGTAAACGAACTCGCCGGGCCCCTGGCCGTGGCGGCCGAACGTGGCCAGGTGCTTGCCGTCGGGGCCGAACTTCTGGACCCGGTGGTTCCCCGAGTCGAGGACGTACAGGTTGCCAGCGGCGTCGCGGACGATGTTCATCGGAATGTAGAACGCCAGGTTCTCGTCGGCCGTGTCCACGTCGCCCAGGACACGGATGGGTTCGAGCGTGACCCGGGGCGTTTTGCCCCAGGCCCCCGGCCCGGTATTGTGGACGAGACGGGCCCCGTCCACGGTCTCCGCCTTCTGGGCCGAGAAGACGAACGCCACAAGGACGAGGACGATGACGATCAAGACCAGGATCCTCAGGATGTTCATGCACGGATCTCCTTGTTCTGACAACGACTATCGAATGAGAACGGTTGCTTGCCCAAGATCTCTCCCATTCTTCGGGCTAGGGCTTCTCTTCCGGGAGCTGGAAAAGGGCCTCGACAGAGACCCCGAAGGCTCGGCCCATCTTGAGCGCGAGGACCGTCGAGGGAACATAGACGCCGTTCTCGATGGTGTTGACGGTCTTGCGGGTGACGCCGATACGCCTGGCCAGCTCCTCCTGGGTCCAGTCCATCCGGGCGCGCTGGACTTTAAGCGTATTCCTGAGCTCGTCCCGGGACATGGTCAGTCCCTATCCAGCCGGTAGAAGGCGAGCAGGTAGGCCCAGGACCCGACCATGAGGAGCGTCATGATCACGGCGTAGAAGTCCTTGACCGGCGAGAGGAAGTTGAACGCGGCAAAGAAGGCCAGGCCGCCCAGCATGGCGAAGAAGCCGTACTTGAACGCGGTCAAGTTGTTGAGCCGGACGCGTTCGTCGTCGAGGGCCTCCTTGAGCCCGGGGTCGGAGGCGATCGCTTTGCGCACCCGGGTCAGGGCGAAGAACGAATAGAGCAGGATGACCAGCCCGATGACGAAGGGCACGGCGATCGCCCAGTCGAGCCACTCCGGCAGGGCGCCCGTCTCGTGCAGGATGAAACGGGTCATCCAGGAGGCGAAGAATATCGCCGCCCCGGCGAGATAGGTCCTGAGGACCCTCCTCCTCTTGCGGTCGATGCTTTCGATGAGGTCAGTCATTTCTTTTCTCCTTATCACCTCAAAGTTCCATATAGACACATATAATACGCATAATATAACGTAAAGGTTACTTATTGTCAAGAGATTTTTTGCTTTTCTTTGAATATTGAACGGGCGAAGAGAATTCAATATAGTGTCGGCGTAGGCGTGACGGAAGGAGGAGCGATGGACGACCGTGAGATCCTCGAACTCTTGCAGGCGATGGTGCGGGCCCCGAGCTATCCGGGAGTGGCGAGGCAGGAAGAGGCCGCGGTCCTCGAGCTCGAAGCCTATCTCCGGGAAAACGACATCCCCTCGACGCTCGTCGAGGTCCGGGAGGGCCGGCCGAACTTGCTGGCGACGCTCGCCGGCGAGAAGCCCGGCCCTCACCTCCTCTTCTGCGGCCATATGGACACCGTGCCGCCGAATGCCGGGGCGTCGGTGGACCTCCTTGCGGCCACTGTCGAGAACGGCCGCCTCTTCGGCCGGGGCAGCGTGGACATGAAAGGCGCCCTGGCGGCCATGGCCGGGGCCCTCGCCATACTGAAAGGATCCGGCGGCCTCGCTTCGGGCTCGGTCACCCTGGCCGCGGTCATCGACGAGGAGATGGAAAGCCTGGGCGCCGAGGCCCTTATCGCCTCCGGATTCAAGGCCGACGGCGCTGTCATAGGAGAGCCCACCGGGAACCGGGTGGCCATCGGCCACAAGGGGCTCGAATGGCTCGAGGTCGAATTCGAAGGCAAGGCCGCCCACGGCAGCACGCCGGAGGCGGGCATCAGCGCCATCGTCGCCGCGGCCCGCTTTGTCTCGCTCGTCGAAAGGGACCTCGTCCCCGGGTTCGAGCGGAGGCGCGACCCGGTCCTGGGCCTTCCGGCGATCAACATGGGCACGATCCACGGCGGCCAGCAGCCGAGCATGGTCGCCGCCGGCTGCCGCATCCAGCTCGACCGGCGCTGGGTCTCGACCGAAACGATCGACCAGGTTTTCGGGGACATCGAAAGCCTGCTCGCGCGGGTCCGGGAGGGGCTTCCCGGACTCAAGACGAAGCTCACTCGGATGCCCGGCGGCATGGCCACGATGCTTCACGGCCCGCTCGTCATCGACCCCGCGCACTCCCTCGTGCGTTCCGCGCTCCAGTCGTTCGGGGACCTGGGCCTGCCCGCTCCTCCGACGGCCGTCTTCCCGGCCTGGACCGACGGCGCCCTGATCTCCCGCGAGGCCGGCATACCGACCATCGTCTGGGGGCCGGGCGAGCTCAAGCTGGCCCATTCTCCGGAGGAGAACGTTCTTCTCGAGGACGTTTATCTGGCCGCGCGCCTCTACGCGGCGGCGGCCCGGCGCTTCACGGCGGTTTGACCGGGATGAAAAGCCGCGTCCCGCATACCTATGTCCTGCTCATCGGCCTGCTCGCGCTGGCCGCCGCTTCGACCTGGATCATCCCCGCCGGGAGCTACGACCGGGTCGTCGAACAGGGCAGGGAAGTGGTCGACCCCCTGTCCTATCACCCCGTCGAGGCGCGCCCGGCCGGGCCTGGCGCGTTCATCCTCGCTTTTCCCCGGGGCCTTCGGGAGATCTCCGAGATCGTCTTCTACATCTTCATCATCGGCGGCGCGTTCGGGGTCCTGAACAGGACCGGGGTCATCCAGGCCGGCGTCCGCGCGCTGGTCCGGCGGCTCGGACGGAACAAGGCGCTCATCGTGCCGCTCCTCACCATCGTCTTCGCCCTCGGCGGAGGCACGATCGGCATCGCCGAGGAGACGCTCGTCTTCCTGCCGGCGCTCCTCCTTCTCGCCCGGTCGCTCGGCTACGATTCGCTCGTCGCCGGCGGCATCGCCCTGGTCGGGGCCAACGCCGGCTTCGCCGCCGCTTTCATGAACCCGTTCACCGTCGGCGTCGCCCAGGGCATCGTCGGCCTGCCGCTCTTTTCCGGGATGGGCTTCCGGCTCGGGCTCTGGGCGGTGATGACGGCCGTGACCGTCGTTTTCATGACGCGCTATGCGCGGCGCGTCGGGGTCAAGCCGGAGCTCAGCCGTATGTACGAATTCGACAAGACGCGCGAACCCCTGCCGGACGCGGACAAGGCCGAGCCCTTCAACAGGAAGCATCCGCTCGTCCTGGCCGCCCTGCTGGGAGCGCTCGTCCTGCTTGTCGTCGGGGCCATCCGCTGGCACTGGGGCATCCTCGAGCTCTCCGGCCTTTTTTTCGGGCTGGCCCTCGTCGCCGGCCCCATCGGCGGGCTGTCGCTCGACGACACGGTCCGGGCCTTTATCCAGGGCGCCGCCGACATCGCCTACGCCGCGCTCATCGTCGGCCTGGCCCGGGCGACGCTCGTGGTTTTACGGGACGCCCGGGTCATCGACACCATCACCCACGCCCTCGTCCTGACGGTCCAGGGCTGGTCGTCCTGGCTGAGCGCCGTGGGCATCTACCTCATGCAGAACCTGCTCCATTTCATCGTGCCCTCGGGAAGCGGTCAGGCCGCCGTTTCCATGCCCATTCTGGCCCCGCTTGGCGACCTCGTCGGCATCACCCGCCAGACCAACGTCCTGGCCTACCAGCTCGGCAACGGCCTGACCAACGTCTTCATACCGACCCAGGGCTATTTCATGGCCGCCCTGGGCATCCTGAGGATCCCCTGGACGGTCTGGGTCCGCTGGCTGCTGCCGCTCCTAGCGATTTGGCTGGCCATCGGCTGCGGCGCGGTCATCCTGGCCAACGCCATCCGCCTCGGGCCTTTTTAAGGGCGCGGTGATCCGGTCTTCTGAAGCGATCTGCCTGGGATCGGGTTCTTTAAGAAAAGACGCCCTCAATCTAAAATGCCGTTTTCGATCCGCTTGAAGGGCGTCTTGAGCCGCTCCTTCGCGTAGGGGCTGAGCTCGTAATTCAGGCCGTACTGGCCATGCGACCAGGTGTCCGATAGGTTCATCTCGGCCGCCGTCCGGTAGCATGCCAGGGCCTCGGGCCTCTTGCCCATGAGGTCGAGCATGTGCCCCTGCCAGATGAGGCCCATGGCCTTCATCTGCGGGTTGCCGCCGAATTTCGTCTCGAACCGCTCGAAGACGGTCAGCGCGTCGGCGTACCTTTCGACGTCGTAGAGGGCGAATCCCGTCCGCAGGTAGTGCCGGTACTGGCTGAACGACGCCAGCCACTCCGAAGAGTACTTGGCGGCGAGCTCCCGGCTGGCCGGCATCCCCCAGCTGATGCTGTCGATGACGATGTCCGGCCGGGCTTTCATGGCCGTGACCCAGCCGTCGAGAAATGCCCTGTATGAGGCGAACGCGGTCCCGTCGACCCGGCGCAGGCCCTTGATGAACTCCCTCAGGACGCGGAAGAAACCATCCGTGTCCTCATCATAGATGCCGTGGGCCGCGTTCTCGAAGACGACCAGCCGCCCGTTCGGGTGGTTGCCCTTAAGGATGTCCTTCTTCTTCTCCGACCAGGTCAGGTCGTACCGGCCCTCGAGGACAAGGGTCGGGATCGGGTTTCCTTCGAAGGCCCCGGTGAAGTCCCAACGGCCTTGCGTCTGGCCCATGACGTTGTTGAAATTCTGGTCGTTGACCCATTCGTAGAGAGCGCCCTGGGACAGGCGGTCCGGCGACGGCCTGTAGAAATTCTGGCGCTTCCAGTCGCCGTTGAGGAAATTATTGTAGATGGAGAGCTCGACGACCCTCTGCCTGGGCAGGTTGTTCGCCTTGGCGTATTCGTTGAGCTCGCGGCGGAGTTCGGTCATCCGGTTCTTTTCGGCCTCGGAGATGTAATCGCTCTGCCTCGACGGCCCGTCGTCGGCGCGCATCCCCGGCGAAGCGCCGAGCAGGACGAGGCCGGAGACGTTCTCGGGATGGAGGACGGTGTAGAGCTGGGCCAGAAAGCCGCCGTAGCTGTAGCCGAGGACGACCCATTTCTCGAAGCCGAGCGCCTTGCGTATGGCCTCGAGGTCCTCTACGGCCTGCTCGACGGAATAGCCCTTGTCGCCCGGCTTGAAATCGGAGAGGCCGCAGCCGCGCTGGTCGTAGTAGACGACCTGGGCGTATTTCTTCGTCCGGGAGAACCAGGGATGGAAATAGTGGTGTGTCCCGCCGGGGCCGCCGTTGATCAGGACGATGGGCGTCCCCTTCCCCTCGACCTCGACGTAAAGCTCCGCGCCGCCGGCGTCGATCCTTCGCTTGTCGAGCCCCGGGAGCCGGTCGCACCAGCGGAAGGTCGCCGGGATGGAGGTGACGAGGGCCGGCTCGATGTGGACGACCCGGTCGAGGATGGATTCGCCGTGCGTCGGCTCTTCGATGGCCGGCCCCTTGGAGCAGGAGGCCGTCAGCGCGGCCAGCAGGGCCAGGCTAAAGAGGGCGGCCGGGACATGGGCGTTTTTCTTCATGGTGACTCCTTTTGAAGATATAGACGCTCGGGGGACCGGGAACGTTGGCCCTAAACGCCTCGCAATGTGCTGATAACCGAGAATCCAGCGGCAGTTGAAGCGTCTTTTTGAGAGGGGAGGCCTTCGAACGCCTTGTTTGAGGGGCCTCGTGGCGCTCTTGACAGGAAGTATGATATATATGCATACTAATGGTATGAAAATAGCCATATCGATCCCCGACGACGTATTCGAAGAGGTCGAGAAAATCGCCAAAGAGCAGAAGAAATCGAGAAGCCAGGTGTTCGTCTCGGCGGCCCGCGAGTACATCCGGAGAAGCGAAACCCGCCGCATTATCGAAAAGCTCGACGAGGTCTATGCCCAACCCGATGCCCCGGATGAAGTGGCGCGGAGAAAAGCGATGGCCGAATACCAGCGCAAGCGGCTGAAGGGAAAAGCACGTTGACGATCCGCCAGGGGGGCCTGTTCTGGCTTGACCTCGGCGAGCCCGGCGGCTCGGGCCCGGGCTTCAGGCATCCCTATGTCATCGTCCAGAGCGACCTTTTCAACATAAGTAAGATCCGGACTGTCGTCGTCTGCGAGCTCACATCCAATCTTCAGAGGGCCGAAGCTCCTGGCAACGTCCTCCTGCGGAAGGGCGAGGGCAATCTGGAACGGGCCAGCGTCGTGAACGTTTCGCAAATCTACACCGTCGATAAAGCCGACCTCGTCGAGAGGATCGGCGAGCTGTCTCAGGATCGAATCACGGAAATATCGGCGGGCCTGAAACTTCTCCTCGAGCCTCGGAGCGTCTGAACTTCGCATTAGCGGCGATGGGCGGGCTTGAGTGTCCAAAGCTGGAGCTTCGTGAATTCGACGATCCGGGACATGTCGAGGCCGGAGCGGTGGACGGGCCAGCCCTTGAAGCCCTCGACTTCGCCGATGATCTTCGCTTCGTTCGTCCGGGGATAGGGTTCGAACGCGGGGACGTCGTACTCCTGGCGCAGCTTTCCCGAGTCCATGTCGAGATAGATGGCGCTGAACAGGGCGAAGAGCGAGCCCGTTCCAACGCGCGCGTTCCCGACCCGCAGCGTCGCGGGCAGGGCCCCGGAGCGTCCGACATGCCCGCTTACGGCGCGAACCAGGCCGTAGACATCCTCGAGTTTCACGCGCCCGATCTCCGGCTGTGTGAGCGGCATCTCCAGCGGACCGAGAGGATGGACCGTATCCAGGCTCGGCGGAAGCGCCCCCTTCTCCTGATAGCTTACGATCGCCTGGGCCAATCCGGCGAAGGCCTCGGCCGGCGAGAACTCCCCGGTCGGAGCGAGGGCTCTTGTACTGAGCGTCATCGCGGCGATCGTCCGAAGGTCTTCCCGTGTCATTCGTTCCTTTTGGCCCGAATAGATGTCCATCAGCGTCCGGTAGGTCGTTATCTCGATGTCGTCCCGACTCTTTAGCCAACGCATCATGCGGCGGAAGTTCTTCCGGGCCGTGACCATGCTTTCCTGGGGCCGCAGGCGGGGCGTCCTCCATTCTCCCGGTCCGGTGTTCTTGCCGCTATAGAAATTGAGGTCCCAGAACTCCTCGGCCCGGATCTTCGTCGGATGCCCGGCGAACAGGGCCAGGACGTCGGCCGTCCGTGCCTGTTCGGGCAATTCCGCCTTGAGCTTTTCGAAGACCGGCTCGAACAGGTCGTCGCGGTAATAGGCGTCGTCGAACCCGGCGTACTGGGCACTGAAGTTCAGGGCGTTGCAGAACCAGACGACGTCGTGTCCGGGCAGGCTCGCCGGGGAACCCTGGTAGCCCGCCTTCATCAGGCCCAGGGCGGCGACGAGCTGCGGCCCGTAGGAGCCGCCGTGGCGGGCCAGGGTGGTCACGGGAACGCCGAAAATGCGCTCGAGCTCTCCGAAGCCGGCGGATTCCTGTTCCTGCATCCGCCGCATCCCCTCGTCCCATCCGGCCTTCTCCAGCTCCTCGGTGACCGTGGGGTGGATCGAGCCGAAGTTCGTATGGCTCCCGATGTCGTGCTTGGCCATGGCCGCGATGACGTCGCGGCGGCCGCGCGCCTCGAGCGAGCGGGCTTTTTCGCCGATGACGAAGAACGTCCCGGTGACACCCTCCTCAGTCATGATCCCGGCCAGCCACTTGGGGATGTCGTCGATGCGCTCGGACTCCGGCGTGATATAGTCCTCGACATCGAAGGTGACGACAAGGAATGCTCTCGGTTTCTTGGCCGGCCGGGAGCAGCCCGCGGCGAATGCCAGGATGACCGTGAGCGCGGCAAGAGATCGATGGCGCATGTGCTCGCCGATTTTGCGCCGCCCGCACGTCCATGTCAAGCGACTGACCGGCGGCCCGGCTTGGGGGCGGAGCCCTTCCCCAAGCTCATGATCAGAGCATGGCCAAGTCGATATACGGCAGGGACGCGTCGACCCGTCCCTCCGCGAGGAGAGAGGGGTCGTTCGAGAAGAGGACGATGTCGGAGACCGTCGTCTGACCCAGGAACCTCTTCGTCGCCCGGAGAAGAGGGTCCTGGCCGCAGCTGCCGACGATCAGCAGGTCGAATCTCTTTTGCGCGCAGTCGTTATGGACCCTCGAAAGCAGCGCTTCCAGGATCTCGGGGTCCCTGCCCCGGACGGCGCAGTCGGTGACCGTGGCGTCCTTGGTCGTTCCGCCCGCCTTGGGCAGGGGCGGAAAATCGAGCAGGGCGGCCGCGGCCGCGTGAGCGTTTCTCAGCCATTTGAGCTTCCGCCCGTAGCGGACGATCCGGTTCTGTTTCAATCCCCCCGTGTCCCAGGCCGCGCAGGTCCCGACGACCTCGCCGCCCCGTTCCGCGACATAATAATGGGATAGGTCGCATCCGGGCCTGGCGCTCAAGTTGCGGAGGAACGATCCCCTGTCGACGACCGGGGCGAAGAGCCGGGCCCGGAACTCGTCCCGCAGCAGGCCGACCATGGCGTCCACGTCGGAGAGCTCGGCGCGGCGGACCCGGTATCCGTCGCCCTCTCTCTTCCGCCCCACGACCAGGATGCTCTTGGCGCGAAGCGTCGCGACAGCCTTGGAGTTGACGAGGTCCGGCTGGCCGGGCCACTCCCTGCCGATGAACCTTCCGGCGGCCCGGTTCCCGGCCATGACGACGGCGTAGCCCAGGTCGCACACGCCACGCATCTCTTTTGAGAGAAAGCCCGCCGCCCGATGGGAGAATCCCCGGCCCCGGGCTTCCTTTTTAACGTGCACGTTCCCGAAATAGGCCACGGCCCGGGGCTCCCCGTTGACGTACCGGTTCTGGAACATGAGCATGGCGAAGCCGGCGAGTCTCGCCCCACGGAAGAAACCGACGCACTCCACCCGCTCCGAGAAAAGATACGGGATCGCGAAAATGTCGGGCTGCCTGTCGAAGACGATGCTCAGCCCCCGGGTCTCGACCGGGGTCTCGCCGAGGATCCGGAGCATCTCCCAGTTCCACTCCCGGGAGATCTTCCTCAGATGATACTCCTCCGCCGCGCTCATCATCCGAGCTCCATGACCACGAGGTTGTAAAAGGGGAACCGGTCGGACCTGACGAGCTCCTCGCCGCGGTCGTCCCGCCGGACGATGCGCTCCCTCAGCGCTTCCGGCAGCGGATGGTCCAGATGGATATAGCGGGAGATGGCCCGGCTCGACGGCCCGGCCTTGGCGCAGACGAGCGCCAGCAGCCCGGCGTATTCCTCGAGGCCCATCCAGTCGCCGATGTTGGACAGATGGAACTTGTTGAACCGGCCCGGAACGCACTTCCCCACGGCTTCCTGATAGGACTCCAGCCGCCAGGCGATGCTCGCGTGGTCTTCCCGGACACGCCGCATCCCTTCCTCCGATAAATACTCGGGGAGCGCCTCGGGGAACAGGACGTTCCCGAAAAGACAGAACTGAAGATACAGGTTCCTTCGGGCCGGGGTCGCGGCGCAGAAATCCCGGAACCGGCCGTAGAAGAAGGCCGCGATGTCGCGCTTTCCTCCGTGCCGGAGCCCTTCCTCGGCGATCCCCCGCTTGCGGTAAAGGCGGGGATGGAACGCGACCTTGAAGAGGACCTTCAGAACGGCCGTGCTCAGGAACCGGTCGAAGTATTCCCGTTGGGCAGCGACCGTGTCCTGCTCGAAGAGGCGCCTCAGCTTTCTTTCCCCGAGGACCGCCAGGGCCACTGGGCTGAACCGCCCGAGGTATCTCTCGAACCGGCCGGCGCGGACGGGGCCCCTTTCGACGGCGGGCCTGTTGGCCGCCCAGAAACTCTTCTCGTCGTTGTCCAGGAAAGCCGCCGTCCGGTCGAAAAGGCGCCTCCGATTTTCGGGCGTGGCGTCTATGAAACCCAGGAACTCCGCCGCCTCGAGCGGCTCCAGGGCCCGGCACGCGGCCAGCTTCAGCCGCGAGAGAAAGAGCTGGGCCGCGGAGATGTCGACCGCTTCGATCGTGACGGGCCCCAGGGCGAGCAGGTTGAGCGGGACCTCCCCGGCGCTGGCGACGCAGAGCAGGCGATCGCCCTCCCGGATGTCGAGCGCCCGCCGCTCGGTCAGGGCGTCCTCCTGGGAGATGCCGTAATTGTAGGGAGGTTTCATGACGCGCGTACCGACCGAAAGCCCTCGATCGCCCCCAGTTTCTCGAATAGACCGACCTTTTCGGCCGCCGCCGTCACGGCCTCGATGGCGCGCGCGCTGATCGTCCCCTTGAGAGGGACGTCGAGGGGCTCGAGCCCGCAGAGCATGGCCTCGCCGGCGCAACAGAACGTCGCGCCTTTCGGGGTGTGCGAGCTGATGACGAAATCCGGGTCCTCCGGCAGAGCGACGTACGAAGCGAAGGGGAGGGCCGTCACGTTGGGCATGCGGGCCACCCCGGGGGCCAGGGCCGAGGGGATGGAAACGTCCGCGATGACCACGAGGGCCCCGTCCTTGATGTGGTGGGGGAAGATGATCGGGTCGTTAGTGTTGGTGGCCACGGCGATGACGTCGCACTGCTTGAGCGGGCCGAGGTCCGCGGCCAGTTCGAGCGTCCCCGCGAAATTGCCCCGGTCGAGGCCGGCGGCGAAGGCTTCGAGCTTGGCTTTCTTCCTGTCCACGAGGACGACCCGGCTGAAAAGGCCGTTGGTCCTGATGAGACATGCCGTGACGATGGATCCGATGTTCCCCGAGGCCCCGACGATCCCCAGGGTCAGTTTCGCCCGTCCCTGCCTAAGTTTCCGGATCTCCTCGCCCAAGCGGCGGAGGCCCGAGGCGGCCGTCAGCGTGTTCCCGGTGACGATCCTCGTCCCATCCGGCTCGACGAGCGCAAGGCCGTTGCGGCTGAGGATCGACGCGTATCCGCCCAGGCCGACCACGGCGGCGCCGCCGCGGGCGGCCATGTCGACCGCCTCCTGGACCTTGGCCACGACCCGCCGTCCTTTTCCAAGGCGGTGCAGGCGCTCCAGTTCGGCCGAGTCCGCCGGCAGGATGATGAAGCTGAAGTGGACCCGGCCGCCGAACACGTTCTTCGAAAAGAGGACGAACGGCTTCATCTCCATAACGGCCTGCAGACGGTTGAACAGGATGCGGAGGCCGGTGTCCGAGGCCCGGGCGAAGTCCTTCTCCATGATCCGGAGCTCCTCGGCCGGCCGGCTGAAATGGGCGATGAAAGCAACCTGGGCGGCCCCGTCCGCCGGTTCTTCGAGCCGCGAGGGAAGGATCCCCGGGCGCGCTTCTTTCCCCTTGTTGTCGTCGAAGGGGTCGCCGTCCATGAGCGGCAGGCAGAGCTCGTAGATCCGCCTCTCCTCGATACGTCGGGCCAG
>Ga0315276_10003354_pt1 | contig 14676 bp, 27 predicted proteins | sample YL17G05_0_MG_FD_204542 | JGI IMG/M metagenome (GOLD analysis project Ga0315276, IMG submission 204542) | Sediment microbial communities from Yellowstone Lake, YNP, Wyoming, USA - YL17G05_0 | ecosystem: Environmental > Aquatic > Freshwater > Lake > Sediment | place: USA: Wyoming | collected...
TTGAACTGCGACACCAACTTTCTCAAAGTCTGGCAGAAATGCTCCTGGCCCGGGGGTCCGGCGCCCGCATGATCAAGAGATCCAAAAATCTCATCGGCGGATACCAGACCGATCAACTTCAGCAAGTGCTGAAGAATTACATCGTTGGCTATATGGGCATGGAGACTAAACAGGATGCGGCCTATGAATTTCTTGAGCGCCTTGGCGATGTTCCCAAAAATCAGCCCCAGCTATTCGGAGAGGCCTCACATTACGTAGATTCCATGCTCAGGAACTACGACAAGCAAGACCAGAAGTTTTCCAAAGTCCGGGCCCTGGCTTTCACCTACTACCTGGCCGGTTCGATCCGGGCGGCCGCAATCCAGATGACACAGAACTTTGTCACTGGCATTCCATTTCTGGCAAGGGAAATGAGAGGACAAGGTAAGGGATTGTTTGCCGCAGAAAGATATTACATCAAGGCCATGAAAGATATAGTCATGGGCAAGATGACCGAGGAAGAGCGGTTCATGGACCACGAGGTTCTTTCCAAAGGTATCGCCAATGACCAACTCATTCGGTCACTGACCGCGGAGATCGGCGGGGCGACGAATCAGACCATGTTTAAAGTCTCTCAGATCCTTGCGGCACCCTTCTCCAAGATGGAAATATTCAATCGGCGTTCTGCTGCTCTTGCACGGTATAGACTGGCCCAAGAACAAGGATTAAACTTTGAGGAATCTTTGTCTAAAGTTACAGATTTTATTTACAACACCCATTACTTGATGACCAAGGCCAATTTACCCCATGCGGCCCGATCGGGGGATATTCCGAGCAAACTAATCGGCACGGCTTATACCTTCCGCCGGTTCACCCATAACTATATTCTCTCGATGATTTACTCTCTAAGCGGACCGGATGGGAAATTCAATCTGAGAAACGTGGATGTATTTTTCCACAGTTTGGCCTGGATTATGGTCTTCGGCGGCCTGTCTGCGCTTCCGTTCCTAGATGACCTTCTCGACGAGGCCGAGAGATTCTTTGGTAGGCCATATAGACAGGAAATTAGGAACTGGCTTACACAGATAGGAGGCACCCCGCTGGAGAGAGCGGGAGTGGCAGGTCTGCCCGCCATGCTGGGACAGATCCCCGGCATGGTAGGGGTAGACATCTCCGGATCTCTCCGGATCGGCTTACCCAGGCTTACCGACCCGATGCAGGGGGCCAAGGAAACAGTCTTCGGGGTATGGGGTGGGCTTGGCCAGAAGGCTGCCTCTGCCTACAGGGCGGTCAACGTTGACGACTACATGAGGGCCTTCGAGTTTGCTTCCCCGGTCATGCTGGAAAATATACTGAAGGCCACCAGGATGAGCACCATGGGTGCCACAACTCCCCAGGGTAAGACCATGTTCGATATCCACGGTAAACCTATCAAAGAGACCACTGGAGAGGCCGTGGGGCAGGTGATGGGGTTCCGGCCGGCTAGAATAGCCGAGATGTCGGAAGAGCGCCGGACGTTCAAGAACGTGGAGAGTTATTTTGCGGGTAAACGAAATGACCTTTATACCCAATTTAGGTTGGCCAAGGTTCCGGAAGATCGACGGGATGTGATCAAAGACGTGCAAAAATATAACCTGGAGGCTTCGAAATACCGGGGAGCGGTGCCAATGATTAACACTGAATCGTTGCGGAAAGCAATCACCGAGAAACCCGAAAAGGATTACCGGATCTGGGGCATCCAGCAACAGAAATAAAAAAGGGCCCGTTACTACGCCGGGCCCTGAACGATACTCTTGGCTGACCACCTTCCATCTTATGTTTCCTCCTTTTCCATCTTTTTTTCAGTATCACAGTGATGACTAAGTTTCCCCTTATTTGTTAATCGATATTCAGCTATTTCACACCCTTCCGTCTTTGGCCATTCATGTATTGATTTGCAAAAAGTTAAAATTGGAAAACCTGTACTCCGATCAATCCACGCCCAAATTATTTCTTGAAAACGTTCTTCCATTTTCCCTTCCCTTCCTTTCCCTTAATTTCTGTTTCAGTCTCAACATCCTTTCTGACAAAAAATCTACTCCACTATATTTGTAGCATCGTATATTTTCCACATCGTTTTTTGCCCACGAATCCAAGAACAAAAACCACCATATAGATATGGGTTTTTAAACTGATCTCTGGAAAGCAATAAGTTTTTTTCCTTTTTGGATAACTTATTAAATGATTCCAATAAAAGAAAAACATCTTTTTCGCTAAACTCTTTAATTGCTTTCATTCTTAATCCCCACCTGATCAAACAGGATGGTTTTTAGATCCTTAAGATGTTCCTTGGTGGCCTTCAGTTCCCCCTCGGCGTGGCCTTCCCGGATACCATGATGCTCATATAATGCGGACTTTAAAACATCCAAAAGTTTATCCCCATCAGATGGTAATTCGAGAAAGACGGGGATTCTTTCTCCGGGAATAATTGGCATGAAAATTAAACTTATAGGTTGGGCCACATAAACCTTGCCATTAACCACTTTACCTATACGCAGTAGATCACCAAACCGATCCAAACTTTTGAGAATGTCCACATGATAGCCGTCTTCCATCTTTAAATCCTCCCTTCAATCTCTTCCTTAAGTTTCAACATCCTCTCCCTATCGATTCCCCCATTAAGCCATCCCTTTAGCCCGGGAGGATTGGCCCGGATCTCAGCGATCAACTTATCGCACTTCCTGGCCATCGCCCAATAGAGATAACCTTCCCGGCTTATATGCGGCCCTTGCGGTACTTCCTGATATGGCCGCACCTTATACACGTGCTTTTTGTGACCATTCACGCCAATGTTATGAATTAGTTCTACCTGTGAAGCTGGGGGCTTATGTCCACACTGTGGAAGTGATTTGAATTTTCGTAAAAGACTCATCTCCACCGCCCGATTTCCAGGAAACCAAAAAGGAGATAGAACTTTTTCATGATGCCTCCTGCACGGATAAACATTCACAAAGAATTATTACAGATAGTGCATCTCTCGGTAGGTGAAATTTCCTCTGGATTTAGAAATCCACATTTGGGACAATACCATTGTGTGGCGTATCCTTTTTTCCCAGAAGTGGTTTTATGGGTGATTAAGTTCAATAATTCTTCAGCCAAAGATTTTCTTCCCAAAGAAAAAAACCGGTCAATCAGACTTGAGGTATAACTTTTTTCCATTTCTCTGATAATAATCTCCACTAATAACCAAACGATGTGATGTTGTTTTTGTGGATCAAATCCATGTAATTTGTCTATTTCGGTTGCTTGATGCACAGTACCTCCTACATAAATAAAAATCTCTTTCTTTTTGCAATCTTTTTTTTCTTCAATGAAATCGTCTTGATGATATCCCCTACTTGGCAGATCAATTCGAACTTGATTTTGAACTTCTCATCGGTATTGATTTCGGTTCGCCAAATTAAGGTTTCATTGTCCATTTTGAAATGATAATCCTTAATGATGCTCTGTCTAATCAAATCTTCCCCGGTCTCGCGCACCACGGCCTTTAACTGAATGAAGAGCTTCTTGGTAAGAAAATTCATTTCCTCTTCGGTAAGTTGCATCTTGATTGTATTCTTTGGCATACCAATCAAGTATGGATTTATCATTTTACGCTCCCTAAAAATTTATCAGCAAAGTAAACAGCCACGGCCAAAGCACTCCAGATATGATCACTAACCCCGAATAGTTTACCGGGATTTTTCTTGGTTCCCTTCTCTCCGAATCTATCTCGTAGAACTTGGTTCACATTGGCCGGCTTGGCATTTCGATGATGACAGAAGTGCAATCGAATATCGGGGCGCAAGACCAATTTGGGATTAAATCTTTCCAGGGCGTGCTTCAATTCACCGATAAAGACGCACGTATCGAAGACGCTGTTTCCCACGGCCATACCCGTTCCATAGTGCCCCACCATTTCTATGGCCGCGGCATCTATCGATTGCCCGAACGCTGATGATTCTATCCAACAAAGAAGATCTTCATTTGGATTGATCCCTTTATTGATAATTTTTTCTTCGACAGAATCCCAGATAATCCAACCGCTTTTTTCCTGTCCTGGATCTATGGCCAGAATTCTACTCATTGATTTCTCCCAGCAGATCAAAATGGAATATCTGAATCATCTTGCACACTTGGCCCCTGCTGTGTAGTTTCCTGCGGCTTATCTTCTTTCTTCTGTCCACCGCCCAACATTTTCATCACGCCCGCGACGATCTCAGTGATATAGTGCTTGGTGCCATCCTTGCCGTCCCACTGACGATAGCTTATTTTACCTTCGATGTAGAGCAGCATTCCCTTCGTCACATACTCCCCACAAATTTCGGCCAGCTTTTGCCAAGCGACTATCTGGTGCCATTCAACCCTTTCCTGTTTGGCCCCGGCTTTGTCTTTCCATGTTTCAGTTGTGGCCATAGAAAAATTTGCCTGCGCGGCACCTCCTGGGGTATAGCGCATCACGGGATCTTTTCCAACCCGTCCCACCAAAATTATTTTATTGACCATTTGAGACCTCCCTTTTTATTTGATCTACATATCGAACCAATGCATAGTAAACTTCTTTCTCAATAAATATTGTATTGTTCGGACCTTCTCCGTTTTCGGTTGTCAGTTTTAACATACCGTCTTCAAAGTCTGCATATACGCTATCGCCAAGATATTCTTTATGCATATTTTCCCTTTAAGATTTATTGATGATGATCTTTCATGCTGCGCATTTCAGCCAATGCCCGCGTCAGGTCCATGCTGGCCCGTCGAGCAGCCGCGCTTTTATTCGTTCCGCAGATATAGCTTTGTTGCTTCATCTTTTGGAGTTCCCAGAGAGCCTTCTGGGCTTTTTCGGTAAAACGATTTGCTTCCAGAATTGCATCTATTAATGTCTTCTGATTCATATTATTCTTTCTCCTTTCCTATTTCCGCCATCCGGCAATGGCAACTTGATAGGTCTTGATTCTTGGTGGCCATTCCAATTCTTCACCTATGTTGCGCATTGTCTCTGTTACATTCACCCCACAAGCCTCTGGGCATTTTATCAGACGGTAATCTCTCCAATGGCCACCGGCATAAATAATATGCTCAATCAATTCGATTACCTTCTTATCAAGTTCTTTACGTGCTCTTGACTGCCAGTAGAGACAACATTCCAGTTGTCGCTTTGACCATTCCGGGTGCAAGGTTTTCATACGCTGTATATGGGATCCTAAATCGAAGACATTCCAGATCGCATAGATTGGCTGATCGAGATCAATTATTTCATGAAACAATAGAGCTTTGGGAGGACAGGTGGAACGCTCTCCATAATTCGGACATCCATGTGAATGTCCTGGATATGGATGGTTACAGAGTTTTCGTATATAATAATCTAAAATTGGCTTCACGATCAGATATCCCATTTGCGCTATTCCTTCTTCCGCATCTGCTGAATGATCAATCGATTCCGGCGAAGATGACTCTTCACAACGAACTTCAGATCATTACGAATCATCAGGACCGCGCCGATCGGGGGAAGGCCTTCGGGATGAGGATTTACGATTGGCTTGATCCCGAATTTTTGCTTAAGTGTATCTAAAATTTCTGACATGAGCCCTCCTAACCGCCCACCTACTCGTTATAACCTGGAATCCATCTTCGAATTCCACCAAAATACTATTAGCGCACCCCTTGGCCAATATTCTACAGGCCTGACCCTTGCGCTCCGGTAACTTCGATTTCCAGAACCAAATATGGTCGAACATAATACTACGCCATGAACCTATGTCTGGGCTGATAGTACCGATTGCCCTTCTTGATTTTTAGAGATAGGGCCTTCAGGGCTCGACCCATCGCAACCTCACATCCAACCGTGCTATATTCATCCAGGTGTGATTTCCTGGACACGCCCTCGGCATAGAAAATCGTATTGCCGATGTCCATAGTAGCCGTGACGACCGTGAAGAAATTTCCCTGAAATTTGATTTTAATGTCAGCCTTTTTCTTCAGTGAGTCTAGATCCATTTGCATAACTCTCTACCTCCTCTGTTATTTCTGGGATCTCGATACGCACCATGACCGGCCGTCCTCCAACCTGCATCATCTTTTCTCTGATTCCCTGTTTTTTAACTTGGGCATTAGCTATCATGGCATTCGGATAGACGAAAATGGAGTAGTCGAACAGATGTTTGCTGCCGTCTTCCTTGTAGATGTTGGCGATTCCCTCAATTACTTTCATGCTCTATGGCCCTCCTTTCTTCTATTGTATTCATATTCGGCATGACATTTTCTGTTAACAAACTCCGTAACTCATTTCCCCTGTATCTTTCTTTTGTTTGCCTTTATTGGATCCAGCATCTTTTGTTCTGCTTTTTTTTCTTTCGGGAGGTTAGAAGACAATGGACATTTCTTTCCATTGAGCCATTTACTCTCTGGTCTCCAGTAGGCAGAGCAGATCATGCTTGAAAATGGAATAGACTCCATCGGTACAGAACCAATAGCTTCTGGACTGCAAACTTTGTTACATCCCACGCATTCTATTACGCAAGATTCATGATCCAGGTTCAAGATCGTCCTCCTTCTTGGATCCGATGATCCAATCGCCATCATCTTGCAGGTGTTTAAATCCTCCAATGCACTGTTCCAAATCTGGATTCTCGCATGGGAACAAATCGTCGATTGTGCATCCACACTCCATATCTGGATGACAAAGCCCATCGAAGTCGTTTGCCTTTAATGCTTCTGTGATCATTTCTCTGATGGTCATTTAGTCTCCCCTACTTTAATTTCTTGTAAATCACCCGAGCCTTACCCTTCAGTAACCCAAGTCTGCCCATTTCCAGTATAATTGAATCGTTCATCCCAGGTATAATCATCACCGTGCTTTTGTCTTCTGGATGCTGTTTCTCCTTACCAAAAATCATGATTTTTCCGTCTGAGTAGATGAGGTCGAGCTTGGTATCACCTTCGGCTTTCCGATCCCCCCCAACATCCCCCTTACTTTTGCGTCTTCGATCAGCCGGTATGTCTCTTTCACTTGGTCCCTCTTTTTGATCGATTCGTAAGTCCGGAAGAAATGTGCTCTCAAGGTATTCATATCTTTTTCCGTCGTCCCGCAAATCGTCTTCCATCCAAGTACCTCCACGGCGGCTTTAATTTTCGGATCCACGAATATGGGGTTTGCCCATCCACCGTTCATTTCCTTCAAGACCTTTCCCCAGGCCTCTTCTGCAGAATCCTCCAAGTTACGCTCAATCTGGTTGCGGATTACAGCCACAAGATTTTCATCTGGCCATATTTTTTCCCTGGTTCTGCAAAGATGTAATATCGCCGCCATGAAGTCTTCATCGTCAATGTCGGTAAGCTCTGCTTCGAAGAGTTTAATTTTCAGATCGGACAGAAGATAGTTAAAATTCCCCACTATCATCTGCAAACCCCGGAGATACGTCTCGTAATTCATCCCCTTCTCCTGCTGTTGAATTTTTAAATCCCTCGCCTCGCCTCCCTTTGCCCCGCCAAGCCTGGCCTTGCAATTACATCTTCAGTTTCTATTTGATTATGTGGAAACTGCTCTTCTGCCGCCCGCTGAATAGCTTCCATGCTGCTTGTTACAGTGTCTTTCTTGGTGGTGGACTTTCCTTGGTATGAGCCCTCAAGGATCTTGGGAAATTTACTTTTATTCATTACGAAATCGAAATCTGCTTTCCATCCCCTGTCGTTTTCTCCCAGCAGAAAAGCACTTTTTGATACGAGGTTAAAGACTTCTTCGATCTTTTCTGCGGAATATTCTTCTAAGCGTTTTTTGATGGCGATCCTACGCTGATCCGTGATCTTGAAAATTGTGGGCAACCCCACCAATCTGCACATGACATTCCACTTTTCTACTACCCATTTAATTTCTGTGTCTTCTACAATTTCCATTATTGGATCGGCATGGATCGTTGTTGGCTCAATTGGTTCATTCCCAACTGCTCCCAGCATATTCCTGACGATAGGAATAAGCTGGGCATTTATTCCAAGCTCAGATATTTTTGGATCTTCAAGATGATCTAGGAAGTCGTAAAAGAGTTGACTCTTGGGCAGGTCAACCAGTACCTTATGGGCCCCCTCCAGTTGCGTGGGGCTCTGAATGGGATTATATTTCAAAAAGTTGGTTATAAGGATCAGGCTTTTCTCTTCGTCGAATTTAACCATATCGACCGCAATAACTTCATTGAGATATTTTTTAAACATCGCCCAATCTGTAAAACCACAGACCATCTTGTTCGCCGGGAATGCCAGAATATAAAACCCGACGATGCTAAGAGAACGATTGCTTTGTAGATAAAGATATATGAGTTGCGCAGGCGTACTCAGGGCGATAAACTTTTCGTCTTCCCAGATTCTTGAAAAGATCTTCTGGTAGCGGTGGCCGAATTTTTTATCGCTCATCTCGCTCCCGTGATCGTACAGTCAACAAATCTTCCAATATATCGCTTATAATATTCTTCTTTCTTTTGGGTCCACCTTCGGATAGTTTGCCAAGGAATATTCATCACGCTTGATTCAAGATGGAGAATCATAAACTTGCCCTTCTTTGGTAATTGATAATGTCCTCCGCCCTGGATTGCTGTATCCTGATCCAAAAATAGAGGATCCAAATCTTCAAGATTTACGATCTCAACTGTGATGAGTCGGGATACCTGAAAATCTGGAGGCATTTTTTCATATAGATGACTGAACTTGATGATCACTTTATTTTCCTTTGTGTAGTGTCCGGCGGGATTCGAACCCACAATTTGCCTAGGCCATAGCCAGGTGGACTACCAATTGTCCTACGGACACTTGATTAAAATTACCCCCGCGCCGGGTCCGTTGGCCGTACACACCGGTCTCCCATGCTGGATAGGTGGATTGCTGCCTACGGGGGTTTTGGTTTCAGTCTTTAAAAAGAAAGCACCGTTTCCGATACTTGCATTCTCCAGAATTGCAGAATCCTTTGACGCTGGTGATCATGCTTTCGCGGGTTCCCCCCGGAGGACACTTGACCATCTGGGCATCGAGCCAGTAGTCAATGACCTTTTTTCCACTTTCAATCTTTGGGCCATCCTTGGGACCAAATAGGGTTGCATCTTTTGACTTCGATCCTTTGGTTGGGACCACTGACGATGGAGGGGGAGCCTCGGACGTTGTAGCCGGCAGATTCGTATTCTCTTGTTGAGGAGGATATGTAACCGGCGGTGGGCCCGGAGGCTCCATGACAAGCGGTGGCTCTTCTTCTGGAATGAACTCTGGAACAAACTCGGCATCGACGATAGATTGGTCTGCCCGTACTGTAAGAGATGGGGGCGGCTGTGCTGCCTGCAACTTCTCTTTAAGCGCCTGCGTCTTGGCGTCGGTCTTCTGGTCTACCCCTGTGGGCTCGGGAGCGTCGCCAATGGCATCTTGCAGATCCACATCAAGAGAAATATCAAGCCCATCTTCCTGGGCCTCTTCGATTCTAGCAGCCTTCTGCATCTCGGCCGCCATCGGCATCCATTTTGCTATCTTTCGGACAGGGGATTTCCTCCACATGGCCTCTTCGTACAATACCCACGGATTCGCAGCCGTGTTTTTCTTGTTGGCCAGGGCTTTGGCCTTGGTTGCTTCGACTTCTTCGGCCCATAAATATTCCTGAGCGATCAGAATTCCGGCTCGGTCATACGCCTTGGCATAGACCATAATTTTCTTCTCCCCCCTTTCAGATGGGGGGAGTGGCCGGTGAATCACTACATCACCATCCGAGAAGGACCATTGTTCTTTCTCGTAGATAATATGCGCCGTGATTCTCCCAACTTCCTTGGAGTTATGGGCCAGGGCGATATACCCCTTGTAGTCCACGATGGGCTGGCAATCTAGGCGATTCTCTCGGCTATTCCAGAAGGGCACCAAGTGAGCCAGACCAAGTGGGCCTCCAGGCTCCAGTCCCAAAGAAGCAAGAACCAAGAGTGACCGAAGAAAAGTTTTCTGGTCGCATTGTAATAGCTTGGGGTTCTGCACAACCGTCGAGATCGTGATCCTGATGAACCGATCAATACCCAATGTCTTGGGTAGGACCATGGCAAATTGTTTCTCTTGCTGTTTGAGAAGTGCCTGCAAGGTCTTGATCGTTCCGGTTTGCGCCGGCAAATTACGGTTTTGTTCTGCCATCCTCTTCTTCCTCCTTCATTGATATGAATTCAGTGCATTGGTTTGCGAAATTCCAATCCCTATCTCTCCATCCTTTGTTTAGGGCAGTCAACCTAACGGGATTAATTCTATAGGTCGGCTCGTAAATAAAACCGCCATAAGTTGGACCACGACAATCTTCGACTACGAGCAAATTTTTCTTGCATCGCGCAAAGCATTTTTCGGTTTTGAATCTATGTAATTTTCCAAGGCTGATAACGAAATTTTTGCAATCGAAACAGTTCCGATTACCAGCCTTGAATTCGTCCGGGAAATCTGCGGCTTTTATTTTCTCTTCTTTCAGGTGGCTGGAGCGGACTACATGCATGAATCCTCCTTAAACATATATGTCAATAAACTTACCCTTATTATTTTTGTATTTATCTGGTACGCTTCCTCTGATCATTATCAAAATCCAGAGGATCATCTTTTTGGTACTCATAAAAATCTTCCTATTCTCGGTAAATTGGTTTTGAAAAATAGAACCGAAATGGACGGCTCGGGTTGCCTTGTTTCATATAAGATAAATAGATGTCATAGGCCGTTGGGTGTCCTTTGGCAAATGCTTTTTTGTCTAGGGTTTGCTTCCCTTTTTGATCTTTCCAGTAGATCCTTGCCCCGGCCCCTTCGGCCACGTTGGCCCCGGCCGCCGTCATCTGATCCTGTATTTTCTGTTCGCATAATTCTTTTTGGACTTTGGCTTCGTCGAACATGGCGTCAGCTTCCCCATACCTCTTCACTAGTTCGGCCCATAGCTGGGGATCGATCTTGTCCATATTGACTGCTTCCCCCGGGTTAAGATCTCCCGCTTCTATCTGTACCTCCGGCTCCGTAGGCTCTTCCCCGCTCTTGACGAATTCCCAAAATTTAATGTCTTCGTTAAAAATGATATTGATGAGGTCTTTGTCCGGTTGCGCCTCATAGGGAACGATTTTCCAGTTGTCGTAGTCCAGAACCACGATCACGCCCCATTTGTAGCCCGTCACTCCGAGATAATGCTGAATTTGAATAATGTAATACTCCTGCATCCCGTCGCGATCGCACTTGCGGGCCACCATGCTTCCAGGACATTTGACCTCCAGAACCCCTGGACCCCTCTTATCCCCTTCGATTACACGGTCCACATGGGCAAACAGAAAAGGATATTTGGGATGGATGATTCTCTGTAAGACCTTGCGCGTTTTCAGCCCGGTAAGCCCTTCGTACATATCCGCGACCTTATCTTCCATGTAATGCCCGCGCTTCATAATCTGGGTCTCCGCCTGCTGATCGATTAAGCCAAGCTTTTCTTGCCAGAGTTGTTTTCTGGTCTTAAATGGACTTACGTTTAAAACAATAGGACTATCTGAACCACCAAGACCAGACTTCCTATCGCTTACGTCATCTATTTCCAGGTGTCTTAGCTGTTGCTGCATATTAATCCTTTTTTTAATTGTACAAGATCATCAATCCCCTTAATCCGTAATTTTGGGTGTTTTCGAAGATAGCCATCTAAAATATTTCCAGCCCATCCTTCTCTTCTTGGCTTAAGACCGGAATCAGGTCTTGAAACTCAGGATCGATTACGACCGTGGGAATGTCCATGAACCTGGGCGTTGGATTCATATCTGCATCTCCAAATGGGCGGGTCGCATTGGATCATTCATTGCACGGTCCGCTCCTAGAGCCTCATGCTCGCGGATCTCAACTCGCAGACGCCGTGAATCGTGCTTCGAGCCAATCAATCCGAAGTATGAAATAATTTCCCAAAGCATATCCTGAAAGGCCATAAGCTTATCGGGATCTTCTTCTCTAACTTGGTAGATTTTCTCTATCAATTTAAAATTTCCTTCCATGTCCTCTTCTTCGTACTCCAGGACATAGCCATTCTCTACTTCTCGGATGCGTAACTCTCTGTTCATTTCTTCACCCCTTTTGGTTCTTCATCACCCTCTAAGGTTTTTTTGAATAGGAGATTCCCTGCAACGTGGTAAATTACTATTCCCTCGGGCTTGGCAAACCCAGGGGCGGCAAGGCTTCCGCCGATACTTAGCCTAGATAGGGCATATTTGACGGCTTCATCTGAAAATAAACCATCACAAATGATGGGCACCACGGAGCAGCACGCCGGGCGTACCGAGGGGTCAGACCATCTGTGCGTGTTGAAGAGGGAGAATCGTTTCTCTTTCAATCCGTATCCTCTCTGAATACCCTGTCCCCACCATTCACCGTAATGAAGCCCTGGGCCAAGTTTTCTGAGTTCTTTTTCGTTCGCGAATGCCCACCTTGCGAATCCGTGGTTATCTGTTTCCGGAGTGATCCATTGGGTCCTTGAACCGACAAGAAATTTTTCCTCTTCTCCAAGCCAGGGATTCTCTAAGCCGATATAAATACATCCATTGGTGCCGTCGATTTTTTCAGTCACGATACATTCTCGGGAATATCTTGGAATTTTTTTAAACTTTACAAACTCAATCACTTCCTCACCTTCCGTAGATCGTCTTTTGAAAATATGAAACTATGACCATGAATACAAAAAAGTTCAAAAAAAATATTTTGCGTCGATCCCCGATCATCCAAAACTTCCCGGCTAAAAAGTCTTGCCTTACACCTCGGACATTTCTTGGTTTCGAGGGCTTTTTTATTTTCAGAATTCATTAGATTTATCTTGCTTTTTTCCCATTGGTGTATTATATTGTGGCTTAGTGAGATGAATTATTTTGAAACCAAAATCTTGAATCAATAACGTGCATAAATATAATACACGCGAAATGAAATGTCAATGGTTTTTTTAAATAATTGGTTTAAAATCTTATAACCATTTGAAAAGAGTGGTTAAAATGGCTAGACAGAAATTCGATCTCAATCTTAAATTCGATGAAGTTGTACCCAGAATGATGACGGCGATGGGCGCCAAGACACAAACAGAACTAGCTGAATACCTTGGTGTCAGCCCGCAGTCGTTAAGTAATTTTAGCAAGAGGGGTCATATTCCCGTAGGCCTGGTGGTGAGCTTTGCTTTGAAAAAGGGCGTTCCTGTTGAGGACTTCATCAAGGCCGAGGCTCGCGGTCAGGACGTTCCACGGCAGCCAGCCAGGTCTGACAGGTTAGAGTCGCAATTTGATCCTGCGGATGAATTACCGGGATTGATTCCGGGGCCTCCCCGGATTGAAAGACGTAAATATTTAAAGCTGCGCAAAATGGTAGACGCCATCACCCGATCAGAAATAACCAATGAGGCCATGCCAGAATTGATCATCGCCGGGCTTCCCAATATCACCTCTTTTATAATTCGGCAAAAATATCTTGACACTCATGGTTTATATTTTTAACTTGCAGTTGACTTTTAAGCAAACGTGTATTACATTATCTCTGTTTATTAAAACAGCGGGGGTAATGTATGGATCAACTCTTGACGCCGGTGGAGGTCGCAAGGCTTTTGCAAATTAGTCTACAGACGGTTTATGATAACCGGGCGCGATTGGGGGGTTTTTGCCCGGCCGGCATTCGGGTATTGCGATTCCGGAAGGAGGACATCGATGGGATTCTGGAGGGACCAAAAAACCAAAACGTGGAAATTCAAATTCGAGTACCAGAATCGGGTTTACGGGGGCGGGGGATTCAAAACCAAAGGAGAGGCGCGAAAGGCCCGGGAAGAACGACGGGTACTTATACGGCAACAGATCGAAAAAGACTTGAAAAATCCCTCCGGTCCTTCCCTCTATTTAGAGACTGTAAACTCTTATCTCCAATTTAGTCTGCGCCGCCATGCCGCGGAGACCTTTAAGTACAAGCAGCGCGTTTACAGGCTCTTTGGCGACTATCTTAAGGCAGATCTGCCACTTGAGGCGATAAGTTCAGCTATGATTGTCGAATATTTATCGACATTGCCAACAAGTCCTGTATACAATGCGCACAGGAAGGATCTAGGGGCTCTGTTCTCCTATGCCATGAGGGTGCTGGAGATCCCATTGATCAAGAACCCTTGTCAGGTGATCCAAAAGCTACCCCAGGGGCCACGCCATAAGAAGACATGGACCACGGAAGAGTTCCACGGGCTCCTAGAATCGCTCACAGCCGACGAAAAGCCTCTCATCCTTACGTTGGCCTACACCATGGCCAGGATTGATGAAGTGCTCCGTCTGACGATTAGAGACATTAACCTGACGGAAAACTTTCTTACTCTCTATACCAGAAAGAACCGGGACGGGTCTTACCGCGGGCGCAATATCCCGATGGGCAAACAACTTAAGGAGATCATGACGCCGCTCTGTGGAGGACGGGCATCAGATGAGTTTGTTTTCGTCAACCCGAAAACGAATACGCGATATTCTCGCCGTCCAAAGATGATGAAGGCGATCTGCAAACGGGCGGGCATCACCAATTACGGCTTCCACGCCATCCGGCACTTCATCACTTCCTACCTGTACGATAAAAAAGACGTGGGGAAGACCGACCTGCAGAGGCTACTCGGGCACCAGACTCCCACTACGACGGACATCTACATCAATGGCCTGGACGATAATCTCCGTGGCCCGGTCGAGA
>Ga0315276_10003355_pt1 | contig 14675 bp, 12 predicted proteins | sample YL17G05_0_MG_FD_204542 | JGI IMG/M metagenome (GOLD analysis project Ga0315276, IMG submission 204542) | Sediment microbial communities from Yellowstone Lake, YNP, Wyoming, USA - YL17G05_0 | ecosystem: Environmental > Aquatic > Freshwater > Lake > Sediment | place: USA: Wyoming | collected...
GAGGTTGAGGAAAGACCAGCGTCTGCCGCATTGATCATTCAATATATTGCCAATCGATTAAGCGAGCTGGCAAGCCGGGAAGAAGAACTGGCAGCTCAAAATATCGAGTTACTCAGCGGACGAAAAGTGGAAGAATATGAAAGTAGAATAACCATCCTTGAATATCAGCTCGAATTGCTGAAGCGCCAGCTTGGTGGTGAGACCGTACTACCAACCGAGATGCCAGCCACAAAACCATTCTTGGAATTGGTTAACTTGCTGGTTTACAACCCGATGGGGCAGGTATTACGTGTGGAGCTTAACCCAACAGGCCTGACATCTGGTCAGAAGGTCGCCAGGATCATCAGTGAGTCACCCCTGGGTGATATCCGACCAAATTTGCTGGTTGCCAATTCGCAGGAAGAGCTGTTGTTCCTTTTTGATACCGGACGCACGGTGGCACTACCGGTTACGAACCTGCCTGCCTCCAGTGAGGAGAGCCTGGACTGGCAGCAAGCCTTCATCCAGGAACCACGCATCAAGGAGGAGCTGGCGGCTATCCATCCGATTGCCAAAATGTCGCTGTATGAATCCTGCCTCCAGACAAGCCGGCGTGGGTTTGTGAAGAAAATCAGGACCTCATTCTTGGCTTCACATATCACAGAGAAATATATTGGCACGGGTGTAAAGTTACCTGCAGATAAAACCTGTGGCTTGGCATTCGCGGACATGGATGACCTCTTTGTGATGGTCAGCCAGGAGGGGTATATTCTTAGCATGCGGGTAGACCGCCTGCCGGTTGCCATTGAGGAAGTCATCCACCTGGGAATCACCGACCACATCGTGGCAGGGTTCATCGCAGGTCAAAAACCATCCCTTATTTTCATTACCCAAAATGGCAAGGCGGTTCATCGAGATACAAGCTGGCTTGAACCGGCGAGCTCTTTTAAAACAAAAGGGCAGCCATTACTCTCAAAGGAGAGGCGTGAGGCAGGTATCCGGATCGTTGGGGCTGCACCAGTGGATGAGGCTGATTGGGGTGTAATTCTTCACAATGACGGCAGCCTTACCGCCCATAGACTCAGTGAGCTCTTAGCGATTGGCTCAATTCCAACCGGGGACCAAACCAATTCGATTCTCAGCTTCACAAGCTTTCACTTGCCAGAAGTAAATAAGTAACCAGACCACGGCGACACATAGAGGTCATCCATAATATGGGACTGCATGTAGGAATAGATTTTGGCACTTCGAATTCAGGGGTTGGCATCTATCAAAATGACCAGGTGCATGTCTTGCCACTCGATACCAAGAACATCGTCCCTGAAGTAGTGAAGACGATCTTGTATATCACCAGCGATCACAGGCATTTCATCGGGCAGGAAGCGGTAGAGCTATATTACAAGCAGAACATAAACCGGCAAAGGCGTTTTGTAAAAAAGTGGGTCGGTGAAATAGACTACCAAGGCGCAGATATGCATTATGTGCGGGATGTTTATGTGTATGTTGATGAGCTACAACCTGGGCGGTTAATGCAATTCATCAAGACTGCACTACGTTCGGAAAAATATACTGGGACCCAGGTGTTCGACCGTTTTTACAGCCTGAGCGATATCATATCGATCTACTTACAAGCGCTCAAACAACGTGCAGAAGCGATGCTGCATGATGAAATTAGTGGGGTCACCCTGGGAAGACCTGTGAAATTCTCCCAGACTCCCGAGCTGGACCAGAAAGCCCAGACCACCCTCCATCAGGCTGCACTGGAAGCCGGGTTTAAACAGGTCGATTTTGAACTTGAGCCAGTTGCGGCAGCTTTATATTACGAGTTATCACTCAGTAACCCCCAAAATGTGCTTATTTTTGACTTTGGTGGTGGCACGCTTGACCTGACTATCATGCGATTGGGTGACCCACACCACCGCATGGTGTATGCCAGCGGTGGTATCAGTATCGCAGGGAGTGACTTTGACCGAGCCATCATCCAAAAACGCATGTTACCGCACTTTGGGAAAGGGTTGGAACAAAATGACCCGGAAATACTGAACCTGATCCATACCATCCCGGATTGGGCTGCCCTGCCTGAACTCTCCACACCACGTGCCCGGGCGGAATTGGAACGGGCGATCCTAGCCGGGCAAGCCCCGGTAAGGTTGAAGGCGCTTGAATCTTTGATCTTTAATGACTTGGCATTTTCATTTTACAATATGGTCGAAGCAACCAAGATCAGCTTGTCTAGCGGGGGAGTGGCTATTGCCAGGATGAAAGAAAAAAACCTGGACATCTGGGAATTGTACACGCGCGCCCAGTTTGAAAAGGATATCCAGGAACATCGTGAGCAAATCCAGCAAGTACTGATGGATACAGTTTCCGCATCAGGAATGGAACCTGGTCAGATCGACGCTGTGGTCAAGACTGGTGGATCGTCCAATATCCCGGTCTTCTCCGAAATGCTGGGCAGGACCTTTGGGTCTGAAAAAGTAAAGTCATCCGATGTGTTCAACAGCGTACCTGCCGGGTTGGCAATCAAAGCGCATCAGAATTCGTAGTCCAGGGATGGATTGGGTCGATCGTTGACGCCATTTTGTTATTATTTGGAGGTTGGCAAGTAGCTAACTTTGTGTCTCTTTTGGTTGGTATGGAACGGTTGGGTCGAGCCTCAAGGTTGATTTATAAAACAATAATCCCATCTTCGGAGGTGTAGGCATTACCCATAGGTTACTTTTCTTATCCCTTCGATGTATTGTTAACAATATCTAAAACTGTCAGAATCTTGAAATTATACTCGAAGAATTCCTTTTATTTCCGAGACGATCTGCAGGTTGCCTACTCCCTTTTATAAGCAAATTTGTCTTTTCTGAATTTATCCCACAATAGTGCAGGTGTGCTGCATGAAGGCGATTAAGCAGTGGATTCAGAAGAAGAGGGTGGGCAAACTTCGTCGCTGACGGGTGAGCATTTGGAGATGTTGAGAGCTTTGAACATGGCTACCTAAATTCTTGGATGCATTCAAAAAAAGCCCGCCTCATTATGAGACGGGCTTAGCTAAAGCGCGGGGGATGAACTAATTGTTTAGGTGTTAATGCTTACAAAAACGCCTGTTTACAGTTAGTAGTGAGAATCTTCAATGGAATTAAAATATAATAATAATTTCGGAGTAATAAGGGAATAATTGTTGACATTATGTTGTATCTATAGTAATATCCTCTTCTCTAAAATGGATAATTTCCACAAGAGGTATAGCGATTTTAATCATCGTTACACAGGTATTACATTTCAATACTTCCTGTATCTCAGGAAGTAACAACATTCTAACTTATAAAGGAGATTCAAATGAACAAATCTTTCTTCAAAGTGTTTTCGTTGACAATGGTATTGATTTTGATGCTTATGGCTGTGCCAATGCAATACGTGCAGGCTGCTGGCGAACCCAACCCTCCATCGTTGCTCGATGCCCACGCGAGCTACCCAGGCGACCTAGCCATCTTCCTGTCATGGAGCGACAATTCTTTCGATGAGACCGGATTCGAGGTCGAGCGTTGTATCGGTACAGGTTGCACCGCCTTCTTCATCATTGGTACGCGGGACTCCAATATATACGGACCGTGGTGGAATGACGTTGGGCTGGCTGAGAATACCAGCTACTCGTATCGCGTCCGTGCTGTGAATGCAGCTGGTGCGTCAGAGTATAGCAACGTCGCCTCAGACACGACCAGTTATGCCCGGCCTGATGGTCAGTTGACTAGTCTGATCGGAACGTTTGCCAACGGCGACGTGGAACTCACGTGGACCGAAAATGCCACGAACGAGACCCGTTTCGAGATTGAGCGTTACGAGGTGGGAGCAGGCGGCACGGAGTTCATCGTGGTGGGCACAGTCGGCCCGGACACAACCAGCTTTGTCGACTCCAGCGCCCTCTATGGCACCAGTTATGATTACCGAGTGGTCCCATGGCGTTTCGATATCTTCGGTGGAGCACCGATTGTTGTGAATGTACAGACGGGGACTGGAATTACCGCACCAACTGGTCTCAGTGCAACAGCCGGTGCCCCGAACTCGATCCGCCTGACATGGAAGGGTAAATTTGCAACAGGTACACAAGTGGTGGTGCAGCGGGAGAACTGTGATATCTACAACGGTTGCTTCGGTTGGTTAACGATCGGTCAGGTCAATGCCTCAACTGGGCGCTTCACCGACACCGGGCTCTTACCTGCCACGGCTTACACCTACCGGATTCGAGCTATCTCGGCTACAAGCGTCTCGCCGTTCACCGACAGTGTCATTGCGACTACACGACGCTGAGACACTCAGAGCAGTTTACCGCCGACAAACATTGTTGACTGAACGAAAGTCTGTTTGCATGGATAAATCGGCGAGGTAGACTCCTTATACCAACAGCACTGAGGAATGATACCTTGCGCCTATCGTTTCAATTAGCTGCGAGTTGCCGTGTAAATCTATTGGCAATTCCACGATCGAGCGAGCAGCGGCTTGTGTTTAAGACTATATTTCATGTTACCAGGCTGAATGGGAAGTAATTACAACTGGCATAACATCCTTAAAAAAAACCTGCCCCGGATACTTCCGGGGCAGGCTGCGCGGCTACTTGTCTCCGCTCCCCAGGTTTCCCGGGGGTGCCCTGGTGGGTCACCAATATTTGGGGAGCCCATTCAATTTTTGATCAACCTCCCATGGATAGGAATTCAGGTTGTCTTCCCCCGTTGATAATCTATATTAAGCTTCATTGAATTTATTGCACAATGGTACGATTGGGAAATATATCAATGGATTTAGGAAAAAACTTGGATATAAAACCCCCCACACATAGGCTGGACGATAAGGGGAGTCCCTCTTAATTCGTTGGTTTTCCAAGCATATTCAATCAGTCACATCTAATCTTATTCTTATCCTCTTATTTCCTCCTTAAGATATAATCTAATTAATATCCTATATATCCAATACATATTATGGTAGTTTATTTTCATTAAAATGAGGAAAATATGTCTAAGAAACCTGATTTCAATATTTCCACTGCACACAAATATTTCTCGGCAGATTGCTTTAACCGAACGTGGGACTACATTGACAAACCCGTCCGCACAAAAAGTGAAGAGGAGGCGATGCTGCATTTGAGCCTGGCGTCCCTCTGGCATTGGACCCAGCGGGAGGATTGCACCTCCACGAATTTATCCATAGGTTATTGGCAGGTATCCAGGGTATTTGCACTGCTCCGGCAGGCAGATAATGCCAGGCATTATGGAGAGTTATGCCTGGAAGCATCTCAGAAGGAGGCTGTCCCGCCATATTATTTAGGAACTGCGTATGAAGCGCTAGCTCGGGCAGAGCTTGTAGCAGGCAACCTGGATAAGATGGAGGGATTCCTGATCCAGGCGCATCAAGTGGCAACCCTGCTACCTGATCCTGAGGAGAAGAAGATGCTTCTGAGTGACCTGGCAACCATACGCTGACCAAGTAGGAAAATTACGGCTCCATCACTGGCGATAAATCCTAACCACAGGATCTATCCTTTCCACCAATCCTAAGCAAGGTTACAATCCCATAATGGGATTCATACATCTGCGCTCTCATTCGTATTATTCATTCCTGCGCGGTTTGCCCTCACCCCAAGAACTGGCTCAGGCAGCGGCAGGGATGGGTATGCCAGCCATGGGATTAACTGACCATCATAGCCTTAGCGGTGCTATCGAATTCTATGATGCCTGCCAGCAAGCTGGGATCAGGCCTATCCTAGGCCTGCAATTGGAAGCAGGTCTCCCCAATGAGATGGGTACTGTCGAGCCAGGCACATTGATCTTTTTGGCCATTGATATGAATGGGTGGGGTAGTCTTTGCCGGATCAGCAGCTCCCTGGTAGGAGATAATGATACGCTCCCATTCGACAGGCTGGCTGGTGAGAATAATGGGCTGCTTTGCCTGACCGGTGGGCGAGGTGGGGCACTGGCAAGGTTATCCGCTTCAAAACAGCGCACCCAGGCGGAGGGTTGGGCAGCGCGCCTGAGGGAGCTTTTCGGAGACCGCTTATATATTGAGCTACAGAACCATTCGCCGGACGATCTCGATTTATGTGTGAATCTAACCACACTGGCTCATCGTTTGCACATACCAACTGTTGCCACCCATGACATCCACTACCTGAGGCCAGACCAGGCTCACCTGCAACAAGTCCAAACGGCAATCCGGTTGATCCGCCCACTCAACGAGATTAACGCAACAGAAACCGCGCCTCCCGAAGCATACTTTTTGGTACCCCAAGATATGGCTGAGCGGATGCCAAATTTTCCACAAGCACTGGCAGCCACACAGGAGATTTCGGAACGCTGCCAGCTCGAACTGTCTTTAGGCGAGCTCCACTTCCCTGATATCCCGCTACCAGACGGCGTTTCCAGCCAGGAATTGCTACGCCAGAAAGCACAGGCAGGGGCAATAAAGCTATATGGCCAAATCACTCCAGAACTACAAGCCCACATTGAACATGAATTATCGGTGATTGGGGAGTACGGTTACACATCCCTTTTCTTGATCGTCGAAGAAATCCTAAACTTTGCTCGACAGCAGGGAATCCCCTTCTCATCACGTGGATCAGCCGCTTCTTCCCTGGTGGCCCATTGCCTGGGGATCACCTCTCCAGACCCCATCCGCTTGAACCTGTACTTCGAGCGTTTCCTAAACCCCGCCCGAGCCACTCCCCCGGACATTGATACGGACCTGTGCTCACGTCGCCGTGATGAAGTGATCCGCTTCGTTTACCAACGATTTGGAGATGATCGTGTCGCAACCGTGTGCACGGTCAACCGCTTCCGTAGCCGATCCGCGTTACGCGAGGTGGCTAAGGCATACGGGCTGCCATCAAACGAGGTAAGTATATTGGCAGATAGCCTGCCTTACCGTTGGTTTGGGCCATCCAATCGAGGAAGCAGCAAGGATGACCCATTTTCTGAATTGGCCGAGCGGTATAAGACCCCAACCCATCAGTCAATTTTTAGAGATGCAACCGCCCTTATAGGTTTACCCCATCATTTATCAGTCCATCCGGGTGGAGTGGTCATCAGTTCTGGTCCACTCACCGACCTGGCGCCCACCCAGATAGCTTCAAAAGGTGTCACCATCACCCAGTTCGACCTGGATTCGATCGAACGGTTGGGACTGGTTAAAATTGACCTGTTGGGCATCCGAGGGCTTACGGTATTGGGAGATGTGGCGGGAATTATTGTTAGGGAAAAGCCACTGCAGGACCCGCAATCCGAAAAATCCAGGTTGACCGAGATTCTGGAGACCATCCCGGAAACTGATGCCGCAGTTAGCGATATGGTCAGCCAGGGGCGAACAATTGGCTGCTTTCAGATTGAAAGCCCGGGGATGCGCGCCACACTCAAGGAAGTAAAAGCAAGAAGTGTGGACGACATCATGGTGGCACTGTCACTCTACCGACCAGGTCCAATCAGTGGGGGGCTGAAGGACTCTTTCGTGAAACGCCATCTGGGTAAGGAAGCGACCGAGCAATTGCATCCTGCCCTCAGCAGCATCCTGGCAGATACCTATGGCGTGATCCTCTACCAGGAACAAGTGCTGCGTATTGCGCATGAGCTGGCAGGGTTGAGCCTGGTAGATGCCGATATGCTGCGGCGGGCGATGTCTCACTTTGACCCGGGCAAACAGATGCAGACCCTGAAAGAGAGATTCGTGGCGGGAGCCTGGGAAAGGAAGCAGGTACCTGAAGATATCGCCAACCGCATCTGGGAGCTGATGGCAGCTTTTGCCGGGTATGGCTTCCCAAAAGCACACGCAGCCTCCTACGCTCAGATAAGCTGGCGTTCAGCCTGGTGCAAGAACCACTATCCTGATTTTTTCATGGCGGCAGTGCTGGCGAATTGGGGAGGATACTACAGCCAGCGTGTATACATGAATGAAGCACGACGCCTGGGGTTGAAACTACGCCCGCCTCAGGTTAACCATGCCGAGCGCGAGTTCAGCGTTAAAGTGCTCGAGGGGGAGCCGGTGTTGTTCATGGGATTGGACCAGGTTCGAGATCTGACCCAACGCACGCAAAACTCAATCCTGCACAACCGGCCATTCAGCTCATTCGCCGATTTCCTGGCACGCGTCGATCCACGTCCGGTCGAAGCCGAAAACCTGGTGAAGGTGGGAGCGTTGGATGATCTAGCTACAATCCCGGTATTACTCCACCAGCTTGAACATGGCGGTCGGCATGCTGGCCAGCTTTCCTTATTTTCTTTGGGCGAAAGCAGCCAGGAAGACTGGAACCTGGCTCAGAAAGTATCAGCTCAGGAAGACATCTTGGGCACAGGCGTAATTGCTCACCCTTTGGAGCAGGTGGAAAAGGAAATTACGGCAGCAGGAGCGCTCTCCACTGTGGAAGCGGCCTCGCGTTTGGAGCAGCACGTGCGCGTGGCTGGCATGCGTCAAATCTGGCGGCGCGGCCGTACAACGCGTGGGGCGTATATCTATTTCATGTCGCTCGAAGACCTGGAAGGTATGTTGGATGTGGTGATCACGGCTGAGGTGTACCGGCAATCAAAGGCAGCGCTGTCCACACCGGGACCATACGTGGTCGAAGGAAGGGTAGTCCTGGATAACCAGCGGGGCGAGCCTTTTATACGGGCCGAACGGATCTGGGCACTCAAGTGATCACGCAGTGTATGAATATACTAAGGAGGGGTAGGCTGCAACGGAGATAGCTGATCACCCAGATAGACCTGCCTGACCAGGCTTAACCTTTCGAGAGGGATATGCAATAAGTCCCATGAAATGGCCAGGCCAGCTGACCCGGACCGTTTCAACCCACTCAGGTCAGATCTGATTTGGTCAGGATTTAGATTCGTCACCCCTTTTAGATCGACAAGCTCCATGCCTGCCAGGACCGGCACCGAACATGCCTCTGCTCCGCGCATCACTTCCTGTCCCAGCGCAAAACTTACGAATTTTTTTTATTAAGCCTATCCTGAGGCCTCGATAATGTTGCTTTATTTTTGAAGCATCTCGGGTGTCCGGGCAAAATATGGTTATATATGACTACATATCGAGTTCTTTTCCTCAAAGGTAGGCGCCCTTAACGGGATTTGGTGGATTACCAATCGCTCAAAAACAAAATAACGGGATTAATGCAATATTCATTTCTTTTTTTGAGAGTTTTTGGAAGATTCTGATACTTCATGGAGGTGTGAACTCGGTAGAATTTGCCCAATAGAACAGGAGCAGCCATGTCCATCTTCCTCAGCTTCTTTTCCGGCTATGTGACCGCACTTCCCGCTACAGTATTATGGATGCTCATCTCCCTATCGGCAGGGAGCGAGTATTTTTGGAAGTCATACTTCATCGTTAGCAGGGTATTTCTGGCAGTCAGTTTTGTGCTTGGATTTATTATTCCCGCCCTCGTCCCGGAGCATTGGAAACGTCACCCCATTCTGTGGCTTTTTGGCCAGGGTTTGCTGGCCTGGCTAGTGGCGATACTGGCTTTGGGGCTGGTTAATCTCACCCCTTTGTGTGTCGGTCAGGATAATGGCGATGGGAACAATGACTTCGCGCTTTGTATGGCGCAATCCGTGATGGTTCCCGTCGTCTGTTCGCCTTTGGAATTCATTCTGCTCTGCCTAACCGCTCTCTCCGGCGGCTGGCTAATCAAAAGGATGGTCAAATGCGAGGAAACATGATCCGCTTCCGTATCATCTTTCTTGTCATGGCGGTTCTCACCCTCCTGTTCATCATGGCGCCACTCATTTTGGGATTGGCATCTGCCGTCTTTACCTACCACGGGAAATGTTACGGCTTTACCGACGGGTCCTGGGCTTGTTCCTGGCAGGAATACGCTTCTGACCAAGTCTTTTGGTCTGCACTACTGGATATTCCTCTCAGCATGTATTTAATTCCATGCTGGCTTGTTGCCATGGGTTTCTGGCTCTACAAGCGTCGCACTGCAGCTCCGAATGGATTGCCACTCTCCTTGATTATCTTGATACCATTGGGTGGCTGTCTTGGAGGCGCCTGCTTTATTTCCATTCTCCCTGTCTTCATCAGACTTTTCTATGGGTTCTATCCATAATTATGGCTGGAGAGTTGAATAGTTTTCAATCTTTAATACTGTGGAGTTTTTGTGGCAGAACCAATCGCAGTTCAGAATTAGCACCTTGAGCACCTGTTCAGGCTTGACCTTCAATTCCAATGGTAAATATCCCCCATCAATTCTCGCAAAGCTGGAGATGGCGAGTATATCGGTAATGGAGACGGTATGGCTAAAAGTTCAAGGATCCAAAGCACGATCCGTTGGGATCTCTTCGAAAAGCAATACGAAAATCTATGCCCCTCCAAACATAGCGGGGTGATCGAGACCCATAACGAAGCCCAAATCTGATTTGATAGTAGGGGATTCTTCATCGAGCCAGACTTATCAATTGAATAGGTTTTCAACTCCTATCCTCTGCTTGTTTGAATGCTACCTATGTAGGGAGGCTAAGAAAACGATAAGTGAACATAGGGGGTGTAACAACAATTGAACTTCGCTTCGCTTGGTGGCGATGACCCCATAGGGCATCACCTGGACATCTGGGGAGTTGGGGGAAGCCCTGTTGAGAGCGGAACGTTCTGAGTAAATAAACTATCCCAATTCCTGGTCGGCGCTCTTACATTGTGCTTCCGTAAAAGCCTTAGCAAAAATACTCTTTAGAACTTCGATATTCACATCGCTGAGCGACTTAATATACAGGCAGCCTTTGCTAGTTTTGAACTTCCCCAATTGTGAAAGCTCACCTTCAATCTTGCTCAGTCCGCCGGTCAGGTATAAACTGATGTTTTGCTTTCTAGGCGAAAAGCCGATGGCTACTGTGTCTCCTTCGCGTCCGCTGTCATACACATAATGTAATGTGCCAAAACCGATAATTGCGCTTCCCCACATAACCGGTTCAGAATTCGAAACATCTGCATCATTTCGAGAATTGCAAAACAGTCCTCTCGCAATAGCTGGTTTTGAATTTTACCCAAGAAGTCAGATACGCTGTCTTGTGTCGGTAAGGTTTATTTTTTTGCCACCGTAGTATTCCTTTCATACGACATAACGGTTTTGAGCAAAGCTGCCCAGCCAAGATCCCACCATCCGAAATCGGCGAGCTGGTTGGGTCCCTTCAAGCGAAGGTTCTGGCGGCGCGCATAACGACGTTCCTGTGTTGGTCGGCCATCTAAAACTTGTTGAACCAGAATGCGTAGTGCTTCGCTGCTATATGCGATAGCTGACCTACTTTGCGCACATACGATTGTTCTTCGGATTGTGCTCGAGCTCGCAAAGATCGAGGGCTTCCATCAACGGTGGGATGTAAACCCCAAATCGACCGCGCAGCCCCTTCTTCAATCCATACCAGCCTTTGACTGGATTAGATGGTGACCTTCCCCAGGCTTCAACCGTCCCTTCCTTGGCGGGCTTTTGCTCATCTGCACCTCCGAGTTCGACCCATCCACCGGCTTCCTTTAGCATGGCGTATAGGTCATCGATGCAACGGGCATCATAAAGCAGAACAGTATTTCCGACGGTGCATACCAGGACTTGCAAGCCATCTTTCTGATCGATGTGCATCGTGTATTCTGAAGTTCCCGGAGGGGTTTTGAGGACCCATGGGTTATCCTTTGTACGGTCAAGCTTTATCATTGTTGCCATTGCTAAACTCTCCATTTCTACGCGGGTTGTACTGTCACGATGAATTGTATAATCCATCGCTATGGGATTATATACATCAAGAAGACTTATATTAATCACATATAATTTATCTAAATACTCCTGTATTATATCATTTTCAAACCAAAAATCATATAGCTTTCACTGTTTACACTGAATTTATTTATGGGACAGGCAACTAAACAGTCGACGTTTGTGGCGGGTTGATGGCGAGAGTATAATAAACCACCTGAAAATAAAAAGGAGAATTCCATGCCTGGATGGTCAGATGGTACCTTAACTGCCAATGGCTTAAAGATCCATTATTACCGCACTGGGGGGAATAAGCCTGCAGTGGTCATTAACCACGGTGCGGGGGATGATGGTTTGTGCTGGACACACCTCGCAAAGGAATTAGAGCAGGATTATGACCTGATCATGCCGGATGCACGCGGGCATGGAAAATCTGCCTCTGGCAATGGAGATTATTCCACCCGGCAGCGTGTTTCAGACCTGGCTGGATTAATCCAAGCATTGAAATTGGACTTCCCAGTTGTCGGAGGTCACTCCATGGGAGCGGACACATCCATGCACCTGGCAGCTGAATACCCATTATTGGCAAGGGCAGTTTTTTTGGAAGACCCGCCGATCGTTCCCGCCGGGGATGCATTATTTGACGGACAGGCAATGGATGGCAAAGATATTGGCAAAATGATGAAACGATTCATGCTGATGTTCAAACTCATGCCGAAATTCATCGGGGTACGCATGGCGCGAAAAGGCTCGCCGACCTATCCTGATGATGAGATCATCCCATGGACTGACTCCAAGAAAAGAATGAGCTTTGATTTCCTGAATTCAATGACCATGATGGATTTCAATCGAACCGCCCCGTTTGAGGTCTTTAAGAAGATCACGGTCCCAGTCCTGTTGTTCATTGGTGATCGGGAAAAAATGTCGATCGTCACCCAGGAAACAGCACAAGAAGCCGCGCGGATAAATGATAAGGTGAGGATTGTGCACTTGGAAGGTGCCAGTCATGATATTCGGCGCACCCGTTTCGATGGATATATACCCGCACTGAAGACATTTCTGGGAGAGATATACAATTCCTGATGCAGCCAGGAAAGAAAAGGGCATAATAATAACAACTATCTAGTTCAGGTGATAATGCCTTCCACTGGCATTTGTAATTATCCAAAAATGAATAGCTCCTGCCTCTCGAAGTTAGCTCTTCAGTTATTGTAAAAGTCCCGCCAAGTTTACTCCGTGATTTGCCCCCAACCCTATACCAAACCTGGTATGGATGGATTGTGCCCCTAAAGGAATCAGGGGAGAGATGCTATTTAAATTCCCCTTGACAAATACGCACTAATAAATTATAATTATTATAATATAATAATGATTATAAATAATATCTTATGGCTACTTTAGATAATTACCTCACCACCCTAAAAAGTTTTGGGATGCGCCTCACTCCACAAAGGATCGCAATCTGCAAGTTGTTATGCGAATCAAAGGAGCACCCCACGTCAGGCATGATCTATGAGCAAATTCGAGTCCAATACCCTTCACTCTCATTGATGACGGTCTACAATACGCTTGATAGATTAGTGAACCTGGGCCTGGTAACTTCGCTTGGGACTGCGGGGGATGACAATACCCACTATGATGGAGATACTTCTTCCCATATAAACCTGGCATGCATAGCATGCCACAAGATCGTGGATTTGACCTTCCCTCAAGTTTCCAATATTGATCAAGAGGTCAGTTTCAGCTCGGGTTATAAAATCCTAGGTGTGCGTATGATGTATTATGGGCTTTGCCCAAACTGTCAAAATTCAACCATCCAATAAACATTTAGAAAAAGGAGAAATAAAATGATATCCAAATCCATGCAAAATGCAATCAATGAACAGATCAATAAAGAACTTTATTCGTCCTACCTATACCTTTCCATGGCAGCCTACTTTGACAACACGAACCTACCCGGCTTTGCCAAATGGTTGTATGTCCAGGCAGATGAGGAACGCGGCCACGGAATGAAACTATTCGAGCACCTGCTGGAGCGGGGTGGGAAGGTGGAGCTCAAACCCATCGCTGGTCCGGCGACCAGTTGGAACACCAGTCTGGAAGTCTTCAAGCAGGTCCAGGAACATGAAGCTGGGGTGACTGCCTCAATCAATGCCTTATACGAGCTGGCGCTCAAAGAAAAGGATTATCCATTCCAGGTAGTGCTGCAGTGGTTCATCACCGAACAGGTGGAAGAGGAAAAGAACGCAGCTGAGGTTGTCCATCAGCTCGAACTGATCGATGCACGTGGGACAGCCGTATTAATGCTTGACCACCAGCTGGGTAAGCGCGGAAAAGAGTAAGCAGCTCATGCCCGGAGGTAAGTCCTCCGGGTTTTTCTTTTTAACAGCCAAGCCATTCCAAAAAAGGGATCTCTAAATGAAACGGATCATCCAAGGATGATGGGAAATAAAACCTGCCTGGTTTTCGCTAAATAATCTGAAGGTCAGAGAGGCAAGATGATTTGTTGGCTATACTATCAAGCAGCCATTTATGGATATTAAATCAGTTCCACATCATGCGAATGTGATTCTTGCATGCCTGAAGGCGTGATGCGGATAAACTCGGCTGCCTGCCAAAGCTCTTCGATCGAACAAGCGCCGGCATAACTTAACCCTGAGCGCAGCCCGCCCACCAGTTGGAAAATGACATCCACCACCGTGCCTTTATAAGGCACGGTTGCTTCCACCCCTTCCGGAACCACCTCACCCCACTCTTCGATGGCCAACTCGCCACTGGCAAGTAACCTACGATCCATATTCGCTGACAACGAGGCCATACCGCGCACAATTTTATAGCGCCTGTCTTCGCGGATGACCGTCGCGCCCGGGCTTTCATCTGTGCCCGCTAACATATTCCCTATCATGACCGTGCTGGCTCCAGCTGCCAGTGATTTGGTCAAATCCCCCGAGTTGCGGATGCCACCATCCGCGATGATTGGCACATTCAA
>Ga0315276_10003359_pt1 | contig 14670 bp, 21 predicted proteins | sample YL17G05_0_MG_FD_204542 | JGI IMG/M metagenome (GOLD analysis project Ga0315276, IMG submission 204542) | Sediment microbial communities from Yellowstone Lake, YNP, Wyoming, USA - YL17G05_0 | ecosystem: Environmental > Aquatic > Freshwater > Lake > Sediment | place: USA: Wyoming | collected...
TGGATTAAGAACAAAAATCCATTTTTTCATAATTTTTTTATCGTAGCGACCTGTCCGCCATAGCTTTAGCGACGGCGGAAGCGAAGACCTCGGCGAAGACGGGCATAATTTTCGACTCAAACGCGCATCTCCGCCCATTAGGAAGGAAGTTTGTTTATGAAACGTGAAATGCCATTTAACCAATTAACACTGTTTATAATTTATTTCTCTGTGCCCTCTGTGTGCTCTGTGGCTAAAAATCAACTTGCCTCGGCGTAGCCATAGGCGAAGACGGGTCAATCAAAATGAACAAATTATGCAAAACAAACCCAATTTCCGAAAAAGTCAAATGTTTACAACCACAAGTATGACAATGAATTACAATAAGAAATGCACAGTGGACACTTGGTCAAAACAAACCCAAAACGAACCCAAACAAAGCCAATTTTACCCGCTTACGGCGGGTAAAATTGCCCTGAGCGAAGTCGAAGGGCCTGTAGTGAGCTTACCTGCACTGAGCAAAGTCGAAGCGTCGAACCATCACTTTAACTTGACTTTAATTCCCTTTTGGCGATATTCAGCCACAAGCTCTTTTATGTCCTTCAGCAGGATTTCCATCTCCTGCGTACTTTCAAGCAGACTTTCATACAACCGCCCATCATTTATGAAACTGGCCGCGGTGCCCTGCCCGTTGTTTATCTTTTCCAGAATCAGCCGCAATTCCGCCGCTGTTTTGCTTGCTTCCTCGCTTGTATTAACGCCGGCTGCAAGAAATTCGCGAAGCTCCGCCGTTGCAACAGACAGATTGGCCAGCGTTGCTTTGATATTTTTCTTATTTTCTTTGTCGCCCAGAATATCGTTGGCGTTGTTTATTAAAGTGATAAGACCGTTAGCCAGCTCATCCAGTTTCTTCTGGCTGTCTTCCGGGAAAAACTCGCTGGTCATACCCGCCGAGCCCTGCAGCATCATTTTGTCAACGAGGTATATTGTTTCCGGCCGGTTCGGGTCGCGCTGCGTCAAGGGCAGGCTCGGGTCAACAGCAATTTCGATATAGCTGCTGCCTAACCCGCGCGTCATCAATTTCACCGCAACATTGGATGGAATATTGCCGTATCCTCTATTAATACTCATAACGACCAGCGTTTGATGATATTCCAGACCGGTATTCAAATCCTTGCGTATCTGCGGAGGCGAAACCTCCGTCACTGTGCCGATTGGGTAGCCGCAAAAGCGAACGGGAGTATCCCTCAGCACCCCCATCGCTGTTGGAAACTGAACAAACACTTGAAATGAACTGAGCTTGCTGACAACGGTGGGAAAGTCATTAAACATAAATACAAGCCATACAAGCGAACAAATAGCTACTACCACAAAAACGCCTACGATGACATTGCGTTTTCTCTGTAGAGTTTCATAATCACTCACTTTTTGCTTCCTTTCAAATCGGTTCGGCCTTCCAGAAACAATTCTCTTATGGCACGCAGAGGATAGCCGCTGCCGTTGAGTTTCTTTATCAGTTTAACTCGTTCTATTGCTTTTTCGTCAAACAGCCGTCTGCCGGTCGACGTAATCTCCGTAGGCTCAAGCAATCCTATCATCAGATAATATTGCAAAGATTGTCGGGAAATGCCAGCTTTTTTTGCCGCGGCGCCTACAGATGTTAACTTGCTTTTCTGGCTCAAAGCTTACCCTCATATACATTTCAAACGGCTAAAACCGCAAATTATCCGATTTTCTCAACTGCGGCCGCTGCCAGAGCGAGGAACGAAGCTTTTGCCTGCTCGAAATTCAGATGCCCAGCCGCCTCTTTCGAATTTGCCGATTTATTTAATTTTTTCGACAATTGATGGGAAATCATTAACAAATAATCAAAACCAGGCGAAATATCGCCCTGGCTTTGCCGAAAGGCCTCTCGCAGCAGCCGTTTCAACCAGTTGCGCCGGACGGCGCCGCCGCAGGATTTGCCGACAGAAACACCCAGACGCGGGTAACCACGGTCATTTTCCGCTACATACAGCACTAACATGCCGTCAGAGACCCGCACCTTACGGGCCATAACGGCTTGAAATTGTTTATTACTAACAAGTCTTTGTTTCTTCGAGAAGAAAAGCCGCTTCAAGATTTCACCATAAATCGTCGGCAATTTAATCACTCATTAACTATATTATCGGCTTTTTGCTGCCGTATCAATACTTCTGCGACTGTTAGTTGCAAGCCATTTCATAACTGTCATTCCCGCGAAAGCGGGAATCCAGACCGTTCTATAAGCTGTTGGATACCTGCTTTCGCGGGTATGAGAAGGTTATGAAATGGTTTGCAGAAAGCCGACCGGATTTTGGAAAATTAAACGCCTGCCTCGGTGTATAGGCGTGCTAATCCGGTCAAAAGAGAGAGTTTCCTGCCTTCGATTTCCTGCTGGTGCTTTGTAAGTGTTCCGGTGGCCAGGTGCTTGCGGATTTTTCCCAGCATCTGTTCGATTTTCTCCGCATCCATCCCTTCGAAGGAAATTGCCTCCTGTGTGATGGCTGTAAGCGTATTAGAACACATTAGCAAAAATCCCTTGTTAACAAGCAGATGAATGTTATTTTTAGCGGGCTGGTCTGAACTAAATCGCTCTATTTTCATAATTCCCAGGCCGAGTTGGCAGAACATCGGAATATGGTAAGGCAGAATTCCGACAAAACCGTCATGACCTGGAAACACCACAGAGGTTGCCTCACAGTTTACCAGCGTCCCTTGCGGTGCGATAACTACACAATTGAATATCTTGTCGTCCGTTGTCATAAAGATTTTATTTAGCGAGCCTGAAGTTTTGCGGCTTTCTGAGCTGCATCTTCGATGGTGCCTACATACATAAAGGCCTCTTCGGGCAGGCTATCCCATTTCCCTTCACAAATTTCCCGGCAGCTTTTTATGGTATCTGCCCTTTCCACGTATTTGCCTTCGAGTCCCGTAAATTGGTGAGAAACAAAAAACGGCTGAGAGAAAAAACGCTCGAGCTTTCTGGCTCGTGAAACGATAACCTGGTCTTCTCTGCTCAGTTCGTCCAGTCCGAGAATTGCAATAATATCCAAAAGGTCATTATATCGCTGGAGGAACTGCAGCACCGTCTGGGCCACATCGTAATGCTCCTGTCCGACGAGATTGGGGTCAAGAATTCGTGAGGTGCTCTCGAGGGGGTCAACGGCGGGGTATATACCTTTTTGAGTGATGGAGCGTTTTAGGACAACGAAACTGTCGAGGTGCGAAAACGTCGTTGCAGGAGCGGGGTCAGTGAGGTCGTCGGCAGGTACATAAATTGCCTGCACACTTGTAATTGAGCCGTGCTTGGTAGATACTATTCGCTCCTGCAATTGCCCCATCTCGGTAGCAAGGGTCGGCTGATAACCCACAGCCGATGGTATTCTTCCCAGCAGAGTCGAGACCTCCGAACCGGCCTGGGAAAAGCGGAATATATTGTCTATGAAAAGCAGGGTGTCACCAATACCGCTTTCGCAAAAATGTTCGGCCACTGTCATTGCCGTAAGCGCCACTCTCAGCCTGGCTCCGGGCGGTTCGTTCATCTGCCCAAAGACCAGACAGGTATGGTCGAGGACAGTATCTTTGCTGTCGCCTATAAGTGTTCGCTGCATTTCAAGCCAGAGGTCGTTTCCCTCGCGGGTTCGCTCGCCAACGCCTGCGAAAACGGAGAAACCACCATGTTCTGTCGCTATTCTTGCAATGAGCTCCTGAATTATGACGGTTTTACCGACGCCTGCTCCTCCGAAAAGCCCCGCCTTGCCGCCACGCACAAACGGACAAATCATGTCGATGACCTTGATGCCCGTCTCGAAGACATCAGTTTTTGGAGAGATGTCTGTTAGCTTGGGCGGCGCGTGATGGATAGGTCTTCTGGAAAACCCCGGCTCAATCGGCCCCTTTTCGTCTATCGGCTCACCGAGCAAATTTAAAACCCTGCCGAGGGTTTGGCGGCCAACCGGAACAGTAAGGGGCGAGCCGGTGTCAATGACTTCCATGCCTCTGCGAAGTCCCAGCGTGCTGCTAAGGGAAATGGACCGAACCTTGCCGCCGCCCAGATGCTGCTGGACTTCGCCGTATAATTTTGTTTTGCCGCCTCCTAAATCACCCTGAATTTCCAGCGCATTATATATTGCTGGAATCTGGTCCGGTTCAAATTGTGCGTCGAAGACGCTTCCTATTACCTGTGTCAACCTGCCTTTATTCATTCTAAACTCCAGTTCCGCCAATTATGTCGAGCAATTCACCGGTTATGCTGCTTTGTCTGGCGCAGTTGTACTCGGAGGTAAGCTCTTTAATCATTTCGTCCGCGTTATCAGTGGCATTACGCATGGCAACCATGCGCCTGACATGTTCACTCAGAGACGCATCCGTAAAACAATGTTTTATGCAATATCGAATTATAATTGAGGTAAAATCCTCGATGATTTCATCGGCAGAAGGCGAAAGGAGGAAGTCCTCAACCGACAATTTCCACGGCCATATAACCTTTGCGCGGGTTGTTAGGTCGTCTATTAACTCCGTCAGCGGCATAACGGTGAGGGTCTGCACTTGTTGGCGGGTTATGGAACAGAATCGCATATAAACGATACCAAAAAAATCGAGGGTTCCGGAGATATACCGTTGGATGAATTCATCTGCCATCGATTCAATCATCTCATCGGTAGGAACGCCTTCGAAACCCGTATAAACCTTTGTCGGGGTGATTTTGTGATAGTCAAGCACTCCGGAAAGTTTGCTTTGGTTGACATATATATCCAGCTTTTTGTTGAGGTCTTTTGCCCTGCCAATGTGAACCTGGAGCATACGATAGACAGATTCATTATACTGTCCGCAAAGCCCCCTGGAGGTGCCTATTGCTAAAATGGCCCAATTTGAGCTTTTATTTTCGTTCAGGAGGGGGTGGGCAATGGGTTTTTGACGAGTAACAAGCAGATACCCTAATCTGGCCAGGGCATCGTGATAATCCACTACCGCAACACGTTTATTGAAATACGATTTATATCTAGCGGTGGATATCATCTCCATCGTCCGAGTTATCCTTCGGATATTTTCCACGGCCTTGCGGCGATGAAGTATCTGTTTTGTTCCTGCCATTGTTTATTCCGCCAACTAAACTATTTCCTGCCGGCCTTGAAGGCATTGACTGCTTCGGTTACCTGTTTCACAATCGCATCGCTGAATTTGCCGGTGCTTGTAATTTCAGCAGCGTACCCGGGGTGTTCTTCTGAAAGCCACTGCAAAAGTTCCGCCACAAATTTACTCACATTCTTAACAGGCACGTCTTCAAGCAAGTCGCTTTCGCCCAGAAAGATACTGATAACCTGCTCTCCAACCGGCATTGGCGCAAGTTGAGGTTGCTTGAGAAGTTCGACCATTCGGCTGCCTTTGTCGAGTTGAGCTTGTGCAGTGGAGTCGAGCTCTGTTCCAAGCCTCGCAAAATTTTGCAGTTCCCTGAAAGAGGCTAAGTCAAGACGCAGTTTCGAGGCGACCTTTTTCATTGCCTCGACCTGGGCATCGCCACCGACGCGGCTTACGCTGGTGCCAACGTCAATGGCAGGCCGTATCCCTGCGTGAAATAAATCCCTTAGCAGATAAATCTGCCCATCGGTAATCGAAATAACATTCGTAGGAATATAAGCTGAAAGCTGTCCCTCAAGTGTCTCGACGATAGGCAAAGCCGTAAGCGACCCGCCACCCAGCTTATCTGAAAGCTTGGTGCTGCGTTCGAGCAGCCGGCTGTGAAGATAGAAAATGTCTCCCGGATAAGCCTCCCGTCCCGGCGGCCGGCGAAGTAACAAGCTTAACTGCCTGTAAGCAATGGCATGTTTGCTGAGGTCATCATACACGCAGAGAGTATCGCGGTGCTGTTCATACATAAAATACTCGGCCTGTGCGCAGCCGGCATAAGGAGCTATGTATTGCATAGGTGCGGTATCGGCTGCTGAGGCGGCAATAACGGTTGTATATTCCATCGCGTTGTGGTTTTTAAGCGTCTCAACGACTTCAGCGATAGTTGAGTCCTTTTGTCCTATGGCCACGTAAACACAAATTACATTTTGACCCTTCTGATTTATTATGGTGTCCAGCGCAAGAGCTGTTTTACCCGTTTTGCGGTCGCCAATTATCAGTTCCCGCTGTCCCCGCCCAATCGGAGTCATCGAATCAATGCATTTCAGGCCGGTCTGAAGAGGCTGTTTGACGGGTTGGCGATAAGCGATGCCTGGCGCATCAGATTCAATCAGCCGTCTTAACGTCGTTTTAATTCCAGGTCCGCCGTCAAGAGGCTGACAGAGAGGATTGACAACCCTTCCAAGCAATTCGTCGCCAACGGGAATAGACATCACCCGGCCTGTCAATTGAACGTCAGAACCTTCCTTGATCCTCGTATAATCCCCATAAATAACCGCACCAATCGAGTCTTCCTCGAGATTAAATACCTCTCCGAAAACGTCATTTTCGAACTGTAGTATCTCCCCGGCCATTGCGTTGTCGAGGCCGTAAATGCGGGCGATTCCGTCCCCGATTTCCACGACCCTGCCGACACGGGATACATCCAGTTTGCTTTTGTACTGGCTTATCTCCTGTTTGATAATACCGCTTATTTCACTCAAATCGAATTTCATCTTGTTTAATCCACCTTTTCTCGACGCTTGTTATCGCCGTTATCAAACTGCACAGACGTGTCCGGACGGTATTATCCACAACCTTGTCGTCGTAGCGAATAATAATGCCGCCGATGATAGACGGGTTAACAGTGACTTCCATATTGACTTTCCAATTCAGCACGGAAGCTAATTCATCGCTGAGCTTCTGTTCCAGGGAGTCGTCCATCTTCCTGCTGACCGTAACTTTGACAGGCAGACTGCCATGCCGGCGGTCCCATAGTTTAACGAAACAATCGTTAATGTCGCGTAGAAATTTAATCCTGTTGTGCCTTAAGGTCACCATCAGAAAATTCATCGTCAATTCTGACAATCTTTCCGAAAACACTTTTTGAAGCAGAGCGGCTTTTTGCTGCGTGGTAAAATACGGCGAACACATTAACCGCCAAAAATCGCTTTCCCCGGCAAAAATATCCTGAACGGCACCAAGGTCGGATTTAACTGTTTCCGCATTCTGCCGTTCGGTCGAAATGTCGAACAGCGTTCGTGCGTAAAGTTCTCCAACCAGACCATCCGCTCTTTTGTTGATGCTCATTTGCCTGTTCCGACCTGTGTTGCCTTGATTTTTTCGATCGCCTCGCGGATAAGACGCTGGTCATCTTCGGCGGTGACTGCTCTGCCAAGCACATCGGCTCCGACAGACTGAATCATTTCGGACGCCTGATTCCATAACTGTTCCGATGCGGATGTTAAAGCGTGCTGTATATCATCACGCGCCCTTTGCCTGATGAGGTCTGTTTCATGGTGGCTCTCTTCAATTATTTCTTTCCGGTGGTGCTGCGCGCTTTTCGTCGCATCCTCGATGATTTGCAGGCCTTTTTGCCTGCTTTCCTCCAGCAATTGTTCCGCGTGTTTTTTGGCGGTCTCCGCGGTTTTGATTTCGTTCTGTATGTACTCCTGTCTTATTTTAAGACTGTTGAGCAACGGCTTCCAGGCGAATTTGCCTAAAACAACCAGCAGTAAAAAGAACGCGATTACCGTCCAGAGCGAATCAGCAAAGGTCCCGTTGAAAACACCCTGTTCAGGGCCGCCTTCAGACGATAGGGCCGTCGCCGGAGCTAATAGCAAAATACTCGCCAATATTAATATTCGCATCTTGATTTTCCCGCTTATCCCCGCAGCCAAAAAACCGTAAGGAAACAAATCAGCAGCGCAAAAAACGTAACTCCTTCTACCAGCGCCGCGGCAATAATCATTCCCGAAAAAATTCTTCCACCGGCTTCGGGCTGACGCGCAACCGCGCTTGACGCAGAGGCGCCTATTAGTCCGATACCCACGCCGGCGCCGATGATCGCGAGCCCGCAGCCAATGCCTGCGCCACAAATGCCCAGCCCTGAATTTACCTGTGCGGCCGCAGCTAAAACGTTACCTGCCTGTTCAATCATTTTTACGTGACCTCCAAAATTATGTCCCTAATGTTCCGATTCTACGGCAAAACCTATATAAAGAGTGCACAAAAATGCAAAAATATACGCCTGGATAAAAGCCACCATCAGCTCCAGCAAAGACAATGCCACAGACGACAAAACAGATGCTGCGGCGATAGTATAACTTTTGAAGATAAGTATAAGGCCGAGAAACGTCCCCAGTATCATATGGCCGGCGATTATATTCGCAAACAACCTGATTGCTAACGTAAAGGGCCTGATAAGCGAGCTTATTATCTCGAGAAAATATATCAGCGGAGCCAGCCACCACGGAACAGGAGGCGCAAAATTAACTATGTAACGCCACAATCCCTGCTCTCTTATGCCGACGATGTGCGTCATAAAAAAAGCAACTGCGGCCAGAGCGCCGGTAACCCAGATATTTGCCGTCGCCACTCCACCGAAATGGTTCTTTTCCCCCGTCACAAGCGTAATAATCTTTTCTATTGGAATCATCGCCAGGAGATTGAGAGTCAGGACGAAGAAAAACACCGTCCATATAAATCCGATATATTTCTCGGTATGACCTTTGAGAATCGGACCGGCAACTTCGTCTTTTAGAAATAAACATACCGCCTCGATGATGTTTCTCATCCCCCTCGGCACCAAACTATGGTTTCGACGGATGGCCGCGGGGATTACGACCAGCAGTAACATTGCGGACACGGCAACCATAACCATATGGTTGCTGACGTTTATCTGCCAGGAGCCGATTGAAATTGAAAACAACGGAACCCCAATGACCGGCTCGAGCGGGTTGAATTCAGCCAACAAAACTGGGCATAACAAGGCAGTATTCAAGCTTTGCTGCTCCTGATAGTGTTGTTACTGTTCGCTGCACGCATGGCAAACCCGACTTCCAAAACAAGCGTAGCCAGATAAAATGCCGCAAGCCACGCGGCAAACCACAGCGTATCAACCTTCGTAACAATAATAACAATAGTGCTTCCGGCAATCATAAGCAATAGCCGTATTGCGGTAGCAGCCAGGCCTAAAACCGGTTGCCAACTGGGGTTACATGCAGCGGCACAAATCAGGGGCAACAGCCCGCCGCAGGCGGCAATCATACTTACAATTAATGCTGCCATACAACTGCTCATCGATTCGTCCCAACTCATTTACGCCTCAAATACCAGGTTTCCTTAATAACCAGGTATACCATTCCGACAAAGCCCACAAAAAAACCCGTCAGCAAAAACCAGGGACTGCTGTTAAGCCGCTGGTCGAGCTTGTATCCTATATAACTACAAACGGCTAATACGCCGCAAAACTCCATGCCAAAGCCAAGCCATTTGGTATATCCTGGACTATTTATTCTCGGGTCTTCCGTTTGTTTCATAAGTAAAAATAATTAATTTCTGTCGGTAGCATCCCGTCAGCCGTCGGTTCTCAACAGCGAGGCCGGCATTCCTTTATGTCTCTTGTTGCTCTGGCCATCTTCAGAGTTGCAGAAAAAAATTGTAACATGCCTGTAACAGGGGGTCAAAAAGTATCCTTGTATGCTCGCCGCTAACACCCCAAGTTTACGAACTTTAAGCTTTGACTTATAGTATAAATCGCATATAGTATCCATATTAAACCCCAATTTTATTTTAGGACAACGATAAAATGTCTAAAAAGAACAACCAGACAAATTCCCAGCCTGTATTCATTATCGGCGCAATTATATTTGCTACAGCACTAATTTCCCTGGGATGCAAAAAACAGCCGGTCGAGCAAGCCCCTGCCGAACATAATAAAAACGAACTCTCGGCGCCAGCACCAATACTCGAAAGCCCCGCCAAACCCGAACAAGCTGCTGCCGACCCGAAGACAAGCCTAAGCGATATCATCAAGGAGGCAAGAACGTGGAAATCGGCTTACACCCATTGGGCCGGCAAAATGGCGCCGGACTTCACCCTGACCGATATCAATGACAAACAGCATACCTTGAGTAATTACCGAGGCAAAAATGTCTTAATTATTTTCTGGGCGAGTTGGTGCGGGCCCTGCAAAATAGAAGTCCCGCATCTGATCGCATTGCGGAACCTTATCGGAGAAGACAAGCTCGCTATGCTGGCGATATCCTATCAAAGCGATTACCCGCCCGAAACGGCCGAAAAGGTCAAAGACTTCGTAAAACAAAACAGGATGAACTACACGGTCTTTTCCACCGACCCGGACACACTGCCGCCGCCGTTCAACCGCATATCCGGAATTCCGTGCCTTTTTTTCATCGATTCCGAAGGTAAAGTAAAACTGGCTACCGAAGGCCTTGTCTCGTTGGGCGAAATAAAAGCCATACTGCAGGCGGAATAGCCGCAAAATACCAAAAAAAACCGTAAATTTTTCTCTGGACAAGGCCGAATAAGGAAGTTATGATAACCCTCCTAAAATAAGCTAAATTTACTATTAAGGGCAGTAACCCATGGCACATAAAAAAGGACAAGGTTCTACAAGAAACGGCAGAGACAGCAACGCCCAGTATAGGGGCCTGAAGCTGTCCGGCGGTCAGGTCGCAAAGGCAGGCTCAATCATCGTCAGACAGTGCGGAACGAAATTCTTCCCGGGCTTGAACGTCGGCATGGGCAAGGACTATACTCTATTCGCTACCGCGGACGGACATGTGCAGTTTCAGGGCCGAAAGATACACGTCGTCTGATTTACTATTGTCTATTTTCGATTTTTTATTTGCCTGATGCCAGGTCGGGGAATTTCCCTTCTATAATTTCGCAACTTCTGATTTTTTATCAAGTATTTCGCAAATCATCGCTTAAAAACTCGCTTCCGTTCGTCAAATAGAAAATATAAATATAGAAAATAATAAATGTAATATGTTTATCGACAAGGCTAAAATCCAGATAAAGGCAGGCGACGGCGGCAACGGCTGCGTGGGCTTCCGCAGGGAAAAGTTCATCCCTAAAGGCGGCCCCGACGGCGGCGACGGCGGAAAAGGAGGCAGCGTCTATCTCGAAGCGGTTGCAAACCTCGATACCTTAATGGACTTCGCCGGCAAACATCATTGGCACGCCCGCAACGGTCTGCAAGGCTCCGGCAGCAACAAGCACGGCTTAGATGGCCCAGACCTGATAATTCCCGTTCCGCCAGGAACACTCATTTATGACGCCGACCTCAACTTACTGCTTAAAGACTTAAATGAAGTCGGAATGAAGGTTTGCATCTGCAAAGGCGGAAAAGGCGGAAAAGGCAATAAGGCGTTCGCCACTTCCACCAATCAAACACCAAGATACGCCGAATCCGGCAAAGAGGGACAGCAAAGAAACATTCTCCTCGAATTAAAGCTCATCGCCGATGTCGGACTGGTAGGTATCCCCAACGCGGGAAAAAGCACCTTTATCTCCCGCTGCTCGGCGGCAAAACCGAAAATCGCCGACTACCCATTCACTACCGTCGAGCCGGTGCTCGGCATTGTTGAACTAAGCGATTTTCGCCGCTTTGTCATGGCCGACATACCAGGCCTGATTGAAGGCTCCCATAAAGGAGCGGGCCTGGGCATAGAATTCTTAAAACATATCGAAAGAACTCGAATAATTGTGCATATCATTGATATAATGCCGATAGACGGCTCCAAACCGGCAGAAAATTACAAGGCCATTCGCAAAGAATTGAAGCTCTACAGCAAAACGCTGGCCGAAAAACAGGAAATTATCGTCGCTAACAAGATAGACTTGAACCCGGACGGCAAAATAGTAAAAGAGCTTAAAAAGAAACTGAAAAAAACTATATATCCCATCTCCGCTGTCAGCGGGCAAGGCATCAAAGAACTAAGTGAGTTATTGTGGCAAAAGGTCAAAGACGCTAAAGCCGCATCAGGTTTAGGGTAAATGTTCCAAATCCGCTATGTCCTGATGTCTGGCGGAGGCCTTTTTATTGGCTTTTAAGTGAGGCAAGCTGATTAAATTGGTCTCAACGCCGTCAACATCAGTAATGACCCGTTGGCCAAAACAATCATTGAAATCTACGCCGGAAATTGTCGTCGCCAACTCTATCCTTACGGGCGGTATGCCCATACGAATGATTTGTTTCTCCTTCAGGAATAGATTCGGCGATAAATCAGGCGGGTTGAAACCGAATTCATTCAGGACTGTAACTACTTTGTCGGCATTGGCAGGGTTCATTGAAATCCAGATATCCATATCGGCGGTGGCTCGCGGGTAGCCATAGTAGCCGACCGCATATCCGCCGATAAGAAGATACTCAACTTTATGGGCGTTGAGTAATTTCAAGAACTCTTTGAAGTCGTTTGGCAGCTTCATCGCCATAGATAATCCGCCGCATTAATTCCACGGCCTCCAGACGTTCATCAGGGGTTTTGGATAACCAGTATTCCTTGTCATCCGACTGGTCAAAAAGTGATGTTACCTTAAAAACGTTCCTTCGCACCTTTGGAAAATCAAATTTGCCCATATCTTGATTATATAACGCACAAGGCACAAAACCAATCATAAATTGACAGATTGCGCGGAATAATGTAGAAAAAGGGCTTATGAATATAATAGCGATTGACATAGGCAATACGAATATCACCATCGGCCTTTACCTCAATGACGAGGAGCAGTTTATTAAATCCATCCCCGGCGATTCAAAGCCGGAATTAACAAACTGCCTCAAGTCAGCCTGGCAAAAAGTCCCCGTTGTGAAAACCTCAAAGGATAAAAAACGCGAAGGCGCAATCGTCGTCAGCAGTGTAAAGCCCGCATGGACGAAACTTGTCAAACAAATAGCGAAAGAATCGCTCGGCGAAAAAATTCTTCTCATAGGCAAAGATGTTCCTCTGCCGATGGCACTCTGGGTGGATGAACCCGACAAGGTTGGCACCGACAGGGTCGTCTCCGCCGCAGCCGCTTACGAGGTGGTCGAGGACGCCGTCGCCGTCGCAGACTTCGGCACCGCAATAACCATCGACCTTGTTAACGATAAAGGTATTTTCCTCGGCGGCGTTATCCTGCCGGGTTTTGAAATCAGCGCAAAGGCCCTGAATGAAAATACCGCGCAACTGCCCTATATCAAAATTGAGAAACCAAAAGAACCATTCGGCAAAAACACTGCCGAGGCCATAAATTGCGGATTGTATTATTCCGCCGTCGCCGCGCTGCAGGAAATTACCAGGCGTTACGCCGAGAAAATCGGAAAATGGCCGCACACAATTCTTACAGGCTCCGCCGCCAAAATGATAAAAGACGATTGCGAGTTTGTCGATTCATGGGTGCCGAACCTTACCATCAAAGGCATCGTCCTCGCATACCGCAAATATATCGAGGAAACAGAATAAGGCTGCTGGCTTATGAGCGCATTCGCTGCAGTAACTACCGGCAAAGGCATCGGCGCAATAGCAGTCATTCAACTCCTCGGCGATTCCGCTGAAAACATCATAAAAAAGATATTCAAACCCGCAGGAAAAAAACCACTCCTTTTCAAGCCCGGCAAAATCCTCCTCGGTACAATCAATAGCAACTCCGAAACCATCGACCAGGTCACCATCGGCTGCGAAGGCCCATACCACTTCGCCATAAACTGCCACGGCAACCCGCTCATCGTCACCGACATAATGCAACTGCTGCAGGACAGTGGCGCAGCACTCCTGACCGCAGAAGAATTACTGACTAAAATCTTCTCTGCCGAAAAACCAATCGGCCAAATCGCACTCGAAGCTAAATTGGCCCTGCTGCAAGCCAAAACCATCGAGGGGACAAAAATAATCGCCAACCAAATCAACGCCGGCCTTACAAAAACGGTAGAGCAATGGCTGCGTGACATAAATACAATACCCCTCGAACAGATAAAAGCCGACGCCGAGCGGATACTCGAAGACAGCAAAATAGCGAAACTTATTATCTTAGGCTGCAAAATTGTCCTGATAGGCCCGCCGAACACTGGCAAAAGCACACTCCTCAACTTCCTCGCAGGCAGACAAAAATCAATTGTCACCGACATCAAAGGCACAACCCGTGACTGGGTCAGCGCACAATGCCGAGTAGGCCCGCTTCACGCTGAACTAATCGATACCGCGGGTTTGGATGAAGCCCTCGATGATACTATTGAAAAAACCTCCCAGCAAAAAAGCTTGGAGATTCTGGATAAAGCCGATTTGGTTTTACTCGTTCTGGATAATAGTCAACCCAACGACCAGCTTGATGAGTACATTCTCAAAAAAATCGCTGGCAGAAAAATCCTGACAATCCTTAATAAGTCCGATTTACCTTCTCTTCCGTGGCACGGGCTTCCAGCCCGTGCAAGCACGGCCAGGTGATATTAAGCTTCCTTTTCACCAGTTTATTTTTGGCATGTTCTCCCAGCCCGTGCAAACGCGGTCAGAATTGCCGTACCACGACTACGTAATCCGTGTTTTTACTACCCGGCCGGATACGCTCTTCGGTGCTACCTATATGGTATTGGCGCCTGAACATCCGCTCGTGGATGTAATCACCACAAAGGACAAAAAAGCTGTTGTGAAGAAGTACCGTGAAGACGCTGCTCGTAAAAGCGACCTCGACCGAACAGACCTCGCCAAAGAAAAGACAGGCGTATTTACCGGCGCTTATGCAATTAATCCTGTTAACGATGAAAAGATACCAATCTGG
>Ga0315276_10003366_pt1 | contig 14662 bp, 17 predicted proteins | sample YL17G05_0_MG_FD_204542 | JGI IMG/M metagenome (GOLD analysis project Ga0315276, IMG submission 204542) | Sediment microbial communities from Yellowstone Lake, YNP, Wyoming, USA - YL17G05_0 | ecosystem: Environmental > Aquatic > Freshwater > Lake > Sediment | place: USA: Wyoming | collected...
TAAGGTTCGACCAGTTGCGCGCCCCACCAGCCATGATCGGGCCGGACGACCGCGAGGCCGATATCGTGCAGCAGGCAGGCGAGCACGGTTTCCTCATCCATGCCGGCTTTCAGCGCGAGAGACGCGGATTGCACGCAGTGTGGCGCCGCCGCGATCGGCAGCCCGAACTTCGGCGTGTTCAGGCGCAGATTGAAAATATCGAACAGCGTCGGTTGCGCCGGCATTGCTGCCGAGGGCTCCGGCGGCCGGGTGCGCGCGAAGGCAGATCCGATTTCCTGCACGGTTTCCAGTCTTTCGTCATTCACGGCGACCTCCGCTTTTTCTCCACCACTCTGTCCGGCCGATATTACGCTCAGAAGCAGGCGCGCACCACGCCCCCATCCACGCGCAGCGCCGCACCGTTGGTGGCCGACGAGAGCGGACTGCAAACGGTTGATGTCGAAAAAACGCTGCCATTCGGCATCGTCGATCTCTTCGAAAACTTTGCGCTCGAAAATGACTCTCCCGCCTTCAGCCGCCAGCAACGCCGCGATGGCAAAGCCGATGCCCTTGGTTGAGCCGGAGATCAGGGCCGATTTGTCCTGAACCTTGAGGTCCATGCTGCGTCATTCTCCCGGTCTATTTCTTGATTTCATTCGACTTTCGTGCAGGGCCGAGGTTAGATTTCACCGGGTTCCGGGACAGGGTCAGCGTCGCGGGGTTCTCATCAATACGCTCGCCGCGAGGATGCGGCTTCCGTGCGAAGCGAACGGCGAACGCTTCAGTCGGTATCGGGCGCATCGTCGGACCAGCGGCGGCGCGGGCCGGCATAACCGCCGTCTGCTGTTCCTTCGTCGGAGTCGTCTCCATCCTCGTCGAATTTTTCCATTTCCTTGAGCAGGGACCGCAGCCGCTTTTCCGCCGCGGTCTCGCGCTCCGGCTGGTCTGCCATCTTATCGACGACGGATGCCGCGGCGGAATAGTCCTTCTTGGTCTTTATGGGGCGTGCCACCCTTCTCGGTTTGCTGGCGCTGCCTCGTGTCATGTTTGTCCTCTCTGGAAAAGACGCCCCCTATGCGAAAGCGCCAGACGAATTCTGCTCGTGCTTTGACCAGCCCGCGAGGCCCCGATCCGGTTCTTCTCCAACCCAATCGGCATCGCTGCGCGACAGTCATTGCCAATCGTACACGTTCTTCGTCACCGGCGATTTTGCAGCAACGCTGCGCCAGTTTACCGCAGGACACTGTTGCGGTTATCGCCGCTGGCGAAATTGGGACGCCAGTGGGTGCCGGTTTGTGTGCCAGTCCGGCGCGAGCGGGCGGAAATCAGTTTCGGCGGATTCAACAGGTGGCGCGGCTGGCAGTTGAAATCGCATTTCGCAACCGAGAGCAGCACCCGGTTGCCGATCGGCGCATAGCGAACAGTCTTCCGCAAAAAAAACGGCACTCTCGGGCGCCGTTTCATTTTGGAATTCAGAGCGGCCATGAGCAGATCAGTTTGCGCGGCGCTCCTGCCGCAGATCCGCGGCACGCGTGTCTGCGTCAATGCGCGCCTCCTTGGCGCGGTCATCGTCGTCTGCATTGCGGAACCGGAACCATCCGACATTCATTTCCTCCCAGGTCTGATCCCCCCAACGCACGACCTTGCCCGGATCCGGATTGGCCGGATTCTGTGCCGAATTGTCCCAGCTCATGTCCATCACGACGCGAGTGCCGGCGGGGATCAGTTTCGGCGGCTTCAAACCGTACAACGGTTGCCAGTTGAAATCGTATTTCGGCACCGACAGCAGGACCTCTTTGCGGCCATCCGGATAGTGCGCCGTGAATTTGGCGGCCCGCCCGCGCAAGTGCGCATGCGGCAGCAGACTGTAGAGCATGATGTCGTTATCGAATACCTTTTCGAGCGATTCCGAATACAACTTCGTGTTGGCCGGAATGGAAAGCGAAGCGTTATAGATGAGGGCCATCTGCATCGAATGTTTCGGCGGCTTGTCGTAAAAATACAAACCCAATCGGGTCACATCGGTAATCGCCTTGCCGTTCGGCGTGTAGTGCATCTGAAATCGCAAACGCGCTTCCTTGCGCAGCAATATCCCGCTGTCGGTCGGATAAGGTATGGCGTTCTTGCCTGGCGAATAACCGCCCAGTTCGCCCATCTGGCCGCGGATCGCGCGCCGTTCGCCGTTGCCGGGATCATCAATGCCGGCCAGCACGTGATGAACGACCGCACGGTTGCCCGGAATGATTTCAATCGCGCGAATCCAGACGTCGCGTCCCAGTGGATTGGCGGCCAGCGGGTACTGATAGCTGATCACACCCGTGGCCGGCACCGCGTAAGCCGGGACTTCGACGATCAGATCAGGTTTGCCCAATGTCCATTCGGACCAGGATTTGTCCAGCGTCGCAAGCGGGTCGGGCCCGCTGCCGCGCGGCGCACCGGCCTCGATCCAGTGAACCAGATCCCTGGCGTCTGCGTTCGTCATCGAGCGATCTCCGACGAAACTGCCGTAGTGCGGATCGGCATGCCACGGCGGCATGCGTTTGGTGCGAACGACCTCGCGGATCATCGGCGCGAACCCGCGCACGATGTCGTAGCGCGTCATTGCCCAGGGGCCGACGCCGCCTTCGCGATGGCAGGCGACGCACTTGTCGACGAGCAGCGGTGCGATCCGCTCGACGTAGGAAATCCGTGCGTGGGCGTCACGGTGCTCGCGCTCGGGAAGATTGACAAGGCAACCCAGCGCCTCTGCCTTCGCCACGGCAACCGGTTTTCCGGCCAGCGCGGCGTCCAGCGCATCGGTCAGATATTGCTTCTTCGCATCCGGTTTTTGCGCGCCGTAGGAGAGGCGATCATCCATCGGTCCGCGATAGACCAGCGTCCAGTTTTTCGGATCGACGACGAATACGTCGGCTGTGCGGTCCACACCCAGCGCTTCGCCGATGAGCTGCGTCTCGTCGATGAGGATCGGCAAGTCGTTGCCGAAATCGGCCGACTCACTGGCAACGGCGTCACGACTGTCCTGCAGGTTGGAATCGATCAGCAGGAACTCCACGCCCTTTGTCCTGTACTCATCGCGGATTTCCCTGAACCGCGGCAGACTCTTCTGCACGATGCCGCAGCCGTTGCCGTAGGTCATCAAAACGACGGCCTTGGCATCGGAAAAGTAATACAACTCGTGCGATGCGCCGGACTGATCGAGCAACCGGAAGTTGTCGACGCGATCGCCCGGGTTGAGTGCCAGCGCGGAGCCGGTGAAGAAGAATCCTGCGAGCACTGCCATGAGACGAAATACGGTGTTCATCCACCCCCCCCCGCAACGCACAATGAAAAAGCCCGGTTTCCCGGGCTTCTCCAGTTCTTCGATAGTCCCGGTGACGGGCATCGAACGACTACCGCCGCTCGCGGATTATACCGGGCGGATATTCGACGCCTGGTCGCCCTTGGGACCGGTGGTCTTGTCGAAACTGACTTTCTGGCCTTCCTTGAGAGACTTGAAGCCGGCGTCCTGGATCGCGGAGAAATGGGCAAAGAGATCCTTGCCGCCGTCATCCGGGGTAATGAAACCGAAGCCCTTTGCGTCGTTGAACCACTTAACGGTACCTGTAGCCATGTTTTTGTCTTCCTGAAATAGTTTGAGAGTGTGGGCGATTTGCCCGATTGCGGGATCTTTAAGAGAAGAGGAAAAAAGGCCTGAGAAGTACCCGTTAAACGGTCATACCCGACGGATTGATCACTGCTCCAGTATCCTGCGGCTCCCTTTATACGACTACATTTCGATGCCGTCAAAGGGTACCTTTGCCCTCGCGTTTCCCGAACCAACCTGGATTGTCCCGTTGCGCCGCGCGATGGGCTGGGGCAACGGCGCGTACCCGCCCCGGGCCGGCTGGCGCTAGAATCGCAACGTACGCCGGATCCATTCGACCAACGTTCGACCATCACCGGGGGACTTATGATGAAGCGCAGATCCTTTCTCAAGAAGGCGGCTCTGGGTGTTGCCGCCGGCACTGTGGCTGCACCGGCCATTGCCCAGTCGCAGCCAAGTATCCAGTGGCGCCTGGCGGCGAGCTGGCCGAAAAGCCTCGACACCTTGTACGGCGGCGCCGAATTGGTCGCCAGACGCGTTAGCGAGATCACCGACGGCAAGTTTCAGATCCGCACTTTTGCCGCGGGTGAGATCGTGCCGGCTCTGCAGGTGCTCGATGCCGTGCAGGCGGGAACCGTGGAGCTGGGCCACACGGCCAGCTATTACTACTACGGCAAGGACCCGACCTTCGCCATGGGCAGCTCGCTCGGGTTCGGCGGCAACACGCGACAGAACTTCTCCTGGTGGTTTGCCGGCGGCGGCGCCGAAGCGATGGCACCTTTGTTCAAGGAGTATGGTTGCATCGCGCTGGCAGCCGGCGCCACGGGCTGCCAGATGGGCGGCTGGTTCCGCAAGGAGGTCAAGACGGTCGCCGATCTGAAGGGGTTGAAATTCCGCATCGGCGGGATGGCGGGCCTGATCCTCGCCAAGCTTGGCGCGGTGCCGCAGATGATCGGTGGCCCGGATATCTATCCTGCCCTCGAGAAAGGCACGATCGACGGCGCTGAGTGGGTCGGCCCCTATGATGACGAGAAGCTCGGCTTCAACAAGGTCGCGGCCTACTACTACTATCCGGGGTGGTGGGAGGGGGGCCCCATGACCAGCATGCTCGTCAACGAAAAAAAATGGAACGAGCTGCCCAAGTCCTACCAGGCGGCCCTGCGTACCGCGTGCAGCGAAGTCTGCGTATGGATGCCCGCGAAGTACGACGCGCAGAACCCCGAGGCCTTGCGCCGGCTGGTGGCGAGCGGCACCAAGCTGCGCCAGTTTCCCAAGGAGGTCATGGAGGCGTGCGAGAAGGCGTCCTACGAGCTCTACGGGGAGCTCATGGCGAAGAGCGAGCATTGGAAGCGGGTCTATCCCCAGTGGAAGAAGTTCCGCGACGAACAGTTCCTGTGGTTCCGCGTGGCCGAGGCCACCTACGATAACTACGTCTTCTACTCGAAGCTCGGCGAGGGGAAATAAGCCAACGCGCCGCGCACCTGCGGTGAACTGCTCTCGATAGGGTGACCGGAGACGGGCGGCCGCAGCCTACTTTTTCTGCTTGAACAGGTCCTCGAGTTCGCCCCCCTGCCTGGCGCCGGAATCCTGTTTGGCAGGGGCATTCCCGGATTTTTCCTGACCGGTCGGCCCGAAGTCGGGCGGCGTAGCGTCGCGCTCTTGCTGCTCGCGCTCGAACTCCGGCGCCGGGATCAGGATCTCGATCCTGGACGGATCGACCGCGCTCTTCTTCAGCGCGCTGGTGACCATGCCCGGGAAGGCGATCAAAATCCCGACCATGATCAACTGGATCACGACGAAGGGGACGGCGCCCCAGTAGATCTGGCCGGTGGTCACCGGTGCGGTCGGCTTTCCGCTGATCTTGTCCAGATACTCCCTGGCAGGAGCCACGCTGCGCAGGTAGAACAGCGCGAAGCCGAACGGCGGGTGCATGAACGAAGTCTGCATGTTGACGCCCAGCAGCACCCCGAACCAGATGAGGTCGATGCCCAGCTTGTCCGCTACCGGCCCCAGCAGCGGCACAATGATGAAAGCGAGTTCAAAGAAGTCCAGGAAAAATGCGAGCACGAACGTCAGCAGGTTGACCACGATCAGGAATCCGATCTGGCCACCGGGCAGCCCGGTGAGCAGGTGCTCGACCCACAGATCGCCGTTCACGCCTCGGAACGTGAGGCTGAATACGGTCGAGCCGACCAGGATGAAGAGCACGAAGGAGGACAGCTTCGCCGTCGAGTTCATCGCCTGCTTGAGCAGCGACCAGTTCAGGCGCCGGTTTATCAGTGCAAGCGCCAGTGCGCCGGTCGCACCCATGGCGCCGCCTTCGGTGGGGGTGGCGATGCCGAGGAAGATCGTGCCCAGCACCAGGAAGATCAGGGCCAGCGGCGGGATCAGCACGAGCATCACGCGCCGCAACAGCTTGAGCCCGCGCAGGGTGCGCGCTTCCGGAGGCAGAGCCGGCGCCATATCCGGATGGATGGTGGTCCACCACAATACGTAGAGGACATACAGCCCCGTCAGCGTGAAACCAGGAATGAATGCGCCGGCATACATGTCGCCCACGGATTTGCCGAGCTGGTCCGCCAGCACGATGAGCACCAGCGACGGCGGGATGATCTGCGCCAGCGTCCCGGAGGCGGCAATCACGCCGCTGGCCAGGCGCCGATCGTAGCCGTAGCGCAGCATGATCGGCAGCGAGATCAATCCCATCGAGATGACCGAGGCAGCGACGATCCCGGTGGTGGCGGCGAGCAGGGCGCCCACGAAGATGACCGCATAGGCGAGCCCGCCGCGCACTGGACCGAACAGCTGGCCCACGGTGTTCAGCAGATCCTCGGCCATGCCGCTGCGCTCGAGGATCAGGCCCATGAACGTGAAGAACGGTACGGCCAGCAGAGTGTCGTTGGCCATGATCCCGAACAGCCGCTCGGGCAGCGCCTGGAACAGCTCCGCGTGCAGCAGGTTGAGGTGCACGCCCAGAAACCCGAAGGAAAGGCCGATGGCGCCCAGCGCAAAGGAAACGGGGTAGCCCAGCAGGAGGAACACCACCAGCGCCGCGAACATCAGCGGGGCCATGTTTTCGATGATGAAGGCAGTCATTTTGCGGCCCCGTCGTCGATACGGGCCATGACCAGCGCCGGCTCGACGTGCTCTTCCACCGGATCGGGGATCAGGCCGCGCAGGTAGGCGATGCGCTTGATCAGCTCGGAGACGCCTTGCAGGCTCAGCAGAAAGAACCCGACCGGAACGATCAGCCGCGCCGGCCAGCGGATCAGACCGCCCGCATTGCTGGAGATCTCGCCGCTGACCCACGCGTTGACGAATATGGGCCAGGACAGCCACGTGATGTAGAGCGTAACCGGCAGCAGGAAGAAGACGGTGCCGAAAATGTCGATCCAGATGCGCGCGCGGCGAGACAGCCTGGACGACACGACGTCGATACGGATGTGCTCGTTGTGCAGCAGCGTGTATCCCGCACAGAGCAGGAACACCATGGCGAACAGGTACCATTGCAGCTCGAGGAAGGCGTTCGAGCTCAGGTTGAGCAGGTAGCGCGAAACGGCGTTGGCGGAACTGACCAGCACCATCACCAGGATGAGCCACAGCACCAGGCGCCCGATGCGTTCGTTCAGGGCATCGATGGCGCGCGAAATGGTCAAGAGCAGCTTCATGGCCGCATGGATCTCCTGGTTCGGCACGAGGGAGGACGGTCCGCTGATACCCTTTTCGGATTCAAGGCGGTGCGGCGGATTCTCGCCGATAACGCGAGCGGACGCAAAATCAGCACGGAGCGCCGATGGTGCAGGGGCTCGGGCATGGCCTCGGCTCGAGGCGCGCTATCATGCCAAGTTGCGATGCGCGATCGGCGGAGGGCCCGGACGACGACCCGCCGGTTGTGCGCCGCGCGATTCTGCCGATGCCGTTTCCTCAACCGACCCAGGACACTCCCGTCATGTTCGAGACCACTATCGCAGGCAGCCTGCCCAAGCCGTCCTGGCTCGCCGAGCCGCACAAGCTCTGGCCCCAGTGGAAGCTCTCGGGTGAAGCGCTCGCCGAGGCGAAGAGCGATGCCACCCTGCTATGGATCAAGTCGCAGGAGGATGCCGGCATCGATACCGTCAGCGACGGAGAACAGTCGCGGCAGCACTTCGTGCACGGCTTCCTCGAATCGGTCGAGGGCATCGACTTCGAGCACAAGGTCAAGATGGGGATTCGCAACAACCGCTACGACGCGATGGTGCCGACAGTAGTCGCGCCTTTGCGCCTGCGCGGCAGGGTGCACGAAGCGGAGGCGAGGATCGCGCGCGCACACACGAAGCGCAAGCTCAAGATCACCATGCCGGGACCGATGACCATCGTCGATACCATCGCCGACACGTATTACGGAGACAAGGTGACGATGGCGATGGCATTTGCGGAACTGCTGAACCAGGAGGCGCGCGCGCTGGAAGCGCAGGGCGTGGACCTGATCCAGTTCGACGAGCCCGCTTTCAATGTCTACATGGATGACGTGAAGCGCTGGGGAATAGAAGCACTGCATCGGGCCATCGCGGGCCTGCGCTGCAAGACGGCGGTGCACATCTGCTACGGCTACGGCATCCAGGCCAACATCGACTGGAAGAAATCGCTCGGGACCGAATGGCGGCAATACGAAGAGATATTCCCCGCGCTGGCGAAGAGCCGCCTCGATCAGATTTCGGTCGAATGCGTCCACTCGCGCGTGCCGATCAGCCTGCTGAAACTGCTGGCGGGCAAGGACATTCTGCTCGGCGTGATCGACGTGGCGACCGACAAGGTCGAGACTGCGGAAGAGGTCGCGGGCGTGATCGCTGAAGCGATGAAGCACGTGCCGAAGGAACGTCTGCAGCCGTGCACGAACTGCGGCATGGCGCCCATGGACCGCAATGTCGCAGAGGCCAAGCTTGCCGCCCTCGGCGCGGGCGCCGCGCTGGCACGCAGCCGGTTCGCCTAAAGAATTAACTCATTCACCGCAGAGGACGCGGAGGACGCAGAGGAAAGGCAAAGGCAAAATATTTTCTGAGATAAAAGCCTGGTACCGATGGTCATATCGGCGTCAAGATTGCTTTTAAACTCCCACATGTTCTTCCTCGTTTTTGGTTTTCCTCCGCGTCCTCCGCGTTCTCTGCGGTGAGAGTTGTCTTAAAGCACTAACCGTGCTCCGCGCGGCTGTCCGCGGGCGCCTCGCTGCGCTCATTCATTCCGTAGTCGCGTACCACGGACGCGACGCGCAGACGATAGTCCGCGAATACGCCGGCGCGCCCCTTGTTCTGCGCCGCCCGATGCGCTTCCAGCCGGCGCCACGCGGCAATGGCTTTTTCGTCGCGCCAGAAGGAGATCGAAACGTACTTGTCCGGCGTGACGAGGCTCTGGAAGCGCTCGATTGAAATGAACCCGTCGATGCGCTCCAGATCGGTCTTCAGGCGCGCCGCCAGTTCGAAATACTCGGCGGCCCTTCCCGCAGCGGGCCAGACTTCGAAAATCACGGCAAGCATGACGACCTCCTGAAACCCAGGCACTGCAAGAGCGTAACACTGCCCGGGGCCGATTCTCGTCGGGTTTTCACCCGCGAATCAGCGTAAGCAAATGGGGAGTCATTTGACAGTGCCGCTTTTCGGCGGAGCTTTGCTAGCGCCACGCAACAGGGGGCTTCGACCCGATTGGCGCCGCGTGACATAATGTGCGCCATGCAACATCGTCATCTCGACAACGCGCACCTCTCGACGGCTGCCGTGGCGTCGATCCTCGAGCGCGGCGGCGCCTCCGACCTGCATGCGTTGTTCACCGCGCTGAGGCGCGATCCTCACGGCGCGGCCGCCACGGCTGCGTTGCGTGCCGCTGAGGCGAGCGAAGTCTATGGCTACCCTGAACTGCTCCGCGCGTGTCTGGAAGCATGGCGCAATCCACAACCAACGACGAGCGCTGGGAACGACTGATCGACGTCGCCGCTGAATTCGGCCTCAGGCACCCGGACGCGGTGCTGGTCGGCGGGACGGTGGCGGCGCTCTATGCCGGGCATCGCGTATCGTTGGATGCCGATTTCATCCTCACGGACCTGCGCGAGCGTTTCGAACAGCTTCTCACTGCACTGGAAACCGATCCCGACTGGGTCACCGCGCGACTTAACCCCCCGGTGCTCATCCTCGGGCAGTTCAAAGGCGTGGAGACGGGCCTGCGGCAGTTGCGTCGCAGCCGCCCGCTGGAATCCACCGAGATCGGCGTCCGCGGCCAGCGCCTGCGGGTGCCGACGCTCTCTGAAACCCTGCGCATCAAGGGCTGGCTTGCTGTCAGCCGCAACGCCACGCGCGATTACCTCGACCTGGCCGCGCTGTCAGCGCTTGCAGGATTGCCTGCCGCAGCGCGCGCGCTGGCCGAGCTGGATGCCTGCTATCGCGATATCTATCGTGCCGACGCTGAGCGCGATGTGTCGGTCGCTTTGCAATTGGCTCGCCAACTCGCCGAGCCCGCCCCTTACGATTTCGACAAGACCGACCTTTCGAGCTACAAGCGCCTCCACCCTCGCTGGCAGGACTGGAGCGCGGTACGCAGGCAGTTGCGGGAGCTGGCCGTCGCTCTGACCGAAGCGCTCACCCAGGGTAGCGACCGGGATATCGCGACATAGGAGCCTGTCGGACTTAGGGAAACACTGAACAAGTCCTGATTTGTCATTCCCGTGAAAACGGGAATCCATGTTTTCCAAGGAAAAATGGTTCCCCGCTTTCGCGAGGAAGACACTTGTTCAGTGCTTCCTTAGGATAATTCGGCTGCAACGGTGGGAGAGCGGTCCCTATGTCGCCGCTTTACTATAGTCCTGACATGCGCGTCGAAGCTGCCTGAGATCGGCGACGCCCCCGCTACCACCATCATCTGCTCTGGTATCCGACCTCCCGCTGCTGGCGGACCGTGACGACGCGGACCAGGTTCTCGATTGGGAAGTACTCGTATAGTGCGATATGCCCAGTCTTGCCGCGTGAGATCACCAACTCGCGCAGCGTCGAGCCGCGGCCGGCCAGACGGCCGATTTCGGGGTGCGCGTCGAGAATCGCAATCGCGCTACGCACCAGTTCTACATGATCGAGCGCAACCGCAGGGTCGCGCTGCGCATCGAACTCGAAAATACGTTCCAGATCATCGAGCGCCCCAATATCGAAGACGATCACCGCAGCTTGCGAGGCTTCGGGCGTGTGACCTTGCGCCCGGCGGCGCGCTTCTGCAGGTATTCGAACACCTCCTCCGCGGGTATGCCGACGCCGGTTTTTTTCATGCGCGCCAACCGGCGTTCGGCCTCTGCATGAAACGCCAGCCGAAGCTCCTCAACTTCCACTTTTTCCCGGATCGCATCGAGCATGAAGCCGTGTGGCGTCAGGTCCTGCTGCCTGGCCAGCTTGGCAATCCGCTTCTTCATCTCTTCGGGAACCCTGAGCGAAACTGCCATAGACACACCCTGTATCACAAATGAGTTACACGGATGTTGGTCCGAGCGAGCCAGGCGGGTCAAAGCCTAGCCTGGACAATTCATGAAGACGCCCCCGCCTGCGGATAATCGCTGGCGTGCCGTATCTATGGGCAAGCTCTTGCGCGGTACCGCGTGTCGCGTCGGGCTACTCGGGCGCTGGCGGCCGATTTCCTGCCATTTGCGGCATGCCTGCCTCGCCGATAGAGTGTTCTATCGGCCGCGCCAGTCGAGCCGCAACTGGCTCGGAACTCGACTCGCCATCATCCCGAGTCCCTCATGAATTATCCAAGCTAGACTACTGCGTTGCGTGCGGCCGAAGCGAGGGAAGTCTATCGGTTTATCGCCCGTGCGCCGCGCGGCTGTCGGCGGGCGCCTCGCTGCGCTCGTTCATTCCGTAATCGCGCACCACCGACGCGACGCGCAGACGATAGTCCGCGAATACGCCGGCGCGGCCCTTGTTTTGCGCCGCGCGGTGCGTTTCCAGCCTGCGCCATGCGCTGATCGCTTCCTCGTCGCGCCAGAAGGAGATCGAAACGTACTTGTCCGGCGTGACGAGGCTCTGGAAGCGCTCGATTGAAATGAACCCGTCGATGCGCTGCAGATCGGTCTTCAGGCGCGCCGCCAGTTCGAAATACTCGGCGGCCCTTCCTTCGGCGGGCCAGACTTCGAAAATCACGGCAAACATGACGACCTCCTGTAATCCGGGCACTGCAAGAGCGTAACACTGCCCGAGGCCGATTCTCGTCGGGTTTCCAGCCGCGATTCAGCGGACGTTGTAATTTGGCTCACGGGCGCAGGGCGAGAAAGGCAAGACCCACCCCTGAACTCCTCAATCAAAGGCGGTTCATGACCCACTGTTTTGCCGCCTCGAGTTCCCCCGCGGAAAAATGCCTGATCTCGGCTGACACAAAGTGTGACGCCAAATGCTCTGCGACATTGCCGAGGGCGGAATCGGTGACCAGCCCAATCTTCTTGATGCGCTTGTGATGGTCGCGCACGAAGCGGAAGTGGGCCGCCATTGCTGCAAGACTTTCCCAGCCGGGAAACGTATGGGCCTCGATGATAAGGCCGGCGAGATCCCCTGTTTCCTTGATGTATGGGTCGACCGTTTTCGCGAGTTGCACAAAGTCGCCTTGCTCGATCGCGGACTTTGGTCGCACATACAGAATGGAGTGCGCAGTGTCAAGGGTGTGTTCGATCATGGCTGTGTTCGATCATGTATTGCTCCTTCCGTATAGATAATTCTTCGCAAGATAATTCTCTTTGCCACCAAATAGGGCGTTCCAAGCGTCCTGCAGAGCGCTATTTTAGGGACTTGTCTGTGTGGATCTCTGTGTGGATCAATGCTTTGTGGTGGTCCGACCCCGACCTACGGCATAAAAATTCGAGGCGAGAAGTTGAATCGCTGCCAACAAGCAGCGAGCGCTGATTTTCATTTCACGGCGTCAAGAACCCAAACAGCGCTTATAACGATTTATTGAGCGACGCTTCAGTGCGTTTGCTTGAGCCAAAGTCATACCCCGATATACGTGACAGCGCTACGTTGCACCGTTGCAAGGGAGGCAAGCAGATCAGGAACCAGCCGTTGAAGGTCGCCCAGCCTGTTGGATCTGGATTGCAGTACGACGACGGCTATCTCAAAGGTTGGAAGATTCTGCTGAAACGAAAGATTGCGATCGACAGTGACGAAGACCTCAAACTGCTTCGATGCGAGCGCAAGCAGTTCTCCATTCTTTAAGGTTGTCCAACCCATCTGGCGCGCTGTCTTGACTTCGTGCCCAACGATATCGCGCGCGAGGCGCCAATCAACGCATTCGTCGACAAATATTTTCAAGAGACAGCGGCGACCAGGCGGTTTTTCGCCTGCTCAAGAAAACTGATGACCTGTTCTCGATTGACGGAAGGGAAGCCGGCCAAAAAATCATCGATCGAGTCCCCAGCTTCGAGATAGTCAAGAAGCGTCTGAACCGGCACTCTTGTGCCGGAAAAGACCGGAGTGCCCCCCATTACATCGGTGTTGCAGGAAATAACCGGTGTGTCCATTCAGTCAGCCTACCCTTAACCCTCCCTCGCGTGCAACCTTGGGGTCTAACAGGGCCGGGTACCCGGCCGGACCACGTCAATTGCGAAGGTCGTACTCCCGATCCCGCGCGAACTTCAGGAGAAAGGCCTTCCGATGGCAGCGGCGCGTGATATGCCCGATCCGCAGGGGGCAAAAAATGGTGATTGGCGCGCGGCATCGCTTCTCCTTATAGCGTGCGCTTTGGCTATGACAACGAGCTTCCAAGCGTCTGAAGCGCTCTTATATTACGACCTTACACAGCGAGATTAACGTCATACGTTGGTCCGACCGGACTTTAGGCTTTTCCGTATAAACTCCGTCTAACGTGGAGGTGTGCGGCGTGTCAACCACTGCGCCAAATGAACTTGGGGCGCTCCCCGGCACGTCCGGCACCACCGCCAGGTTATGTGCCATTAGAGTTGATATTTGGTGATGTCGAGTGACCCATGGAAGACGCCGAGAATATCGACATTTCCGTCGTCTTTGATGAGGTATGCGATTCGCTAATGTCCGAAGAGCAATACGCGCACGTGGCGCGATGAGACAGTGTAGCGAGACCCGATCTCGGGGAATCTCCTGAGATCCTGCGCCCGGTCGTAAATACCCTGTACTGTACGCGCTGCGGCTTGCGGATTATCCGCGGCAATGTATTCAAAGATGTCGGTAAGCCAGCGCTGGGCCTCGTCGGTCCAGACTATTTCCGCCATGACCGAATGCGCCGCCCCATTTCGTCATTTGAGATGGCGCGCTTCGCATCCGAATCGGTCAGCCCGCGTTCGACCATGGCGTGAAAGGCAAGCTCGCGAATGATCTCTTCTCGTGAGCTGTCCTCAGGCTGCCCCTGAATCAGGCGGGTGAGTTCTTCCTTTACAGTTGACATGGGTGAAACCTCCGCGTTGCTCTAATTCTGCCATAGCAGACGGTGCTGGGCGAATGACACATATCGCTCTGCATCACCTGCCGGCAAAAGCGGGCGCAGCCCGCTCGAGCCGGTCACGTGGATGCGGGGTTCGGCGTGAAAATCGCTTCCGACTGCGACGGACTTGGACCAACGATCGTCCCTCGCCAACGCACACATTCGCAGCGCCGCGTCCACCCATTGGCGATGTCCCACCTGGAAGTCCGCGACGTTGCCGAAACCGCACAGCGCGCTGAGCGGACTTGAATAGAAAGTCCCGCTCCTGGCACCGATGGGTGAGGTGCCAGACATGACCAAGCAGGAGGTGACAATTGGCACGCGGCATCGCGGAGACCTCTTGAAACTATCTTTTTGCCACCAATAAAGAGGGTTCCAAGCGTCCTGCAGAGCGCTATTTTAGAGTCCCCGATAGGGGATCCGTAAACGCCTCGCCTTTAGGCGACGGGAAAGCATTTCTGTAGAAGAGCGGGAACTGCGAGAAGAGGGTGCGGTTGTATTGCCTCTCCCTCCGGGACAAGGGAACACTTGAAGCGGAGCAGAGGCCGACGCGATAGCGGCGGGTGAGGGACGATGGCAAAGAATGTGAAATGCTCCCTCATCCCCGGCCCTTCTAAACGGGTTCCGGGGGATACCGGTCTGCGACCATAA
>Ga0315276_10003368_pt1 | contig 14656 bp, 11 predicted proteins | sample YL17G05_0_MG_FD_204542 | JGI IMG/M metagenome (GOLD analysis project Ga0315276, IMG submission 204542) | Sediment microbial communities from Yellowstone Lake, YNP, Wyoming, USA - YL17G05_0 | ecosystem: Environmental > Aquatic > Freshwater > Lake > Sediment | place: USA: Wyoming | collected...
ACGTGGAGCGGGGGCAGGTGCTGGCGAAGCCGGGGAGCATCACGCCGCACACGAAGTACAAGGCGGAGGTGTACATCCTGACGAAGGATGAGGGGGGCCGGCACACGCCGTTTTTCAACGGATATCGCCCGCAGTTCTACTTCCGGACGACGGACGTGACGGGCGTGGCGACGCTTCCCGAGGGGGTGGAGATGGTGATGCCGGGGGACAACGTGAGCCTGAGCATCGAGCTGATCACCCCGATTGCCATGGACAAGGGGCTGCGGTTCGCCATCCGGGAAGGGGGGCGCACCGTGGGCGCCGGCACCGTCACCGAGATACAGGCCTGATCCGGGAGACGCTGGGAGACGCGGAGAGACGCCGGTGAGAGACAACATCGTCCTGGAATGCACCGCCTGCAAGAGGCGGAACTACACGTCCACCAAGAACAAGAAGAAGACCACCGGCAAGCTGGAGCTCAAAAAATTCTGCAGCCACTGCCGGGCGCACATCCTGCACAAGGAAACCAAGTAGTACGCGCGGTTGCGGGCGTGCAGGCCAGTAGCTCGAATGGCTAGAGCGCCGGTCTCCAAAACCGGATGTTGGGGGTTCGAGTCCCTCCTGGCCTGCCAGTTATCCGGACGTCGAACGCAGGCGAATGGGGCGGGGAGCCATGAAGGAATGGATTGAGAAGACCCGGCGCTTTTTCACCGAGGTCAGCATGGAGCTGAAGCGGACCACCTGGCCGAGCCGTCTGGAGGTCCGGGGGACCACGCTGGTGGTCATCATCACCGTTTTTGTCTTTGCCATCTTTCTGTTCGCCGTTGACGTGGTCCTTAGTAACGGAGTCACGAAGATTTTCGGCTACTTCTCCAGATAGGTGCCGCCCGGGGGCGGCGGGGATTCCATGGCCAAGCAGTGGTACATCGTTCACACCTACTCGGGATACGAGGGGAAGGTCCGCGAATCCCTCAAGCAGCGCGTTGACGCCCTCGGAATGAACGAGGCGATCGGTGAGATCCTGATCCCCACGGAGGACGTGGTGGAGATGCGCGGCGGGGAGAAGATCATCAGCAAGAAGAAGTTCTTTCCCGGCTACGTCCTGATCAACATGGAGATGTCGGACAACGCGTGGCACGTTGTGAAGAACACGCCCAAGGTGACCGGGTTCGTCGGGATGGGGAGCAAGCCCACGCCTTTGACCCAGGAGGAAGTGGACCGGATCATCAACCAGGTGTCGGTGGCCGCCGAGAAGCCGAAGCCGAAGTTCCAGTTCCAGCGGGGAGAGCAGGTCCGGATCATCGACGGACCCTTCACCAACTTCCAGGGGGTGGTGGACGAGGTCAACAACGACCGGGCCACCCTCAAGGTCATGGTGACGATCTTCGGCCGGGCCACGCCGGTGGAGCTCGACTTCCTGAAAGTGGAGAAACTGTAAGCGGGTCCGGGCCGAAGCCCGGCACGGGGGAAACCAGGAATGGCCAAGAAAATCCAGGGCTACATCAAGCTCCAGATTCCCGCGGGGAAGGCCACTCCGGCTCCGCCGGTCGGGCCCGCCCTCGGCCAGCAGGGCGTCAACATCATGGATTTCTGCAAGGCCTTCAACGCCAGGACGGCCAAGCAGGAGGGGCTGATCATCCCGGTGGTGATCACGGTCTATGCCGACCGCAGCTACTCCTTCATCACCAAGACGCCCCCGGCCGCGGTCCTCCTCAAGAAGGTGGCGGGGCTGGCCAAGGGGTCCGGGACGCCCAACAAGGAGAAGGTGGGGAAGGTGACGAAGGCCCAGGTGGAGGAGATCGCGAAGACCAAGCTCCCCGACCTGAACTGCGTTTCCCTGGAGGCGGCGGTCAGGACGGTGATGGGCACCGCCCGGAGCATGGGAATCGAGGTCGTCGAGGGGTGACGGCCTGAATGCGCTGACGCCCCCGTTTTGGGGGAGCGTGGGAGCCGGAGAAGAAAATGGGGAAGCAAGGAAAGAAGTATCGGGCGGCCCGGAAGGAAGTCCAGGCCCGGGCCTACACCCTGGAGGAGGCCATCCCGCTGGTCAAGCGGGTGAAGCCGTCCACGTTCGACGAGAGCCTGGAGATCTCCTTCCTGCTGGGAGTGGATCCGAAGCACGCGGACCAGATGGTGCGCGGCACGGTGGTGCTCCCCCACGGGACGGGGAAGTCGAAGCGCGTCCTGGCCATCGCCTCGGGGGAGAAGATCGCCGAGGCGGAACGGGCCGGCGCCGACTTCGCCGGCGGGATCGAGATGGTGCAGAAGATCCAGGAAGGCTGGACCGATTTCGACGCCGTAGTGGCCACGCCGGACACCATGAAGGATGTGGGAAAGCTGGGAAAGATCCTCGGCCCCAAGGGCCTGATGCCCAATCCCAAGGTCGGCACGGTCACCTTCGACGTTGCCAAGGCCATCCAGGAGATCAAGGCGGGAAAGGTGGAGTTCCGGGTGGACAAGACCTCCATCGTCCACAGCGTCTTCGGCAAGACCTCCTTCGAGGAGCAGAAGCTCGTGGAGAACGCCCGGACCCTGGTGACGGCCATCCTCCGGGCCAAGCCGCACACCGCCAAGGGAAGGTACCTGCGTACGGTGCACATCTGCAGCACCATGGGGCCCAGCGTGCCGCTGGACACCGGCAGCCTGGAGTCCCTGGCCTAGGGCCGGCGGGGCGGGGATAAAGGAGATTCAGCGTGAAACGCAACGAGAAAGAGCAGCATGTGGAAAGTCTGCGCCGGGAGCTGGAGGGGATCCGGAACATCTTCCTCTTCGGCTACCGGGGGCTGACGGTCAACCAGGTCACGGACCTCCGCACCCGGGTCCGCAAGACCTCGTCCACCTATCGGGTCCTCAAGAACCGGCTCGCGGCGAGGGCCATGGAGACGACGGAGCTGGCGCCCCTGAGGGAGCACCTCCGGGGCCCCCTGGCCATGACTTTCCCTACCGGGGAGCCGGCGGTCCTGGCCAAGGTCCTCATCGACTTCGCCAGGGAGAACCCGGCGCTGGAGTTCAAGGCGGGCCTTTTGGAGGGCCGCCCCATCAACGCCGCGGACTTGGCCAGCCTGGCGAGTCTTCCCACCCGGGAAGTGCTGGTGGCCCGGTTCCTGGGGCTGCTCAACGCGCCCATCTCCTCGTTCCAGCGGGTGCTGCTGGCCCCCGTGAGGGACTTCGCCTCCGTCCTGGATCAGATTGCCAAAAAGAAGCAGGCCGGCTGAGGCCGGCGCGTCGTTCCGGCCGACGTCGGCCCCGGAAACCCGGGAGACGAACCGGCGGCCGGGCGGAAAAGAGAACCCGCAACGGGACCCAAACTGGAGGAAACGATGCCCGCCATCACCAAAGAGGACGTGAAAAAGTACCTGAAGGAAACCCCCATGCTGGAGATTTCCCAGCTGGTGAAGGAGATCGAGACCGAGTTCGGCGTCAGCGCTGCGGCCGCCATGCCCATGATGGCCATGCCCGGCGCCGCCGCCGCGGCCCCCGCAGAGGAGAAGGACGCCTTCACCGTCGTCCTCACCGAGGTGGGCGACAAGAAAATCAACGTAATCAAGGTGGTCCGGGAGGTCACCAGCCTGGGCCTGAAGGAAGCCAAGGACCTCGTGGACGGCGCCCCCAAGCCCGTGAAGGAGGGCGTCACCAAGGCAGAGGCAGAGGAAATCAAGAAGAAGTTCACGGAAGCCGGAGCCAAGGTGGAGCTGAAGTAGCCCTCCCTCTCTCGCCGGCGGGGTGGTCGACGCCCGGCTCGCAGCCGGGATCCGCCGCGCCGGGGCTCCTCCTCCCGAAAACCCGACACTGGAGCGAATGAAGTGGATCAGAACGCAAACCCAAGCTCCCGTCCCGAACGGCTGAACTTCTCGAAGATTCACACGTCGATCCCCATTCCCAACCTGATCGAGGTGCAGAAGCATTCCTACGAGCGGTTCCTGCAGATGTACACCGCTCCCGCCGACCGGGAAGACACCGGCCTCCAGGCGGTGTTCAAGTCCATCTTTCCCATCTCTGATTTCCGGGGCACTTCCTCCCTGGAGTTCGAGGAGTTCTCGATCGGGAACTGGGAATGCAAGTGCGGAAAGCTGGAAGGGCTCCAGCACCTCCGGATGTCCTGCGCCAAGTGCGGGAAGAAGATCGCGGTGCAGAACCCCAAGATCTTCAGCGTGATCTGCGTGGACTGCGGGCACGCCAACGAGAGCCGGATCAGCATCTGCGACATGTGCGGGGACCCGGTCTCATTGAAGTTCAAGTACGACGTGCAGGAGTGCCAGGAGCGGGGGATGACCTACACCGTTCCGCTCAAGGTGAAGATCCGCCTGAAGGTCTTCGAGAAGGACACCGCCACCGGGAACAAGGAGATCCGGGACATCAAGGAGCAGGAGGTCTACTTCGGGGAGATTCCCCTTCTCACCGAGAACGGGACCTTCATCATCAACGGGACCGAGCGGGTCATCGTCAGCCAGCTGCACCGGTCCCCGGGAGTCTTCTTCCAGAGCAACCGCAACCGGACGGTGTTCATGGCGAAGGTCATCCCGTACCGGGGGAGCTGGGTGGAGTTCGAGTACGACGCCAAGGACCTCCTCTACGTGCGGATCGACCGCAAGAGGAAGTTCCTGGGGACCGTCTTCCTCCGGGCGCTGGGCCTGAAGACCGACGAGGAGATCCTGAAGGCGTTCTACGCCGTGGAGAGGGTCGGCTTCGACGGCAAGAAGATTCTGTGGACCGTATCGCCCGGCCTGGCGGGCCGGAAGGCCAAGGCCGACGTGGTGGACCCGAAGACGGACGAGGTGATCGCCTCCAAGGGAAAGAAGATCCGCCGGGCCATGATCGCCCAGATGGAGAAGGCGAAGATCGCCTCCATCGCCGTGGATGCCGACGTTCTGGAAGGGGCCTGCGCCGCCGCGGACATCGTGGACATGAAGACCGGCGAGGTGCTCCTGGAGGCCAACGAGCCGCTGACCGAGAAGGTCATCGGTGAGGTGATGACCCGGGGCCTCGGTGAGGTGCGCCTGTTCTTCCCCGGCGCGGACGATCTCGGGAACATTCTCTCCGAGACGCTCCGGAAGGACCCCGTCAAGACGCAGGACGAGGCGCTCGTGGAGATCTATCGCAGACTCCGTCCGGGCGATCCCCCGACCCTGGAGGGTTCCCGGAACCTGTTCCAGGGGATGTTCTTCGACGCCAACCGCTACGACCTCTCCCGCGTGGGCCGGCTCAAGTTCAACACGAAGCTGGATCTCTCCGGGATCCCGCTGGAGACGCGGACCCTGTCGGCCTCCGATTTCTGCAAGGGGCTGGAGTATCTCTTCAAGCTCCGCAGGGGGATCGGCACCCTGGACGACATCGATCATCTGGGCAACCGGCGGGTCCGGGCGGTGGGAGAGCTCCTGGAGAACCAGTTCCGGATCGGGCTGGTGCGCATGGAGCGGGCCATCAAGGAGAAGATGTCCGTCTATCAGGAGATGACCACCGCCATGCCCCATGACCTGATCAACGCCAAGCCGGTCATGGCGGCCATCCAGGAGTTCTTCGGGTCCAGCCAACTCTCCCAGTTCATGGACCAGACGAACCCCCTGTCGGAAATCACCCACAAGCGCCGCCTCTCCGCCCTGGGACCGGGAGGCCTCTCCCGGGAGCGGGCGGGGTTCGAGGTCCGGGACGTGCACCCGACCCATTACGGCCGGATCTGCCCCATCGAGACCCCCGAAGGCCCGAACATCGGCCTGATCTCCTCGCTGTCCTGCTACGCCCGGATCAACGAGTTCGGATTCATCGAGTCCCCCTACCGCAAGGTGGAAAAGGGACGCGTTCTGGACTACATGCGGGTGATCGTGCGGGGGAACTCCCACTTCGAGGGGGGACAGGTGGTGGGGAATCACGAGATGGAGGACGAGCTCAAGCGGCTCCGGAAGGTCACCGGCCGCAGGATCCGCTTTCCGGAGTTCGAGCCCCATCCCTTCTATCTCACCGCCTGGGAGGAGGACAAGGTCGTCATCGCCCAGGCCAACGCGGAGATCGGCGAGAACGGGATGCTGGTGCAGGAGCGGGTCTCGGCGCGGGTGGCGGGGGAGTTCAAGCTGGTCCACCGGGACGAGGTCCAGTTCATTGACGTCTCGCCCAAGCAGCTCGTTTCGGTGGCCGCCTCCCTGATCCCCTTCCTGGAGAACGACGACGCGAACCGCGCCCTGATGGGATCCAACATGCAGCGCCAGGCGGTGCCGCTCCTCCGGGCCGAGACCCCGTTCGTGGGGACCGGAATGGAGGAGATCACCGCCAAGGACTCCGGGGCGGTGGTGGTGTCCCAGCGGGACGGGATCGTGGACTACGTGGACTCCCAGCGGGTCATCATCCGGGTCACCTCGGACGGGACCTCCAGTGCCCGGGAGGGCGAAGACTTCGGGGCCGACATCTACAACCTCACCAAGTTCAAGCGCTCCAACCAGAATACCTGCATCAACCAGACTCCCGTGGTGAAGGTGGGGCGGGCGGTCAAGCGGGGAGACGTCCTGGCGGACGGCCCCTGCACCGACCAGGGGGAGCTGGCCCTGGGGCGCAACGTCCTCGTGGCGTTCATGCCCTGGCGGGGCTACAACTTCGAGGATGCCATCCTGGTCTCCGAGAAGCTGATCACCGACGACTACTTCACCTCCATCCACATCGAGGAGTTCGAGATCGAGGCCCGGGACACCAAGCTGGGACCCGAAGAGATCACCCGGGACATCCCCAACGTGGGCGAGGACTTCCTGGGGGACCTGGACGAGAGCGGCATCATCCGCATCGGGGCCAACGTGAAGCCCAGCGACATCCTGGTGGGGAAGATCACCCCCAAGGGAGAGACCCAGCTCACCCCCGAGGAGAAGCTGCTCAGGGCCATCTTCGGCGAGAAGTCGGGGGACGTCCGGGACGCCTCCCTCTCCACACCGCCCGGCATCGAGGGCACGGTGGTGGATGTGAAGATCTTCTGCCGCAAGGGAGTTGAGAAGGACGGTCGGGCCCTGGCCATCGAGCAGGATCAGATCGCCCGGATGGAGAAGAACCTCAACGACGAAATCCGGATCCTGAAGGAGGAGAACCGGAAGCGGATCACGGAGCTCCTCCTGGACAAGAAGGTCTCCGCCCCCCTCAAGGAGAAGCGGGGCCGGAAGGAAATCCTTCTCAAGGGGGCCCACCTGACGGCGGAGATCCTGGCGACCCTCCTGGTGGACGACCTGCTCCGCGTGGAGGTGGAGCACAAGAAGTCGGACCAGCTGGAGATCGCCGAGATCGGCGAGCGGACGGAGCGCAAGGTGGAGATACTCCGGCGGCTCTACGAGGAGAAGATCGCCCAGCTGAGGAAGGGGGACGAGCTCTCCCCCGGCGTCATCAAGATGGTCAAGGTCTACGTGGCCATGAAGCGCAAGCTGAGCGTGGGCGACAAGATGGCCGGCCGCCACGGCAACAAGGGCGTCATCGCGAGGATCCTCCCGGTGGAGGACATGCCCTACCTGCCCGACGGGACCGCGGTGGAGATCGTCCTCAACCCGCTGGGCGTTCCCTCCCGGATGAACGTGGGGCAGGTCTTGGAGACCCACCTGGGCTGGGCGGCCAAGGCCCTGGGGCTGCACTTCTCGACGCCCGTTTTCGATGGGGCGCGGGAAGGGGAGATCAAGGAGCAGCTCCGCAAGGCGGGGCTTCCCCTCTCGGGGAAAACGGTGTTGTTCGACGGGAAGAACGGAGAGCCCTTCGATCAGAAGGTCACCGTCGGCTACATCTACATGATGAAGCTGTCCCACCTTGTGGACGACAAGATCCACGCCCGCTCCATCGGGCCTTACAGCCTCATCACCCAGCAGCCGCTGGGCGGCAAGGCCCAGTTCGGGGGCCAGCGGTTCGGAGAGATGGAGGTGTGGGCCCTGGAGGCCTACGGTGCCGCCCACATCCTCCAGGAGCTCCTCACCGCCAAGTCCGACGATGTCTACGGAAGGACCAAGATCTACGAGGCTCTGGTCAAGGGGGAGACCACCGTGGAACCGGGCCTCCCCGAGTCGTTCAACGTACTCGTCCGTGAACTGCAGAGCCTCTGTCTCGACGTGCAACTCCTCAGCGGGGGTGAAAAATGAGCCTGGCGGCCGAGGGAATCCGACCCCTGAGCAAGAGCTCACCCTTCTCGGACAAGGCGCGAACCATCAATGACTTCTATGCCATCCGGATCTCCCTGGCCTCTCCCGAGAAAATCCGGTCCTGGTCCTACGGCGAGGTGACCAAGCCCGAGACCATCAACTACCGCACCTTCAAGCCGGAGCGGGACGGCCTCTTCTGTGCCAAGATCTTCGGGCCCACGGTGGACTGGGAGTGCCTCTGCGGGAAGTTCAAGAGGATGAAGCACCGCGGAGTGGTCTGCGACAAGTGCGGCGTCGAGGTCACCCAGAGCAAGGTCCGCCGGGAACGCATGGGGCACATCGAGCTGGCCTCTCCCGTCTCCCATGTCTGGTTCTTCAAGGGGCTGCCCAGCCGCATCGGCCACCTCCTGGACATCACCCTGCGGGACCTCGAGCGGATCCTTTATTTCGAGGCCTACGTGGTCATCGACCCGGCGGGCACGTCCCTGAAGGAGAAGGAGCTCCTGAGCGAGGACACGTACCGCCAGCTGCGGGAGGAGCACGGCCATTCCTTCACGGCCATGATGGGCGCAGAGGCCATCAAGAAGCTGCTGCAGCGCGTGCGGGTGGAGGACCTGTCGGCGGAGATGCGGGAGAGGATGAAATCCGAGACCTCGGCCCAGAAGCGCCTCAAGCATGCCAAGAGGCTCAAGGTGGTGGAGGCCTTCCGCAAGTCGGGAAACAAGCCCGAGTGGATGATCCTGGACGTGATCCCGGTCATCCCGCCGGAGTTGAGGCCCCTGGTCCCGCTGGACGGCGGGCGCTTCGCTACTTCCGACCTGAACGATCTCTACCGCCGCGTGATCAACCGGAACAACCGTCTGAAGAAGCTGCTGGAGCTGAAGGCCCCCGAGGTGATCATCCGCAACGAGAAGCGGATGCTCCAGGAGGCGGTGGACGCCCTGTTCGACAACGGGCGCCGCGGCCGGATCCTGCGCGGCACCAACAACCGCCCGCTGAAGTCGCTCTCGGACACCCTCAAGGGGAAGCAGGGGCGCTTCCGCCAGAACCTCCTGGGAAAGCGCGTGGACTACTCCGGCCGGTCGGTCATCGTGGTGGGCCCCGAGCTGAAGCTCCATCAGTGCGGGCTTCCCAAGAAGATGGCCCTGGAGCTGTTCAAGCCCTTCATCTACAACAAGCTCGAGCAGGAGGGGCTCGTCTCCACCATCAAGGCCGCCAAGGAGATGGTGGAGCTCCAGAAGCCCAGGGTCTGGGACTTCCTGGAAGAGGTGATCAAGGAGCACCCGGTGCTCCTCAACCGCGCCCCCACCCTGCACCGCCTGGGGATCCAGGCCTTCGAGCCGGTGCTGGTGGAGGGGAAGGCCATCAAGATCCATCCCCTCGTCTGCACCGCGTTCAACGCCGACTTCGACGGCGACCAGATGGCGGTCCACATCCCCCTGTCGCCGAAGGCCCAGATCGAGGCCCAGGTCCTCATGCTCTCCACCCAGAACCTTCTGTCGCCGGCCAACGGCCAGCCGGTGGTGGTCCCCACGCAGGACATCGTCCTGGGGATCTACTACCTGACCAAGGCCCGGCCCGGTGCCCGGGGGGAGGGGCGGATCTTCCCGTCGGTGGAGGACGCGCTCCTGGCCCTGGAGGCGAAGGAGGTGGACCTGCTCTCCTCCATCCGGCTGCGCTACAGCGGTCCCCTGATGGACCTCACCACCGTTTATGACGACCAGGACATCCTCCACACCGAAGTCCAGGACGTGGAGAAGCAGGCCATCGAAACCACCGTGGGCCGCGTCCTCTTCAACGACCATCTGCCCGAGGGAGTCCCCTTCATCAACGGCCTCCTCAAGAAGAAGGGGCTGGGACAGCTGGTGTCCTACTGCTACCTGCGCCTGGGACCTGAGAAGACGGTGCAGATGGTGGACGAGGTCAAGTCCCTGGGCTTCTACTACGCCACCCGGGCGGGCGTCTCCATCGGCATCGACGACATGGTGATCCCGGCCAACAAGGCCAAGCTGGTGGAGGAGGCGCGCCGGGAGCAGATCGCCGTGGAGCAGCAGTACCTGGACGGCGCCATCACCAACGGCGAGCGCTACAACAAGGTCATCGGCATCTGGTCCGACGTCACCGAGCGGATCTCCGAGGAGATGTTCAAGGACATGGAGAAGATCGACCGCAGCGGCGGCGAGTTCAACCCGATCTACATGATGGCCGACTCGGGGGCCCGGGGATCCAAGCAGCAGATGCGCCAGCTGGCCGGGATGCGTGGGCTGATGGCCAAGCCCTCGGGCGAGATCATCGAGACGCCCATCACCGCCAACTTCCGCGAAGGCCTCAACGTGCTGCAGTACTTCATCTCCACCCACGGCGCCCGGAAGGGCCTGGCCGACACGGCGCTCAAGACCGCCGACTCGGGCTACCTCACGCGCCGCCTGGTGGACGTCTGCCAGGACGTGATCATCTTCGATGAGGACTGCCAGACCCTGGACGGGATCTTCGTCTCGGCCATCATCGAGGGAGGGGAGGTCATCGAGCCCCTCCGGGACCGGATCGTGGGCCGGGTCGCCATGGAGGACATCGTGGATCCCTTCACCGGCGACCTGATCATCCGGACCAACCAGGAGATCAGCGAGGACTACGCCAACCTGATCCAGACCTCGGGGATCGAGAGGGTCAAGATCCGCTCGGTGCTCACCTGTGAGAGCAAACGCGGCGTCTGCGTGAAGTGCTACGGCCGCAACCTGGCCACCGGGAGGATGGTGGAGCTGGGCGAGGCGGTGGGAGTCCTGGCGGCCCAGAGCATCGGGGAGCCCGGCACCCAGCTGACCATGCGGACGTTCCACATCGGCGGCACGGCGAGCCGGGTGTCCGAGCAGTCGACCCTGGAGTCCAAGAACGCCGGAATCGTCCGATTCATCAACCTGGTCACCGTCCAGAACAAGGACGGCGACCTGGTGGCCATCAACCGGACCGGGATGCTGGTGGTCCAGGACCCCAAGGGGCGCGAGAAGGAGCGCCACACCGTGGTGTACGGCGCCACCGTGAAGGTCACCGACGGGCAGGAGATCGAGCCCGGCACCCTCCTGGTGGAGTGGGACCCTTACACCTTCGCCATCCTCACCGAGGTGGGAGGCGAGGTGGAGTTCAAGGACATCGTGGAAGGCGTGACCATGAAGGAGGAGGTGGACGAGGTCACGGGCTTCGCCCGGCAGGTGGTGCTCGAGTCCCCCGACGAGAAGCACCAGCCCCAGATCCTCATCCGCCAGGAGAAAAAGATCCTGCGGCGCTACCTCCTTCCCTCCCGGGCCCTGCTCATGGTGTCCCATGAGGGCAAGATCCACCCCGGGACCATCCTGGCCAAGATCCCCCGGGAGACCACCAAGACCAAGGACATCACCGGCGGTCTGCCCCGGGTGGTGGAGCTCTTCGAGGCGCGGCGTCCCAAGGAGCCGGCCATCATCTCCGAGGTGGACGGCATCATCAAGTACGGCGAGGTGGCCAAGGGGATGCGGAAGATCTTCGTCAGCACCGACGAGGGGGACATCCACGAGTATCTGATCCCCAAGGGCGTCCACATCAACATCCAGGAGGGGGAGCGGGTGAAGGCCGGCGAGCCCCTCATCGACGGCCCCATCAACCCCCACGACATCCTCCGGGTGAAGGGGCAGAGCGAGTTGCAGGACTACCTGGTCAACGAGATTCAGGAGGTCTACCGCCTGCAGGGAGTGAACATCAACGACAAGCACATCGAGGTGGTGGTCCGCCAGATGATGAGGTGGGTGAAGCTGGAGGAGGTGGGCGACACCTCTTTCATCATCGAGGAGCAGGTGGACAAGTTCCGCTTCCAGGAGGAGAACGCCCGGGTGCGCAACGACGGCGGCGAGCCGGCCCGCGGGCGTCCGCTGCTCCTGGGGATCACGAAGGCGTCCCTCTCCACCGAGAGCTTCATCTCCGCCGCCTCCTTCCAGGAGACCACACGGGTGCTCACCGAGGCGTCCATCAGCGGCAAGGTGGACTACCTGAGGGGGCTGAAGGAGAACGTGATCATGGGGCGGCTCATCCCCGCCGGGACGGGCATGGAATTCTACCGGAGGATCACCATCGCTCCGGACGAGCCCCCGGTGGTGGAGGAGGAGCCGGAAATCCCGGAGGAGGTGTCCGCGGCGCTGCCTCCGGTGGCGGAGGAGGGGCTGCTTGCTCTCCAGGAGGATAAAGGGGCCGTCTAACCCCTTGACACTGCAGACGTCCTTTGATAGCATCGGCGGGTTTTTCCCCCAGCAATTCGGCGGGAAAACCCCCGGAAATCGGGAAGGGTGCAATCCTCTCGTAAACCACAGGTTTCGGAGGCTCGGTTTAGTGCCGACGATTAATCAGCTCGTTAAGTACGGTCGCCAGCTGCAGCGGGGACGCACCAAGAGCCCGGCCCTGCACGCGTCTCCCCAGAAGCGGGGGGTCTGCGTGCGGGTCTTCACCTCCACACCGAAGAAGCCCAACTCGGCTCTGCGGAAGGTGGCGCGCGTCCGGCTGACCAACGGGATCGAGGTCACCAGCTACATCCCGGGCGTCGGGCACAACCTCCAGGAGCACTCCATCGTGCTGATCCGGGGGGGGCGCGTGAAGGACCTCCCGGGCGTGCGCTATCACATCGTGCGCGGCACGCTGGACTCCATGGGAGTGGAAGGGCGCAAGAAGAGCCGCTCCAAGTACGGGGCCAAGAGGCAGAAATCCGCCGCCGGCTAGCTTTCTGACGAGGGCCGGCCGGGCGGGGCCATCAGACGACCGGGAAAGGTGCTATGCCACGAAGAAAAGTCATCGCGAAGCGGGAGGTCCCCCCGGATCCTCTGTACCAGTCCCAGCTCGTCACGAAGTTCATGAACTGCATCATGGAGCGCGGGAAGAAGAGCACCGCGGAGGGGATTTTCTACGGTGCCCTGGACCTGGTGAAGGACCGGACCAAGGACGATCCCGTGAAGGTTCTGAAGAAGGCCGTGGACAACGTGAAGCCTATCCTGGAGGTCAAGTCCCGCCGGGTGGGCGGTGCGACGTACCAGGTGCCGGTGGAGGTGAACCCCTCCCGGCGGCTGTCGCTGGCCATCCGCTGGCTGATCCAGTACAGCAGCGAGCGGGGCTCCGAGAAGACGATGCGGGAGAAGCTGGCGGCCGAGATCCTGGATGCGGCCCAGAACCGCGGCAACACGATCAAGAAGAGAGAAGACACCCACAAGATGGCGGAGGCCAACAAGGCCTTCGCCCACTACCGCTGGTAATCACCGGACGGGCGCCCGCAATCGGTCACGGGCTCGTCGAGATGCCGGCGTGGTCTTGTTTCCGCCCGACGGGGCGGGCTTGGAAGGTTGAGAAATTGCCCAGGAAGGTTTCGCTGGACAGGACGCGCAACATCGGCATCATGGCCCACATCGATGCCGGGAAGACCACCACTACGGAGCGCATCCTCTACTACAGCGGCCGGATCTACAAGATCGGCGAAGTGCACGACGGCACCGCCACCATGGACTGGATGGTCCAGGAGCAGGAGCGCGGGATCACCATCACGTCGGCCGCCACCACCGCCGCGTGGAGGGACCACCGCGTCAACATCATCGACACGCCGGGGCACGTGGATTTCACCGCCGAGGTGGAGCGCTCCCTGAGGGTGCTGGACGGCGCCATCGGCGTGTTCTGCGCGGTGGGCGGCGTGGAGCCGCAGTCGGAGACGGTTTGGCGGCAGGCGGACAAGTACCGTGTTCCGCGGATCGCCTTTGTGAACAAGATGGACCGGCAGGGCGCCGACTTCGATCGCTGTACCCGGATGATGGTGACCAAGCTCAACGCCCGGCCGGTCCCGATTCAGCTTCCCCTGGGGCGGGAGGAGCACTTCCAGGGCGTCGTCGACCTGGTGCGGATGAAGGCCTTCCATTACTCCGACGAGGTCGAGGACCCGGCCTTCGAGGAGACGGAGATCCCGGCGGAGATGCTCCGGGAGGCCCAGTCCGCCCGCGAAAAACTGGTGGAGGTCGCCTGCGAGCAGAGCGACGAACTCCTGGCCAAGTACCTCTCCGGCGAGCCCGTCGGCGAGACGGAGCTGAAGGCCGCCATCCGGAAGGGGACCGTGGGGCTCCACTTCACCCCCGTCCTGTGCGGCGCCGCCTTCAAGAACAAGGGGATTCAGCACCTTCTGGACGCGGTGGTGGATTACCTCCCCTCGCCCCTGGACGTCCCGCCCATCATCGGCACGGTGCCGGGCACGGGGACCGAGCAGGAGCGACTCCCCGACGACAAGGCCCCGTTTTCCGCTCTGGTGTTCAAGATCATGACCGATCCCTTCGTGGGGCAGCTGGCCTTCATCCGCGTCTATTCGGGACACCTGGAGACGGGGACCAGCGTCCTGAACGCCGGCCGCGGCAAACGGGAGCGGATCGGCCGGCTTCTCCAGATGCACGCCAACGAGCGGGAGGAGATCAAGGAAGTTTACGCCGGCGACATCGCAGCCTGCGTGGGGCTCAGAAACGTGACCACCGGAGAGACCATCTGCGATGAGAAGGCCCCCGTCCTTCTCGAGCCGATGGATTTCCCGGAGCCGGTCATCTCCGTGGCCA